>Ga0206847_10038_pt1 | contig 47182 bp, 45 predicted proteins | sample Alteio_BWOrgCont_17_FD_152880 | JGI IMG/M metagenome (GOLD analysis project Ga0206847, IMG submission 152880) | Enriched cells from forest soil in Barre Woods Harvard Forest LTER site, Petersham, Massachusetts, United States -... | ecosystem: Environmental > Terrestrial > Soil > Temperate forest >... | reverse complement strand
GCCGTCCGAAACCGGAGTGCTGGAAATCGTATCCAAATCCCAGCCATTAGTACTACTTACGTTGGCGGTGCTGTTGAGCGGCGGATGGGCGCCGCCCGAGGGTACGCCGCCGGATTCGATATAAGCGTGTTCGCCACCCGTGAGCTGGCGGTAGGAGTTGAGGACATTCAAGATACCCGAGCCGTAGCGCGGATCGAGCGGCGAGGGGCTGGGGTTGGACCAATCGGCGGGTTTGACCGCGCCGTTGATCAGCAGCGCCTTGACAGTCCGGGGGTCAATCGCGGCGGGTGTATTGCCACCGCCATCGCCCCGCCCCCCCGCCTGAAATAAAATGGTCGCCGCGCCGGAAACCAGCGGTGTGGAATAACTTGTTTCGCTTCCCGGAGCGGTGAGGTCCGGCTTGGCGCGGCCATTATCCTGGGTCGGTCCGACGCTTGATCCGCCGCCGTACGCCCCGACACCGAGGCCGTTGTAGCAAGTGGAGGGCGGGCTCACCGGTCCGCTGTCGCCGACGGACGAAACGAAGAGCAGGTTGTATTGCGCGGCATAATTATCGTAGTTGGAATCGTACGTCACCTGTTGGTTGATGGTCGCCGCGGCGGCGAAGCTCTGGTTGACGACAGAATCATTGACCGCCGTCAGGCCGGGAACCACGGTATCGAAGAAATAGTTGGCCTCGTAATTATCGACATGCGCCACATTCGTGCTCACCCCGCCCGGAAAGCCGTAAAAGATGGCGCCCACGTTGTCGGAATGGCCCGATTCGGCACCCACCGAGTTGGGATAACCATTGGCTGATTCCGCGATCAGGGTAATCGGCGGTCCGATAAAATAGCTGAAGTTGGCCGAAGGCAACCCCACGGCCGCTGGATTTACCTCGAACGGCGTCGGTGACCCGGTGCTCGCGTCCGCCTCAACGTGCGCCACGCGCACCGCCGAGCCATTCAAGTTGGTGGTGCCGGCCTGAAGCGCCGTCGCTCCGATCGTGTCGAGGTCCGCGGCGAATGATTTCCCGCCGGTCAGGAAGACCCCGGAAATCAAACCGGCAACCATCCACGAGTCCGCCCGGATAGGAACAAAGAACATTTTTATCATATAATCTAATGAGGCATCATCGGGCGAATTGCACGGAAGTCAAACGATGAAGCCCCAAATGCGTAGTACACCCCATGGGAAAGGGATCATGAGACAGGATGGACAGGAGGAACAAGATTCGGATGGGGAGATTTTGCCACAGAGAACGCAGAGAACGCAAAAAGGAGAGAGGCGTCCGGCCTCGTGATTGTGTTTTACGCCGTTTCAAATCCTGGCGCATACTGAGGACGTCACAACGCGCGTCTTCGGGTTTTACCGTATAGCGGAGACCACCCTGTATCTTTGACAATTCACAAAGCTTTGCGCGCATGGCCGAATCATCCGACAACAAACCAGCCAAACGGCACCACCATTCCGCTGTTGACGAGATACAACGCCCGCCCTAGATACATTGATTAAGCCTATGAAGTTAAAAATGAAATTGACCGCGTGGAATAGCAAGCTACCGCTGTTTGCGGCGGCGTTGATACTATCTGGAATCGGCGCAGGCGCGGCGGATTACCCCACCACCATCCTGGCGGATAATCCACTCGCTTATTTCCGCCTCGAGGAAACCTCGGGCACCGTGGCCGCGGATAGCAGCGCCAGTGGCGCGTTTCCGGGCAACTACGTGACGAGCGGATCGTATCCGATTCTTGGACAGCCCGGTATCGACACGAACTCGGTCAGCGTGTCCTCATCCCAGGGCCCGGATTATGTGACCGTGGGATATTATCCGGAACTCAACCAGCCCGGTCCTTTTTCCTTCGAAGTCTGGGCGCGCCCGGTCAGCGTTCCCACCGGCGGCAATTATCGTTGTCCCATTGGCAATTCCCCCGCGTTCGGAACGGTGACGGCGTCCGGTTGGTACGTTTACCAGACCCCGGATGTGCCGAGCGAACTCGCCCTCGTCACACCAACGGGGGACGTGTTTATCAGCACCACCGATTACCAGCTTTTCAAGTGGTATCATATCGCCGGCACCTATGACGGCACGAACATGAGTTTCTATTTGAATGGCGTGTTGGTGGGTACGCAGAAAGCCAGTGCCTACGTGGCCAATTCCGTTAACAATGCCGGAGCGTGTGTGTTTGGCATCGGCGAGCGCGGCGACGGCTACGGCAATTTCGACGGCGGGCTCGACGAGGCGGCGTTTTACACGAATGCGCTGACTGCGGCACAGATTTTGAACCACTACGAGGTTGGCACCAACTCGTTCCGCGCGGCGTTGCTGCCGCCGACCATCCTGACGGAGCCGGCCAATGTCACGGCCTACGCCGGCCATGTGGCGCAATTCACGGTTCAGGCGGACGGAGCAACCCCCTTATTTTACCAGTGGCTCAACGGCGCAACGCCGATCAGCGGCGCGACGAATTCCACTTACAGTCTCACCTGCGAACCGGCGGAGGATGGCTCCAGCTTCAGCGTCGTGGTTAGCAATCAGGTCGGTGTCGCGACCAGCACGGCGGCCACGCTCACGGTTTCGACCAATCTGCTGATCGACGCTCCGCTGACGTCGATTACGCGCAACGTTGGCAGTTCCGCGGCGTTTGAAATCGTGGCCGAAGGCGCCCTGCCGCTGACCTATCAATGGCATAATGGTGACGGGAGTGTGATTACCAACGCGACCAATAGCACGTTGTGGCTTTATAATGTCCCCTCCAGCGCGAACGGATCGAGTTATTATGCTAGTATTATCAATCCCTACACGAGCATCGATAGCACCCCGGCAACGCTGACCGTTCAGGCGCGGCCGGTGACGGTGCCGATCAGCGGTTATGCCGCCGTTGTGGTGGCGGATGGTCCAACCGCCTATTGGCGTTTGGATGAGCCGATCGGCAGCACGAACGCGGTGGACGCGGTTGGTAGTTTTGACGGCACCTACGCGACTAACGCGGGCACTTTCAACTTTGACGTGCCGACGGGTATTCCGCATGAAACCGATGGCGCGCTCGGAGTCGCGGGCGGCGCGGTGGTGAACATTCCCTACGCCCTCGAGATCAATCCGACGGGCGCGTTCAGCGTGGATGGATGGTTTAACGCCGCCTCGGCGACCGCCGGGGGCAATGATTATCGCACGGTGTTCTCATCCATTAGCAATCCCTACGGTCAGGGACCGACCGGCTGGCTGGTGTACCAAACCGCGGGCAATAATTGGGCCTGGTGGCCTTACAACGGTAACTACGCGGGCATCCAGCTTACCGATAATGATCAAGTGGTTGCCAACCAATGGTATCATCTCGGGCTCGTCTATGATGGCACGACGTTTACGTTTTATGTGAATGGCGTCGCCATAGCCTCGGGCACGGACAGTGCTTTCGTTCAAAACGGCAACGTGCCCGCCGGGTTTGCCGCCAACTATAATTATAACTACAACGTAACGCCTGGTCTGCCTTCCTATAACGGGATTGGCAGCGGTTCGTTCGTTCTCGGCCAGCGTTTCGACGATTCCTTCAATCCGTTCGACGGCATCATCGACGACGTTGCGGTTTACAACAAGGCCCTGACGGCCCAGCAGATTCAGAATCATTTCCTGAACACGGTCCGCTTGAGCATTACCAATTCCGGCAGTTCGGTGGTCCTCACCTGGCCGGCGGGGCATCTGCAATCAGCGCCAACAGCCGATGGAACTTACACTTATGTTGCTGGATCTATTTCGCCCTACACGGTCCCAGCCACCGGAACCCAGCAGTTCTTCCGGGTGATGTTGCAGTAGGCGGCGAGCGAATTACCTCCAAGGCCGTGGGATAGACATTAAATCAGGATCGGGCGTAGCGCAGGTTTCCCAGTCTGCTGTGTCGCCGATTTCCCAATCGGCGTGCGGTAGGCGTGCCCGACGCTACGGAGTGGCCAACGGCACGCGGGTTGGGAAACCCGCGACACAGCAGACTGGGAAGTCTGCGCTACGGTCCAAGGCGGCAGCTCTGTGCGTTAGCGCCGTTTATATTACGCACAAATCAGTATGTTTGCGTTGGCCGGGGTGAGATTATTGCCCCGGTTAATTTGCGTACGGGGACCTGACAGGAGATTTGACCGCTGGTGAGGCCGGATGGACTGCGGGGAACCAGCGAGCGGCATGCTTGACCGAAGAGGGCGCGAACTCCAAGGTAGTGTCCTAATCTGGCAGAGACAGCGGGCAGCTATTCGCAGGCTACGCGTTGGCGGCGTCTCCGATTGCGCCGCAACCCGGCGCGGACGGCGCGTCCGCCGTCGTCAAGGCTATGGCGGGACAAGGCGCGTCTTCCACCAAATTAAAGCACTACCGACTCCAAAAGACGATTCCAAAAGAGCCTTGCAAATCCGCCGGGCGGGAGGACAATCGGGGAAAGTTTTCCCGCTGGTCGCGGGCGAAGAGCCAAGTGGGAAATCCCGGTCGGTGACATTGATGATGTTCCACCATTAGCATTGGTCGTTATGAAAAACTTCAACAACAATCCCTCGCGGTCGGCGGACACATTGTCCGAACTGAAGCGTTGGGGACTGGCGGCATTCTGGATTTTGCTGGTGCTCATCCTAATCTTCACCTCCTTCTTTACGGTTCCCGCCGATTCGGTGGCGGTGGTGCAGCGCTATGGCCGCTATATCGGCACCGACGAACCGGGACTCCACGTCAAGATTCCATTTGGCGTGGACACGGTCACCAAAGTGGCCGTCCGGCGCCAGCAAAAGCTGGAGTTCGGCTTCAGCACGGCCAAGGCCACCAACCCTTACCAAGGCAGCCGGGAGCCGAAGGAGGAGCAGGACATGGTGACCGGCGACCTCAATTCGGCCGGCATTGAGTGGGTGGTTCAATACCGGGTCGATGACCCCAAGCTTTATCTTTTCGCCACCAGCGACCCCGAGGAGACCCTGCGCGCCGCGTCGGAGGCGGTCATGCGCGAGGTGGTGGGGGACCGGACCATTGACGAGGTCATCACCTTCGGCCGGCAGGGCATTGAGAACAGCTTCCTCCCGCTGATTCAAAAGGTCGCCAAACAGTACGAACTCGGAATTCACGTGGATCTGGTGCAACTCAAAAACATTAATCCTCCCGCGCCGGTGCAGGAATCCTTCAACGATGTGAACAACGCCCAGCAGGAGAAGCAACGGGCCATCAACCAAGCCACCGGCGAATACAATCTCATTATTCCGCGCGCCCGGGGCGAGGCCGACCGGACGATTGCCGAGGCCCAGGGATACGCCCTGAAGCGCATCAACGAGGCCACCGGCGACGCGGCCTATTTCAACAGCCTCCTGGCCCAATATCTCAAGGCCCCGGTCGTCACCCGCCAGCGCATGTATTTGGAAACGATGGGGGAAGTGCTGCCCAGGATGGGTCACAAGATTGTGCTGGACGAGCACGCGGCCCAGTTGATGCCTTTCTTATTGCCGACTCAAACCGGAAGCGTCTTGGGCAAATAACATAATAGTGAAAACCATCCTTCGCTCCGTTGTGGTTGCCGGGATTCTGCTCGTCGGGTTGGTGGCGTTCTTCGAGTGCTCTTACTCCTTGTCGGAAAACGAAAACGCCATCATCACCCAATTTGGCAAGCCGGTGGGCCAGCCGGTAACCTCGGCCGGCCTGCATTACAAAATACCGTTTATACAAACCGTTAACCGGCTGGATATTCGCATTCATGAGTGGGACGGGCAGGCGGTGCAAATGCCCACGCGCGACAAGCTTTACGTGATTGTGGACAGCTTCGGGCGCTGGCGCATTTCCGACCCGCTGTTGTGGTTCACCCGCTTGCGCGACGAGCGCAGCGCCTTGTCCCGAATGGAGGACATCATCGGCAGCGAAAACCGGAACGCCGTGGCGAATAACGATCTCATCGAAATTGTGCGCACGGATAAAAATCGCACGCCGATTATTGACTCCACGCTCAGACCCGAAGCCGGCGACCGAACCAACACCTCCGGACAACTGCCGGCCATCAAGATCGGGCGCACCCTGATCGAGCAGCAGGTCATGGCGGCGGCGGGTCCCAAGTTGAAGGACTTTGGCATCGAGTTGATCGATGTGCGCTTCATGCGGATCAATTACAGCCCCAGCGTCACCGGGCAAATCAACAGCCGGATGATCTCCGAGCGGAAGCAGATCGCCAACCAGTATCGTTCCGAGGGCGAGGGCGAGGCGGCGAAGATTCTCGGCAACAAGGAAAAGGAGTTGAACCAGATCACCTCGGAGGCCTATAAGCAGGTGCAGAAGATCAAGGGCGAAGCCGACGCCACGGCCACGGAGATTTACGCCAAAGCTTATAATCAATCGCCGGACGCGGCGGAATTCTACGGGTTCGTCAAAACCATGGACACCTACCGGCGCATGGCGACCAATGACACCACGCTGGTGTTCTCCACGGACAGTGACTTATTCCGGTATCTTAAGACGATTGCGCCGGGGAAGAAGTAGGAAATAAGAACGAGGCCGACAGGATGGACAGGATTTACAGGATTCATCCAAGGGGACATGAGGGGGAGATTTTGCCACCGAGAACGCAAAGAACACAAAAGCGGAGGGGTAACTGATTGCCGGTTTATATTCAATGCCGCGGGTTTATCCGCGAGTATCCGCAATTGCGCACGATGAAACGAGATTTACAAGTAATTGCCCGATCATTTTTGGTGATTGGCGCTTACGCTTTGGTTCGCGCCGGGGTTTATCACTTTCTCCCAGCAACCTCGCAGGAGGCTTGGTGTATGCGGGACGACGTGATGACGATCCCGCGGCTGATGGCGTTTACGACGCTGTTGCTGGTCAATCGCGATTGGAATTCAGCGAATTTCCGCCTGACGCTGAAGGATATTTGGCGGGCGATGTATTGGGGGATTATACCGGTCGCGTTGTGGGTGTTTTATTTCAGTTGCGGGTATGGTCAGGCGTTTACGCCGTATAAAATCGCGGCGGGATGCTTCGCGAGCCTCGTCGTGGGCTTGCTTGAGGAGTACGCTTTTCGTGGGCCGTTATTATCGGCGCTTCGCGGGCGGACGTCCGTGGTTGCGACCACTGCGCTAACCGCAGCGTTATTTACGATCTATCACATCCAAGCGCAGCCGTTTACGCACTGGGGCGCGATTTTTCTGATGGGCGTCATTTTCGCGAATCTCCGGTTTCGCGGCTTGAGTGTCATCGGCCTCACTTTAATTCATTGGATTATCGATGCACTTTATTTTTGCTTTACGGACAGAACGCCCGATCCGTTCGGTTTTGTTTGGGTGGCGTTTCAGGTTGGGTTGTTGGTTTACGCGGTTGTGACGCTGCCGCGCCCAGGGGTAACTGGCATTAATCATGGACCGCTGCATGTCTAATTCTATCGGGCCCGCCTCCGCAGAAATCTTAGACATGGCTATTAAGATTTCGGCCCGCGCCGGACGTTTCGCATCCTTGCGACGGAGGCCACTCCAAGTTTGGAGATTGAAACAACAAAATGTTGCTTCGGCTTATGCGGCTCGAAAACGTTAGGAACTCCGTCGCACCCGCGTTCCAAAAGAATGATGTCAATCCCGCCTTCGTTACGCGGTGGGAATTCGGACGGCCCGATTCTGAACGCGGGCCGGGCGGTCGCAGCGCGACCGCCGCTACCGGGAACGAGGAACGGGGCGAATTCGCGGCTTGCCTGTTGGGCGGGGGTGGGGCTTACTTTGCCGGTTTGAACGTGTTCAATTTTACAGCATGAATCCGCAACTTTTGGCCAAGGCCAAATCACTGGGCTTTTCCGACCGCCAGATCGCGCATCTGACGGGCCGGACGGAGGACGCCGTACGCGCCGAACGCAAGTCGATCGGGCTGGTCCCGAGTTACCGGCTGGTGGATACCTGCGCGGCCGAGTTCGAGGCGTACACGCCTTATTATTATTCCACTTACGACCGCGGGGATGACGAAATCCGGCCGACGGACACGCGCAAGGTGATGATCCTGGGGGGCGGGCCGAACCGGATCGGCCAGGGGATCGAGTTTGATTATTGCTGCGTTCACGCGGCGTTCGCGCTCAAGGAGGCGGGGTTCGAGACGTTGATGGTGAACTCGAATCCGGAGACGGTCTCGACGGATTATGACACGAGCGACAAGTTGTTTTTCGAGCCGCTCACGCTGGAGGATGTGCTGCATATTTATGAGCGCGAGCAGTGCTGGGGCGCGATCGCGCAATTCGGCGGGCAGACGCCGCTGAATCTGGCGCTGGGGTTGCAGAAGAACGGAGTCAACATTATCGGGACCTCGCCGCAGAGCATCGAGATCGCGGAGGATCGGAAGTTGTTCGCGGCGATGTTGCGTAAATTGGATATTCCGCAGCCGGCCAATGGTTTGGCCACGAATGAGTCGGAGGCGCTCGAGGCGGCGCACAAGCTCGGGTATCCGGTGCTGGTAAGGCCGTCGTTTGTACTGGGCGGAAGGGCGATGCAGATTGTTTATTCGGACGCGGAATTGGCGCATTACATGCGGTTCGCGGTGGAAGCCTCGCCGGAGCGGCCGGTGCTGGTGGATAAGTTCCTGGAGGATGCCATTGAAGTGGATGTGGATTGCATCGCGGACGTGGGGCACTTTGCGGAGGCGGATGGAGGAACGAGTGTGATTGGCGGGATTCTCGAGCATATCGAATACGCGGGGGTGCATTCCGGGGACGCGGCGATGGTGCTGCCACCGCATACGTTATCGGCGGAGGTTTTGGCGAAGATTCGGGAGTACACGCACGCGATGGCGCGGGAATTGAAGGTGATTGGACTGATGAACGTGCAGTACGCCGTTAAGGGCGGGGTGGTTTATGTTCTGGAGGTTAATCCGCGCGCGTCGCGAACGGTGCCGTTTGTCAGCAAGGCGATCGGCGTGCCGCTCGCGAAATTGGCGGCGAAGGTCATGGCGGGTGCGAAATTGAGCGAACTGGGTTTTACGGCGGAAATCCGGCCGGAATATTGGGCGGTGAAGGAATCGGTTTTTCCGTTCAACCGTTTTCACGGGCAGGATATCTTGCTCTCGCCAGAGATGCGTTCGACGGGCGAGGTGATGGGCTTGGACGCGGATTTGGGCATCGCGTACGCGAAGTCGCAGATGGCGGCGAATGCGTCACTGCCGCTGGGTGGACGGGTATTCATCAGCGTGAGTGACGCGGACAAGCACGAGGTGGCGGCGGTGGCGAAGGAATTTTCGGACTTGGGATTTGAACTGGTTTCGACGAGCGGCACGGCGACGGTGCTGGAGAAGGCCGGCTTGAAGGTGCGGCGGTTGTTCAAGCTGACCGAGGGGCGGCCCAATGCGCTGGATTTATTGAAGAATCGCGAGTTGCAATTGGTCATTAATACTCCCGCCGGCCAGACGCCGCGCGTGGACGAGGTAAGAATCCGCACCACGGCGGTTTACACGAACACACCGATTATGACGACGCTGGGCGGAGCGAAGGCGGCGGCGCTGGGCATCAAGGCGTTGCGGAAATGCGGGTATTCGGTGAAGACGGTGCAGGAGTATCACGCGAAGGCATGAGTAACGGCGTCGGAATCGAATTTTTTCTTCCGCGCGAATTGGGGGAGAATTCCTCGGGTAAAGATCTCGCGTTGAATTCGTTAATCCGGGTTCGCGGTGATCAGCCGTCGCTCCGCGACGGAGGCGCGGTCGTAACGTTTTTCCGTGGGTTGAAACCCACGGCTACCGTCATAACCTCGCTCCGCGAGGGAGAAGAGTGGAACACGCACCGGGACGGTGCGCTAACCCGCCGCCGGGACGGCTGCGCTACGCATCGGTCCGGGGGTTCAATGCGCGCACCACGTGGAACGTGGCAAGCATTTCCGGAAATTCTGAGCGCGTGAAAATATTGTTTTTCTGCGGGGTTCCCTTTGGGTTGACGCACGGCGGCGCGCAGATCCAGATTGAACAGACTAAGATTGGTTTGGAAAACGTCGGTGTCGAGGTGGAGTGGTTTCGCTGGTGGGACGACCAGCAGACCGGGGATGTGCTGCAATACTTCGGCCGGATTCCGACGTGGATGATTCCCGCCGCGCACACGAAGGGAATGAAAGTGGCGATGATGGAACTGCTCACCGGGCAGGGGTCCCGGTCGATGGGCCGCCTCCGAATGCAGAAGTGGGTTTACCGGCTGGCGGCGGGGGTCCAGCGCGTACGACCCGGACTCACGCTCCCAGCGGATTCCTATCGTTACGCGGATGCTTGCATGGCGTTAACGGAGTGGGAAAAGTTTTTGATGATTTACGTCTATGGCGCGGCCCCGGAAAAGACTTATGTGACGCCCAATGGCGTGGAGGACGCTTTTTTCGAGAGCCAACCGGCGGCCGGCCGCAGTCCCTGGCTGGTTTGCACCGCGACGATCACCGGTCGCAAGCGGGTTCTGGAGCTGGCCCAGGCGGCGATTCGCGCGCGGACGCCGGTTTGGGTGATCGGCAAACCGTATTCGGAAACGGATGGTTACGCGCGGCGGTTCATCGAGCTGGCCCGGCAAAATCCCCAGTACGTTCGTTATGAGGGCCCGGTCAGCGACCGGCGCAAGGTGGCGGAAATCTATCGCGCGGCGCGCGGATTTGTGCTGATCAGCGCCATGGAAAGCATGAGTCTCTCCGCGCTCGAGGCGGCCGCGTGTCACTGCCCATTGCTGCTCAGTGATCTGCCGTGGGCGAGAAGTGTCTTCAATGAAACCGCGTCTTACTGCCCCGCGACTGGATCCGTCGAGGCCACCGCCGCCGCTTTGCGCCGTTTTTATGACGCCGCCCCGGACTTGAAACCGCCCCCCAAACCGCTGGACTGGAAAGAGGTGGGACAGCAATTCAAAACGATTTACGAGGGTATGCTCAGGACTTCCCGGTAAATCTCCACGTGCCGCCGGGCGATTACGAGCGGATGATAGCGGTCTAGCGCTCGTTGCTTCGCGGTCGTTGCCAGTTGCCGCGCCAGATCGGGACTGCTCAACAATTTTTTCACGCCGGCGGCCATGCTGGCCGGGTCGAGCGGATCGCAGAACAAGCCCGTTACGCCGTCCTCCACCAAGTCCGGCAGACCGCCGACATTGGCCGCCAAAACCGGAACCCCGGCGGCCATGGCTTCCAAAACGACCATAGGGCAATTGTCCTCGAGCGAGGGAAGCGCCAGCAGGGTAGCCCGTTTCAGCCAGTCCTTTAGGGTTTCGCGGTTGGCGAAGCCGGATTCGCACCATGGGCGCTTGGATACCAAGTCCAGAAACTCCGCGACATAGGGATCATTCTTGGGGGTGCCCCCGAGAAAGACGAGCTTAACGGGTCCCCCGGCCGCGAGCGCGTCCAGAGACCGGATGAACGCGTTCTGATTCTTGCGCACGCAAACATGACCGACGCACAATATGATGCGGGGATTCTCCGGCTCCGGGGGCACCTTGAAAAACGCGGCATCCACCGCGTTCGGAACAACCCAGGTTTTCCGGTTGAGATCGGTCACGGCGTCCCGGGTATAACGGGTAATGCAAACCACGCCACGGGTTCGGGGGATGATGACTTTCTCCAATTGCGCCGCCAGCCAGGGATACGAAAAAGCGCGGGCGCGGGTGACCTGGGCGATCAACCGCATATTTCCGTGAATGGTCAGCACGCTCGGAAATCCGGAGAACACCGAACTGATGGCGCATTCCCGCTCGGTTCCCTGCCCGTGGACAATGACGGGCCGGATGGCGGCGAGCTTTTTTCTCACGACGCGGATGCAACCCTGGTAGGCGGTAGTCATCCAGCCGATTTTGGGCGCGAGCAGACTGTGGAACCAGATATTGTCCGCAAGTTTTTCCGGCGACCGCATGACTTGCCGCGCGCAGGACACCACGTGAACCTCAATCTCCGGAATGCCCGCCAGGCCTTGCAGCAGCGCCTCGGGCGCGGTGCCGAAAAACGGCACGGGATTGTCGTAGGTGCGGAAATGCTCCCGGTTGTCCGTGGTAAGAATCGCGATTTTCATGAATTACCCGCAACCGCAGACCAACGGGAAAGGATGTGGCGTTTCATCATTTCGCGCGCCCGGAAAGCCGGTCCTCGAAAGCGGCGAGCAACCGATCGCCGTAATCCTGCCAGGTGTTGCGCGACGCGCCTTTTCGATGCGCGGCCTCACCCATTTTTTGGTTCAATTCAGTATCCGAACCCAGCCGGACCATGGCCCGCGCAATCGCCTCAATGTCGTGCGGCGGGACGATAAAACCCTCGACGCCGTCCTGGACCACAGTGGAGGCGCCCCCGGCATGGGTTCCCACCGCAGGCACGCCGCAGGCCAGCGCCTCCATGAGCGCGCGCGGGATTCCCTCCTCCTGCGATGGCATTACAAACGCGGTGGACGTTTGCAGGAGTTCCGCGATTCGCGGATGCGGTAGTGATGGATAATGGGTGAACGTACCCTCCCATTTGGGCCACTCGCGGCGGAAATCCGTCTTCCGGCCGCCGATGCAGATTAGTTCGGCGTCGGGCAGCATTTTTTTCACCCGCTCGAAAGCCCGGAAAAGATAAGGATGCCCCTTGCGCAAACAAATGGTGCCGACACAGATGAAGCGCGGTTTGACCGGCGGTCGCGCCCGCGGCGTAAAGATGCCCGTGTCCACCCCGAACGGGTTCACCAGCACTTTTTCCGCCGGCAAGCCATTAAGCACCATGGATTCCCTGGAAAAGGTGGAAGGCACGACGATGAGGTCCGCGCGCTCCAGCTCGCGATTCATGCGGGCAAACATTTTGCGGGGGATCGGAACTTTTTCGCCGGGACACCAGAGGTCGCATTCGCGCTGCCAGAAGCCGAAGTAGGTGGTGGGATGGGTGTTGGGGCAATCGACGACTTTTAGCGCGCCCACTCGGTCGGCGAGGTCGAACATTTCCGTGGCAAAACCCATCATGGCGTAAACCGCGTTGAATTCCGGGGGAGTTTGCGCCCGCAACCAGGCTTTCCAGACGGGAAAGCACCGGTAAAACATCCGCTCGGTCCAAATCTGCGGCGCCCACGAATAAAAGGGTTTCATGGCCAGATGAAACGGCCAGCAGCGGCGAAACTTTTCCGCCGGCAGAGGCGGGAGGTTTTTTTCAGTCACCCACAGGGCGGCCAACGCGTCGCGTTTATGGAAGGCCAGCGCGGAGTGGTTGAAATACCATACGCCGCAGGTGCCGATGAGTACTTTCATTGTCGCACGAAACTTTATTGGCCGAAAAACTCGTTTTCAAGGAGTTTCTCCCGGGTCATAACAGCCGCTAATTTTACTCTGTCGTTTTGCTTGACATTTGGCCGGAAGGTGCCGCACGATCAGGGAGCCGTCGATCTTATGTCTCGCCGCCGCAGAAGCCATTCTAAAAACGCCCGGCACGGAATCAGGTGGCCAAAATTTTTACTGGCCCTGCTGATGCTGGCATTGCTCTCGGGATTCATCGTCCCGCTGGCCAGACGGCAGCACATTCCGATGGCCACATCTTTCGGGTTGGTGATTGCGCTGTGGCTGTGCGCCCTGGTTGCCGCGGTCGCCCTCACCAAGAAACGCCACCGGAACTATTCGCATGGCTGGCAGCAGGCGTATCCGACGCGCATGGCGCGCGAGGAGCCGAAGGTCGAGGCGGCGGCGGACCCTTCGGGAAAACCAGTAAACTGACGGCAAGCCAGTGTTCCCGCAGGCGTTAGCGATGCGCCAGACTGGAGAGATATCCCCACGCCATTCCCATAAACAAGCCGCCCGCATGGGCGTAATTGGCCACCCGACCGATGCCCGGCAGTTCCGTAAACTCGCCAACCCAGCAGGCCACAAACCATACAATCATCATCATGACCGTGGAGGGATGCAAAAACAGGCCGGAGCCCGGGTCCCGTTTCCCCCGAATCCAAATATAGCCCATCAGGCCGTACACCACACCGGACATCCCGCCAAACTCCGGGCCGTTCATAAAAAATTGCAACAGATTGCCGGCAGCGGCGGTGACCAGAACCATAAGAACCAGGAACGCGCTCCCCTGCCGGGCCTCGATCATGCTGCCCAAATCTTTCAACCAGAGCATGTTAAATAGAATATGGAAGAACGTGAAGTGGATGAATATTGGCGTGATCAGCCGCCAGATTTCGCCGTTTCGTATCTCGGGCAGGATCAGCTTAGGATGCGCCAGTCGTTCCTGGAATCCCACTGGCCGGCCGGTTTCGCTATTGACGATGTCCTTGGTGGAGATAAATAGCGGCAACTGTACTTGCCGACCGTCACCGAATTTGGCCTGGATATAAACCCCGCCGCAAAGGCAGATTAACAGAAAGGTCACCAAGCCCACGCCATATTGCGCCAAAGGCCGAAACAAATGCCGTCGCTCCTTCAGCCGTTTCTCGTAATCCGCCTGCTCCCGCCGTTTTTGCTCCTTCAGTTCGTCCGCCGCCCGGGCGAAGCGTTTATATTTCTGGTCGGCGGGATTCCGTTGGTAATCGCCCAACAACCCCCGGGCGCGCTCAATCTCGTCCTCGGCGTGAATCCACACCCCCCAGGAATCGCCCGGCTCGGCTTCCATCTCGTTTTCGATTCCCTGCACGTACAGGAAATCGCTAAACGCGCGCGCGCTTCTTTCCCCCGCCAGATGTCCGATCATTCGCATAACACCGGAAATTCTAACCCGTAAGCGGGCCCGGCGAAACAAGAAATCCCGGCGCGTGTTTTCGTCCGGCGATTATTTTCGCGGTTTTTTCCGGCGGCACCTTGCATTCGCCGGTCGTTTGCGGTTAATTGGTGGCAACTCTCATTGATTCATGAGTCGCAACGTTCAGGAAAACCCGGCGGTCTTTCCGGGCAATCTCAAGCAAATTAACGGCTTAATTCCGGTGGCTCCGGCACCGGCGGGCAAGCGCTTGAACTGATATGGCTGACGGGGCGAAAACAGTCAAAGTCCCGCCGTGGCTCGCCCGGATCGTGATTGGCCGGCGCCCGAAATGGACCCTGATCCGCGTGGCGACGCTCATCCTGGTTGCCTACGTCTTGTTCAAGTTCGTCCTCATTCCGATTCAAGTGAAGGGCGAAAGCATGCTGCCCACGTACCACACCGGCCAGATCAACTTCATCAACCGCCTGGCTTACCGTCAGCACGGTCCGGAACGAGGCGACGTGGTCGGGATTCCGTGGCTCGACCAAATGGACGGAAAAGTGCTGCTCCTGAAACGGGTGGTCGGTTTGCCGAACGAAACGATTTCTTTTTCCAACAATGTGCTCTTCATCAATTCCCAGCCGCTGGATGAGCCTTACGTACGGTGGCACGCCGAAGGTCCCTATAACGAACCTTGGATGATGGCCCCCATTTTGCTCGGCCCGGACCAATATTATGTGGTGGGCGACAACCGGACGATGCCGATTCGCAATCATACGCAGGGAAAATTTCATTTGACCCAAATCGCCGGGCGCGTCTTGTGGGGAGCCCATCCCAAAATTCCCGATGACGGCTAAAGCCATCGAACATCTCACCCAGGCCGATGCCATCCTGGCAGATCTGATCCGCCGCGTCGGCCCCTGCGAGTGGAAACCCCGGACGCGGACCAGTCCGTTTGAGGCTCTGGTCGAATCAGTGGCGCACCAGCAACTCAACGGCACGGCGGCCAAAACGATTCTTGGCCGCGTTAAGGCCCTCTACCCGGGCCGCCGCTTTCCCAGTCCGGACGATATTCTGGCCACGCCGGAGGAAAAGCTGCGCGCGGCCGGCTTGTCCCGCTCCAAAATCGCCGCCATCCGGGACATCGCGGCCAACACCCTGACCGGAATTGTGCCCACCTCCCGCGTCATCGCGCGGATGGAGGATGCCGTGATCATCGAGCAACTCACCGCCATTCGCGGGGTCGGCCCGTGGACGGTCGAAATGCTGCTGATGTTCAAGCTGGGGCGCATGGACATTCTCCCCGTCACGGACTACGGCGTCCGCAAAGGCTTCGCCCTGACGTATAAACTCAAGGACCTGCCGAAGCCCGCCGAACTCCTGGCCCACGGCGAAAAATGGCGTCCGTACCGTTCGATCGCGGCGTGGTACATGTGGCGTTCGCTGGAATGACGGGAATATTTTCGGTGGTGTCCTAATTTGGTGGCGGGGACGGCGCGCAACCCTTCGCGTGTAACGCGTTAGCAGCGTCTCCGATTGCGCCGCAACCCGGCGCGGACGGCGCGGCGCGCCATCCCTACCTAAATTAGGACACCACCATATTTTCCGTGACATCGGGCGGGACGCGCCTATAGTTCACCATCCGATAACGACCCTATCGTCTAGCGGTTAGGACACCGCCCTTTCACGGCGGGTGCACGGGTTCGATTCCCGTTAGGGTCGCCATCGTTTATTGGCCTTGAGTCTAGGCCGATAAGTTCTGGAATTTCAAAAAAGAGGCGGAAAGACCCGGAAACCCCAAGAAACATGCGGAAAATAAGGGCTTTGCGCATATTATTGCAGACGGAAACAGGCCAAATCCAAAACCATAAGTTCTGGAGGTTTTGATAATCCCTGTAGGTTGAGTCTCCCAAAAACGACTTCCATAAGTCACTCTATTGCAATGAGATGTGGAAAAACCTCCAGAACTTATCTGCAAACATTAGCGATGCGCTTAACATTCATTATTAACGATAAAGTAATTTTCCCGTGGAAACTAATTCCTTAGTATTTAGGACCGATTCGCTTGGCGGTTTTGATTCATTGCAACCCTCTTGCAAGACGCCAGAAACGCCCCTGATTTGACATAGCGATTTATCCCGATTAAAATCGCCTCGCGCCGGCCGTCTCGGACGTATGGGTGACGCCTCGTATCCCTCGCGGGAATCGGGTTGCACATTTCGCCGGTGCATTTGAGTCCCGTCCATCCCAAACCGGAGAAAAAGAAGCCCGGCCAAACAGTGGCCGGGCGATAGAAGGCAGGTGGACGCAATGCACCTTCGCAATTACGCCCTACGCACCCGTTCCTCATGTTGATCGGTTCGGATGGTTGCCGCCAGCGCCGTCAACCTATACCCGCCAAGCGCAACACGCAAACAAAAAGGCCGGGCGTTTCCGCCCGGCCGGAGAGATCAAATGGAAGGAAGTTTATTCAGCTTGCGCATTCAGGCGCGAAAGGAAACTTTCCGTATCTTCGGTGACGGCCCTCACTTCCATCGCCATGTCCCCAGCTAAGAGACAGGCCGCATTGTGCCGGGCGCTGTCCCCGTGGCACAATTGTCCCAAGCCCTTTAGCTGCATTGACGCCTCGTCAATGATGTCACTCAATATTAAGAACAGACCGTCCGCCTTGAGCGCCATATCGGACAACCGGTTCGACACCTTAAAAAGTTCCTCTCGGGTAATCGGCTCATTTCCGCTTTCCTCCGCCGGCCTGGTCAAGGATGCTTTCGAGTTGCCGGAGGGCGAGGCCGCGCGGGGCGCGCTGCCGTTGCTCCCATGATTGGAGGGTGTGGACGCTGATGCCCCAGGCTTTGGCGGCTTGGGATTGGCTAAGGTTGAGTTTTTCCCGCGTGAGTTTGATTTTGTCGGCAATGTCCATGTTCTTGCCTTTCCGTTGCCCGTCTGTTTATTGTGTTTTGTCGGCTGCATATGACTGCTTCTTTTGCGAGTTGACGTTTATGCGGTTGATTGGCCCGCCGATGCTTCAACACCGGCGGGCTTTACGTTGAACCAACTATAATACAATGTAAGATAGCGTCAACGCTTATTTCAGCGGTCCAACATCCGGTAAAGATTCGCCTGCCGACAATAGGCGACGATCCCCACCACGGCGATGGCAACCGCCAGCGCCAGAAAAAACCATTTGGTATTGCGATTCCTGGTCTTCATCGTTCAGAGATTTCTATAGTGATCCCGATTCCAACATTTCAACAAAAACTCTCGCCAAAGATTTCAAGACCAGCACTCTTTCATGCGCTTCAATCGGTTCGTATTCATTGATTAAACGCATACATTCCAGAATGTCCCCCCGTTCCAATTTAATGGAAGTCGCGACCACTTTGAAAAATTCTTTGACCGTCTCCTCCGGGAGGTTCCGGTCGTACTTTAGAAAGACGCTTGAAATCGGATCGAGCGTGGGTTCTTGGGGGGAAACGGCTACATATCCCATCTCGCCGCATCCTTCCATAAGCCATTCCATGCTGACACCCAATGCTTTGGCGAGTGCGACTGCCGCCGACTTTCTTGGCACCGCGCCGGATAGCCATCGGGAAATGGTGGTTTGCGCCCTGTCCATACGCTCGCCCAGTTGCAATTGCGTCAGTCCCCGGCTGGCCATTGCCTCCGCAAGTCTAATGGAAAAATTGCTATCGTGCATCATATTTGCATTTTGTTGTTGACAAAATATGCGTTTTAATATCTAAGTATCCATGATGCGTAGAGCACGATCAAAAGACAAGCCGAAACGGGTTATCCGTTATCACGGCATTTGCGCGGATGCCGCCACACTCGGCGTCAATCGCAACTCGCTTTACAAAGTGCTGTCCGGTCGTTGGGTATCCAAATCCCTTTCCGCCCGCTACGCCGCGCTAAAAGCAACCCGAGCCGCCCAATGAAAAAAATCCATCTGACTTGGTCATCCGGTATCAGCATCCTGGGGGATGAGTCGGCCCTCGCCAATTCCGCGCCGGAGAATGCCGCGCCACCCAAATCCGCGTTGCAAATCTTGCTGGCCAAAGTCAACGAGAAACTGGGTGATGGGCCGGTAACGGATGAGGGATATTCAACGGCCTTCGACGCCGTGAAAGCCGAAAACCCCGACCTGGTAGCGCAACTCAAATCTAATTAATCCCCCATGGACACCACCATTTCCCCGCCCGTCGCCGCTCTTTCCGATCCCGACGAAGTGCAACGCCTCCGCGCTGAAAACGAGGCGTTTCGCGCCGAGAAAGCCGCCAACCTCAAGGCGATGGAAAAGCAATTGGCCGCGCGCGCCGCCGAGGCCGCCGAGGAATCCCTCGTTCGAGAGCGATACGAAAAAGCGGGGGGAAGCCTGACGCGTGAGCAATGCGTCGCCGTAGTGCGCCGCCAGCGCAATCACGATGCCGCCCGGGCCATGCGCTACGCCGCCACCGGGCGCACGCCACCCATGTCCAGAGGCGGTAAAACCGCGGCCGCCACCTACGCGGAAAAGCTGATTCAGTTTGAAAAGATTTACGGTTCCACCGAAATGGCCCACACCATGATCGCGGTGCAATTTCCCGAACTGGTCCGGACGATTGTCCTGGAGCGGCAGATGGCGGCCCGCAAATCGATCCTGGAGAAAGCCACTACTATCCGCGATTCCGGCGGGCTGTCATGGCGCGAGGCCATCGCCACCGTATGCGCAACGGAGCGCGAATTGGCCGCCCAGTCGAACCTCCTTTCCCCGCCTCAAATTGAGCAAATGGCCGATGAACTTGATGCCATGAATCTCCGCAGCGGGATCGAGCAACTTGCCACCGAAACCAATGGCGGCAGACTGCGGGATGGCATCGCCAAACTATTCGGGCGGGTGAAAGACAGCCCGCAATACATCGCCCCGGCCAAAGCGTGATTCACCCCGTTCCATATCCCTTTCGCGGCGTTGTAAACCCGCGCGGCATCGCATTGAAACGTTGGGGTTTCTGGCGCGATGCTGGCCAACGGCCGCTTGCGGTTACCGATGCCCGCAAGCGGCCCATTTTTTCGCCGTAACTGTGAAATACCGGTCTCACAACAAAACAAAATTTTCGATTCTAACCGGACGTGAGACCCCGGTGGTGAGGATCGAGTTCAAGGCGCGCCTTTGTGAAAGGCGCGCCCTTTCTTTTCCTTATGAGCAATGACCTAAAGATCAATATCAAGACAACGGCGGACACCGCCGGGGCGAAAGAAGCCGCCGATTCCTTGGATAAGGTCAAGCAAGAAACCAAGGAAAGCGGGGACGCAACCGAAAAATATGCGCAGGCATTGGGCAAAGGCGAAAAGGCGGGGGAAAAATTCTCGCTTTCCCATCGGGAGATACGGCATATCACCCGCGATCTAATCAAGAACTTCCCCGAACTGGGGGAAATAGTCACCAAGTTCGCGGACCCGTGGGTTGGCCTCACACTCGCCATTACCGCCGTAGTCGCCAAGATGGTGGAATATTCCACCGAGTTGCGCGCCATGACCGACCGCCCGGGTCCGGATTGGGAAGCGGACACTAAAAAAATCGAGGACATGCGGCGCGCGTACGAGGACACAACGGTCACAATCGCCGCGTTCAGCCGCGAGATGGACCGCTTGCTGGAAAAGCCCCGCACCCCGCAGGAAGACAGTCAGCAACACATCGCCGTCCTCCAGCAACAAGCCAAAGCGGAGACTGACATACTCTCCAAACAGCATGAGCGCGAGCAGGCAGGCATCGAGGCCGCTGAATCCTTGGGCCTGGTGAACCATACGGCAGCCGTCGCCGCCAAACTCGCCCTGGATGAGGACTACACCCGCCGCCGCCTGGAACTGGAGGATCGCATCGCCCAGTCGGAAATTCACGCCCACAAACTGGAATTGGACAAAAACGAATTCAACGCCCATGTCTATTCCGAGCGCATCCCCGGCCAGACCACCGCCGCCGGCAAGGCTCACGCCGACGAAAAGCGTAATGACGATGCCATCGAGAACACCAAAACCAATCTTCAAAAAGCCCTGGAGGAACGCAAAACCCTGCAAGAAAGCATCGCGGAAACCGGCTTGCTCGCCCAACATGGCGACTCCGCCACTGTCGGCATGGGGCTGGCCAAAAGCCTTGGATTCTCCGTGCTCACCGCCAAGGATGCGCTGAAATTGCTGGAAACCCGTTATTCCGGAAACGAGGGAACCATTGCGAACCTGCAAAAGGAACTCCACGCGCATCAAGACGCGGCGCCGGAATTGAAGGATGACGCCAACAAAGCCGAGGAAGAGCTAAATGAGACGAAAGAGGCGTTGAAGACTGTCAACGCCCGCATCCACGAACTCCGCACCATGATCCCGGAATCCGAGGCCACCGCCGGCCGGGATTCGCAAAACCGCCGGGCCGTCGCCGGCATCGAAACCCAGACCAGCGCCGTAAAGGCCGGGCTGACCATCATGGGCGACCCCGGCGCGATGGCAGACGCGGAGGCCGGGGCGAACGCCCTAACCTTTGGCCGGAAGATAACCCAAAATCAGGGAAACGAAATCGGCGCGTTGGCCAAGCTTTTGGAAAACGTCCACCTAACCCAGAAACAATCGATTGATCTTATCGCCTCCGCCCATCAAAACCAAGCCGGCCAGCAATCCCTTATCAGCAGCCTGCAACGATCCGTAACCCAGTTAAGCCGTGAGATTCAACAGGCTAACGACCGCGAAAGCAACGGCCGCGTCTGGTTGGGGACCGGCCACTGATCCAAACCTATGACCAACGCATCACCCAATGACCCTCAACTATTAGGCGTCCGGCTCTCCGTTCCGGACGGTTGCTTGCTCCTGCCCCGCCATAACAGCGTCGCCTCCCCGATCCTCGCCGAATGTCTGCTGAATGCCCTTGGCGGAAAGCAGATCGATGGCACGGACCCGTTGGCCTTTGGCGAATTGAATCAGTTCACCGGCCTGTTCTTTGTGGATTGCGACCGCGCCACCGGATTGCGAAACCTGGAGCAATGCCTGGTCAAGTTCAATCTGCGGGTATTCGCCACCGTCCTTTACTATGACACCCGCGAGTGCATCTTCCGCGCCTACGGCCCGAACCACGCCAACGTGCAATTCGATTTCACGTTTGAATCCTTGAAGGAAAGTTCCCGCATTTATTTGGCTGAAGTCAAGGCTTACACGGAAACACTGGTCGCGTTGTCGAACAGTTTCCGCCCGCAACCATGAAAAGCAGAGACAAGAGTGAACTGGATGATCTGGACACCACCGTGCAAAGGCTGTTCCGCCGGGAGGTGTCCCGGCGGGAAGGCCGTCCATTCCATCTTTCGCCGTTAGCGGCCGTTCGCGCCGCCAAAGAGGTATTTCCCGAGCTATATGATGATAAGGGAAAACGCCTTCCTACCTTCCGCGTGGATGATTGCATCCGCTATGAGGCCGCCCGACGTTGCCTCCGTTTTCTCCCCGAGTTGATCGAGATTCCCGCCATGAATATTTCGGTGGACGCCGAACTGGCCCTGGCACGGAGCATCCTCTTTCCCCGCAAATCCCGTTTCACATGAGCGCCACCGACTTAATCCCGGAACCGGACGGCCTGCTGGCCAAACCTTCCCTCACCGCGCGGGATGAGGTTGTCGCCAGCGTCACCCGCCATTGCGTGGCCAACCTCCCCGCCATCGCCAAGGTTTTTGAAACCAAGGGACTGACCGAGCGCCAAAAGCTGGAGGCCGTCAAAAGCCTTCTTTTCCCCGATGCCCTCTAAAATCGTTTATAGCGCGTCGGGCGCGCGGACCACCTTGGGGTGCGTCCCTCGCAACTCACCCGCCTGTTCAACGAACGTGGCGAATCTTCAACGCGGTTTGGGAGAACCTCTAAAAATGACCCCCATCCCGGTTTTGTGACCCCGCCACCCGCAACCCCACTCCCGCCCTTCATGCTCCTGGACACCCAGGGCGAATGGCACGGGCTGCGAACCGCCGCGGACCTGTTCAGAAACCCGGCCGAGCCATCCCTTGCCGAGAAAGGCTATTACTGGCTCCGCGCCTTCGAGCTGTACGAGGAACGCCTCGCCACTGGCAAAGCCCCCCACAAGACCAAGCGTTCCCTCCTTAAATTCATGGAACGCAACGCCCGATTTCTCTCCGCCAGCCCCGCCGCGCTCCGCGAACAATTCCGCGTGAAGTACGCCAAATGGCTGGCCAGCGGCCGCGATGCCAACGCCCTGAAGGACGCCCGGCCGGAAAAATCCGGCAACTTTGCCCCCGCCATCCCCGCGCCGGACCTGGATGCCGTCATTGCCGACGCCGTCCTGCACCGCAACGGCCAGGTGGCCCCGGCCTGGCGCGCCGCCCGGGACCATGGCCGCCTCTCCCCCGAGACGGCCGGGCGTTTTCTGGTCAATCCCGCCAGCAAATCCCATGTCCCCCGCGCCATCATGCAAAAGGTTGGTCCGGAGGTTGCCCGCCTGGAGGACATTCACCACGGCCCGCGCCGCCACAAATTAAACGGCGCGCATCTCACCCGCGATTGGTCCGGAATCTGTTCCATGGACTGGATTCAGGGCGACGATTTCACCCTTAACCATTACGTGGCCGTTCCCGATGGCCGGGGCGGCTGGCTGCGGACCCGCGGGCAGACGATATTGTTCATCGATTGCCGTTCCACCTTCATTTTAGGCTTTGCCTTCATCTCCGCCAAGAGTTACGCCGGCGCGCAGATTCGCACGGCCATAATCAAAATTTGTGACCAGCATGGTTTGCCCCGGCGCGGCTTCTATTTCGAGAACGGGACGTGGCGGAATTCCAAGCTGATTACGGGCGCGGCCCACGCCAGCCCGCTTTCGGATGCCGAGATGGAAATGGGCTTGCGCCAGTTGGGCCTGGAATTCGTTCACGCCCGCCTGCCCCGCTCGAAACCCGTGGAACGCGTCGGCGGGATGCTCCAAAATATTATGCAAGCCCTGCCGGGCTACGTGGGCCGTTGCGAAATGCTGGAACGTTTCGAGCGCACCCAAAAGACCCTGCTGGCCATTGACGCCGGCCGCGTCGATCCGCTCGAACATCTGCTCACCGATGAGGAGTACACCGGGAAGATCGCCGAATGCTGCGCCGTCTATAATGCCGAAAAGCAGGATGGCCAAATGACCGGCGGACTGTCCCCGGAGGAAGCCTTCGCCCGGTATCAGTCCCCGAATGATCCGCCCGTCAAGCTGGGCCCGGAATTCCGCTACCTGCTGGCCAACCAAAAGAAACGCGTGCGCGTCGGGCGCAACGGCATCGTCTTTACCTACGGTAAAACGACCTACCGGTACCGCAACGCGGAGACCGGCCGGCGCGTGGGTGAGGAATTGCTCGCCTGGTTCAGTCCCGAGTGTCCCGAGATTCTCACCGTCACCAATCTGGAACAGCGCAACCCATTTTCCCTGCCCCGCTCGCACGATGTCCCCGCCATGGACGCCCCGGCAGATGTAATGGAACGCGAGATGGGTTTCATCGCCGCTCACCAGCGCCCCACCGTGGAACGTTACCGCGTGCTCACCAGCAAATACGCCATCCCCTTTCGTCGAACGGTTGCGGATGGCCAAACCGTAGCCCTTGGTCGGGAGATGGCCGGGCAACGGGCGGAGATTGAAACGCGCATCCGTAAGAGTGAGCAACAAAACACCACAATCCAGAAAGCCGCTCGGAAAACCGGGTTACCGATCCCGCCCGAACACATGCGGGACGCGGACACGGCGGAGAACATGCGCCGCCTAAACGAACTTCTGGCCCCGGAAACCACCCTATGAGCAGCACCCGCCATGCCGCGCCCGGCGCGCCGTTCCGCCAGGAGCGTTATATGTCCGGTTCCGAATTCGAGCGCGGACTTTTGGCCAACGTGGTATCGAGCCGCTGCTCCCTGCTCCGGGATGAAACCGCGCGGGATTTAATTTGGTTCCTGCAATACCTGTCATGGCGTGATGGTGGCCTTCCCAAACTGGCGGAGGAACTGCTCGCCACCCATCCCGGGCGGATCGTCACGGAAGAAATGCGACAATACGGTACCGCGCCGGCGCAAATCTACACCGCCGAACAAGTACGCCGTATACGGGCGGTAATTCCGTTTGAAGATTGCACGGAGGAATTTCCCTTGCGGGATGATTTCTCGCCCCGCGTTCCCCTGGATGACGACGAAACGGAGGCCAATCCCGCCATGCTGAACACCGATGTCCCGATGAGCTATCCGGCGTCAGTATTCGTTGACCGATGCTTGGCTACCGCGGGCGGCGAGTTGCCCCAATACCTTGCCGAGCTTTGCGTCAATCCCCGCGCCAGCACCGCGGCCGGCCCGTGGTACTTCGCCGCGCTCATTGAATCGCTGCGGGAGTATCAAAACGCATGGATCGAGGAACGACGCGGCCGCCACGTCGTCACCAGCATTGCAACGGCCGTACACGCCGCGCTGGATTACGCGTTGAAAGGCCGGGGCATGGCCATGGTAACGGGAATGGCGCGCACCGGCAAAACGTACGCCACGAAAGCCTGGTGCGAGCTGCATCCCGGCCGCGTGCGCTATGTCGTGGTACCCGCCACCAGTGACGATCTTGGGTTTTACCGCGCGATAGCCAAAGCCCTTGGCGTCAGCGCCGCGCTATCCATGACCACCATTCAATTGCGCGAACGCATTCAAGACGCCGTCGTACCGTCCGGATTGATGCTGGTGTTTGATGAAGCCCATAACCTTTGGCCTACGAACACCCGTCGCGATACCACCCCGCGCCGCATTTGCTGGCTCACCAACGCCCTCGTTGACCATGGCGTCCCGGTCGCACTCATAACGACCCCGCAATTCCACCGCTCGCAAGACCTGGTGACCGAGCGGACCCGCTGGTCCGATGAACAATTCACGGGCCGTTGCTCGTATTACAAACGCCTGCCCGATAAAGTTTCGCCGTTCGATCTGGAGGCCGTCGCGCGCCATCTATTGCCGGAGGGATGCGCGAGATCAATCGAACTGCTCACCCGCTACGCCGCCCAGTCCGGCCGTCAACTGGCCGCCATCGGGGACGCTGTGAAATACGCCCGTGTGACCGCGTCCGAAGCCTGCCGGGATGAGGTGATTTTTAGCGACGTGCGCGAGGCCGTCCAAAGTACCGGCATTGCGTCCGATGCGGACATGCAAGCCGCCCGCGACTCCGCCCGTGGTACCGGAAAACGCCGCGCCATGCGCCCGGCCATCGCCCCGGAAACCAGCCCGGCGCAAGCCGCTTGCAACGCCCCTGAAAGGCCGTTGCGGACCCGCGACAATTTACTCGAAAACCAGCCCGTTCCGGACGATTTCCGGAGGGCCGACGTGGTGACCGCGTAAAGACATAGAAAACCGTTCAAAAAGTCACACGCCAGCAAAATGGCGCGTGATTTCTTTTGTCTCGACACGCCCCGTTTTCACCCGTAAAAACTCCAGAACTTATCGGCCGGCCTACAGCAGTCTCATCCTCCCGCGCCGGGAAAAATACAAGATATCCGCACAACGCGAGGCCAATCGCGATGGCCATCAGGCTGACCACCAATGTCCCGGACGGGGTGACAAACCGCGTTACAATCTCGTGTTTTCCGGGCGGGAGATACACCCCGCGCAGGATAAAATCACAACGCAGCAAGGGTGCTGGCCTGCCGTCCACCTCCACCTGCCACTTGGGATTGTAGCGTTCGCTGAGCAACAGCACCGACGGGACTTTTACGTCCGCGCGCAGTTCGATGCGTTTCGGCAGATAACTGGTGATCTCCACCGTGCCGGGATTCTTTTCCCGGTTCGCGGCGTCGGCGGCTGGAACAGGGTCGGCTACGATCAGATGCGCCATGGGATCAAACGCCGGGTTGGCCAGCGTTTGCAGCGTGGCCAGACCGTTGGTGTTGAATTCCCAGGAGGAAAACAATTTCGCGCGCGGCAGCGCCCGGGTGAACTCAATCACCGCCAGCTCGCCGTTGGTCATGGGCTCGGCCCGGTAATCCTCCGGCCACGGGCTCGGATTCTGCCGCTTCGGCACAAAGTTGAACGTCTTCAGATTCCGGAACTGCGTTCCCGACGGATCCGCCTGGCGCGCGAAATCGGCGGGCCCGAGGAGGTAGCGCGTGTTGCTCAATTGCCAGAAGCGCGGCAGGTTCGCGGACTGAATGGCCGTGAACTGCGCCTTGTCCGCCGATACGCGCGGGTCTTGGATATCCTCGGAGCACTGGATGTTCCGGCTCGGAAACAGATGTTGTTTCCAGTCGCCGGCGTAGGTATTGAAAAGATTTGTCCACTGCCAAGTCTGCACGGGGATTGGCAGCAGCGCCACCCGATGCTCGTAAGGCTTGTCCGCCAGAAACTGGATGACGGGATCAACGTGGTACTTGTAGGGCACGTTCCAATAAACCAGCCACGGCACATCGGCCCGGCCCAAGTCCAGAACCAGCAGGGCACCCAGCCCGATCGCGCCCCATTTCGCGCGCGCGCCGGTGAACTGGCCGCTGAAAACCAGCCACAATAAAATAATCGTCACCAGCAGAAACGCCACATACCACTCCACGGCCCGCAAGCTGAAATCCGCCACGCCAGCCGCGTCCAGCGGGGAAATTCCCACCGTCTGCAAATACGCCCGCAACGCCGGCATTCGCCCGCCATAGACCCATCGCGCCGCCGCGCTCAATACCAGCGCCACGGCACATGCCAACAGCCAGTTGCGGTCCGCCGCCCGCGCGGACTGGAAACAATTTTTCAACCGCCGCCCAAAACTCCCCTCCGCGGCGGTGCCGCCGAAATAAGTCCGGACCAGGCCATCCACCCCGTAGGCAAAAAGAATCACGATCGCCCAACTGAAAATGTGCATGAACTTGGCGGGATTCCGGATCGTCGAGGCGCCGGGCAGCGCGTAGAACAGTTTGTAAAAGGGCGCGAATTTGCCAAACGACAACAACAGGCTCACCAGCAGGACAATCCCCCAAAACCAAATCGCCCGCCGTTGCGCCGTCGCGAAAACTGACGCCCCGCGGCGGAACGATTGAAACAGCGCCCACAGCGCCAGCATCACCACCGGCACGCCCGCGTAAAATCCCGTCCCAATCAGATGCAACATCCCCGGGACCGCGCCGATGGAGCCCCAGTACTGATCCTCCTTCGGGGAGTCGTCCTCATACATGTACCAATTGTCGCGGAACCCGAAAACCCCCGGGACGATGACCTGCAACGCCTCCTTTTTCGGAACGCTCCACTGCGTGCGGGCCTCCCAAAGCGCCGTCCGGGACGCCTCGTCGTTCGCTCCGCCCGCCGCGCTCGTTATTTGCGTGCCAACCAGGTTATTGATCGTGTTGGCGGCAATGAAACCCGCGCAACCCGCCACCAGCGCGGTTCGCAAAATTCCGCGCCAAAACTTGCGCTCCATCGTGCCCGGTTCCCGGCTCACGAACATCGCCTGAAACAGCACAAACCCGGCCACCGCCAGACTGAACAGCGCCCCGATGTCATAACCCTCCATCACTCCGGTCCCCACCGCCAGACCGGCCAACACCGCGCGCACCCACGTTCGCTTGAGCGCGGGATTCGCGATCAACCCCACCGCCACAAACATCATTCCAGCGGCCACCATTTGCGCCGCCACGCCCCAGCAGGAGGTCGAAAAGAAATCAGAGTTCAGCGCCGCCGCCAGCGCGCCGAGAATGCACGCCACCGGCGCCAGCCGGGTTTGCCGGAAACAAAAATAAGCGCCCACCGCCGCGAACAGCAGCGAGAACGCCGCAAAAGTGCGGCAGTAAAGAACCGGTCCCGTAAGAAACAGATAAATGAACGAAACATCCGGCGCCGGCGTGACCCATTCACTGCCCAGCCAGCTCAAATCCACCCACAGCCCCGTCCAAGTGGCGGGCAGCCGGTTTTGATCCGCCAGCATCGCGCCCAAGGGCCCGTCATTTGAGAAAACGACGTTGTTGCCCAAAAAACTTCCCCGGAAGATAAACCCGAGTATCACCAGCAATAAAACCAGCAGTAGCAGGAACGGTCTCCCGGGTTGGCCCCCAGCCGCGGCTCCGTCAGGCGTTACACTCTTCGTTTCCATGCCGGGACTCTAGGCAGCCGCGTCCCAAATTTCGAGCGCAAACCGGCGGGACACAATCAAGGGTGCATCCCACTTTTTTGCAAAGACGATAAACCTCGAGACCGGTGGAAAAACGCGGGGGGTATGGCTGGCTTTTCATCAGAAAGTTTGCGCCCCGATAGCGCGGGAGTGGGCCTGGCGCGTTGGGTTACGAACGGTTCCGCCCGCTGAAACGCGGGCGGGCGAGGTCGCAGCGCGACCTGGCCCACCTTTTCAGAGTTTTCAGCCGCGCCCACTTTCATGGGAGGCGCCCCGACAATATCGCTTTACATTTTTGTGCTGGCCTCATAGCCCGTCCGGTCGCATGATGACTCCGCGCGATTTCCTATCATGAACATTTCCAGACGCGAATTTGTCAGCCACACGACCGCCGGATTGCTCGCGGCGGGAGCCCTCACCGAAGGCCGCGCCGCCCAGGCGGCGCCGGGACGAAATGAAACTCCGCTGGTTATTTCCACCTGGCCGTTTGGCAAGGCCTCCAATGACGCGGCGTTAAAGATTCTGACCGGCGGCGGTGCGCCGCTGGACGCGGTCGAGCAGGGAATTTGGGTCACAGAATCCGATGTCAAGAATCACTCGGTAGGTCTCTCGGGCGCGCCCAATGCCGCCGGGGTGGTGCAACTCGACGCCTGCATTATGTCCGGGCCGGGCCACAAAGCCGGGAGCGTGGCCGGGATCGAGGGCATCAAACATCCCATTTCCGCCGCGCGGCGTGTCATGGAGAAAACGAGTCATGTGATGCTCGTGGGCGACGGCGCGCGGATGTTCGCCCTGGCGGAGGGGTTGGAATCCGTCGAGGTTGATTCGCATGAACGCTATGTGGCATGGGAAAAGGAACGGGCCGCCAAGGCCGCCGCCACTCCGCCCGCCGGCGCGGGTAATCATGATACCATCGCGATGCTGATCCTCGGGGCAGACGGGAACGTCTATGGTGGTTGTTCCACCAGCGGCCTCGCGGGCAAACTCCCGGGACGCGTGGGTGATTCCCCGATCATCGGCAGCGGCCTTTATGTTGATAACGAGGTCGGTGCCGCGGGCTCGACCGGCGTGGGGGAAAACGTGATGCGTTATTGCGCCACGTTTATGATTGTCGAATTGATGCGGCAGGGAATGAGTCCCGAGCAGGCTTGCACAGAGGCCATCCGCCGCATCGCCCGGATCGATCCCAAGGGTTTCAAGACCGATATTAATTTCATCGCCCTCGACAAGCACGGCCGGTTCGGCGCGGCGGGAACCAGCATCGGTTTCAAATACTCCGTGACGACTCCGGGCGATAGCCGGGTCTTGGATGCGCCGCTGATAACGCAGGCCAAATGACCGACCGGCGCGCGTTTTACGACCGGCAGGCCGACGCGCGGGTCCGCGGAGCCGGACGTTATTACCAGCGGCAGCTGCAAAATCATTTCAAGTTTCTCGTCCCGCCGGGATTGCGGGTGCTGGAGGTCGGGAGCGGCACGGGCGATCTGCTCGCGGCGGTCAAACCGGCCCGCGGCCTCGGTGTTGATTTCAGCCCGGCGATGGTTGAGCACGCCCGCCGGCGTCATCCGCAACTGGAGTTTCAAGCGGCCGACGCGGCGCAATTTTCCGCCGGCGAAACTTTCGATTATATCCTGCTCTCGGATCTCGTGAATGATCTGGACGATGTCCAGGCCGTCCTCGAGCGGCTGCGCGCGGTTTCGACTTCACGCACCCGGCTGGTGCTGAATTTTTTCAACAATCTGTGGCGGCCGATTCTCAAGACGGGCGAAAAGCTTGGCCTTAAAAATCCCACCGTGCTGCAAAACTGGCTCTCCACGCAGGACACCGCCAACTTGCTCAATCTCGCCGGCTGGGAAGTCGTGCATATGGGCAGCCGTATTCTCTGGCCCATTGGCACGCCACTGCTCGCGCCGTTCGTTAACCGCTGGCTCGCGCCCCTGCACAAACATACCTGCCTCACGGTTTTCATCGTGGCGCGGCCAAAACCGCTGCCCGCGCCGGAGACGCAGTATAGTTGTTCGGTGGTGATCCCCGCCCGCAATGAGGCCGGCAACATCGAGGCCGCGGTTCTACGCACACCGGAGATGGGCCGGGGCACGGAGATTATTTTTATCGAGGGGCATTCCAAGGACAACACCTGGGATGAAATCCAGCGCGTTGCCGCCAAATATCCGCAACGCAAGATTGTCATTCTCAAACAACAATCCAAGGGCAAGGGTGGCGCGGTGCGCGAGGCTTTCGCCGCCGCAACCGGGGATTTGCTGTTTATTCTCGACGCGGATTTGACGATGCCGCCGGAGGAATTACCCAAGTTCTACGAGGCCGCGCGGTCCGGCACGGCGGAATTTGTGAATGGCGTGCGGCTCGTTTATCCAATGGAGGAGGAGGCCATGCAATTCCTCAACATGATCGCGAACAAATTTTTTGGACTCGCGTTTAGCTGGCTGCTCGGCCAGCACATCAAGGACACGCTCTGCGGGACGAAGGTGATTTTTCGCGCGGACTACGACGCCGTCGCGCGCAATCGCGCCTACTTCGGTGATTTCGATCCCTTTGGCGATTTCGATCTCATTTTTGGCGCGGCGAAATTAAATCTGCGCATGGTGGATCTGCCGATCCGGTACCGCGCCCGCACGTACGGCGAGACGAATATCCACCGCTGGAGCCACGGCTGGTTGTTGCTGCGGATGGTGGCGTTCGCCGCGCGCCGGATGAAATTCCTGGCATGACGCCGCTGGAACAGCATCAACTGGAGATTCAAAAAAACCTGGCCGCGTGGAATGCCAAGCCGTTGCTGCGCGCCATTTACGCCTCGTTTTATCAACGCATCATCGCGCTGATTGATCCGGCGATTCCCGGGCGTATTGTCGAAATTGGTTCCGGCATTGGCAACCTGAAGGCGCATGTTCCGCAAGCCATCACGACGGATATATTTCCCAATCCGTGGCTGGATGTGGTGTGCGACGGTTACGAGCTTCCCTTCGCGGACGGCAGTGTTTCGCATCTCACGCTGTTCGATGTGTTTCATCATTTGCGCGCGCCGAACGCTTTTCTGCGCGAGGCCCGCCGCGTGCTGGCGCCGGACGGGCGCGTGATCTTTTTCGAGCCGTACATTAGCTGGTGCGGTTTGGCGGTTTATGGCCTTTTACATCACGAACCCGTGGCAATTCGATTTCATATTAGTATGTCTAATGATTTGCCGCGACCGCGCGACTATTACGCGGCCCAGGGGAATGCGACGCGGCTCTTCTTCCGCCATGAGGTTCGGGACTGGCCGGAGGGCTGGCGGATTATTCACGCGCGCGCTTTCAGTAGTTTTGCTTATGTTCTTTCCGGCGGCTACAGCAAGCCCGCGCTCTATCCCGCAGCGTGCCTGGGCGCCCTCGCGCGGGCGGATGAATTTCTCTCGCGCTGGCCGCGGGTGTTCGCCGCGCGGTGCCTGGTCGCGCTGACTCCGGTTTGAAAACGACTGTGATACGATTAATTACTATTTTCTATTAGTATTACTAATTGATTATATTGAGCCGTCGATGACGCGCCGGTTCCCAGGCTCCGCCGATCACGGCTTGAAACTTAAAATGAAGGTGTCTCCGCGCGGGAATTCCTGCATATAAAGGAGCGAGGCGGCCCGGAATACACGACACCACGACTCCGCGCGGATCAGCTACAGCGGCATCAATCGCGTCCTCCAACGGTAAATCATGCCCATCGATCTCATCCCGGCCGCCGATGACGTGCGCGGTATCTCCCGCCCCCCGCGCGCGAAGCAAGGGCGCTATTTCAGAGCCCGTGCCACGGGGAATCCTGTGCGCGAGGCTGGAAACGAAATCAAAGAAGCCGCCGAATCGACCAGTGATACGGGCACGCCGTTTGGGATTGCCGAGAAATTCCGTATAGCGCGCTCGTTTCTCTGGCACGACAAATACCGAAATGAATGCTCGTTCGTGATCCAATTCTTCATTCATGGCGTCCATCCACCATTTCCTATCAAAATAACTCCGTTTCACCCGGCGATATGATCGACCCTCCCGCGATTGTCTTAATCTGAAGCGGATCTTTTCACATCTTCACTGGCAGCGGTCTTTGGTTCCGGCCAGCCGCGGCGGAGCCAGACCATAAGAATACCGACATCGGCGGGAGAGACGCCCGAGATCCGCGAAGCTTGGCCGAGGGTTCCGGGCCGGATTTTTATGAGCTTTTGTCGGGCTTCGGTGCGCAGGCTGGGAACCGTGCTGTAGTCGAAGGAAGATGGGATATGTTTGTCTTCCAATGACTTGTGTTTGGCCACATCGATCTCTTGTCGGTCGATATAACCAGCGTATTTGACTGTGATTTCCACCTGTTCGGTCACTTCAGCCGCCAAATCCAAGTTTATTCCCGGGAGTTCGCTGTATTTCATTTCGGGGCGTCGAAGCATTTGAAGCAGGCTAATACCGCCGACACGAATGGAATCGAGCCGTATTATCTCATCGTTAATGGCTTTTTGCTTGGCCAGAAATTTTTGGTGGTTCCGTTCCGGTAAAAGTCCCGCGTCGTAGCCGATTGGTGAGAGTCGCAGATCCGCGTTGTCCTGGCGTAACAGGAGCCGAAACTCCGCCCGGGAGGTAAACATGCGATAAGGCTCGACCGTTCCTTTCGTGACAAGATCGTCGATGAGCACCCCGATATAAGCCTGGTCGCGGCGTAAAACGATTGGCTCACGGCCTTGGACACGGCGGGCGGCATTTATTCCGGCCATTAGGCCTTGCGCGCCGGCCTCCTCATAGCCCGAAGTGCCGTTGATCTGACCGGCGAGATAAAGATTGCGGCAGACTTTGGTCTCGAGGGAGGGGTAGAGCTGCGTGGGGAAGGCAAAATCGTATTCCACCGCGTAGGCGGGGCGCATGATCTCGGCGTTTTCGCAACCGATGATGGTCTTCACCATTTGCACTTGAACCTCATAGGGCAGACAGGTGGAGAAGCCGTTCACATAGATTTCGTCGGTCGCGATTCCCTCCGGCTCCAGGAAAATCTGCTGACGCTCCTTTTCCGGGAACTTGACGATTTTATCCTCAATGGACGGACAATACCGTGGCCCCACGCCCTCAATGACTCCGGAATACATGGGCGACCGGTGGATGTTGGCACGGATGACGGTGGCGGTATCGTCGGTCGTATAAGTAACGTAACAGGGAAGCTGGCCATTGATCCGGTCTAAAGTTGACCCGGGAGGATATTTTCCGTTTGAATGGCCGATATCGCGCGGGTTGACGCCGGAATGTTCCACGTGGAACAAATCATCTTTCCAGTAAGTAAAATATGGAACCGGCTCATCACCACCTTGCGGTGTGGTTTTGGAAAAGTCAATCGAGCGCCGCAGCAAGCGCGGTGGGGTTCCGGTTTTGAGCCGGCCCAATTCAATGCCGATTTCCTTCAAGGAACCGGACAAACCCATGGCGGCGGATTCGCCTGCGCGTCCGCCGGATTGCTGGTTCTGGCCGATGTGCATTAGGCCGCGCAAGAATGTACCGGTCGTGACGACGACGGTCTGGCCGTGATATTGAACCTCCAAGGTTGTCTCGACGCCGAAGACTTCGCCATCCTTGTGCAGCAACTTGGATGATTGGCCTTGTTTAATATCGAGGTTCGATTGCCGTTCACAAATCCATTTCAGGCGAAACTGATAAGCCTTTTTATCACATTGCGCACGCGGTGCCCAAACGGCCGGGCCCTTCTTGGTGTTGAGCATCCGAAACTGCAAGCCGGTTAGATCGGTCGTTTTGCCCATTTCACCGCCCAAAGCGTCGATCTCCCGGGCCAAATGGCCTTTGGCCAAGCCACCAATTGCCGGATTACATGACATTTGACCGATGGTATCGGCATTTATCGTCAGCAGCAGCGTTTGGCAGCCCATGCGGGCGGCGGCAAGCGCCGCCTCGACGCCGGCATGGCCGGCGCCGATCACGATTACATCGTATTTCTTTGGATAAACAAACATGGGGAACTCACAATTGCGCCTTCAGCATCTTTACTATCGTTTTTCAGAACTTATCCCCACCACTCCATTGTTTTGGCATCATAGATCCGATGCCACCAGCCGAGAACCGGTCCACGATATGCAAGGAGCACAATCATTTCGCCGACATTCGTTTTCACACGCACGGCAGTATAATGCTCAACCTCCCCGCCCTCAATATGCACTTGCCGGATGCTCTCAATCGTATGACTAATTTTCGCGTGTCGAACCTCCGAAGCCCGGTCAAAAAGGTAGTCAACCAGCTTTTCAGTGGTCGCCTTCTCGGGGAGGGGTACGACCGAATTGAAACCATTCAACCAAAGGCCGTGCGTCGCCGAAAGTTTTTCGGTCAGCCGGTCAACGGGATCATTTAAAACCGCGCAGCCACCTAGGACGGCCGCAATAATAATAATTAGAATTCGACGCATAGGCGGTCAAAAATGTGCTTCAAAGCGACGAATAAGGGACTTATCCGCATACATTATCGTTTGCGTTATCATTAACGTTATATACAAGACCGTTTCAAAAAAAGCAGCCATGCTGCCGGTTTACACAGACGTCCTTCAAATGAGTGACGTTGTCGCGGGCTTGGGCGTCCCAAAGTTTAGGTTCAGACCGCATAAATCAGATCGGCAGCGTAACCCAAATCCCACACAAAACAAGCTCTCGCGAGCACGGCCGGGTAACTCGGGTGCATCTCAGTTTTTACGAATGCGTGCATCATATGGAACCGGTAGGGCCTGTCGCGCTGCAACGGGCCCGCCCGCGTAGTCGCGAGCGGAAGAGACGGTTCTGTCTCCCAACCATTCACGCATTACGCGTCAGGCGCGTCTCCGATTGCGCCGCAACCCGGCGCGGACGGCGCGGCGCGCCATCCCTACCGTCAAATCGTACTTTGCCGCCTTGTTGATTTTCTTGCGACTCCTAAAAACTGAGATGCGTCCGGGTAACTCCCAGGAAAAACATTCCCCGAAACATGCGCGCATTGAGCCCTAAACCGCCGTGAAATGACACGTCCGGGTATGGAGTTCCGCCTTCACGCGGCGGGGCGTGGAACGACCAGGTGGTCGGGAGAATTCTCAACTTGCCCGACCATGCCAACGCCCTGCCGGCTAAAGCCGGAACTCCATACCCGGATGCGAACGACCGTGCCAAAACCGGGAACCGTGGCGGATGGCAATATTGAAACCTCCATCCACCACATGATTACTACTAATGTTAATTAGAAGCGATATTTTAATCCCGCCTGAACATAAGGAGCGGAATCGAAACGGATGACCTGATCAATGCGGCGGTAATCGAGTTCGCGATCAAAGGAATAGCCGCCCTCGACGGAGGCGAAGAGGCCGTGAAGGAGTTGGTATTCCACGCCCGCGCCGGCGCGGAAGTCACGATAAGTTCCCAGCGCGTTGTTGTATTGCGACAGGCCGATTTTGTCGCCCATATTGTTATCGCCGCGAAAAACGGTGTAATTCCCGGAGAAACCGCCAAACACACTCAGTTTGGAATTGAGCCGGTAATCCAATCCGGATCGGGGAAACATGACGCTCAAGGTCAGGTCGGGTTGAATATCCCAGCGCAGGCCGGCGGCGGGAAGGACCGGAACATCGCGGTCCGGATCGATGGAGACGCCCATCGCGATGGTCAACGTGGGCGTCCACTTGAAAGTCGCGCGTATGGCGCCGGCGACGCCGATGCCGCTGTTATCGACGGAATCGAGCCGGTAAAATTCCGGCCCGGCAACGCCAGAAACGGTCCATTGCTCGTTCACATGATAACCAAGGCCGGTATTGAGGCCCAGGGTATTGATTTGATCGGGGATCGGCGTGCCGGGAATGGTGCCGAGGAAAAAATTGTGCGAGCTCAGACCCATGGGCACGAACCAGGCGTCGTTCAACGCGACCTCGCTGGTGAGCCGGGCATCGGCGGACTGCGCGCTGGAGCTGCCTTTGAGGCCGTTGAAATCGACGTGTCCCGCGGCGACGCCGGAGTAATCGGACGACAGCACCATCCGCCACTCGCCGCCCTGGGTCGGTGTCCAGTCAGCGTAACTTACGCTGTCGGGAACCACGGGTGATTGGTTGGTCTGCGCGGGGGCAGAATGATTTACGAGGCACACCGCCGCCAGACTGGCGGCACAAAGATTTAGTTTCATGGTTTTCAAATCATGGCCTATACGGGGCCACCCGAGCAATCTTGCACGCGGGATTTAACCTTGAAAAAGCAGTTGATGCCACAGATGAACACAAATCGACACAGATCGGAGGAGGTGTGGAACTTCAAATTCAGACAAAGAAATAGGAGAATTTGACAGGATGAACGGGATTTACAGGATGGGAACCAGACGACCGCGAAGAGGTCCAGCGTGGCGGAGCGGCAACCAAAGTCTTCCGAAAGGAATGGGTCACGCAGAGACGCTGAGGCGCGGAAATTAGATGGTCCATCAACGTGATCGACTTGCCGCGAATGCCACCGGCTGCTTCACTCGCGGCATGGCGCTGCCGTATAAGATTTCGACGTTGCTTTACTGCTTTAATGAGCGGGATGAGGTGTTGTTGCTGGAGCGAACGCGCGAACCGAATCGCGGATTGTGGAGTCCGTGCGGGGGAAAATTGCAGACGGAGATTGGCGAATCGCCGTATGCGTGCGCGTGCCGCGAGGCGAGAGAGGAAATTGGATTGGAAATTGGCCCGCGCGATTTGCATCTGGCGGGAATCATTTCCGAGCATGGGTATGAGGGGCAGAGTCATTGGCTGATGTTTTTGTTTGAGGTACGGGTTCGATTGCAATCGTTGCCGCCGCCGCACGCGGAGGGTTTATTCCAGTTCTTTCCGCGCGCGGCGCTCTCGTCGCTTAAATTGCCGAAGACGGATTCCGAGCAAATCTGGCCGTTGTTTTGGAAATATCGCGGTGGATTTTTCGCGGCGCATTGTCATTGCCGCGCGGACGGGACGAATGAGTGGGCGGTTGAGGAGGTTGTGAACCCCGAAAAGGCGGTTGAAGCCACAGATGAACACAGATAGACACAGATCAGAGGGGGTTGGGACCAAAACCGGGGTCATCCAACCGGTGAACCCGTCCGGACTCGTAGCGCAGACTTCCAAGCCTGCGTTGTCGCGGGTTGCCAACCGGCGTGCCGTTGGCCGAGCCGACGCGTCAGGATACCTTACGGCACGCCGATTGGGAAATCGGCGATACAGCAGGTTGGAAACCTGCGCTACGTTTCGGACCCTTAATCGTCCATAGCGTGATCTTGGAATCATAATCAGTATTAATTATCACATTATATAGACTACTCAAATGGCTGACGAACCGATTATTGATTTGCAGAGCGACCAGTATTTCATGGGCGAGGCGTTGCGGCAGGCGGCGCGGGCTTATGAGGCGGAGGAAACGCCGGTGGGCGCGGTTATCGTGCGCGAGGGGCGGATCATCGCGCGGGCGTACAACCAGGTGGAGACGCTCAAGGACGCCACGGCACACGCGGAGATGCTGGCGCTCACGCAGGCGGAATCGGTGGTGGGTGACTGGCGGCTGGTGGATTGCACGTTGTACGTCACGAAGGAGCCGTGCCCGATGTGCGCCGGGGCGGTTGTGCATACGCGGCTGGCGCGCGTGGTCTTTGGCGCCGGCGATCCCAAGGCCGGCGCGGCGGGCGGCGCGCTGAATCTATTGCAATATCCCACATTTAATCACCGGTGCGATATCACCGCCGGGGTGCGCGAGCCGGAGTGCCGGGCGATGTTAAAAACATTTTTTGCGGAGCAGCGGGAGAAGGCGAAGAACAAATAATGTTCATGGCGATCTCGCCCGGTAGAAGCGCCATGCCAGAGCCGTCGCGGCCGGATTGGAAGACAACAAAGCCACAACCAAAACCTTCCGAAAAGGCTGACTCACGCAGGGACGCCGAGACGCAAAGAAAGCCAAAAAGGACTCTTGATAAAAGCGAGAAATTGAGTTGGCCGCGAAAAGGCGCAAGAGACCCAGCGCGGCAAAGCCGCAAGCAAAGACGAATTGCCACAAAAGAACGCGAGAGAACACAAAAAAGGGACGATGGGCAGACTGTAGCAAAAGACAGAACGCGGGGCAAGTACGGGCGCGATTCGGTAGTGTCCTAATTTGGTTGGTACATTGCGTTGCGATGTCCTGCGTTCAGCGGGCGGAAAGGAAGGTTCCAGCGGGTTAGCGACGTCTCCGATTGCGCCGCAACCCGGCGCGGACGGCGCGGCGCGCCCATCCCTACCCAAATTAGGACACCACCCGCGATTCGCCTCTTAACCGCGAAAACGGAAACGGAACCAGAGGAGTGGCATGGTTTCACGCGGAGGCGCAGAGATGTTGCCGTCCGCCTCGCACATGCCGATTTCAGGGAAGCCGCAACCCCGTTGGGGTTGATGATGGTCCTCCGGTTTATCCCAGGGTCGCTCGCGGCTCGCAACCGCTGGGCTGGAGAGCGTAATCCCGTTGGGATTGAAGACGGGCGGTTTTACCGAGGGGTTGCCTTGGGCTGATGGGTGTCGGGTTCTTTAACGGCCCCCGATCCGCGGTTAAATGATATGCTTTGGCGCATGGGAGTACTGACACACGCCGGTTGTTTGTCGCGTCAGAAAGCGGAAGCGGACTTCCGCACTCCAAAACGCTGGCGCGGTCGCCGGAGCTTGGTTCCAAATTTGGCGCGGGAAAAATGATGTCAATCCTACCGTAGATTACAGAATGAATTTAATGTGTGGTTGAATGGAGACGGCTCTTTGAAAAATAGGGATGCTGGGGATGGATGGGAAGAATGGGACCAATGTGACGGGTGGTCGCATCGGGTCAAGGTTGGTCGCACCTGGTCGCACCTAAAATGACGTTTGACTTCCCGAAGACTTACCCGCGCCCATTCCGGGTGCGAATCGAAACGGAACCCGGGTCCCAACGCGTTGTGTTGGGCTGGTATGCGTTGGCGCGGGGTGGTGGTGGCGGTCAAAGCTGGTCGGGGTTGGAACGACCCTTGGGTGAACTGCTCAAGCGGGACGCTTTCGTTTGCGACCGGGACGGTCGCGCTCCCCGGGACCCTCCTTCGCAAGGACGCTACGGCCGGGCAAGCCGGGGCGGGTGAGTCCGAGTTGGTCGCGCCTGGTCAAAGTGAGTCGCACTTGGTCAAAGTTGGGCGGGAGTCCTCAAGGAGAAGGCTCAGGCGGAGCCGCGGGGACGCGGATGTTGTTGTTGCGCAGGCGGATATGGGTTTGGGTTTGGTGCGCTTGGCTGAATCAACGTCGTGGTCGGTCGCACTTGGTCGCACCGAGTCGCAGTTGGACAGACACGGACGGATAGGGTCTGGGTTGGTTAAGGCAGGTCAACAGAAACGGTGACGCCGTGAACATTCGGTTTGGTACGTGACGGTCGTCGTGGCGCTTTTGTACTGCGGTCATAGGCTGCCGCGGTCGAAAGCGGCCACGCAGAACGTGGTAAAAAGCGGGCACTCCTTCGCGAGGACGCTACGGCGGGCAAGCATTCCGCACTCCAAAACGCTGGCGCGGTCGCCGGGAGCCGGTCGCAAATATTCGTCCGCGCTTCGGGAATTCGGGCGGGTTGGGGAATGTTCCGCCCGCTTCTGGACGCGGGCGGGGCTAGTCGCAGCGCGACTAGCCCTACCTTTTCAGAAGTGGATTTATAATTGACCGGAGTCGGGTCGGGGTTATGCTTTTTGTCATGCCGATCCACCGTTTTACGCGCACGTTGCTTGTGTTGGGCGTTATTTTAGCGCTGCCCGCTTGCAAGATGTCGAATCCGTTCGGGCAATCGAGCCGCGGGGTAAAGATCACGCCGGGGGCGGACACAGTTCGGGTCGAGATCAATGGCGAATTGTTCACGGAATATCATTTCAAGAACGTGCCCCGGCCGTATTTTTATCCGTTGATCGGGCCGGACGAATTGCCGATGACGCGCAATTATCCGATGACGGCGGGCGAGGGCGAGGAGCACGATCATCCGCATCACCGGTCGCTGTGGTACGCGCATGGGGCGGTGAATGGGCTCGATTTTTGGAGCGAAGAGAAAAAGTTCGGCAAGATTGTGCATGACGGATTCACGGTAATTGAATCCGGCGCAAAATCCGGGGTCATCAAATCGCAGGACCGCTGGGTGGCGGCGGATGGCACGGAGGTTTGCACGGATGACCGGACGATGCGCATATACAATTATCCGGGCGGACGTTTGTTTGACTTTGAAATAACTCTGCACGCGACGGACGGACCGGTGACGCTCGGGGATACGAAGGAAGGAAGCATGGCGATGCGGCTCGCTGAAACGATGCGGCTGCATGGTCCCAAGGGTGTGCCCGGTCAGGGACACATTATTAATAGCGCGGGTGTTCGCGACGATGAGACTTGGGGCAAGCGCGCGGATTGGTGCGATTATTACGGGCCGGTCAATGGCAAGATTGTGGGCGTCGCCATTTTTGATAATCCGAACAATCCGCGGCATCCGACTTCGTGGCATGTACGCGATTATGGCTTGTTCGCCGCCAATCCGTTCGGCCTCCATGACTTCGAGAAAGCGCCGAAGGGCACGGGCGATTTAACCATTCCGGCCGGCCAAAGCGTCACGTTTCGATATCGTTTTTATCTCCACGAGGGGGATGAGAAACAGGCGAACGTCGCGGGGATGTACCGGGAGTATGTGAATTCTGACGCGGGCAAAAACAAATAAAACAGTCGGTTCGTTCGTCCAACCCGAATTAATATTATGAAAGAGATCACCCGCCGCAGTTTTCTGAAAAATTCCGCACTGGCCGCTACCACTGTTAGCGTTTTGCCGGGGATGGCCGCCAAGGCCCGCGCGCAAACGAGCGCTAACTCGCGCGTTATCGGCGCGAATGATGATATTCGCGTGGCGGTGGTGGGTTTCAATAGCCGCGGCGGCGATCACATCAAGGAGATTTCCGAGCTTAAGGGAGTGCGGATTGTGGCATTGTGCGATGTGGATAGCGCGGTGTTGGAACGCGGGGTGAAACTGATGGAAGGCAAGGGACAGCCGGTGACCGGTTACGGCGACATTCGCAAATTGCTGGAGAACAAGGATATTGACGCGATTACCGTGGCCACGCCGAATCACTGGCACGCATTGGCAGCGATTTGGGCGATTCAAGCGGGCAAGGATGTTTATTTGGAGAAGCCGGTGTGTCATGAGGTTTGGGAGGGACGGCAGATCGTGAAGGCGGCGCGTAAATACGAACGCATCGTGCAAACAGGGACGCAGTCGCGCTCCGGCCCGGGATTGATCGAGGCCATTCAATGGTTGCACGACGGCAACCTGGGGAAGATCAAGGTCGCGCGCGGCCTTTGTTATAAACGCCGCGCCAGCATTGGCAAAACCACCGGTCCGCAGCCCGTGCCGGCGACGGTGGATTATGATTTGTGGTGCGGTCCGGCGCCGAAGGATCCGTTACGCCGCGCGAAATTGCATTATGACTGGCACTGGGTCTGGCCCACGGGTAATGGCGACCTGGGGAACCAAGGCATCCACGAAATGGACGTGGCCCGTTGGGCGTTGGGCGAGAACGAGCTTTCGCCGCGAATTATTAGTGTGGGTGGCCGGCTGGGCTATGAGGATGATGCCACCACGCCCAACACGCTCGTGGTCTGCCATGAATACAAAAATGCGCCGCTGATTTTCGAGGTGCGCGGTTTGCCCGAGAATTCAGACTCGAAGAAAATGGATAATTACGATGGCGCGAGCATCGGAATTGTAATTGATTGCGAGCACGGGCGATTGGTGATTCCCACTTACACCGACGCGCGGGCCTATGACACCGACGGCAAACAGATCAAACGTTTTCAGGGCAACGCGAGTCACTTCGCCAATTTCTTCGGAGCGATGCGCAGCCGCAAGGTCGCGGACCTGCACGCGGACATTGAGCAGGGATTTCTTTCGAGCGCGCTGTGCCACACGGCGAATATTTCCTATCGCCTGGGCGAACACATGCAACCGGAGAAACTTCGCGAGGCGATCAGCTCGGATCATGAATTGTCCGAGAGCGTGGGCCGGATGATGGAACACCTCGGCGCGAACGGCGTGGACCTGGCCAAAACTCCGGCCACGCTGGGCGCGCTGCTGACGATGGATCCCACCACCGAGCGATTCATCGGCAATGACAAGGCCAACGATCTGCTCACCCGCGACTTTCGCAAGCCGTTTGTGGTGCCGACGGAGGTTTAGCGTCCCGCGGTGGTCCGCTCAAATAGCGCATCAATATTCCGGGAGGCGTGATAGGCGTGCATTACTTGAACCCCTTCGGCCGCGCCGCGGTAAAAAATCAGGTAGCTGTCAAAACCGGAAATCGACCATGAGCGGATGCCCTTCAGGCAAGGATCACGAGATTTTCGCGGTCGTCCAAATCCGGGCGTGAGAGCAAGTGTCGCGAAAGTTTTATATGCCGCCTCTACAACGCGGGTGGCGGCTTCGGGATTATCCACGGCGATGAATTTCCAAATCTCCCAAAGCTCGTCCTCGACGCACGGATCAAGAATGAACTTAGCCCCGGGCACGAGCCTCCTTGATCCGTTTGCGGAGCCGCCGGAATACCACCTCGCCGTCCACACCCTTGCCAGCGTCAAACGACCGGGCTGATTGAAGCAATTGCGCCTCCAGTTCCTCCAAAGTGGCCGGTAGCCGTGGCAGCCGCGCTTCCCGATCCTCGCGGAGACGGCGCAGGCCGGCGCGCACAACCTCGCTCGCTGTCTGGTATAGCCCGCTCTTCACTTCGTTCGCCACAAACTTTTCCAATTCCGGCGTCGATGACACATTCATAATCGAAACTCGGTAAAACTCGCTGCCTTTACCAAAATATCACCGATAACAGGAACGGGTCAAATCCCGTTATCGCTTGGTGATATCCTAACTTGGCGGGGATGGCGCGCAATCGTTCGCCGGTAACGCGATAGCAGCATCTCCGATTGCGCCGCAACCCGGCGCGGACGGCGCGGCGCGCCAGTCCCTACCAAATTAGTACATTACCTATCACTTTCATTTCCCCGCGCTCCAGCCGCCGTCGAGGATGAGGGCGCTGCCGGTGACCATGGCGCTCTCGTCCGCCGCGAGATAAAGAGCAGCGGCGGCGACCTCGTCCGGGCGCAGCATCCGGCCAGTCAATTGGGTTGAGGCCATTTCGCGGTAGGCGGCTTGGGGGTCGGGATATTCCTGAAGGCGGGAGAGCACGAAGGGTGTTTCGACGCGGCCGGGGCAAATGCAATTGAAGCGCACGCCGGTGTGCGAATGATCGAGGGCCATGGCTTTCGTCAGACCCACGACCGCGAATTTGGTCATGGTGTAGGCGAGGCGGTCGCGCAACGCGATGATACCGGCGATCGAAGCCATGTTGATGACGCTGCCGGATTTGCGCTCGAGCATGGCGGGCGCGAACGCCTTGCAGCAATTGAACACGCCGCGCACGTTTACCGCGTAGAGCCGGTCGAGGTCCGCCGCCACGGTATTCGCCAGGGTACCGACGTGTCCGATGCCCGCGACATTTACCAAGACATCCAACGGGCCGGTGATGCCGGCCGCGCGCGCGCAATCCGCCTCGTCTGCCACGTCCAGCGCGAGGAATTTTCCGCCGATGCACTCCGCGTTGGCGCGACCGGCGGTTTCGTTGCGGTCGGCGATCCACACGGTCGCGCCGGCCGTGGCAAATGTTTGCGCGATGGACTCGCCGATGCCCGAGGCGGCGCCGGTGACGAGGGCGATTTTGTTTTTGAGACTAAACACAATAAAACCTTCCGAACGGGCCGAAGTTAATTTAGTCCGTTTTAAGATCGCCTGCGAAGGAAATTTGTCGGCCGCGAGTCGGGAGGCTCGCGGATTACGCGTCGGATGTGTCTCCGATTGCGCCGCAACCCGGCGCGGACCACGTAGAACGTGGTAAACGGCGCGGCGCGCCATCCCTGCCGTCCAAGGCGTATAGCGTGCCGCATATGATCGCGCTTTCAAAACGCAACGGTCTGCGCAAGAATTGATTACTAATGAATGCGAGCACAGTTTCCGAAATCCGGCAGGAGCAGGGTTTTGAGGTTTATGCTTTGGGCAATCAAGACGTCGAAATCGCCACGGTACCGGAAGTGGGCGCGAAGATTATTTCGCTAAAGGACCGCCGCACGGGGCGCGAATGGATGTGGCATCCGGCGGGTAAGTTAGAACTCTTCCGGAATTCAGCGGGGGATGATTTCTCCATCAGCACACTGGTTGGTTGGGACGAATGTCTGCCGACGATTGCGCCGTGCGCATGGCGGGGACGCGCGTTGCCGGACCACGGCGAGGTTTGGGCGGTGCCGTGGCGCGTTGATGCGGACGCGTGGGCGAAGGGGATTTTGAAGACCAGTGTCGGTTTGGCGGTTTCGCCATTTGAATTCACGCGAACCATCGAATTGCGGGGAAACGAATTGCGCCTCCATTATCAACTTGGCAATCGAAGTCCGGAGGCGGAGCAATTCCTCTGGGCGATGCACCCGCTGCTGGAATTACGAGCGGGTGACCGCCTTGAATTGCCTGAATCCACGCGGTCGCTTTTGCGCGATCACGCGTGGATTGACGCGGTGGATTCGGCGGTACCGGCCGGAGGTTGCGCCAAAATTTTTGCCGCGCCCGTAAGTGAGGGCCGGGCGGGCGTTCATAATTCCAATACCGGCGACCGCATTCAATTTGAATGGAATCCGGCGGAAAATAATACGCTGGGAATCTGGCTGACGCGCGGCGGCTGGAATGGCCACCATCACTTCGCGCTGGAGCCAACAAATGGCGCGCCCGATCCGCTGACCGAAGCGGCGGCCCGGAACCATTGCGACATGGTTCCGGCGAATGGCTTGGTGACCTGGAGTGTCGTGATTCGAATCGGGGCGTGACGGGTTTTCGGACAGCAGATTTCGATGTAAAATTCTTCACCGGGTTATTTCGCCGGATATGCCCATGTGGCAAACTACACTTATGAAATTGATCACGATCCATCGCGTTGTTCTGGCCGCGCTCTTTTTCGCGACCGCCTCGCTGTCGGCGGGAACCGTCCCGCCTTTCAGTGTCGGGACGCGTGATTTCCAATTGAATTTCCGGGTTGGCGACGATGGCCGCCTTTACCAACGCGCCGTCGGTGACGCCAACGACGACAGCCAGCCCCTGCGAATGGACGAGGCTTACCCCCAAGCGGGCGACGGCTACATTTCAGAACCGGCCCTCCAAGTCATCCATGGTGACGGTAACACATCGACCACCCTGTTATACGATAGCGTAAGCCGAACCAACGAAGGCAAGGCCGGCGAAGTGATCCGAATAAAATTACACGACCCGGCCTACGCTTTTGAGGTCAGCCTTTGTTTCCGGGCTCATGCCGTGGAAAATGTGCTGGAGCAATGGGCGGAAATCCACAACGGCGAATCACAGCCAGTGACGCTGGAACGGATGGCGTCCAGCTCCCCGCTTTTCAGTGGAAGCAATCTATTCCTGACCCATTTTTTTGGGGACTGGACAAAAGAAATGAACCCGGTTACGGAACGGCTGACTGCCGGGATGAAAGTGCTGGACTCCAAGCTGGGCGTGCGGGCGCATCAATTTGGCAATCCGTCCTTCATCCTTTCGCTCGACGGTCCACCCGAGGAAAACCAAGGCCGGGTGCTGGCGGGTTCGCTCGAATGGTCGGGAAGTTTTCAATGCGCTTTTGATGACTGGAGCGGGCATGTCCGCGCGCTTTGCGGCGTGAATCCGTTCGCTTCCGCCTACCATCTGAACCCCGGGGAAACATTTACCACTCCGACGATGATTTGGGTTTGGAGCGGCCACGGATTGGGAGAGATGAGCCGCGGTTTTCACCGCTGGGCGCGTGATTTCGGATTGCGCGACGGACATGAAACGCGCGCTGTGCTGTTGAACAACTGGGAGGCTACCGGCTTCGACTTTGATTTCAAACGCATCGTCGGCCTTTACGATTCCGCGAGGCAGTTGGGGGTTGAACTGTTTCTGTTGGACGACGGCTGGTTCGGCAACAAACATCCCCGCGTGAATGACGACGCGGGGCTTGGGGATTGGGAGCCGAACCGCAAGCGCCTGCCGGATGGTCTCGCGCCGCTGGCCACGGAAGCCGAAAAACGCGGACTCCGTTTCGGTATCTGGCTCGAGCCGGAAATGGTAAACCCCAAGAGCGAGTTATACGAACAGCATCCGGACTGGGCGATGGTTCAACCCAAGCGCAAACCGGAATTGCAGCGAAATCAATTGGTACTGGACCTCACGCGGCCGGAAGTTCGCGATTTTGAGTGGCAGACGATTAAAAACACTCTCGCCACGCCGGGCCTCAGCTATGCCAAGTGGGATTGCAACCGCTACCTTACGCAGCCGGGTTCGTCCTGGCTCGCGCCGGACCGGCAATCACATTTGTGGATTGATTATGTTCACAATTTATACGCGTTGATGAGGAAGACGGCGAAGACATTTCCGAAAACCGAGTTAATGCTTTGCTCCGGCGGCGGCGGGCGGGTGGATTATGGCGCGCTGCAATATTTTCACGA
>Ga0206847_10037_pt2 | contig 47456 bp, 58 predicted proteins | sample Alteio_BWOrgCont_17_FD_152880 | JGI IMG/M metagenome (GOLD analysis project Ga0206847, IMG submission 152880) | Enriched cells from forest soil in Barre Woods Harvard Forest LTER site, Petersham, Massachusetts, United States -... | ecosystem: Environmental > Terrestrial > Soil > Temperate forest >... | reverse complement strand
TCACGCGTCAGCAGGAGCCGCGCGGGCTGGGCCATGCGGTGTGGTGCGCCCGTCATTTGATTGGCGATGAGCCGTTCGCGGTCATCCTCGCCGACGATATGGTGCATGCCAAAAAGCCCTGCCTCAAGCAAATGGTGGAAGCTTATAACGAAACCGGCGGAAATATTCTGGGCGTTATGGATATCGAGCGCGAAAAAACCGACCGTTACGGCATCGTCGATATCGACGCGAAAGCGAAGCAAAAAGATAAAAGAATGGTCAAAGCCAAGGGCCTCGTGGAAAAACCCGCGCCCAAAGACGCGCCATCGACGCTCTCTATCATCGGCCGTTACATTTTGCAGCCGGACGTATTTGATATACTCGATAAACAAAAACCCGGCGCGGGCGGCGAAATCCAGCTCACTGACGCCATCAGCCGCATGATCGGCAAAAAAGACGTATTCGGCTACCGCTTCGAAGGCACCCGCTATGATTGCGGTGGCTTGGTGGGTTTTGTGGCGGCAAATGTCGCCTATGCGCTGGACCGCAAGGATATTCAGGGTAGAATGGCGACTGAATTAAAGCAGGTACTGAAGTTGAGCAGAATAAAATAGTAATTGTCATCCCTGCGAAGGCAGGGATCTTTTTCTCCGCTTGCACAAATGGGTAGAGAGATTCCCGCCTACGCGGGAATGACAAGAAATTAGGGAAGGTTAATTATGCAAATCGCAGTCATCGGTACGGGGTATGTCGGGTTGGTGTCCGGCGTGTGTTTTTCGGAGTTTGGCTTCCGCGTGATTTGCGTGGATAAGGACAGCGACAAAATCGGCCGTCTCCAGCAGCTGATCATGCCCATTTATGAGCCGGGCCTGGAAAAACTGGTCGAGAGCAATTCAAAGGCCGGTCGCCTGTCTTTCACCACCGATCTGCCCAAAGCCGTCGCCAGCGCCGACGTGGTGCTGTTGGCTGTCGGCACGCCGCAAAGCGAAAAAGATGGCATGCCCGATTTAACCGCCCACAACGCCGCCGTGCGCGATGTGGCCGCGTCGCTTAAGCAGTATAGCATCATTGTCACCAAATCCACCGTGCCGGTGGGCACCAACCGCAATATCGCGAAAATGATCTCGCAGGCCAATCCCGGCGCGGATTTCGACGTCGCCTCCAACCCGGAATTCCTGCGCGAGGGCATGGCGGTCGAGGATTTCATGTCGCCGGACCGCATCGTGGCGGGCGTCGATTCCAAGCGCGCGCGCGACCGCATGGCAAAGCTTTATGAGCCGGTATGCTTAAACGGCGCGCAGATGTTTTTCACCACCTATGAAAGCGCGGAAGTCATTAAATACGCCGCCAACAGCCTGCTCGCCGCGCGCATCGCATACATCAACGAAATCGCCGATTTCTGTGAAAAAACCGGCGCCAATGTGCGCGACGTCGCCAAAGGCGTGGGGATGGATCACCGCATCGGCAGTAAATTCCTCAATCCCGGCCCCGGCTATGGCGGCTCATGCTTTCCCAAAGACACCATGGCGCTTAAATCCATGGCGGAGCAATCCGGCGCGCCGATCAGCATCGTCAACGCGGCGATTGCCAGCAACGAAGCCCGCAAAACCCGCATGGCCGATAAAATCATCGCCTCCATGAGCGGCAGCGCCAAGGGCAAAACCATCGCCGTCCTCGGCGTCACCTTCAAGCCCGGCACCGACGATATGCGCGAAAGCGCCAGCCTCACTATTATCCCGGCGCTCATCAAAGCCGGCGCAACCGTGCGCGCATACGACCCCGAAGGCATGAAAGAAGCCGCGAAAATGATCCAGAACGTGGCCTGGTGCGACGATGCCTACAAAGCCATGGACGGCGCGGACGCGCTGGTCATCCTCACCGAATGGAACGAATTCAGAAGTTTGGAATTAAAAAAGGTAAAATCCTTACTGCGCACGCCGCTGGTGGTCGATCTGCGGAATATCTACAAACGTCAGGACATGCAACATCACGGCTTCCATTACGTCTCGGTCGGCCGCCAGGACGTAAAACCCGGCGAGCCGTGGATTGCGGATTTGAATATTGATGATGAGAAGGCGGCATAAATACCCGTATCTCGTCACGCCGAGGCTTTAGCGAAGGCGGATTGCGGAGGCGTGATTTGGCGATAATGGGTGAATCTCCTTTCCCGATCACATAAAATTATGGTAGATTACTCACCATGCTGTTCGGCAAAGGCACAAAACTTTACCTCTCCCGCGCGGAAATTGTATAACTGGTTGAGAATAAACAATTATGGTTGCAATAACTGCCCCAAAACGTACCTTTAAAAGCCCTAAACTACCCCGAATTGTACCCTTAAAATCCCCGAAATGACCATTTTTGTACCGTATTTCACCGTCCGCGATACCCCGGCACATCCTGCGCCGGAATCCACACCTCTTTCGGCGCAATCCCGGTCTGATAAAATACATCAATCGGAATCCCCCCGCGCGGGAACCAATAACCGCCGATGCGCAGCCATTTGGGTTTGATTTCCTTCACCAATCGCAGCGCAATCGCCACCGTGCAATCTTCATGGAACGCGCCATGATTGCGAAACGAACCCATATATAATTTCAGCGATTTGCTCTCCACCAGCCAATCGCCCGGCACATAATCAATCACCAGATGCGCAAAATCCGGCTGAGCAGTAATGGGGCACAGCGAGGTAAATTCCGGGCAGGTGAAACGCACCGCATAATCCGTGCCCTTATGCGGATTTTTGACTTTTTCGATGACGGCCTTTTCCGGTGAGGGAGCTAATACGGTTTTACTGCCGAGTTGAGTGAGTTTTTTCATAATATAAGCCTGTATAATGTTGACTTTTCATTCACTAATGCCTAATCCCTAGTCCCTCAAGCTTTTTATGGCGGGTGTAGCTCAGTTGGTTAGAGCGCCAGATTGTGATTCTGGATGTCGCGGGTTCAACTCCCGTCACTCGCCCCATTTGCCTTAAGGCAATGTTTTTATACCATCAATTTCGTTTATAAACCGGTCGATATCGGCAAGGCTTGGCGCTTTGCTGCGGAATCCACCGGCCAATGAGAGCAGTATGCCGATATGCGCCACGCCCGGATATACGCGCTCAGTCACCACATCGCCCGCCTCACGCAGGCGCTGGGCCAGATGATGGGTATTTTTAGGATACACGCTGGTATCCTCATCCCCGGTGAGCAGTAAAAACGGCGGCAAACCGGGCGATACATAATGTATGGGCTGGGTTAGCGCATCGGGCGCGCGGCTGAAAATATCTTTAACGTCCGCATCGGTAAATGGCAGGAAATCATAAGGCCCGGCCAGCCCTATCATGCCTTTAATCCATGTGCGTTTTACGCCTGCCTCATGCAGGTAAGGGCTGTTGACGGCCAGCATGGCCGCGATATAGGCCCCGGCGGAATGACCGGCAAGGAATATGCGGTCTGGATTGCCGCCATAGGAAGCGATATGGGCATGCGTCCAGGCGACGGCATGCGCGCCATCCTGTACAAAAACGGGAAAATATACCTGCGGATATAACCGGTAATCGGCAATCACCACCACATAGCCCATTGACGCAAATGCCTGCCCGACAAACCGGTAATCCGCCTTATCGCCGCTTTCCCACCTGCCGCCATAGAAAAATACGATTACGTCGCTGGTTGGCCTCGCATGATCGGGAATGTAAATATCCAGATTTTGCCGCGGATTTTCGCCGTAAGCGATATCGGTTTGCGCGCGGTAGCCGTCATGCGGCGCGAGCGCATCAAGCGTTTGCAAGCCGGAGCAGCCAGCCAGCAGGCAGGTGGCAAAAAAGACAAAGCAATATTTCATATACCAAATAATATTATGACTCTCCTCTTACCTATAGTATTAAAAATAAATGCTCACAATGGCCCGCGAAAAATGTTTGTTGCAAGCCGCGATTGCGCTGGCGTGCCTGGTGCCGCTATCCGCAGGACTGGCTGGCATGACCCAGGGCGCGGCATTTCTGGGCGGCGGCGACAGCGATATGGACAGCCATATGCGTTATTTATCCGGTTTGTTATGTGCCATCGGGCTCGGGTTTTTAAGCGCCATACCGCATATCGAGCGCCATACCGGCCGCGTCCGCCTGCTGACATTCATGGTGATAATGGGCGGGTTGGGGCGGTTGCTGGGAATGCTGCTGGCGGGATTGCCGGGGCCCGCCATGATTGCGGCGCTTGGGATGGAGCTATTCATCACACCGCTGATTTGCCTCTGGCAAGGGCGCGTGGCGCAGCGATTTATCCGCGCAACTTAACATTTAATAATGCCTCGATGCGTTCATCGGAATAGCCTTTTTCACGCAGAAGATCGATAGAATATTGCTTGGCTTTTAAGAGCCGCGATCCACCTTTTGCATCTACATCGTCAATGAGTTTAAGCAATAATGCATCTGCCGATTCTTCTGAAGCATCCATGATTATATCTCCACGGCTTTATTAGTAGATTGTTCCGGCGCCCGGTTAATATAGCTGGTGAAGCGATCCATGGCTTTTGTTCCAGGTTTCAATGACAAGCTGCCCTCCCATGAAAGTCCGCTCAATAAAATTTTTCCGACCGTTATTATATGGGGTGGCTTATCACTTGTACGCGCTAGTTCGCGTCCTAAGTCGCTTAATGCCCAGATATCTTCAGGATTCTTAGAAGATAAGGCATCTTTAATTTCGGCAGTTTCATCCTTAGTCAGCTCAAAGCCAGCTGGATGGGCATCGATATAGGGTGAATCATCCCAAAGGCCCTTCCCGTCAGACATTCTTTTATCAAAACTGATCCTGTCAAAGTTTTTATTCAGTCTGTAGTTTCTTATGTCTTCCTTAAGATCTAGCCAATGGTCGGCATATGGCGTAAAGCCGAACCTTGCCCATGTATAGGCACCCATTTGAAGCATGGCACATGCAGTTATTTTTTTCTTATCAAGCTTGGTAGTCAGATCCGATAGCCAATACATCAGTTTTTTGGCATAGGACTGATCGGAGATATGGGGAGCAATTAGGTTGGAAAAATAGAGCTCATTTTGTTTAGGCTCGAATTTCATGAACGCCATTCTATCGCGCGGATTTTCTGCAGATGGCCATTCTATTTCTATAAGGGGCATGTAATCGCCTAACGTATTGGTGAACTCAATATTTATTTTTGGGGAATCACCTGGAATCTGTAATGCTTTCAATGAGCTATAAAACTGCGCAGGCGATATATCCGGAAAAGTGCGTTGCCAATAACTCGCTATAGATCCCTGGCCGTGTTTTTCACAAAAAATCTTGCCCTCTAAGGCTTGCAACTCCGCTGAAATTTGCTCCGCGCTTATCAATTCAGTCCCTTGAAATGCGCTTTAAGATGTGCGGCCACATTGGTCGAAACGAAGCTTGAAATATCGCCGCCCAGTCGCGCGATCTGTTTTACGAAGCGTGACGAAATAAAATGCGTATTTTCCGAAGCAGTTAAGAACACGGTTTCAATATCCGGTTTCAGGCGCGAATTCATGCAGGCCATCTGGAATTCATACTCGAAATCCGATACGGCCCGGATGCCGCGGATGATGAGATTCGCGCCGTTTTCCTCGGCGAAATTGACCAGCAGGCCGGAAAATGTCTTTACATGAACGCGCCCCGCATCCGGCCCCAGCGAACCGATATCGTCCTCGACCAGCTTGCCGCGAAGCGCCAGGTCGAACACCGGCTTCTTGCCGGTATCCAGCGCCACGCCGATGACGAGCCTATCCACCACCTGCAACGCGCGCTTGATGATATCCAGATGCCCCACCGTGATGGGGTCGAACGTGCCGGGATAAATGCCGATTCTCATGCGAAGATGCTCATATATTGGTTGCAAAATATAAACACGCTTAGCCGATTTTGCATCGGCGGGGAAGGAATTTTAACAGCGATTAGTTTGAGGCTTTTTGGCGCGGATGGGCGTAAGCGCTGCGAACCGCTGCCGGTTCATGCGGCATTTCGCAGACGTCCCGCGCCACTTCCAGCATGCGGGCGCGCATATCGCGGTCGAGGCCGAGCGCGTCGCATAATTTATAAATTTTGGTGGCGTCGGGAATATAGATACCGCTCTCATATTCGCTGAGGCGGCCATAATAAATACCGGTTTTTTCCATCATATCCAACAGGGATAAACTTTTTTCCCGGCGCAACCGGCGCAATAAATCGCCGAAGGTGGTTTTCTGATAGAATATGTCTGCAACGTTTGAAATCATGATCACATATTAACGCGTGTTAATCTATTTGCAAGGGGTTTTTAATATTTTCTTTATGCAAGTAATCCGCCGACTGCATTTCTGCCAGGCGCGACACGGTGCGATGAAACTCGAATGCGCCATCTCCTTGATTATAAATGCTTTCTGGTGGAACGGCGGCGGTGCAGATAAGCGTTACTTTGCGCTCATACAGCGTGTCAACAAGTGTCACGAAGCGCTTGGCTTCGTTGCGTTTTTCCGCCGATAGCTCAGGAATGCCAGTGAGGATGATGGTATCGAGCCGCTTAGCCAGCGCCAGATAATCGGCAGGCCCCAGCGCCGTTTCGCACAGCTGGTGAAAGCTAAACCGGCCGATATTTTTGCCATAGAGCGTAAAAAGGGTGGTGCGGCTCTGTACGCTAAGCGTGGCCTGCTCAGATTTCGTATCCCCCGCGAGCCGCTTGACGCTGCGCTCCACAAACGCATCCGCATCCGGCCCCAGCGGGTAAAAATACACACGCTCCAGCGATTTTGCCTGCATATGCCGGTAATCATCCGGGCTCGAAAGCGCCATCACCTGCATATGCTCCTCAATCAGCGCGATGAATTTCGCAAACCGCTCGCGCTGCACGCCGCCGGTATATAAAGACGCAGGCGGATGGTTCGAGGTGCTGACAATGGTCACGCCGGCCTCGAATAATCCGGAAAATAAGCGGGATAATAAAGTCGCATCCGTTACATCTGTCGCCTGCAACTCATCAAAACATAACAGCCCCGCCTGCGCCGCCAGCTCCTGCGCCAGCAGCGCCACCGGATCGCCTTTGCCTTCCTGCCGCAGCTGGTGAATCCGCGCATGCACCTCCTGCATGAACGCATGAAAATGCACGCGGCGTTTTTTATGCGCGGGCACATGCTCGAAAAATAAATCCATCAGCATCGATTTCCCGCGCCCGACATTGCCCCAGATATAAAGCCCGCGCGCTGCTAGCGCTTTTTTAGCGAACAGCTTTTTGGATTTTCCCAGCTGCGTTTCCAGCGCCTCAAGCGCCGCCAGAACATGGCGCTGTGCCCCATCGCTGCGGATTTTCTTATCCGCCACGAGCCGTTCATATTGCGCGGCGAGCGTGAGATGGGCGGCTGGTTTTTTGCTGGTTTTTGGCATGGATGTACTCTACAAACTCCAAGCTTATAAATCAACGGGCCCCGACATGCAATTAACCGTTAGCCGCGATGCGGAGAATCTCCAGAAAGCGCTGCTCGAGCTGGCGCAAGCAGGCAGGCGCGTGGCGCTGGTGCCGACGATGGGCGCGCTGCATGCGGGCCATATGTCGCTCATCCGGCTTGGGCTGGAACTGGCCGATGCGGTGGTAGTCAGCATTTTCGTCAACCCAAAACAATTCGGCCCGAACGAGGATTTCGCCAGATATCCCCGCATGCTGGAGGCCGATCTTCGCAAAGTGGAAGAGGCGGGCGCGGCGGTTGCTTATGCGCCGTCTGTGGAAGATTTATATCCACAAGGTTTCGATAGTTCTGTGTCCGCCGGAGAATTAGGGCGTATTTTAGAAGGCGCATCGCGGCCAGGGCATTTCGATGGCGTGGCGACGGTGGTCACTAAACTTTTATTGCGTACCTTGCCGCATATAGCCATTTTCGGCGAAAAAGATTACCAGCAACTCTGCGTCATCCGCCGCGTGGTGGCCGACCTCGATATTCCGGTGGAGATCATCGGCGCGCCCACCCTGCGCGCGCCCGATGGACTCGCCATGTCCTCGCGCAATGGCTATTTATCGAGCGAAGAACGCCAGTTAGCACCGAAACTTTACGAAACGCTTACGCATGTAGGCAGCGCGATTTCCAAAAACGAACTGCCGGTGGCGAAAGCCCTTGCCGCAGGCGTTGCGCAGCTTACGTCGCTCGGCTATAAGGTGGATTATCTGGAGTTGCGCGACGAAGACTCATTGCAGCCGATCGAGCGGTTTAAAGATTCGGCGCGGCTTCTGGTGGCTGCGAAACTGGGTAATACACGGTTGATTGATAATATTGTAATCTTGTCATCCTGAACGAGAGTAGAAGGATCTAGATTCTTCGCTACGCTCAGAATGACAAAGGAGAAGATGATGAACGATGCTCAGATCATGCAGGAATTCAAAGACGCCGGGGCGATTCTCACGGGCCATTTTATCCTATCTTCCGGCCTGCACAGCGCCAGTTACGTGCAATGCGCCCGTGCGTTGATCGATGCCGCCCGCGGCGAGCGACTATGCAAAGAGTTGGCCGCTAAAGTCAAGCAATGGGAAAAAGAATCCGGCCAGAAAATCGATGTCATCGTGGCACCTGCCATGGGCGGCGTGGTGGTGGGCTATGAAATGGGCCGCCAGCTCGCCATTCCCTCCATGTTCTGCGAGCGTGTGGATGGCGCATTCACTTTGCGGCGCGGCTTTGGGCTGGAGCAGGGCCAGCGCGTATTGATCGTGGAAGATGTGGTTACCACCGGCAAATCCTCCATGGAAACGGTGAATTGCATCAAGGAAAATGGCGGCGTAGCGGTTGCGGTGACGAGCCTCATCGATCGTCGCGCGCAAAACGATGTGACGTTAACATTGCCGCTTATCTCCCTGCTGAAGCTTGATATTCCTACCTATAAGCCGGATGCGCTTCCCGCCGATTTACAAAAAATTCCCGCCGTAAAACCCGGCAGCCGTTTTTTAAAGGCGTCATGAGCGCCATTTTCGTTACCGGCGGGGCGAAGCGTGTGGGCGCGGTGCTGGCGCGGCATCTTGCGGACGCCGGATATGACATTGCGCTGCATTACCATGAATCGGGCGGCGAAGCACAAGCGCTTAAAAAAGATATCGAAGCTATGGGCCGAAAATGCGCGCTGTTTCAGCAGGATCTAAGCGACGTCAAAACCTTCCCGGTGCTTATGGAGAGTGTCAAAAAAACATTCCCCGGTTGCGCCGCGCTGATCAATAATGCCTCCGTATTTGAGCGCTCGCCGTTTATGGACACGCCGGAAGATTTGTTCGACCGCCAATTCGCGGTTAATTTCAAAGCCCCGTTTTTTTTAACGCAGGCTTTCGCGAAGATCTTCGGCAAAGGCTGCGTGATCAACTTCCTCGACAATAAAATTTCCGGCACGCATGGCAGCCATTTCGCCTATTTGCTCTCTAAAAAAACGCTCGCCGAATTCACCGTCATGGCCGCGCGTGATCTGGCGCCAAACATCCGCGTCAACGCCATTTGCCCGGGCAAAATTCTGCCCTCCAAAAGCCAGCAGGAAACACTCTTGCCCGCGGAATTAAAATTGCAGGCCGCGCAGTTGCAGCGCGTGGTGCAGGCGGCGCAGAGATTATGCGAAGACCAGGCGCTCACCGGCCAGCTTATTTTTACCGAGGAGAGCAAATCATGATCCTGAAAATTAAAAACCTGCGCCTGCTCACCACGCTCGGCGATTACGCGTGGGAAAAAGAAGCCAAACGCATTGTGGTGCTAAATATTGAACTGCACATCGACGATGAAAAAGCCGCGCAGACCGACCAGCTCAGCGATGCGGTGGATTACGTGGTGATTGAAGCGTGCCTGTCCGCGCATCTGGACGGCGCAGAATATAATCTTCTGGAAAAGCTGGCGGCAGATTGCGCGCAACTGGTGCTGTCGCTCGATCACCGCATCAAAAAAGTGATTCTCGAAGCAGATAAAGAAGGTGCGCTCAAACAGGCGGATTCGGTGTCGATTACTGTGGAAGTGACAAGATAATTGTCATCCTGAGTGGAGCGCAGCGAAATCGAAGGATCTTTCTTTGGTAAGGCAAGTAAGATCCTTCAGCTACGCTCTCAGGATGACAACGCTATTTCGGCCCAACCGTCATGGCGATCTGCTTGCCTTCGGTGCGGATAGCGGATTCGATTTTGCAATGGTCTTTCAGCATTTCCTGCACGCGATCGAGCACCTTATAACCCAGATCCTGATGGTCCATTTCACGGCCGCGGAAGCGCAGCGTAATGCGGACTTTGTCGCCTTCGGCTAAGAATCCAAGCGTATTACGCATTTTGATTTCCAGATCGTGCTTATCGATGGTGGGGCGCAGCTTGATTTCCTTGATCTGGATGACTTTTTGCTTTTTGCGCGCTTCATGCGCTTTTTTCTGCGCTTCGTAGCGATATTTGCCGTAATCGAGGATTTTACAAACGGGAGGAGCGGCATTGGGCGATATTTCTACCAGATCGAGGCCGGCCTGTTCCGCCATTCTCAACCCTTCGGCGGCGGCTACGACGCCGATCATGTTGCCATTTTGATCTACCAGTCGGATGGTAGCAGACCTAATTTCGCCATTAATGCGTGGTTCATCAGCTTTGCTCATGCTCCAAAAAATTCCAGTTTGTTCAAACGGTCCTCCAAAAGTTGTTACGTAATAATTTTAGCCCACAAACGTTAAGGAAACCTTGCGGGTCGCCTTTCATGCCGCAAAACGCGGGAGAAATCAAGCATGAAGTAGTTTCCCCCCCTTCCGGGGCATGGCCGATAAGCGTATCATGAATAGATGTCACAAAATGTCACACTTTTTTGCTTTATGTAAGCACCGCCGCCACGCTGGAAGTAAGGTTTTTTAGTTCATCTGTACTAATAGTAAACTGCGGCATAATATAGACAATATCCTTAAACGGCCTGAGCCAGACGCCATGCTCCACGAATTTAGGGCGCAGCGCCCGTACATCGATCTGCGGTTCCAGCTGCACCACGCCGATCGCGCCTTTGACGCGCACATCCACCACATGCGGCAGACTCCGGCATGGTTCCAATTCAATGGTCAGCTGGCGCTCGATTTTTTCTACATTATCCCGCCAGGTGTCAGATGTCGGGTGACAGGTGCCAGAAGGATTTTCTTTCTTATCTGCCACCTGCCACCTGCCACCTGCCACCCCGAAAAGATCCAGCGACGCATTCGCCGCCGCGCAAGCCAATGGATTCGCCATAAAAGTCGGCCCGTGCATGAAGGCATCTTCCAGATTATCGGACAAAAATGCCGAGAAAATCTCTTTGGTGGCGAGCGTCGCGCCAAGCGTCATCGTGCCGCCAGTCAGCGCTTTTCCGAGGCACATAATGTCCGGCGAAATGCCCGCTTCATCACAGGCGAACATGCCGCCCGTACGGCCAAATCCGGTAGCTATTTCATCGGCGATGAACAGCAGGTTATGCTTCTTCGTGATGCGGTAAATTTCCGCCAGAATATCGGCGGAATGAAACCGCATTCCGCCCGCGCCCTGCACCAGCGGCTCGATGATCACGCCCGCGATATTGCCCTGCACGCCCGCCAGCAGCGAATCAAATTCCGCGAAGCCATATTCTTCGCTCGGAATATCCACCACATATTGCTTAATCACCGAATTGCGAAACGCCTTATGCAACGATTTTTCCGGATCCGAAACCGACATCGCTCCCAGCGTATCGCCATGATAACCATCGTGAAAACAGATGAAGCGGTCCTTTAAAGGCTTGCCTTTATTACGCCAATATTGCAGCGCCATTTTGAGCGCCACTTCCACCGAAACCGAACCCGAATCCGAAAAAAACATCCGGCTCAAACCGGCAGGAGCTATTTTGGTAAGCCGCGCCGCTAATGTGGTCGCCTGCTCATGCACAAGCCCCGCAAACATCACATGCGGCATCACTTTTAATTGCGCCTCAACGGCAGCCGCAATATACGGATGATTATACCCATGGCACGCGCTCCACCATGATGAAGTGCCATCAATCAATTCGCGCCCATCGGAAAGTTTGATCTTACAGCCCTGCGTGCCCACCGCCACCAACGGCTCAGGCGCGGTTTTCATCTGGGTATAAGGCAGCCAGAGATGTGCAAAATCTTTCATAATTTCAGTTGATAAAATCACTATGATCTTGGCTGGCGCAATGTACCACACGCACTACTATAAGTTCATTTGCGCACGGTTCATAGATTACGGCATATTGAAAGCGGTAGTGTTCTGCGTCAACAGCCGCGTGACGTAACAAACGTACGGGGAAGTTCATTTTTTATCTTGTTTCAGCCGGGCATAGACATCTTCCCACGGTTCGGCGGATATTTCACCCGCATGGTAAGCATCAATATCCGCCTGAAAACTGGCGATTTGCTCCCTAGTAAACATGTCCCCGCGCAGCTCAGCCATGGCGTCGCCCAGCAATTGATGCGCGAATGCGATGCGCTCCATCGGCGGATATGCGGCAAAATCAATGTCCTTAAGTGCCGGGCGCATAAATCAAAACCTTTCTAATATTGTGCTTAAGCCTACCATATTCCATGAAAAAAGTCAAAATCACGCCGCATCCGCCATCTGCGCTTTTTTGATGTCCAGCGGCTTGAGGCCCAGCTTGCCAAATAACGCCATATCACGCGCAGTATCCGGGTTGCCGGTGGTGAGCAATTTTTCGCCATAAAATATGGAATTGGCACCCGCGAGGAAACACAGCGCCTGCGTTTCTTCGCTCATCGTTTCACGGCCTGCGGAAAGTCTTACAAATGAGGCGGGCATCAGAATCCGCGCAACTGCAATTGTGCGTACAAAATCCAGATTATCCACGGGCGCTACGCCTTTCAGCTTCGTGCCTTCCACCTGCACGAGAAGATTGATCGGCACGCTTTCCGGGTGTTTGGGCATATTCGCCAGCGTCTGCAACAACCCCGCGCGATCCTCGACCGATTCGCCCATGCCGACAATGCCGCCGCAGCATACACTCATGCCCGCTTCACGCACGTTTTCCAGCGTATCGAGGCGATCCTGATAAGTGCGGGTGGTAATGACATTGCCGTAAAACTCTTTGGAAGTATCGAGGTTATGGTTATAATAGTCCAGACCGCAGCTTTTCAATTTTTGCGCCTGTTCGCCATTGAGCATCCCAAGCGTGGCGCAGGTTTCCAGCCCCAGCGCTTTCACGCCCTCGATCATCTCAGCAACCTTCTCGATATCCTTATCCTTGGGCGAGCGCCATGCCGCGCCCATGCAGAAACGCGACGCACCGGCATCGCGGGCTTTTTTGGCCTCCACCAGCACGTCATCCACGCACATTAACTTGGAAGCCTTGACACCCGTGTCAAAATGGGCACTCTGCGGGCAATAACCGCAATCTTCGGCACAGCCGCCGGTCTTGATGGAAAGCAGCGTCGAAATCTGTACCTCGTTCGCATCGAAATGCCGGCGGTGCGCGGTTTGCGCTTCAAACAGCAAATCGTTGAAGGGCAGGGCGAACAGGCGTAAGATTTCTTCTTTTTGCCAATCGTGGCGAATGGATTGCATAACAAACCCAGAAATGGTTGATAATCAGGCTTTATGCCAGCTTTGGACGACATATTACAGCAAAAAATGGAGGTGCTTGAGAGCAAGCACCAGCACCGGGTTTTATGCGTCACGGACCGGCAGGATGGCGTGGTAGTTATGCGCGGTGGTAAGTCGCTGATTTCCTTTAGCTGTAACGATTATCTGGGGCTGTCGCACCATCCCAAAGTAATCGCCGCCGCCAAAACCGCGCTGGAACAATATGGCACGGGCGCTGGTGCTTCGCGGCTGGTTACAGGCAATCATCCCTTATATGACGAGCTAGAAGCCGCGCTGGCCGCATATAAGGGTACGGAAGCGGCTTGCATTTTCGGCAGCGGGTATTTAGCTAATCTGGGCACGATGCCGGCGCTGGTTGGCAAGGGCGATTTAATTCTCGCTGATAAATTCGTGCATGCCTGCATGATAGATGCCGCAAGGCTTTCCGGCGCCACAGTGATGCGGTTCGCGCATAATAATTTTGAGCATTGCAGGATGTTGCTTGAAGCCAACCGCATCGAACATCAGAATTGCCTCATCCTCACCGAAACCGTTTTCAGCATGGATGGTGACCGGGCGCCCATTCGTGGTCTTAAAACGCTGGTCAACGCGTCGGATAGCTGGCTCATGACGGACGATGCGCATGGGCTTGGCGTTTTATCTTCTCCCTCCCCCCTTGTGGGGGAGGGCGGGGAGGGGGGGCTTTCTCCAACATCTCATACGCGGAAAGATTCCCCCCTCCCTAACCCTCCCCCACAAGGGGGGAGGGGATTAATAGAAATGGGCACATTATCGAAGGCCACGGGGAGCTATGGCGGATATGTATGTGGTTCCAAAACGCTGGTGGAGTATCTTAAAACCGCCGCCCGCACGCTGATTTATTCCACCGCCCTGCCGCCTGCGAATATCGCCGCTTCATTGGCGGCCATTCAGATTATGCAGAGCGAGCCGGAGCTGGTTGCAAAACCTTTGCAGCATGCAAAATATTTTACCCAATTAGTGGGTTTGCCGGAAGCGCAAAGCGCCATTGTGCCGGTGATACTTAAAGACAATGATAAGGTGCTAGCGGCCTCAGCCTTACTGGAAGAAAAAGGCTTCTTAGTCGCCGCCATTCGCCCGCCGACGGTGCCGGAAAATACCGCGCGGCTGCGGTTTGCATTTTCGGCGCTGCATACGCGCGAACAGATTGAAGCAGTGGCGGATATTATCAAGGCGCAGGGCTGGCTATGAAAACCATAACGCTCAGCGGGTGGGGCCAGCCGCATGATACGCTTGGTATAATCGCGCCAAACGCTACGCATATCGATTATGCAAAATATGATAAGGTGGAGGATGCGCTGGCGGATATTGCATCGCATCAAGCGGATATAGTCATTGGATGGTCACTCGGCGGGCAATTGGCGGCGCGGGCGCTGGTGGCGGGCCTATTTGCGCCAAAAAAACTGGTGCTAATTGCTACGCCATTTCAATTCGTGGCAACGCCTGAAAACTCTACCGGCATGGGCCGCGATACCTATAACAAATTCCGCGATAATTATGCACGCAATCCCGAGCGCACTTTGCATAAAGCGTGGGAATTGATCCATAAGCATGACGCGCAGGCGCATAAGGTTTATTCGCATCTGGAAAAGCATGACAAACCATCGGTGCTGGAAAAAAACTGGCTCTTCTGGCTGGATGCGCTGGACGGGTATAGTTTGCATGACAAAAATCTTAAAATATTACCGCCGACCTTGCTTATCCATGGCGATCAGGATGCCGTGGTCGCGCACGCGCAATCCGAATTATTCAAGCAAGCCGTTACCCATGCAAAACTCATCAGCTTGCAAGGCGCCGGCCACGCACCGCATTGGCATGATACGGCTGGTGTGAAGCGGCATATCGGGGATTTCATCCATGATTGAAAACAGCGTCATCGGCCGCGATTTCAGCGCCGCCGCCGCGGCATATGACGTGCATGCGCATCTGCAAAAACAAGCACGCGCCCATTGCCTGGCGCTAGCGCGGGAAATATTTCCCGATAGCGCGAAGATTCTGGATGTCGGCGCGGGCACAGGCGCTTTTGCAGGAGAATCCAAACAATGGGATATTACCCAACTCGATCTGGCATTGGGCATGTGCCAAAAAGCGACGCAGCACGGGCTGGCAATCAATGCCGATGCGGCGGCGTTGCCGTTTATGGATGAGCATTTTGACGGTATATTTTCCTCGCTCATGCTGCAATGGGCCAATGAGCCCAAGCGCGTGTTTCAGGAAATGCTGCGCGTGCTGAAACCCGCCGGTCGCGTGGTGCTTTCCACCTTGGCGCAAGGAACATTGCTGGAGTTACACGAATCTTTCGCGGGGGTGGATGACGCGCCGCGCGTGAACCGTTTTTTATCCGCCCCGCAAATCGTGGCGCAGGCGGTGCATGCGGGATTTATGGTATTGTCGGTGGAAGAGGTGACCATTACCGAGCATTATCCCGATGCGGTGAGCCTCATGCGCGCGCTCAAAGCCATCGGTGCTACTAACAAGCAAACAAACCGTAAAAAAGGCCTAATGACGCCGGAGCAGCTCGAAAAACTGGAGAAGCTCTACAAAAAACGCTTCAGCACCAAAAAAGGCCTCCCGGCTACGTGGAAGTTGCTCTATCTTATGATGGAAAAGAAATGACGCAGCGCTATTTTATCACTGCAACCGGCACGGGCATCGGCAAAACGTTGGTGACGACAGGGTTATGCACTCAATTACGCGCCAGTGGAAAAAAAGTAACCGCGCTCAAGCCCGTTATCAGCGGTTATGATGCCCATGATCCGCAAAGCGACACCGCGCTCATCATGGCCGCAAGCGGGGTTACGCGCATAGACGATGTTTCGCCCTGGCGGTTTGCAGCGCCGCTTTCACCTAATATGGCCGCGGAAAAAGAGAGCAGGGAAGTGGATTTTAATGCGGTGGTGGAATTCTGCCAGAATGCGGCGGCGGATTATGTGCTGGTTGAAGGCGCGGGCGGCGTGATGGCCCCGATTAATAATAGCCACACCATGCTCGACCTCATGGGCGCGCTGAACTGGCCGGTTATTTTAGTGGCAGGAACGCATCTCGGCAGCATCAGCCATACGCTTACAGCGCTTGGGGCGCTTCATATGTGCGGGATGAAAGTGAAGGCGCTTGTCTTAAGCGAGTCGGAAAACGGCGTATCGATTGAGGATACGCTCGCGACGCTACAACATTTTATCGCCAGAGAAATTCCGGTGGTAAAAATTCCCAGGCTCGCTACAAAACTAGAGATGTGGAAATTCGTGCCGGACATAAGCTGGATATGCAATCTATGACTCAGGAATCTAAATCCCTTCAAAAACCCGACATGCTAGGTTTTTTATTTTTACGTAAAAATATACACGGGCGGAACAAAAAATATGCGAGCTTTAACCGCCGCATACTGGCGGCTACAATTGATTCGCTGTTTCTGCTATTTGCCGCACCGTTTTTTAATCACGTTGCGCCGGTGGATCGTTCAGTGTTCCGGAATTATCCGATGAATTCAAATGACCTCGCTCCGCTCCAGCAATGGATGATCCATACGCTCACCAATCCGGCGTTTGTCAGCAGCTGGCTTGCCAATTTGTTCGTGCAGATTATCGCCATATGGATATTAAGTGGCATTTGCTGGCATTACTGGTCGGCCACGCCGGGGAAAATCCTCCTGCGCATAAAAGTGGTTGATGCCGATACCGAGGCGCATATCACCAATAAGCAAATCATTATCCGCTTGCTGGGTTATGTGGTTTCCGCAGCGCCGCTTCTCATCGGATTTTTCTGGATCAATTTCGATAAGCGCCATCAGGCCTGGCATGATAAACTGGCGAATACGGTGGTAGTGGTAATTCCGTGGAAATGGAAAAAGGCCAGCGCTTAAATTAGCCCATGCAACTGTTCATCGGTCAGGTTTCCAGGCACCATCAGTAGTGGGATGAATAATTTACTGCCCAGCTGCGCGGCCAGCCATGCGGTGAGTTTGCCTCGGCCGGTGCTGTGTGGCGCTACGCCGATGGTCAGTACATTGATATCCGTATCTCCCTGCACCACGCCGAGAATTTCATCACCCGCCGCGCCTTCCCGTAAAATAAGCCCCGGCGTGATACCATGATTAGCTACCGCCTCATCGGCTAGTTTTTTGAGCAGCTGCTCGCCCTCCGCTACGCGCTCTTCGCGCATGCGTTCGGCCACGCCTCCCAACGTTTGGAAATCGGCGGGTGGAATGACATGCAGAATATCGACCGCGCTGCCGCGCGCCTGCGCTTTCATGCACGCCAGCCTGAGCGCCACGCGCGATTCCTCACGCGCATCGACGCACACCAGATGCTTGGTTTTTTTGCCAGGATTAAGCGTTGTTTCCATGACGTCTCCTATATTTTCTCAAATACGCGGCCCGCGAACCAGCCGATAGCCAGTGCTATGACAACCGCCGTAATGCCGTATAGCGCTGGGTAATCATGCGCATACATGAATAAAAATGCATCGATCCCGCTTTTCACCACTTTGACCGGCGTCGATTGCATACCCACCACCTCGCCGTCGCTGACGAGGTAAAACTCCGCCGTATATTCACCGGGCGGAATATTGTCGGGGAACTCTATGACGGTTTTAAATAAAGTTTCCCCCATGAAATCAATCGATACCGGCTTGGGCAGATATAAGCGCCGCGATTGCTGGTAACGCAGGAATGCATCCGAAAAATCCTTGAAATTAGCGCGAGTTTTGGGATCAAATGGTGGCGAAAGCAGGTTGTCCTGGCCGATGCCCAGCTGGCGGAAAAGATTCGTCTGTTCGATATCGGGAAGCGATTTACTGGTGGCGACGGCATAAAAATCCGGCACGCCGAAAAAACGCATGCGATCGCGATTAACCCAGATGCCCGCCATTTCTTCTTTTTTGCGCACGATATAATCCTTGCGCGGGCCGCGTATGACCGCGATCACGTCGCCGTTGTCGTTGCGCGCGCCGAACAGAAAAAGCCGCGTGCCGTTGAAGCTGGAATCGATGTCGATGCGGTAATTCGATAAATCGCCGACCACAGGCGCAGCAAAAGCGGGCAGCGGCATCAGCAAAAAAATCGTGGTAAGCGTGATTCGTGATAGTCGTGGCAGTCGTGAAAAAAAGCACAAACCACGATTGCCACGACCACCACGTTGCCACGATTTTCTATTCATTCCAGCACACTCACGCTGTAAATATCGGTGGGCGGGGTGAATAACTCCCAGGCGAGCTTCATGGCCACGGCAAGCACGATGGCGGCAAGCATGGCGCGTAAATAATCGGCGGGCAATTTATGGCCCCATTTTGTGCCGAATTGCGCGCCGATTACCGAACCGGAAAGCAGCATGAGCGCCAGCACGATATCGACTGTTTGCGTGGTGATCGCCTGCAGGAAGGTTACGTTGGCGGTAATAAAAATAATCTGGAACAGCGATGTACCGATCACCACAGCCGTAGGCATGCCCAGCAGGTAAATCATGGCAGGAATCAGGAAAAATCCGCCGCCGATGCCCATGAGCGACACCATGATTCCGACAAAAAACCCAATCGCCAGCGGCATGATGATGCTGATATGCAGCTTCGATTTCGGAAATTCCATTTTAAAGGGCAGGCGGGTCGCCAGCGGCGGTTTCTTTTGCGCCGACGTTTTGAGAGGAATTTTACGGATGCTGCGCATGCTTTCATACGCCATCATGCCGCCTACGATAGAGAGGAATAACACATAAGATATGGAAATAATCAGGTCGATATAACCCAGTTGTTTGAGGTAGCGAAAAATCTCCACGCCGAGCGTTGAACCCGCCATGCCGCCTCCGAGCAGGAACCAGCCCATTTTAAAATCGACGTTCTCACGCCGCCAATGCGCAAAAAAACCGGATACTGAGGAAGCGATGATCTGATTGCCGACGGTGGAGACTGAAACGGCGGGCGGCACGCCGATAAAAATCAGCAGCGGCGTCATGAGAAACCCGCCGCCGACGCCGAACAATCCCGATAATATGCCCGTCACCACGCCAAGTCCGAGCAGCAGGAAAATATTCACCGACATCTCGGCTATGGGGAGGTAGATGTTCATGGGCTATGCGAATAGCTGATATATTTCCCGAAATACATATATATATTCTGCTCCAGCTGCGCATTCATGCCTTCCATCAGATCGTGGATGAATTGCTTGAAAATGGCAGTACGCTCGGCGACGCTGGATTTTTCATCGATGGTAATCGAGCGCGTGACCGATGCAGTGACGCTGGCCTGTGAAATGGCGCTTTCTGGGCTGTAAATGCGAATTTCAACCGCGAGTTTCGCGTCATATTTCTTGTCCTGGCTGTTAGTCAAAAATCCGGTCATGCCTTCCGGCTTTTCAAGCTGCGTCACTTTCACGCTGGCATCCTGGATAATTACCTGCATGCGGTTCTCCATGCCAGCCCCATGCAGCCGGTCTTTTACCCAGATATGCATGGCCTCGGCAGGCGAAATGGGCAGTAGATGCTCCACATTGGGCATCCGCATGGGTGATTTATATTCATCGACGATATCGATCTTGGCGACATCGAAATATATCGGCTGATATTTAGTGAAACTAATATCCGGGCCTTCCGGCGGCGGTGGATTGTCGCAGCTGCTTAGGATAAGGATGAAGATGAGAAAAAGTTTTTTCATGGTTGCTAGGTCTCTTGGTTTATGGGTCTCTAGGTTAAGAAAAATAACACTAACCTAGAGACCTAGCAACTCAGAAACCTAGTGGCCTATCCTGTTGAGGCTTGGCGTCCGGCGGGCGAATGTAAAATGGCGCCGGCGGGTGCGCAAATTGCGCGCGTGTTGCGGCCAGCTCCGCCAGCGCATCGGCGCGCGGGAAGGTGATCTTTTCTACGCCCACATTGCCGATGACTAATCCCTTATTTTCTATGCTCTCGAGCTTGCCTAAGCAGGCTTCGCTCACTGTTTTGAAAGGACCGGACGCAAAATGCTGATAATAAACTTCGCCTTTGCCGGCATTGATGATGGCTGTGATTGGATTGCTTTGCACGCGCGCGGCAAAAGCCAGCGTTTCAAGCGTCGTAAAACCCAGCGTTTTGATTTTCGCTGCGAAGGCGATTCCACGAGCCGCCGCCAATCCCACCCGTATGCCGGTAAAACTCCCCGGACCGATGGTGCAGGCGATAGCGCTCAAATCCTGATACTGAGTGCCACTTTTAACGAGCGCTTCTTCAATCATGGGGATAAGGCTCGCCGATTGCATGACGGGTTTGCTGTTTTCAAGATAAGCCGCAATACCGCCGTTTTTCCATAAGGCGACGGAGCATGGGCCGGTAGAAGTTTCGATGGCGAGGATGATGGACATGAAAGGCCTGAAGGATTATAATCGGCATTCTTATTAACCGTTTGTGGGAAAAGATACAATGGGCGAACTGGCCAGTAAAAAATGCGTACCCTGTGAAGGCGGCATCAGCGCCTTGTCACCGGCCGATGCGAAAGCCTTGCTTAAGCAAACGCAGGGCTGGGAATTTGCGCAGGGCGGCAAGGCCATCAAGCGCCGCTTTACCTTCAAAAATTTTACGGCTGCGCTGGCGCTGGTAAATAAAGTGGGCGATATCGCCGAAAGCGAAGGCCATCATCCGGATATTACCTTTGGCTGGGGCTATGCCGAATTTACCCTGTGGACGCACGTCATCAAGGGATTACATGAAAACGATTTTATAATGGCCAGCAAAATCAATGCATTACAGAATAGCGCGAAATAGATTGGCGAAAACCCGGCCGATGCTTTAAAATGTCGATACAGCATTTGCATAATTGGATCGTAGTTGAAAAAAATATCCCTAAAGAAACCCACGCCTAAATTTTCCCGTTCAGACCTGAATGCTTTAAAAGCATTGCGCGAAGGCGTAAAACAGGCTTTGGAAGAACGCCGTAAATCCGGTGTTTCCTTTTCCATATGGAAAAACGGTAAGCTGGTGACAGTTCCGGCCAAAAAAATCACTGCGGCATTATTACGAAAGTTATAATGACCAAAAAACTCTATATCAAAACCTACGGCTGTCAGATGAACGCCTATGATTCCGTGCGTATGCAGGATGTTATGGCGCCGCTGGGCTATAGCGCGTCGGACACGCCGGAAGGCGCGGATCTCATCATCCTTAATACCTGCCACATTCGCGAGAAGGCGGAGGAAAAAGTCTATTCTGATCTGGGGCGGATTCGCGCCGAAAAAGAAAGCAAAAAAGCGCGCGGCGAGAAAATGCTGATTGCGGTCGGCGGTTGCGTGGGGCAGGCCGAAGGCGCGGAGATTATCAAGCGCGCGCCTTATGTAGATATGGTGCTTGGGCCGCAGAGCTATCACCAGTTGCCGGAAATGGTCACACGCGCCATTCGCGAGGGTGGCGGCATCGTCGAGCTTGATTTTCCCACCGTGCAGAAATTTGATTTATTGCCCGAAATCACCTCTTCGCAAGGCGCGGCGGCATTTTTATCGGTGCAGGAAGGCTGCGATAAATTCTGTAGTTTCTGCGTCGTGCCTTATACGCGTGGCGCTGAATATTCACGCACGCCACAGGCCATTGAAGCCGAAGCGCGGCGTTTGGTGGATCAGGGTGCGTTGGAAATCACCTTGCTCGGTCAGAATGTGAATGCCTATCATGGCGAACAAAACGGCAAAACATGGTCGCTGGCGGATATCATTGCGCAGCTTGCTAAGATTAATGGCCTTGAGCGCATTCGCTACATGACCTCCCATCCGCGCGATATGAGCGATGATCTGATTGCCATACATGGCGCAGAGCCCAAGCTCATGCCGTTTTTGCATCTGCCGGTGCAATCCGGCTCCAACGAGATTTTAAAACGCATGAACCGCAAGCATGACCGCGAGTTTTATCTCGATATTATCGCGCGGCTGCGCAAATCGCGCCCGGATATCGCTTTCTCGTCGGATTTCATTGTCGGTTTTCCCGGCGAAAGCGATAGGGATTTTGACGATACGATGCAACTGGTGGAGCAGGTGCAATATGCGCAGGCCTATAGCTTCAAATACAGCCCGCGTCCCGGCACGCCAGCCGCTGTCGATGACCGCCAGATCGCCGAAAATATAAAAAATGAGCGCCTGCAACGGCTGCAGGACCTCCTGCGCCACCAGCAAACCGCATTCAATGAATCCTGCGTCGGCAGGACGATGAGCGTTTTGCTCGATCGCGACGGTAAGCATGATGGGCAACTGCTCGGCAAATCGCCCTATATGCAATCGGTGCATGTGAGCGCGCCGGAAGCTTTTCGCGGGCAACTGGTTGACATGCGCATGACGGGTGCTTATCTGAACAGTCTCGCGGGAGAGATTATCGACAACACAAATCTTAGAAAGGCCAGCTAGTGAAAGAAAAAAACAGTAACGGCAAGGGTGCGCATGAGGGCGTAAGCATCAACATGGTGTTTTCGGATAATGGCTTGTTGCCGATGCTGTTTGGCGAGCAGGATGCGCATCTGGCGCGGCTCGAGAAAAAATTCAATATCTCTGCGTCGTCGCGCGGGAATATGCTGGCGCTGGCGGGTGAAAAAGCCGATGTGGAGGCCGGCAAAGCCGTGCTCGAATCGCTGTATGCGGACCTTAAAAAAGGCACGCATATAGGGCTCACACAGGTCGATGCGGCGATACGCATGCTGGCGAACGGCCATAGCGAGGAAAACGGCTCGCTGTTCGGCGGGCAAGAGCAGCTCATCATCAAAACGATGAAAAAAGTCATCAAACCCTATTCGCCGCATCAGGCCAATTACATCCAGATGCTGGGCGATAATGAAATGGTTTTCGCACTCGGGCCGGCGGGCACCGGCAAAACCTATCTCGCAGTGGCGATGGCGGTGGCGATGTTCAATGCGCATCGCGTCGAGAAAATTATCCTATCGCGCCCCGCCGTTGAGGCGGGCGAAAAACTGGGCTTTTTGCCGGGCGATCTCAAAGAAAAAATCGATCCGTATCTGCGCCCGCTTTATGACGCGCTCTATGACATGATCCCGCCGGAAAAATTGGTGCGCCACATGGAAACCGGCGAAATCGAAGTCGCGCCGCTGGCCTTCATGCGCGGCCGCACCTTCTCCAACTCCTTTGTCATTCTCGATGAAGCGCAGAACACCACGCCCACCCAGATGAAAATGTTCCTGACCCGCATGGGCGAAGGTTCACGCATGGTCATCACCGGCGATCTTTCGCAAACCGATTTGCCCAAGGACGTCAAATCCGGCCTCGGCGACGCCGTCCGCAAGATCGAAAATATCGAAGGTATCGGCGTGGTGCGCTTCAACGACGGAGACGTGGTGCGCCATCATCTGGCCGCCAAAATCATCCAGGCCTATGACGAATGGGATCGTAAGAAGAAAACGCCCCCTGCATCGCAGGGCTAGCCATTGGTGAAGTCGGACATCACTGTTCAACTTAAGGACCCGCGCTGGAAATCATTGCTGCGGCCCTACTGCAAAACCGTGCGCGAAGCGTGCGAAGCGGCGCTGCAGATATCAGGTGACAGGTGTCAGTTGACAGAAATGACCGTAGTTCTGGCTGATGATAGTTTTATTGGTGATCTGAACCGTACTTACCGTGGAAAAAACAAGGCGACTAACGTATTGGCATTTCCTAATGAAAATCTATCACCGGACAGCTGTTACCTGACACCTCCGGTGAAGCACCTCGGCGATCTTGTGCTCGCGCTGGAAACCATCGGGCGAGAGGCGAAAGAGCAGGGCAAAAGCTTTAAAGATCATACAAAACATCTGCTGGTGCATGGGACGCTGCATCTGCTCGGTCACGATCACATGAAAAAACGTGAGGCGGAAACAATGGAAGCGCTGGAAATAAAAATCCTTAAAAAACTTGGGATTGCAAATCCCTACTTGTAGGGCATCGGTTCGTTATGCTATCACTAAGGCCATGAATAATTCTTCCGCCAGACCCGCGCCGCAGCCGGGCGATAATATAACTGTTCAGCATGCTGCCACTCCGCGCCAGTCTTTGATTCAGGCGCTGAAATCATGGCTTCGCCATGCGCTTGTCGCCCGGCATGACGCCTCGCTTAAGGAAGCGCTCGAAGAGGTAATCGAAGAGCACGAAGAGCAGGCGCAGGAGCGGCTGGAGCCGGAGGAAAGAGTCATGCTGCATAATGTGCTGTCTTTCAGCGACATTAAGGTTAGCGACATTATGATCCCGCGCACCGATATTTGCGCAGTTCCGGTGGATATCAGCCTTGATGAACTCAAGCGCCACATCATCGAGATGCGGCACACGCGTATCCCGGTCTATGAAGATACGCTCGACCATGTGCTGGGCTTTATCCATGTAAAAGATTTATTGCCCACGCTGGCGGGCGATGCGCCGTTCAATCCGCATATGATTATGCGCAAACTGCTGTTCGTGCCGCCATCCATGCGCATTATCGACCTGCTGGTGAATATGCGTCAGGCCGGAAGCCATATGGCCATTGTAGTTGATGAGCATGGCGGAACCGACGGTCTGGTGACGATGGAGGATCTGTTTGAAGAAATCGTCGGCGATATTCAGGACGAGCACGATGAAGACGAAGAAAAAGAAGATAAAATTGTGCGCATTAACGATAAAACTTTTGAAGTAAGCGCGCGCATACATATCGATAAGCTGGAAAAAGCGCTGGGGCTTAACCTGGTCACGGAAGAAAAGACCGGGGAATTCGAGACGCTCGGCGGCCTGATTTTCTTCCAGCTTGGCCGTGTCCCGGCGCGCGGTGAAAACGTACCCCATGTTTCGGGCATGCATTTTGAAATTGTGGAAGCTGATCCAAGGCGCATTCATAAGGTGCGTATTCATACCGCCAGATGATTAGATATAAAACAGTTGAGATTTTCTCAATTATTGGTATATGCAGTAAATTAGGAAGTCTCATTTAGATTTTTTATATGTCATTTTCGCACCATTTTTCTATGCGTCTTACTACCTTACAGGGCTGGCGGCGCAATATGACCGCCTTTATTTTAGGCGCGCTGGCCACTTTAACGCTGGCGCCATTTTTTATGTTTCCGCTCATTATTCCCGCATTTACGGGATTGTTGTTATTGCTTAGCGGCGCGCCGACGCACAGGCGGGCCTTCTGGGATGGCTGGTGGTGGGGCTGGGGATTTTATACCACCGGATTATACTGGTTTTGCGTGGCGCTGCTCACCGATCCTGAAAAATTCGCCTGGCTTATTCCCTTTGCGTTATTCGGCATTACCGGCGTCATCGCCATTTATTGCGGTGTAACCTGCTGGATTGCTTCACGGCTGGCCTTACGCGGGTGTACGCGGATTTTTGCATTTAGCGTGGTGTGGGTGTGTGTGGAATATGTGCGCGGGCATTTATTCACCGGTTTTCCATGGAATCTGGAAGGCTATAGTTTCGGGTTTTCCGGGATATCATTACAAATGGCCTCGCTCGTCGGTGCATACGGGCTCACATGGTTTGCAGTATTGCTGGGTGCTTCCTTCGCGGCGATCGGTGAAAAGCGCGGTAATATTTTTATAGCGTCGGTATGGGGAGTTTTTGTTCTTGGATTGTGCTGGGGGCAGGGACGATTATATGAGGCTGGGCCTGAGCAATATGTACCGGGCGTAAAATTACGTCTGGTGCAGGCGAATAATATTCGTCCTGCTAACGGAGATCCTAAATTACAAATGGCGGGCCTGCGCGAATATATGCGCCTCACGCGCTCACCGGGATTGGAGCATATTACACATGTCATCTGGCCTGAAAGTTCAATACCTTATATTTTGCGGCCGGGAACGCCCCTGGCGCATGCATTGGGTGAGAATATACCCGATGGCGCGATTCTCATCAGCGGGGCACTCCGCGATCAGGGTGAGGGCGATGATTGGCAGGTATGGAACAGCCTGATGGCGCTCAACCATGAAGGCAGCCTTATCGGCGCATATGATAAGATACGGCTTGTCCCATTTGGGGAATTTCTGCCATTGCGCTGGGCAATTCCTAAACTTTGGGTAACGCCTGTGGGCGAAAAAGATTTTTCGCGTGGCACGCCGATAAAAGCTATTGAATGGCCCGGGTTACCGCCTATATATCCTTTAATATGTTATGAGGCGATATTTCCGGAATTGGATATTGATCCCGGCCAGCGCCCCGGGCTACTGCTCAACATCACTAATGACGCATGGTTCGGTATGAGCATCGGGCCCTACCAGCATTTTGCCATGGCGCGGATGCGGGCGGTAGAGCAGGGTGTTCCACTGGTGCGTGCCGCCAATACCGGGATTAGCGCAACAGTTGATGGTTATGGTCGGGTAATATCTTATATTCCACTTGAAAAACAAGGATTTTTAGATATTTTTCTGCCTAAGTCGACGTATAACAATACAATCTATGGGCACTATAATAACATATTTTTACTATTTTTAGTATTTATTTCTCTTATATTAATATTAAAGCAACGAAAAATATTGAAAGATTAATAATTTTTTCTTGCAAATTATGAGAATTTCGGCAATTTATGCAATCTTTATTGATTAAAATCATTGATGCGGAAAACTTACAGTTTGGGTAGATAGAGAAATTATGAAAAAACAAGATGTGGATGTTCATGTTGGAAAGCGGCTGCGTTTGCGCCGTACCATGATGGGATTGAGTCAGGAAGCCGTTGCGAAAGCGGTAGGCATTACCTTTCAGCAAGTGCAGAAATATGAAAAAGGCGCAAATGCCATGAATGCAAATCGTCTTTATGAATTTGGCCAGTTCATGCACGTACCGGTTGCGTATTTCTTCGAAGGACTCGATCACGGTGAAGCGGCGACTGGGTTTTCGGAAGAAGGCGAAAAATTCGAGCATAGTGTAAGGCGTGTATCAGATCGGGAGTCTCTCGAAATGATGAAAGCATTCAAGCGCATTAAGGAACAGATTATCCGCAAACGCCTGGCGGATCTGGTTCGCGCTATAGCCGATCATAAAGTAATTCTCGATTAGCCAGCGCACTGACTTCTTATCTTTTTTCTTGCTTGACTTGGCTGATGTAATCGCTAGGCTTCTCTGATTCGTGGGGATTTGAGTTGCTTGCCGCCACATTAAATATTGGTCTAAGCATCGGCGCGGTTGTGTCCGCCTGATTTTTCAAGTCCCCTTATGTTTATTTATAAAGGGGAATTGCATGTCCGATCATTTTTCTGCCGGCAGAAAAAATTATATTTTCACCAGTGAATCCGTAGCCGAAGGCCATCCCGATAAGGTCTGCGACCAGATATCCGACGCGGTGCTCGACGCCTATTTGGAAATCAACCCCGAAGCGCGCGTGGCCTGCGAAACGCTGGCCACCACCAACACGGTGGTCATTGCCGGGGAAACGCGCGGTGCGGACATCACCAAAGCCGAAATCGAAAAAATCGCGCGCGATAAGGTGCGCGAGATTGGTTATCTGCAGGAAGGCTTTCATGCGGATAATCTGGATGTGTATGTGCATCTGCATCAGCAATCGGCCGATATTGCCATGGGCGTGGATTCCGGCAGCGATAAAGACGAAGGCGCAGGGGACCAGGGCATCATGTTCGGATTCGCCTGCAACGAAACCAAATCGCTGATGCCCGCCGCGATAGATCTCTCTCACAGAATCCTGCAAAATCTCGCCCGCGCGCGCCATAGCGGCGAGGCGCAAGGGTTAGGTCCGGATGCGAAATCGCAAGTGTCGCTGCTCTATCAGGATGGCAAGCCGGTGAAGGCGACATCCATCGTGGTTTCCACACAGCACGCCGCCGGCATGACGCAAAAAGACGTGCGCGAACTGGTACGCCCTTACATTGAAAAAGCGCTGCCCAAAGGCTGGATGTGCGATGAGAAGGAGTTGTACGTCAACCCCACCGGACAATTCATCATCGGCGGGCCGGACGGCGATTGCGGGCTTACGGGCCGTAAAATCATCGTGGACACTTACGGCGGCGCGGCGCCACACGGCGGCGGCGCATTCTCCGGCAAAGACCCCACCAAAGTGGATCGCTCGGCGGCGTATGCGGCGCGCTATCTGGCCAAAAACGTGGTGGCGGCAGGCCTTTCTGACCGTTGCACCATTCAGCTGTCTTATGCCATCGGCGTATCCAAACCGATTTCGTTTTATGTCAGCACGGACGGCACGGGCCTCGTGGATGAAGCCAAGCTCGAAACCGTGTTGCAGGAGCTGGTGAATTTAACGCCGCGCGGCATTCGCAAACACCTCAACCTCAACCGCCCGATTTATGCGCGCACGGCAGCCTATGGTCATTTCGGCCGCGAGCCGGATGCAACCGGTGGATTTAGCTGGGAAAAGCTCGATCTTGTGGAAGCATTGGAGGCGGCATTTCCGGGCGCGCAAAAAAAAACTAAAATAGCGTCGTAATTTGACGGAGCAGGGGGCAAACAGGCTTCTCGCCTCCTATGGCCGCCGGCGCGGACGGCGTTTACGCGCGGCCAAGCAGGGGCTGATGGATGAGCTGCTGCCGGAGTTAGGCATTAGGGATTGGGGATTAGGCATTGGGGAAGAATATCCACTCCCTAATGCCCAAAGCCTAATACCTAATCCCTTATGGTTGGAAATCGGCTTCGGCGGCGGCGAGCATCTGATTCATCAGGCGGCGCTGTATCCGCAGGTGGGTATTATTGGCTGCGAGCCTTATATTAATGGGGTGGCGGGGCTGCTTGGGCAGATTCGCGAGGCGGGGGTGAGCAATGTGCGCATTCATCAGCATGACGCGCGACCGCTGATGGCGCGGTTGCCGGATGCGTCGCTGGATAAGGTGTTTATTCTCTATGCCGACCCGTGGCCGAAAACCCGGCATCACAAACGCCGGCTGATTTCGACGGAATTTCTCAATACATTAGCGCGAGTTATGAAGCCGGGGGCTGAGCTGCGATTGGCGACCGATCATAGCGATTATTGCACCTGGATGTTAGAGCGGTTGCTTGCCCATCCGTCATTCGAATGGACCGCCAAAAGCTGCGCTGACTGGCAAAAACCCTGGGCCGACTGGATCCCCACGCGCTATGAGCAGAAGCGCCTGGCGGGTATGCCGACATATCTCACTTTTGTGCACAATTAAGGAACATTTGGGGCACCATAAGCCTAAATAAAGGTACATTTGGGGCGCTATAAGCCTAAATCAGGGTACATTCCTGTACCCTATTTCGCATAAAAATTGTTAATTTACAGATGATTGATATATTGCGGCGGGAAAAATGGGTTTTTCGCGCCCGGAAATCGGCCCCAAGCCGCGCGGATTCGTGGCGTGGGAATGAAGGAATAATATAGCCTCTAAGGGCGTTGCCGGGAAGATGCATTTGGGGTTTTGTGAGGGATTAGAGGCCGACCCGCCGGATAACAATGTTATGGGCAAGAGTGTGGTGGGGTGGGGATTTAGCTCTTTGGCCGAACGTCTACAGCAGGTGTAAAGCCTTCAATATGGATATTGCTCAGGTCAAAGCGTTTGCTGGCATGCTGAATATCGAGGCCGACGACATGGCCGCTGGCATTATAATCCACGATTAAATCTTCCGATACCTCCTCGGATTCCGTGCTGCTGCCGGGTGCAAGGGTGATATAGAGCGAATCGGTGGTTTTATCGTAATAGAAGTCCATGTTCAAACAGGATGCACGGTCAGCGTAGCATGATCGCGCGAGCGGGGTTTGGGTTTGTAGGAAATTTCTACATCCTGATCCAGATCGACCAGCATTTTAAGGAGCCGGTCGATGGTAAAAGAACGGAACTGACCGCGAACCACGTCGGAGATTTTCGCCTGCGTGGTGCCGAGCAATTTAGCCGCTTTTTGCTGCGTCAGCTTGCGCTTTTTCATGACGCGGATAATTTCAACGGCCAGATTCGCCTTAGCCAACATCTCATCCGCGTCTGGCAAACCCAGATCGGCATATACGTTGCCCGAACCTTCAAAAAAATTTGATTTCTTAGTCATAATATCCCTCTTTCACTTCTTTCAATCTTTGCCGTATTAAATCCATTTCGTATTTAGGCGTGGCGATGCCGTGTTTGGATTTTTTCTGAAAACAATGCAGCGCTACAATTTTGTCTTCGATTTTCGTATAATATACCGCCCTGTACGTATTCGTATCGAACCGGTTGACGATTTCCATCACACCGGCCATGCCCTTAAGCGGTTTGGCATCTGCAGGTTTTTCCCCGCTTTGCACCAAATGCAGCGCAAACCCTACGTGTTTCCGCACCTCTGGCGGAAATTCTTTCAAATCTGCATACGAACTACGATGCCAGATCAGTTTTTTTAAGCATGATGGATTATACCTTATAGGGTATAATTCGTAAAGGAGAAATTGCAGATATCGCTCCCGCATCGGCGATTACCGGGGTTTATATCAGGTTATGCGCGGGTGGACTGATTATCGATGTGGGGAGGGTTGGGGATTGGGAGGATGGATGATGCCGCCGCCGCCGGATAAAACGGTGGGGCAAGATGGGAGGGTGGAATTAAGCCTGAAATTTAACCTATAGCCCTCAGAACGGGATTCAGCCCATCAACTATAAAATTACCTAAATCGGATTGCTGGCTGGCGTGCTGGATGTCTAGCCCAACTAAACGCCCTTGCGCGTCGATGTCGGCAATTATGTCGTCGGTGACGATGACGTTATCTACGCCGGGGCCGTCGATGAAATCGATATAGAGCGAGTCGGTTTCTTTGTCGTAATTGAATTTCATTTAGTGATCCTTTGGCTTAAAACGCCGGTCAAAGAAGATGTTATGCACAGTTTCGCCATCTTGCAAGGTAATGACGCGAACGAATTTTTCAACTTCCGCAATGTATTTTAATAGCGCATTCTGCCGTCGCTTTGAAGCACTTTATGATCGGGTGAGTCAATGGCCTGAATACACCACTCACGTTTCATATAGGGCCGTTTCTTGCCTAATACCTCTGTTTCAAAATAATGCGTGGTTTTCATGGGCTAGCTATAACCCGAGGGGATTATGGCTGTCAAATTATTGCAGACGGCTACCGCATCGGCGATTACCGGGGTTTATATCAGGTTATGCGCGGGTGGCGGGTTATTGATGTGGAGAGGGTTGGGATTGGGAGGATGGGGATGAGGCCGCTGGATAAAAATGGTGTGGGGAAGAGTGTGGGTAGTTGAATCCTCAAATTAGATAGGTAAAAAGAAAATTTGTGGATAATTCTGTGGATAGATTTGTGTGTAATTCGTTTTTGTCATCATTCTGATTACATCGTGCAAATTCCACTTGCTTTATGATTCAATTTCTATATGATCACAAAATAAGGCCTAGAAACCTGCTTTCACAGTTCTCTAGGCCTCATTTGTAAAACGAAAGTTAAGATATTATTACCAGCTATGGCTGATACATTGGAAGGTTGGCAGAGCGGCCGAATGCACCGGATTATCACTCCGGAGTACCTTGGTGACAAGGTGCCGTGGGTTCGATTCCCACACCTTCCGCTTTCACGGAGGGGCATTATCAAACCCTCTTCCATCTATAACCCGCGCCCCAAACTGAGGTACAAGCCATGAGTAATATCACAAATTTTCTGCCATTTGTCAAGGAACAAATTTCTTTACAACAAAAACTAGCTATAAAGTTTGCAGATAATGCTTATCGCAATAAGATGCATATTGCATCAATGGAAAAATTCATTGAATTAGCTAATTGTATAGAAAAAACAGATAATTATATTACAGAACTTGAAAAACGCCCTAAACCAATAACAACAGGCGCTCAATTTCTCAATTTATCATTCCAGGAAATTCAAGGATTGCCCGATGAATTAATGGAAGAATTGAGTATTACTGACTCTGACAAACAAGAATTTATTATTGTAAATCTTATAGATGAATGCGGTAGCGTAGCAAATTTAGACCGCATACTAGTCGGTTTGTATAAAAAAAATGGCGAAATCCATAAGAGAAGTGCGCTTATCACACGTTTATATAGGATGATGCAAAAAGGCCTTATTTTTGGAGTGCCAAGTAAAAAAGGTGTGTATTCCACCCATCCATTAACCAACGATGATGTAGATCGTTTATTTGGCCAATACGCAGAAAAGGAAACTGATATAACTGAATAATTAAGCGTGGCAAGTAGGCCGCGCGAGCCATCAGCGCCTGTCATGCTGAACTTGTTTCAGCATCCATCTCTCCGTTTGCGCAAGTGGAGAAGTGGATCCCGGCCTTCGCCGGGATGACGAATAAATACAAAAAGGCCCCAGCTTGCGCTGAGGCCTTTGTATCTGATGTGTTGAGCATTTAGGCATAGGTGGCGAAGCGTCTTGTATAATGATTCGTTTAACATACAGAGGCTGGGATAATCCCAACGTGTTGAATAAACAAAATCCTTAGAAAGGAGGTAATCCAGCCGCAGGTTCCCCTACGGCTACCTTGTTACGACTTCACCCCAGTCATTGACCCTACCGTGGACGCTTTTAAGGGCGGCTTAAGGTAGAACCAACTCCCATGGTGTGACGGGCGGTGTGTACAAGACCCGGGAACGTATTCACCGCGGCGTGCTGATCCGCGATTACTAGCGATTCCAATTTCATGTACTCGAGTTGCAGAGTACAATCCAAACTGAGGTGGCTTTTTGAGATTAGCTAGCCCTTGCGGGATCGCGACTCATTGTCACCACCATTGTAACACGTGTGTAGCCCAGGATGTAAGGGCCATGAGGACTTGACGTCATCCCCACCTTCCTCCGGCTTATCACCGGCAGTTTCCTCAGAGTTCTCAGCATTACCTGTTAGCAACAGAGGACGAGGGTTGCGCTCGTTGCGGGACTTAACCCAACATCTCACGACACGAGCTGACGACAGCCATGCAGCACCTGTGCTCCTCCCACCCGAAGTGAAGGAACCCTTTTCGGGGTTCCATAGAGGGCATGTCGAATCCTGGTAAGGTTCTTCGCGTTGCCTCGAATTAAACCACATGTTCCACCGCTTGTGCGGGTCCCCGTCAATTTCTTTGAGTTTTAATCTTGCGACCGTACTCCCCAGGCGGGGTGCTTAACGCGTTAGCTGCGCTACTGAGAGGTAACCTCCCAACAGCTAGCACCCATCGTTTATGGCATGGACTACCAGGGTATCTAATCCTGTTTGATCCCCATGCTTTCGCGCCTCAGCGTCAGTTGTCGTCCAGATAGCCGCCTTCGCCACCGGTGTTCCTGCTAATATCTACGAATTTCACCTCTACATTAGCAATTCCGCTATCCCCTCCGACACTCTAGCTTTACAGTTTCAAAGGCAATTCCACGGTTGAGCCGTGGGATTTCACCCCTGACTTGTAAAGCCGCCTACGCGCCCTTTACGCCCAGTAATTCCGAACAACGCTAGCACCCTTCGTATTACCGCGGCTGCTGGCACGAAGTTAGCCGGTGCTTATTCTTCAGGTACCGTCATTATCTTCCCTGACAAAAGAACTTTACAACCCTAAGGCCTTCATCATTCACGCGGCATGGCTGGATCAGGCTTGCGCCCATTGTCCAATATTCCCCACTGCTGCCTCCCGTAGGAGTCTGGACCGTGTCTCAGTTCCAGTGTGGCTGGTCGTCCTCTCAGACCAGCTACAGATCGTAGCCTTGGTAGGCCATTACCCCACCAACTAGCTAATCTGACGCGGGCCAATCCTAGAGCGATAAATCTTTCCCCCGGGGGGAATATCGGGTTTTAGCAGCAGTTTCCCGCTGTTATTCCCGACTCTAGGGCATGTTCCCACGTGTTACTCACCCGTGCGCCACTCTGTATTGCTACAGCGTTCGACTTGCATGTGTTAAGCCTGCCGCCAGCGTTCGTTCTGAGCCAGAATCAAACTCTCAAGTTTTGTAGTTCGATTCTGTCAAAATGTTCATAAAACCGAAGCTTTATGAACTTCTGGCAAAAATTCCATATCCGAAGATATGGTCTCAAATTTTCGGAAACACGCACAATATCACCTGATTCCGCTACGCCTTGGATTTACGCAGAACCAGTTCTATTATGCATCATATGATCCGAAGACCATATGTTACTGTCATAAGTGACATTGTGCTGTTAATTTCAACTACGCTCACTCTTCGAAAAGAATGCCGACAAAGTCGGCTGGGACCGAAAGGCCCAGTTTGCAGTGACACAACGCCACCTACGCTTAAATGCTCTTCACACTATCAAACTGCAGATTCTACGAGATTTTCTCACAAAATCAGCGACCGGAGCCACGAAGGTCCGTCCGCGAAAGGAAGGCTGTTATGGCAAAACATATGCAGGGTGTCAACAGGAAAAAAACACTTTTTTTCAAATAGTCTTGTGATAGGCTCTAATACTAGCTTTTCCGCCATATTTATCAAAGGAATTATGATTGCATGGGTAATGAAAAAATAACAGGTCAGGAATCTACCGAATCACCAGTAGATGAGAAAATGATAAAGAGTCAGCTGCTAATTATCATGAAGATGGTGTTTTCCGAGGAACATGCCCCTAATATTACAAACAGCATTTGGACCAGGCGGCCAGAAAGTGGCGACGCGCTGAAAACTTTTGTCACTAACAGCTTACGGACTGTTTCAGATGAAAATAAACGGCAGCAAGCCATTAAGGATACTATTGAAATATTGGGTCAGCTCTATCGGGACAAGCCTGTAGCCCGACGTATTTAATAATTTATCAGCGACTAATGGATGCGCGATCCTGTGCGTTTAGCTGCAAATAGGGCGTTTGCGCGCCGAAAGCCATCGCCTGATTGAAGACCGCATTCTCAATGCCGTAAGCCTGTATGTTTTCGGCGCTGACTGTTGCCGACAGGAAATGCGCTAATTGCTGCTGCAATGCCGGTTCTTTTTCCAGCGCGTCAGCGTAATTGGTGAATTGCGCCTTGCTTTGCCTGATGCCCGCCGATATTTGGCCTGCCATTGTCCCAAGTCCGAAAGACGCGCCGGCCGCCGCGCCGCTGAGCAATTTCCATTTTCCGGGCACATATTTGGTGAGCATAGCGATGCCGAACGCCGCGCCAACGGCAAACCCCAGGTTTTTTCGGGTATCAAATTGCGCACCGACCGGGTCGATATTTTGCGCTATGCTATAGCGTATGAGCGCCGGCGCCTTCGCCGCCCAATCGGCCCAGAACTGGGCCTCGGCGGGGGTGATGATATCTTGTTGCGGCGCATGATTTTGCATGTTCTCATTCTACCGCCGCCCGCCCTTTAAAAACAGTGACAATTCCGTGAATATCACAGGGCAGGGCGTATGCTGCTGATATTCATCGCCATAATCCTTATAACCTATTGTCACAAAAGCTTCATTTGAGGGGACGTAGCATAACGGTTAGAATGAAGGTGGGGAAATGTATTATGGCGCAAAAATGAGTGACAGGATATCAAGTAAAGCATTGGTGCTCCAAGATCCTGACGCAATAAGGATATGGGATCATATCATGCAGCGGGGGTATAATGCGCAGCGCTTGAATGATGCAGAGTTAATCGCGGCAACGGAGAGATATGCAAAGCGACTGGGCATTAAAACGCCACTTTTATACATATCGGAAGAATTTCCAGCTATTATGGGCGGAAAATATCCTAGCGCGATAGGCAGTACACTTATTAGAATCGGAAACTCATCTATTAACAATACACCACGAGGCGCTATCGCTTTCACGCGCGAATATCTGACGATGCTTGGCCATACCCCTCATATTACTAAACCGTCCAATGAGCTTTTATTTACTTTAGGCCATGAAATGGGACACATCAAGCAAGGCGCCAAATACATGGAAGCCATTAGTAAATACCCAAAACTGATTGGCATTGGGGGAGCCATGGCAGGAGTTGCCTTGCTGGAAATGGCAATTACTCGGGCTAAAAAAAGCCAAAAAGAGGAAGCGCTTTCGGATGAAAAACTCAGGGCGGCGCTCATTGAAGTTAATGCGGAAGAGCATGAGAGGGTAAAATCTCTAGCGAGAGATGCAGCGGATAGCCAAAACCTGCATGGAATATTGGATAGTGTAAATATGGCGCTCAGCAACATCGCGAAAACCGGAGAATATCTGTTGGCGGGGACCGCCGGTTTCATAGGTGGAAGATATGTTACGCGACAATTGGTAATCAATGCAGAGTTTGAAGCAGATGCCATTGGTGCAAAATTGTGCGGTGATCCGCGCGCAGGCATTCGTTGCCTGCAAGGCTTTCATGATTATTATAAAAAATTGCCACGGAAGGAATTAAATGAATTAGCCAAGAAAGTCACGCGTTGGGAAGCTTTTAATGCCTATTTTGATGACGCTCATCCTTCTATGGCAAAACGCTTTGCTGCGCTCGAAAAACTTGCGGTGGAAATAGAATGCAAAGCAGGAAAAATGGCTAAAAACGCGAGCGTCGCGCTCGGCTCGGTGCTGGAACGCGCCGCGCCGCTGCTGTCAAAATTGGGTGAAACGCTGCAGGGGGTGAGGGTGCGTTAACGTGCCGCACTGCGTTGTTGTTTAATATTTTGTAAATGCCGGTCAAGGCGTTCCTTAATGATCTCGGCAATTTTTCCAGCTTCATCCAAAGGCTGTGCGGTTACTTTATAAGGATCAAGGTTACCCTCAAATTTACGCGCCAATCCCAGTGTGTAAAAATCTTCATGAATTTTTGTATACATGTCAGGAACAATATCCTGAGAATTACTTGGAATAAATTTTGTAGGCGCCATATACCAGCTTTTCGCAATATTTACGTGTGGCGGCTGCGGTTTCATGGGTGGAGGAAGAAAGTAAACAGGTTTGCCGATGGCGGTTGCTTCTGAGCACATGGAAATCGAATCCCCTGTAACGGCTATAACATCCGCCATGCCAAGCATGGCAGGAAAGGGATTGCCGTCCGCCTGGCGGCAATCATGCACATAACTATACTCAAGCCCATTCAATGCACGGTCGCGCAATTCTCTCCATACTTCAACGGAAATACGCGGACTGTTCGTAATGAGAACTGCCGCTCCAAGCCGTTTTGCCTCTTGGTTAATGGTATCGCCTAATTTTTTTGCTTCTTCGAGATCGAATTTATATTCATTGTTGATATCGCCGCCGATAAGAACGCTGATAATCGGTTTGCCGCTGCTGCGAATATGCCGCAACCGTTCTTCCCATTCTTCCATTCCTTGCCGAATGAATTCTGGAGTGATCTTATGCGGTACGCCGATCATATCTATATTATGTATTGCTGTAGCATATTTGGCGTGTTGCGTAATAGCCATCACGTCGAAATCGATGGAACTCAGATGGCCGCTTGTCGCTGCAAGAAATACTTGATTATTAGAAAGTTTTTTAAGTGCGATTGCCGTATTTCCGGCGTTATCGCCGGAGCTGAGTATAATATCCGGCCAATCCTCTGCAGCAGGAGCATGCCCAAACTTACGGATAAGAAAATTTCTGGGACCGCCTGCCGAGGTAATATCAGCAGTTTTTATGATTTCTATCTCCGCAGGTAATTTTTGCGCAACACCGATACATTGGTTACGCCTCCCCACTTTCCCATCGGAGATAATCCATGCTTTGTAGTTATGTGTTCCAGCCAAACAAATTACCTAATAAAAGACTTAACCAAATTTTGACCCAATCTGATTAATAAAACGATAATATCATCATAATAAATCAATCCCCTTGCATCCCATTTCACCTTCCGGCATAACGTTCGTGCTTTGAATTTTAATTCGATAATTCATCATAACATAAGGACATTTGCATGACCGTTATCCAGTTCATCATCGCCTGTGGTATCGCCTCCCTTATATACGGGCTTTTTGCCGGGCGTTCGATTATGGCGGCTCCCGCCGGATCGGATAAAATGCGCGCCATCGCGGCGGCCATTCAGGAAGGCGCGCGCGCATATTTAAACCGCCAGTATCAAACCATTGGCGCTGTGGGTATTGTCATCGGCGTGCTGATTTCGCTGCGGCTGGGCTGGTATGTGGGCGTGGGATATGCCATCGGCGCGATTTGCTCCGGCATTGCAGGATATATCGGCATGAATATTTCCGTCCGCGCCAATGTGCGCACGGCGGAAGCCGCCAAAACCGGCATGCAGCCGGCGCTTAACATCGCATTCAAATCGGGCGCGGTGACGGGCATGCTGGTGGTGGGTCTGGGCCTGCTCGGCATTACCATTTATTACAGCTGGTTGCAGCAACAGGGCTTCGATACGCGTCATATCGTGGAAGCCTTGGTGGCGCTGTCGTTCGGCGCGTCGCTCATCTCCATTTTTGCGCGTCTGGGCGGCGGGATTTTCACCAAAGGTGCCGATGTGGGCGCGGATCTCGTTGGCAAGGTCGAAGCCGGAATCCCCGAGGATGATCCAAGAAATCCGGCGGTGATCGCCGATAACGTGGGCGATAACGTGGGCGATTGCGCCGGTATGGCCGCCGACTTATTCGAAACCTATGTGGTCACGCTCGTCGCCACCATGCTGCTCGCCGCGATTTATTTCACCGGCGAAACGCAAAAAGCCATGATGATTTATCCGCTGGCCATCGGCGGCGCGTGCATCCTCACCTCCATCGTGGGCACGTTCTTCGTGAAGCTCGGCAAAGGCCGCAACATCATGCAGGCTTTATATAAGGGCCTCATCGTGACGGCGGTGCTTTCCATGGGCGCCATTTATGTGGTCACCGATAAGGTGCTTGGCCTCAATACGGTGTTTACCATCGGCGCGCTTAGCTTCACCAGCACGAATATTTTGTTCTGTTCGCTGACGGGGCTTGTCGTCACCGGCGCATTGGTGTGGATCACGGAATATTATACTTCCACCGCATTCCGCCCGGTTCGCTCGATCGCGCAGGCCTCCACTACGGGGCATGGCACGAACGTGATTCAGGGGCTGGCGGTTTCCATGGAAGCCACCGCGCTTCCGGCGATTGTGATTTGCGCGGGGATTATTTTCGCGTATCTGCATTGCGGATTATTCGGCATTGCCATCGCAGCGACCACCATGCTGGCGCTGGCCGGGATGATCGTGGCGCTCGACGCGTATGGCCCGGTGACCGATAATGCGGGCGGCATCGCTGAAATGGCGGGTCTGCCTAAGGATGTGCGTGAAGTGACCGATGCGCTCGATGCGGTGGGCAACACCACCAAAGCCGTGACCAAAGGCTATGCCATTGGTTCGGCGGCGCTGGCGTCGCTCGTGCTGTTCGCGGCATATACCGAGGATCTGAAGCATTATTTCCCCGATGTGCATGTGCAGTTCCTGCTGTCCGATCCGTATGTGGTGGTAGGCCTCCTCATGGGCGGTTTGCTGCCGTATCTGTTCGGCGCGATGGGCATGATGGCGGTTGGCCGCGCGGCGGGAGCCGTGGTGGTTGAAGTACGCCGTCAGTTCAGGGAAATCCCGGGCATCATGGCCGGAACCGCCAAGCCCGATTATGGCCGCGCGGTGGACATGCTCACCAAAGCCGCCATCCGCGAGATGATTGCGCCAAGCCTGCTGCCTGTGGGCGCGCCGGTGCTGGTGTATTTCGTCATCAAGCAGATTGCGGGTCAGGCCGAAGGTTTCGCGGCGCTGGGCGCGATGCTGCTCGGTATTATCGTGACCGGTTTGTTTGTCGCCATTTCGATGACGGCAGGCGGCGGCGCATGGGATAATGCCAAGAAGTATATCGAAGAAGGCCATCACGGCGGCAAAGGTTCGGAAGCCCACAAAGCTGCCGTCACCGGCGACACGGTGGGCGATCCGTACAAGGACACCGCCGGCCCGGCTGTCAACCCGATGATCAAGATCGCCAATATCGTGGCGATTCTATTGCTGGCGTTGCTGGCGGGTTGATAATCCCCGCCGAATGGCGGGGGCCGGCGCAAAGCCGGATTTTGGGTAAAGTTGGCTTTTTTAAAGTAATATGATATAATCGTTCGATGACACTGCATATCCACAATTCCGAAGCTGGCAGGCTGGCGCATGAACTTGCCAGCCGCACCGGCAGGAACATTGAAGACATCGTGCTCGAAGCATTGCGTGAGCAGGCAAGTCTTTTGCCTGAAAAACCTGAAACTCCATCTGAAAAAGAATTGGATAGCTGGGAAAAAGAAATTATGGAAATCGCACATCGTTGTGCGGCATTACCTGATTACGACATGCGTACACCGGATGAAATCCTTGGCTATGACGAATATGGGCTACCTACTTAATGATAATAGATACTTCTGCGCTTATCGCCATATTGCTTGAAGAACCGGATGCATTAGCTATTTCGCATGCCATGCGGCCTGCATCCGCCGCCGGTGATTTATTTATCGCCGTTCCCACCCTGCTCGAATGCCACATTGTTATTTTTGGCAGAAAGCGCGAACGCGGGATAGTGGAGCTTGAACTGTTACTAAAAAAATCAACCATCGCTGTTCAGCCATTTCAGTCCAGTCATTTGAAAATCGCCCGCGAGGCTTATAATCGCTATGGTAAGGCCAGTGGTCACCAGGCCAAACTCAATTTCGGTGATTGCTTTTCGTATGCGCTGGCGAAACATCGTAACGATGTTTTGCTCTGCAAGGGAGATGATTTCGCCAGGACCGATATTAAACTTGTAAATTATTAAATAAAATACCGCCCATAATTAATTACTTGCCCGATAAAAATCAGCAAAAACACCCTTTTCCACGGCGCGCCGGTAAAACCTGCGAAGAGGGGTAATAATTTGCACATCGGCCCCCAGCTGAAGATCAGCAGCCAGATGCCATAGCGGTTAAAATAATGCGCCACTTGAAGATAGCGCGGGATGTTGTGCGAGAGGTTGGCTTTGTGGCCGTAGAGCAATAATAATTTTCCGAGCAGCCAGTTGAATAATTGTCCCAGCGTCGCGCCGATCACCGCGAGAATAAAAGGCCCGCGCATGTCATATCCGCCGAAGGATTTCATGGCGAAAAAAGCGGGCTCATTGCCGAAGGGGATGAGGCTGGCGGTCCAGAGGGATTCGAGAAAGACGGAATAGTGCATAGGCATTAGGGATTAGGCATTAGGGAAGGAAAAGCCAATGCCCAATGCCTAATCCCTAATGCCTCCTTCATCAGCCCTTCCTCGAAACCACATATTGTGCCAGCGCCCGCAGATTATCCGCTTTTTTGTCGAATACGTCGAGATGCGAAATGGCCTGCTTCACCAGCAGCTGCGCATGGTCGCGCGCGCGGTCGACGCCGAGTACGGAAACCAGTGTGGCTTTGCCTTTGATTTTATCCTTGCGCACGCCTTTGCCGGTTTGCGTGCGGGTGCCTTCCGCATCGAGCAGATCATCGGTGATCTGGAACGCCAGGCCCATATCATGCGCATAAGCGCGCAGTAGATTGCGCATCATGCCGGGGGCTTTACCGAGGATTGCGCCCGCTTCGCAGGATACGGCGAATAATTCACCGGTTTTGAGGCGCTGCAGGCGGATGATTTCTTCAACAGAAAGCTGCTTATTTTCAGCCTGAATATCCATCATCTGGCCGCCGACCATGCCCCAGCAACCGGATGCTTGCGCAAGCGCGGAAATCAGCTCGCAGCGCACCGCCGGATCGGCATGCACCTTGGAGTTGGACAATACCTGAAACGCATAGGTCAGCAGGCCATCGCCCGCGAGAATAGCGGCTGCTTCGCCGAACTGCACGTGGCAGGTGGGCTTGCCGCGGCGGAGATCATCATTATCCATGGCGGGAAGATCGTCGTGAATGAGCGAATAAGTATGGATGAATTCAATCGCCGATGCGGTTTCGATCGCCGAATCCATGCTTACGCCAAATAAGCCCGCCGAGCAAATGGTGAGGAACGGGCGCAGGCGCTTGCCGCCCGAGAGCGCGGAATAACGCATGGCTTCCAGCACGCGCTCTTCGCCGCGCACGCTGGCCGTGTCGTTAGCGGGTTTGAATTGCGGCGTCATGGAAATAACGGCGCTGCCGCTGGAGTCATTGCCGCGCAATAGCGTTTGCATGCGCTGGGTGAGGGCGTCGGCCACTTCTTCGATGGCGTTTTGCAGGTTATCGCATAATTTGATGAGCATGATTATTCCGCGTCGAAGGGTTTAAGAGACAGGCTGCCGTCCGGTGATTTAAGGATGGTTTCCACTTTAAGCCGAGCGGATTTGAGTTTTTCCTCGCAAAAGGCTTTGAGTTCCGTGCCGCGCACATAATCGTTGATGGAGGCTTCGAGATCGCCCGAACCGCTTTCCAGCTTGCGCACGATGGTTTCCAGCTCTTTAAGCGCCTGCTCGAATGTGGCGTTTTCCTGTGTATTGGCCATGATCTACCTAGTGGTTACAGCTCGCGGGACTATACGCAAAATGGGCTTTCGGGGCAAGCAGTAGTTTACAGCGGTTTTGGGTTAATCTATAGTGTTTCTTTTAAGGAAAACACATGAAAAAACAAAATCCCAAAGACTGGAAACCCGCAACCAGGCTGGTGCGCGGCGGAAGGCTGCAAAGCCAGTTCGGCGAAACCTCTGAGGCGCTATTCCTCAATTCTTCCTATACCTATGAAACCGCGGAAGCCAGCGAGGCCTTATTCGCGGGCAAAAGCGAGGGCTTTAAATATGGGCGTTATTCGCATCCGAATCTCGCCATGCTGGAAGAGCGGCTTGCGCTCATGGAAGGCGCGGAGGCCTGCGCGGTTACCGCATCGGGCATGGCGGCGGTGTTTGCGGCGCTTATGGCTCAACTCCGCGCGGGCGACCATGTGGCGGCGAGCAAGGTGCTGTTTTCGTCCTGCCATTATATCCTGACCGAAATCCTGCCGCGTTTTGGCATTACTTATACGTTGGTCGAAGGCACAGACATGAAAGGCTGGCAGAAGGCCATTACTAAAAAAACGCGCTGCGTGTTTATTGAATCCCCGGCTAATCCCACGCTTGAAATCGTGGATATTGCGGCGGTTGCGGGCTTATGCAAAAAAACCGGCAGCTGCCTGATTGTCGATAATGTGTTCGCGACGCCCTTGTTGCAGCATCCGCTGAAACTCGGGGCCGATGTGGTGGTGTATTCCACCACCAAGCATATTGACGGGCAGGGGCGCACGCTGGGCGGAGCCATTCTCGGCAGCCGTAAATTTATTGATGAAACGGTGATGCCGTTCGTGCGCCATACCGGCCCGCATATGAGCCATTTCAATGCGTGGATATTGCTCAAAAGCTTAGAGACGCTGGAGCTGCGCGTAAGCAGGCATTGCGATAATGCGGAGGCGCTGGCAGCCATGTTGGAGAGTTACCCGAAAGTCTCAAAAATCATCTATCCGGGCCTTAAATCCCACCCCCAATATGCCGTCGCCAAAAAGCAAATGTCGCGCGGCGGGCCGATGATCGCGTTTGAACTCAAGGGCGGCAAAAAGGCGGCGTTTAAGTTTATGAATGCGCTGAATATCATCGATATTTCCAATAATCTGGGCAATGCCAAAAGCCTGGTGACGCATCCGGCTTCAACCACCCACGCCAGCATGGGCCTGGCGGCGCGGAAAGCCTTGGGAATCAGCGAGGATTTGATTCGTTTATCGGTGGGCATTGAAGATATTGCGGATTTGAAAAAGGATATAGTTGAGGCGCTTAAATAATCCCATTGCGGCACATTTTTCACTATGGCGTTTTTATAATCCGGGTGTATAATGAAAGCCTTCCCAACCAGCAAAGGAGACGCTTATGCGCAGCTCGGCAGCACGGAAACAGGAAGTTACCCAGGATACGGAATCAGCGGAAAAGAAGCGGCTGCATATCGCACAGCAGGCGGAAGAGGCTTGTCATCTGAAAGGCAATATAAACGGCCCGGATTTCGAGGAGTTTTCCCTGCAATATAATCCCCGGAAAACTTCGGATTTTGCATAATTTACTGCGCTTGCCCCTGATTGACAGGGGCGCTAAATGCAGGTACCTCCTAGTTTTACCCAATAACCGGCCTGTATTGACGCGCCTTTGGAGCAACCTCAATGGATGACATGGAGCCTTCGCTAAAAATCCGCACGAAGGCGGTTCATATTCTGATTACCAATGCGTGTAATTTAGCCTGCGGCGGCTGCAACCAGCTCGTCGGTCATTTCACGAAAAAGAAGATTTTCCATGTGCCCGTGGCTGAAGTGCGCGCGCATATTGAACGCGCCATTGCCATTGCGAAAGAAGATTGGCATCAGCCGTGGTTTCCGCCCGTGCACCGCAATCTTTCCATTTACGGTGGCGAGCCCACGGTGCACCCGGACTGGCCGGAAATATTACACATGCTGTATGTGGAATTTCCGGACTGGCCCTTTGTTGTCCTCACGAACGGCAGAAGCTTTAAAGGCAAGAAATTGCCCGCTTCGGGCCATGCGCGCTTCGATTATATCAAGCGGCGGGAGGATATTATCGCGCATGACAAAAATATCTTCTGGCGGATTGAATTAAAGCAGGACGACGATATTTTCGTCCCGACTTTAATCGCCCCGATCGATGTGATCGGCGATCCGGACCCCGTGCACTATTATGACATGGCGAGAAAAAACTGCGGGTTTTACGATAAATGCGAGACCTTGATCTATAACAATAAAGGCTATTTCTGCATTAACGCCGCCCCCATGGATTGGCTCTTTCATGACGGTGCTAACGGGTGGGAGCTGGATGGCGCAAAACATCCTTTCAAACGCACCAATGAGGAGATCGAAGCGCAGGCGAAACTCTTCTGCCACCGCTGCTATTTCAGCATCAACAGAAATCCGGTGATCGACGTGATCGAGGAGCTCAAACATATTCCCACCCAGCCTATTGGTTCCAAGAGCTTCGTGTCGGAAACGAATATCGATTACGTAAAGCCAGGGTCCGGGCAATTGGTGACGTTCGATAAAGAACCGCTTCCGGACCTGAAGACGCTCGAAGAAGCGCTTGAAACCGCTATCCAGGCGAAGGCAGGCATCCGCTCATAAGCGCATGGGCCAAGCCGAAGGAAACGGGGTTTGTTTACCCGACTGAATTAGGCAACTTGCGGACCGCCGCCGCCTTTTTTTGCATTTTGCGGTGCTTTCCCGCCCACATCGGTTGATGCAATCTGGCTATATTGATTTAAAGCTTCTTCATTCAACTGGAATGCGGGTTTCTGCCCAGACAAAGGTTTGGATTCTAATTGTTTTATGGCTTTCTGCATGTTTTCAGGTACTTCATGTTGCGAGGTTTTTATCCCGCCTAATTTTTCTGCCGCGGTTTTTAATTGTTTTTCCCGTTCCGCGATGGTTTTTTTCAGAAATTCTTTTACATCCGGCCGGGCCATATCCAAAGCCGTTTGCCCTTCCGCAGAGTTGCTATAATTCCTGGCGGTATAATCGGCGGGGACATCTGTAATATCTCTGGGCAAGCCGTTGGCATTTGATTTTCCAAGCACTTCCTTGCGAATAATATCCTGAATTTCCTTGACGCTCTTGCTTTCATCGCTTACCGCCGCCATTAATGGAGTGAGGGTGTTCAGCAAAGGCTTATTTATGATTTGGGCGCGATCGGCCACGGTCGGCTTATCGGCATCCGGAGTGCCGAGTGCTGCCATAAAGGCCTGGCGGTTTTTTTCATATGCCGCCATTTTTTCCTGTAAATATTCTTTTATGTTGGGTTGGGCCAATTCTAAGGCAGAAGGCCCATCCTTCATTTTAAGGTAGGGATTCGCCGGGATATTTAAGGGATCTGCCTTGGTCGGCTCAAAACTAAGTAAAGCGTCGATGGTTTCTTTGGCCGCCTTTATTTCCTCTGGAGTATTCACTGCGCCGTAACCAACCAGTGCCATCAGGGGCGTCAATCCATCCCCGGCGGGTTTATCGAGATCGACGTGTTTTTCGCGTAAAAATTTTATATTTTCCGGTCGTTTAAAAAAGACCGCATTTCGCAGGGCGGTTGTGCCGTTGGAAGTCGGGAAATTAAGGTCAATGCCTTCGCCATTTTTCTTTTTAAAAAAGGCAATCGCGCGCAAGGTTACGCTGTCTTCTTCACCCCCGGCTGCGGCAAGCTTAGTCCCGTAATTAGTTCCGTCACCCGAAACATAGGCATTCGGATTCGCACCTTCGGCCAATAGTTGCGGAATGGCATCGCTTCCCGCATATATAAGATTGTTCTGATTTTCAGTCCATCTGGCATATTGTGCGACAAATTCTTTGTCGGAAAGTATTTTTGGGACGGGCATACGATTCCTTCCTATTCACATTACAATCGTATTGCATCATGTCACAGAATCGATAATTTTAAGTTAATCAATATTTGCCCTTATAGTTCACCTATTTATCCCAAAAACAAACCCCGCTGCCTTATGGGGGCAGCGGGGAGTCGGTTTTATACTATAGTGCAATCAGACTTATGCTTTTTTAAGCACTGTCGTATATGTAGATAACAACATATACAGGCCTGATACGCCCACCAGCACATTGATGGTTGCGCTCAGAGAGCCAAACATCCCGATCAGGTCAAGATGTACCCATGACGTGAAGCCGATATTGGCTGCACCGAGTATGACCAGAAACGTTGCTAATTTGTGGAACATATGCTTATAAACCTCCTCCCAAAATTTCGGTTAGAAACTTTCTAACCTTAACTTCAGAATAGCATAAATTGCTGCAATGCACAATAGATATTTGTGCGATGCAGCATAATTAGTTAATATATTGTAATATATGGCGAATAAATTATCAAAAAAACACTGGAAAAAAAATCGAATCTGTTTTTAAGTGTCGCCGTTGAAGAATAGTTCAACCATTCGTAATTTTAATCTCAAGGAGTTTTACCCTATGTCTAAGACCAGCGCCCAGATTCTCAGCCTCGTTGAAACCTTCCAGGAAGAAGACGCTAAATTCCAGGCGGGCAATAAATCCGCCGGCACCCGCGCCCGCGCCGCCCTCATGGAAATCAAAAAAGCCTGCGACGCGCGCCGCAAGGAAATCCAGGCCGAAAAGAACGCTGCGTAAGCGGCTTTTCCTATAGCCTATGCAAAAAGCCCCGGGAAACCGGGGCTTTTTTGTTTCGTAATCAAAATTTCATACTTTTTATGTAAACTTGCCCGAACTGCAAATTTTCACCC
>Ga0206847_10027_pt2 | contig 47465 bp, 33 predicted proteins | sample Alteio_BWOrgCont_17_FD_152880 | JGI IMG/M metagenome (GOLD analysis project Ga0206847, IMG submission 152880) | Enriched cells from forest soil in Barre Woods Harvard Forest LTER site, Petersham, Massachusetts, United States -... | ecosystem: Environmental > Terrestrial > Soil > Temperate forest >... | reverse complement strand
CGGAAGTTGCGGGCGTTCATGGACGGGGTAAGGGACTAGGCGTGGTCACAGTCTCGATTTCAGAATTTCCCCGATTCACTCTGGGAGCCGCAACTCAGTCGCCAGTTTTCCTCTGATTTTTCCATCGCTTTCCACAAAGAACTGCCGTCATCCACAGGTTCTGCACAATCGGACCTCAGTTTGCTGTTGCGGATGCCCCGCTGTTGAAGCACATTACCGCAAGTGCTTGCGTGCGATGTTGAACGCTTGCGAATGCATTGCTGCAAAGATCGGCAGTGACCGGTGGTTCTCGAGGGTGAACTGCTGGAGGTTCCGAAAATGCGTCATGGCGCGTTGGGGGTACCTGGGCGTTGCGGCCTCATCATGCGTCCGCCTTACGAGGCGGACCGAACTGTCCGATCGTGGCGATGCCTGCAGTTTGTGAGCCCGCGGATGCAAATCCGCGGATCACCCGCAGATGCACTGAGAGACGAGTGCTCCTTGAGAGTGCGGTTTCGATGTGCATGCCTCGTCGACTGGTTCGACGGGCGGCAAGCGAACGATGTCCCGCGGCAATACGGCCCGGGTGGCTGGCCCGGGCCGTTACCTTTTCTGTAACGATCTGCACGGGTTGGTCATTGCAAATAGGAACTCCTGGCAATTCGCTTTTTGTTCCCCTACAATGGCAGCGTGAATACGAGCATCCGCCAGAACCATTCTTCAAGCGCATTCGTCCCGCCGAAAATATTCCAATTCGACCCGCATTTCCATTGGCTTCGCACAGTCATCCACAACGCTTGCACGCGTACTATTGCTTTCCACCAAACAAACGACCTAGGCGAACTTGGCCACCACTGACTACACTCTCGCGCACACTTTGCCGGCCAACATAGAGGCCGAGCGCTCGATCCTGGGCGCGATCCTTCTCGACAATCTGGCCTACAACCAGGCGGCCGAGCATCTTCGCGCCGAGGACTTCTCGCTCGACTCGCACCGCCGCATCTACGCTCGCATGGCCGATCTTGCCGAGTCCTCGCGGCCCATCGACATGATCACGCTGGTCGAAGAACTCGACCGGCGCAAAGAACTGCAGGCCATCGGCGACGTCGCCTACATCTCCAGCCTGCTCGACGGCGTTCCCGACCGTCCCAGCATTGAGCACTACATCAAGATTGTCCGCGACAAGGCGTTGCTGCGCGGCTTGATTCACGTCGCTAACGCCGCCATCGGCCGCGCCGCCGATCAAGCTGACCTGGCCGAGGACATTCTCAACGACACCGAAGCCGAGATTTTCCAGCTTTCCGAGAAGCGCATCGGGCGCGGCTTTGTCGGCGTGCAGACGATCATCAAGGAAGAGTTCGGTTCAGTCGATGATCTACTGCGGCGCGGCCAGCGCATCACCGGCCTGGAGACCCACTACGAAAGGCTGGATGAGATGACCAGCGGCCTGCAGCAGGCCGACCTTATCATCATTGCCGCCCGGCCCTCCATGGGGAAAACCGCGCTCGCGCTCAATATCGCCGAGAATGTTGCGATCAAGAACCAGAAGGTGGTCGCCATTTTCTCGCTGGAGATGTCGAAGAAGGCCTTGTTGCAGCGTCTTCTCTGCTCGACCGCGGTGGTGGACTCTCACCGCTTCCGCACCGGCTCGCTTTGGAAAGATGACATGGCAAAGGTGGTGCGCGCGGTGGAGCAATTGGCCCAGGCGCCAATTTTCATCGACGACGCGCCCGGCATTTCCATCAGCGAAATGCGCGCCAAGGCGCGGCGTCTTTTGCAGACACAAGGCAAGCTCGACCTGATCATCGTGGATTATCTGCAGCTTATGTCCGGTGGAGGCAAGCGCTTTGAGAACCGCACCCAGGAAGTTTCCGCAATTTCCCGTGGGCTGAAAGCGCTAGCCAAGGAGATGAACGTTCCCGTGATCGCGCTCTCGCAGCTCAGCCGCGCGCCGGAAAGCCGTGGTTCTGGCGACCACCGTCCGCAGCTCGCCGACTTGCGGGAATCAGGTTCGATTGAGCAGGATGCCGACGTGGTCGCGTTCATCTTCCGCGAGGAAATTTACAAGCCGGATGACCCGGAATTGGAAGGCGTTGCCGAGATCCTGCTGCGCAAACAGCGCAACGGCCCGACTGGCACAATCAAGCTGGCTTTTCTCAAGAGTTCGACCCGGTTTGAGAACCTGGCGGACCAGGGGCCGAGCGAATCCGACTAAGGTCAATATGGACTGCATTTCCTGATCCTTCAGCTGTGGAAAATGTTGTGGAACCGGGTCATAGCTGGCTACTACCGCTCATCGTAGCCACCAGCGACTTGCCCGCCAAGGTATAGACGTTCACTGTAACTCATAGCAATATATATTGTTACGGAGATTTCTCGGAACCGATCAAGGCTCGGTTGAGCTAGGATCGTTTTGGTGCAACCTTGGAGATTTGCACACCTCCGAGAACACGTCCATCGGATCCATCATCGTAGAGGCGCTAGCTAGAAGGCTGCTTCGACCGGCCAACTGACCCCCGCAGCGGCTTGTATCTGCGCTGCCAATTTCCCCGAAACCACGAACGGTATTTGCTCCTCCCGGCCCAGGGAAAACCGCACACTTCGCACCAAAATCGTCGGGCTTCGCTTTTCAACTGAAATTTCGTGCCATGGTACGAGCAGAGGTGGATGGCCAAGTCGAATCACGATCATTGTCGCCAGATAAAGTCCCATCGGATCTGCACCGATAATGAGGCAGTTGTTGTAGCCCACCATCCAGCGCAGGCGGGCGCTTTTCCACTTCCAGGTTGGACCAGTGAAGTTTGAAGTCCCTCGAAACCGGCGAGCCAACGACGACCATCCGCTTAGCTGAGCCACCACAAAACCGATGCTGCATGCCACAACGACGAGGAATATCGGGAAAGCGAGGCCAAAATAATTATTGAGAAAGTTGCGCATCGGGATTTTAGCTAGCTGTCTTCCTACCTTAAGCACCACCCGAAACGTTCCCTCACCAAATGGTGCGTAGAGCCTTGGAGCGCCTGATAGCATCGTCCGCAGTAACCAGAGCAACTCCCTCTACTAGAGCCGTAGCCCCGATCACCCGATCGGCCGGGTCTTTGGGATAGGAAGCAGGAAGTCCCATGGCGCGGACACAAACGCGGCCCGTGATCGGGAGGACGACAAACCGGGCTTCAACTTCGGAGAGAAACATTTCCAGAGTGGTACTGAGTTTTATACGGCCTTTGCTTTCGAGGGTTGCGATCTCCAGCAGCGTGATATCGGATATGGCAAGACCTTGTCCTTGGCGACGATTTTGCTCAATCGCGGTTCTGGCGTTCTTCGCGATCTTGGCCGGCTCAAGCGCGAGCCAGACCACCACATGAGTATCGACGAGAATCACCGCAAATTGCCCCACTCCTTGGGTGAAAGTGCCGGGGAAACCACGTCGCCGGTTATGGATCCCCTGCCGCTGAAAAACCCAAAGATTTCATCCGCGTCAGAGTTGACCGGCACCAGCTTGGCAACGGGGCGTCCGTGCTTTGTAACCACAACCGGCTCCCGCTTAGCCTGGACTTCATCCATGATGGCAAGACACTTCGTCTTGAAAATGCCCGCCGGAATGGTTTTCATGCGTCCCCTCCTTCACCGACATATAACTATGGTCATTATACCATGGTCATATTCCGGGCGAAAAAACCTTTACCCTGATCGCGCCCCTGTCGGATCAGAGGGAGCCTGTCGGCAGCAAAACGGAATCTAGCTGTTGTCTTCTCCCACTTTGAGCACCGCCAGAAAGGCCTCCTGCGGAATGTCCACGCGCCCGATGCGCTTCATGCGTTTCTTGCCTTCTTTCTGTTTTTCCAGCAGCTTGCGCTTGCGCGTGATGTCTCCGCCGTAGCACTTGGCCAGCACGTTCTTGCGGATGGCGTGAACGGTTTCGCGGGCTATGATCTTCGCCCCGATGGAAGCCTGAATCGCCACTTCGAACATCTGCCGCGGGATTAGTTCCCTCATCTTGGAAACCAGCGCCTTGCCGCGTTCATAGGCGAAGTCGCGATGCACGATGATGGAGAGCGCGTCCACCGGCTCGCCCGCCACCAGGATGTCGAGCTTTACCATGGGCGACTCCCAGTAGTCCGCGAGGTGGTAGTCGAGCGAAGCGTAGCCGCGGGAGACGGACTTCAGGCGGTCATAGAAATCCAGCACGATTTCGTTCAGCGGCAGTTCATAGTGCAACATTACGCGCGACGAACTCACATACTCGAAAGTTTTCTGGCGGCCGCGCTTTTCTTCCACCAGCGCCAGAATTCCTCCGACATATTCTTCATTGGTCAAGATGGTAGCCATGATGACCGGCTCTTCGATCTTGGCGATTTCGCTTGTGGCTGGCCAGCGCGAGGGATTGTCCACCTCAATCATCTCGCCGTCCGTCTTGTATATTTTGTAACGAACCCCCGGTGCCGTGGTGATCAGCTCCAGATTGAACTCGCGCTCCAGGCGCTCTTGAATGATCTCCATGTGCAGCAGGCCGAGGAAGCCGCAGCGGAAGCCGAATCCCAGGGCCACCGAACTCTCCGGCTCGAAGAAAAACGACGAATCATTCAGCCGCAGTTTTTCCAGGGCTTCGCGAAGCTGAGTGTGCGCGTGCGCATCCACTGTGTAGAGGCCGGCAAACACCATCGGCTTGATCTCTTCGAAGCCGGGCAGCGGTTCGATGGCGGGATTGGCTTCTTCGGTAATGGTGTCGCCAATCTTCGTGTCGGCAACATTCTTGATGTTGGCGATGAGAAAACCAACCTCGCCCGCCTTCAGTTCGGCGATTTCCACCGGCTTCGGCGTCAGGACGCCCAGCGCCTCCACATCGAGCACGCGGCCGTTCCACATCAGGCGGATTTTTTGTCCTTTGCGAAGCGTGCCCTGAAAGACCCGGGTGAGCACGATCACGCCACGGTAGGGATCGAACCAGGAATCGAAAATCAGCGCCTGCAGCCGCTTTTCAGGATCCCCCTTGGGCGGCGGAATGCGTCGCACGATCTCTTCCAGCACATCGGGAACGCCCTGTCCGGTCTTCGCGCTGATCAGCACGGCGTCGGTCGCATCCAGGCCGACTGCGCCTTCAATCATTTCCTTGGTGCGTGGAATGTCGGCGCTGGGTAAATCGATCTTATTGATGACCGGAATGATTTCCAGACCGTGATTGATCACCAGATAAGAATTCGCCAGCGTCTGCGCTTCGACGCCTTGCGAGGCATCGACCACCAGCAGCGCGCCTTCACAAGAGGCCAGCGCACGCGACACTTCGTAGGAAAAGTCGACGTGGCCGGGAGTGTCGATCAAATTCAGCTGATAAGTCTGGCCGTCCTTGGCGGTGTACATCATGCGCACCGCGTGAGCTTTGATGGTGATGCCGCGCTCCCGCTCCAGATCCATGGAATCGAGCACCTGGGCCTGCATTTCGCGCGCGGTCAGCGACCCGGTCAGTTCCAGCAGGCGGTCGGCCAGCGTGGACTTGCCGTGGTCAATGTGGGCGATGATTGCGAAATTGCGGAGAAAAGCTGCTTCCATGACTTGTGATTCGTAATACTTGATTCTAACAGTTGGCGGGTAGTTCTCAGGTGTGACGGTGGCACGGACGCTAGCGAAAATTGCTCATCATGACAACATCCGTGCTGCGTTGTCCGCGCGAAAACGCCAGTTGCTTGCCGTCTCTGGACCAGGCAAAGGCGAACATTTCGCCGCTGGGGAACTTGGTTAACTGGACTAGGTCCCCGCCGGCGAGCGGTTGTTCCCAGATATTGGCGGCGTGGTTTCGGGTGAGCAGGAAAGCGATCGCTTTGCCATCCGGAGTGAATCGCGGCGACTGCATTCCGTAGGGAATGCCGAACGAGTACAAGGGAGATCCGCCGGATGCCAGCTTGACCAGCAGTTTGGACTGCACATTGCCGCCCTCATGGAGCGTCTGAGACGTATAAAACAACCGCGTGCCATCCGGCGAATATCCAAACTCAGAGAATGGCAAATCTGTCTTCTCCGGAGTCCCGCCTTCGATCGATACGCGCCAAACTGCGCCGTCCGCCACATACAACGAGGATTTCGAATCGGGCGCGCATAATGCGCCGCCCAATATCGCGCGTGCCGGCAGCTTGATCGGATTGGACCCATCGGCCTGGCTACGCCACAGCTCAATAATCCCGTTGCGCCAAGTGGTGTAGAGCACGTGCTGACCGTCGTTGCACGCGGACAATTGAAAATGTGGGTCCCGGTCGTCGGTCAGGGGAAGCCTGTTGCTGCCGTCGGGATTCATCAAGAACCATTGGCCCCGCGTATTCTGGGCAACGATGCGGCTCCCCACCCAATCCAATCCGAATCCCACCGCTTCCCCGCCGGTGATTTGCTTCGCATCCGAGCCATCTGGCTTTGCCGTCCAGACATCGCTCAACGTCGTGTTCTGGAGCGCGACCAGCGAATCACCATCGCGCGTCACTTCCAGGCAGCAGAGATTGTAGTTTGTAAGATCGTTGGTGAACCGGCTGACCTCGCCCTGGGGGTAGGTGACAAACCGAATCTGGCCGCGCGCGCTTTGCAGGTCGGCGGAAAGCACCAGGAGACCGCTGCCGTCAGGCAACCACGCCGCCGCCTGTGCCGGAAGTGGGAAGGAGTACAAGTCACGCACTTCCCCGGTTTTTCTGGAGATGGCGGACAACACCCATTGGCTGGAGTCGCCGCGGATCTGGCCGATGATCGTCGCCAGAGTCTTTCCGTCCGCGGACCACGACACTGTCGACATCCCCGCGCCGAACCCCTTGCGCTCCGCTAGAAGGTGTTCCCCGCTGCCGTCTGCCTGCGCAATCACGATCTGATTTCCCGGCAGCGCAACCACTCCGCGGACAAATGCGAACTCCTGACCGTCCGGAGAGAATGCGGGCGCGGAATCGATATCCCGTATCAGTTGCTTCGGGGGCCCGCCCAGCACGGGCATCTGATAAAGATAGCGAAAGTTAACGGTCGACTTATCCGAGCGCACGAACATCACGTAGTTGCCGTCGGGAGTGAAGCTGACGGCGACAAAATGCACCTGATCGGGCGCCAGGATCTGCACGTTGCTACCGGTGGCGAGTTGCTGCACCCACAAGCTTTCCTGGGCGCCGTCGCGCAAAACATAGACGATGTAGCGCCGGTCCGGCGACAGTGCTGCCGCGCCCGCGTTCCCGGTGTTCGTCACCTGCACAATCTTCATGTTCTGCAGGTTGAACCCGCGTGGCCGATGGCTCCAGAAATAGCCGCCGACAACGACGGCCATGGCTACGATGGCAGCCAGCACCCCATACAGAGCTTTACGGCTCTTGGGTGCGATCGCCGCTTGTCCAACTGAAATCGGTACCTTGCCCGAGGTCGTGTCACGGTTCAGCCGCTTCAGTTCGGCGCGCATCTCCGCCGCGCTCTGGTAGCGCAAATCACGGTCCTTCTCCAGCGCGGTGCGGATGATCTCATCCAACTTCGGCGCCAGTTCGGGATTGAGATTGGTAGGGGCAATCGGAGACTCGGCAAGGATGGCGTGAAAAATAATCGCCGACGTCTTGCCTTTGAAGGGCCGTTGCAGGGTGGTCATTTCGTACAGGACGGCACCAAAGCTGAACAGATCCGTCCGCGCGTCCAACTCTTCTCCGCGGGCTTGCTCCGGCGACATGTACGCTACAGTACCCAGCGTTGTGCCGGGGCTGGTCAGGTCCTCCGGCGGGGTTGAAACCGTGGGCATAGGCACGGCGTCTTCAGACACCCGTATTCCGTGCTGACCGTCGTTCACTTTAGCCAGCCCGAAATCCAGAATCTTGGCCTGCCCACGATCGGTAATGAAGATATTTGAGGGCTTGATGTCGCGATGCACGATGCCCTTGCTGTGGGCGGCGTCCAACGCATCGGCAATCTGAAGGGCCCACTCCATCACCAGTGCCAGGGATGGCGGCTTGTCGGCCAGGCGATGATCGAGGGTTTGCCCTTCCATCAACTCCATGGCAATGAACCGCCTTCCATCCTGCTCGCCGATGTCGTAGACCGTGCAGATGTTGCTGTGATTCAGCGCCGAAGCCGCCTGCGCCTCGCGCTGGAAACGTTCCAAAGCCTGCGGATTCCTCGCCAGTTCTTCGGGCAGAAACTTGAGCGCTACGTGGCGGTGTAAGCGGGTATCCTCGGCCTCATAGACCACGCCCATGCCGCCACTGCCCAGCCTGCTCAGCACGCGATAATGCGAAATGGTTTGGCCGATCATGAGATGAATGGGGTGGACATTAAGGCTGCCATGTTAGGGCGCGAAGCGGCACTAAGTCAACGCATCGAGGCGGTATAAGGGATGAAGGGGAAAATGCGACACGGGAGCGGGTGCGGGAACGGAGCGGGATGTTGAGCGGAATCGCGATTTATCGCCGGTTGAGAAGGTTGCTGGCGGCTGGATTAGTTCGACTATCCGCAGTCGACGAAGTCGTTCCGTTCAACTCTGGGGTCATTATCCGTCCGAAAGAAACGGAGGACTGCCGCAACAAAGTTTACGATCTTGTTGAAACCGCCGCGCCTGCGCTTGAGTCTAATCGATCATAAGTCCGGCTAGGGGGTTTACACATGACCAGCGATACTTCGACAGCACTCATCACCGGAGGAACGAGCGGAATCGGTCGCGCGACAGCCAGGAAGCTCGCGTTGCTTGGCATCCATGTTTTGGTTGTGGGGCGCAGCCCGGAGCGCGGGAAGAGGACGGTCGACGAGATTCGCGCAGAGGGCGGCAATACGGACTTTATTTCGTCGGACCTTCGGGACGCAGCCAGTGCGCGCGACGTGGCAAAAAGAGCGATTGAACTCGGAAATGGCCGCGTCGATATTCTGATCAACAATGCGGGAATCTATCCGTTCGGGCCCACGCATGAAATGACGGAAGAACAGTTTGATCGCGTTTTCTCGCTAAATGTGAAAGCGCCGTATTTTCTGGTGGCGGAACTCGCCCCACGGATGGCGAAGCGAGGAAAAGGGGCAATCGTAAATCTGTCGACGATGGTTGCTGATTACGGGGCGCCGGGAATGAGTTTGTATGCTTCAAGCAAGGCTGCGATCAATCTCTTGACCAAGACTTGGACTGCTGAATATGGCCCGAGCGGGGTGCGCGTCAATACAATCAGCCCCGGCCCCACCCGCACCGAAGGCACGGATGCGATGGGCGAGGGTCTTGAGCGGCTCGCCGCGCAAGCGCCGGCGGGTCGTCCAGCTACGGCCGACGAGATAGCAGAGGCGATTGTGTTCCTGGCGACAGACCGCTCCAGTTTTGTCTACGGTGCGAAGCTTGCCGTGGATGGAGGGCGCACCGCAATTTGAAGAACAATGTCAAAACCTAACGGGGATTGGTGGTTTTAATCTCGAAGCAGGGAGGTCGTACTCGGGCTGCGTGCGGGGGAATTTTGAGCATTATCGAGAATTTGCGGCAACCATCTTGCAAAGCGTTCCATTCGTGACTACCTTGTGAGCATGAAGTGCGTGGCCGTGGTTCTACTTACTGTGGTTTTCTGTGCTGCCCTTTCATCAATGGGGGCGGACGGGCCGAGAAGGATCCCCTGCAAAACCGAAGCCAAACTGAAGTCTTGTTATTGGACGCATGGACGGTTGATGCACCACATGGGCGCGCCTTCATTTCGACTTTGGAAGATCGGAACACATCGGATGCTTGCTATCTGGAACGGCCCCTCCGTGGACGTTGCAGGAGGCGCAGGAGACAACGAACATCCCGAATTTCCTGCGAACAGTCAGCGCGTCTTCAGACCGTCACAGAACGGCATATTTGCACACTTCGAAGTGTGCCAACTGGAGCCTGAGAAGCCCAACGTCATGCAAGCAGCGTGCATCGAGAGCGCAAAGAACATCTTCGTCGAAGACTACAACAAGTAACACGTGCCTGACGTTAGGCCTTTACACAACTTTGCGCCGTTTGTTCGGCCTTGGGGGTTTTGAGTGTAATGGAGATGTTGCAACAGTTACGTAGAAAGAGCGAGACCTGTTGGCGCGCCGCACTAACCGCCGCTTACCTACAGAGTGGCTTAGGGCACGTACGACCACACCGTCCCGCAGCCATTCCCATATGCATTGCAGCCGTCATTACCGCCCACGTAGGTGGTGCCAAACAGCGTACCGTTCGTCCACAGTACTTCGCCGACGGGATCGGCACCGTCTGATAGCCCAAAACTATGCAGCAGAGTGAACGTGCCGCTGGCACTGAACTCGTACAACGCCCCGTAGCCGTTTGCACCGCACTCAGAGGCAACCCCATACAGGTTGCCCTCCAAGTCCCGAGCCACGCCCCCCGAAGGATAGCACCCGTCCGCCGTACCTCCGGAAAAATTGTGCAAGATGATCTCCCTGCCCGTCTTGCTTACCTTCCATATAGTCCCGTAGCCATTGGAACCGCAGTCATAGGTGGTCCCGTAGAAATTTCCAGCCTCATCCTGCATCACCGATCCGACCGGATAGCAGCCGTCCTTCGTACCGCCCATAAAGCTGTGCAGCAACCCAGGCGCTCCGTTTGCAGCCAGCTCATACAGCACCCCTTCATTGTGCCCGCCGCCTGTGGTCACGCCATAGAGGCTGCCGGATTTATCCCTCGTCAAACGCCCTCCGGCGGGCCGACCACCGTAGGGGGATTGGATGAAGCTGTAGAGGAGGGTGAAGTGCCCCGCACTGTTAACCTTGAATATCGTTCCCCTGTTGTGAGAGCCGCATTTGGCAGCAGTGCCAAACAAAATACCGGATTTGCCCATGACCAAGCCCTGCTCTGGATAGCAGCCGTCGTCCTTGATAGTGCCAAAGCTGTGCAGGATCGTCTCGTGCCCCGTGGCGTCTATCGTGAAAATGGTGCCATAATCGTCGGAGCCTCCTTCGACGGTGGTCCCATAGATGTTTCCCTTGCCGTCTCGAATCACTGGAGTGAAGGGGCTTAACCCGTCTTGGCCGCTCCCGAAGCTGTGCAGCACAGTTTCAGTTCCGGCGGTGCTAATCTCATAAACCACGCCAGCCTTGTAGACGCCGCTGTCTTGGGTCGTCCCATACAAGTTGCCCTCTGCATCCTGAATTACGCCCGCCTCGGGATTACCGCCGTCCGCGCCGCCGGTAAACTTGTAAAGTGTGGTGAAGGTTTGGGCTTGCGCGAGGGCTGCCAATATAAGCACTACCAAGTAGCGGAGGGAGAAATAGAAGCATTTCATATTTGGTCCTTGTGAATCGAGCACGTTCCAGCAGGGTAGGAACTACGCCCAAACATGGTACTGCGAAACTAGGCGGAATGGTAGCGGGCAACCGTCAATTTCTGTAAACAGGTGATTTCACGTTTTGACCCCGGTCTCGGGTCGATGAGTGCTATCGCGATTTTTTCGTTAGCCGCTGGCAAGCCACGAAGGCCCCCCGCTCGATCAATCGGCACCGTCACAGATCAGCTAAAATCGACTGCCATGCTCGTGCTCGCCTCTGCCTCGCCACGCCGCCAGGAACTTCTTCGCAACGCAGGCATTCTCTTCGTGGTGCAGGTGGCTGACATCCCCGAGATCCCGGCGGAGGGCGAGGCTCCGAGGATCTTCGCCGAACGCATGGCGAGAGAGAAAGCCCTGGCCGTGTCGCGCCAAAGGCCGGAGGACTGCGTGCTGGGAGCAGATACGATCGTTGTGGTCGATGGAAAGACTCTGGGCAAGCCATGCGATGAAGCGGACGCTGCCCGGATGCTGCGCCTGCTCTCCGGTCGCAGGCATCAGGTCATCACCGGAGTTTGCCTGGCCGCTCCGCAACTGAGAACTGGAAACCGGAAACCGGAAACTGTATTCGAGGATCTCCGTTCGGAAACCACGGAAGTCGTCATGTGCCCATTGACCGAGGAGGACATCCGCTCCTACATCTCTACCGGCGAACCGATGGACAAAGCCGGGGCATATGCTATCCAGGGGATCGCGTCGCGCTGGATTCCGCGGATCGAAGGCGATTACTCAAATGTGGTGGGATTGCCGCTGGCGCTGGTCCACAAAATGCTGCGAGAGCACGGCATGGCTTGCGGCGAAATGTAGCGAGCTACTTCGAAAGTTGCGGTGAACTCTACGACTTCTTGTCCTTTTCTTCTTCGCCGCCCTTCAACGCGGACTTGAAGTTCTTGATGCCCTCGCCTAACCCCTTACCCAAGTCTCCTAGTTTGCTCGGGCCAAAGAGCAGGAGCGCAATGGCAACGATCAACAGAATATGCAAAGGCTGAAACAGTCCTTCACCCATAAACCCTCCGGTCGCCTTCCAGTCGCGTCCCTGTGGAAATTCTAGGCTTACCCCTCGCCGGAGTCAAAAAACTGACGTGGTTGGGCAATCCGCCCTACCGGGCGGCGATCTGCACCGTGTAAACCACGCCGTTCAAGGAGCCGCTGTAACCCGCACACCAGACCTGGAACTTGGCGCCCACGCGCTGACTGTCGCAGGCATCCATTTCATCGCCGGTGTTCATATCGAGCGACCAGGTCTTGCCGCCATCGTGGCTGAAATACATGCCGCCAACGTTCGAGTAGATGTTTCCTCCCACGGCCCAGCCGGTCTTCGGCGACAAAAATAGAATTTCGCGGATTGGCCAAGGGTCGTCCAGGGTGCGGCTGCTCCAGGTTTTTCCACCGTCGGTGGTCCGGTGAACCCAGCCCTCCACTTTAGGAGAGATTTCACCTCCGCCCACCCATCCGGCTTGGTCATTGGCAAAGAACACCGGACCGTCAAAAACGGAATCCACCGATGGCCCACATTGCCACGCAGCCCCACCATTCGTGCTGTCGCAATATGTAATGCCGGACGTGCGGGCGTGCAAGTTCGTCAGCAGGCTGAACTCGTCGCCAAACCAGCCGCCATTCGGGTCCGGAACCACCGCTGTCCAGTCGGTGGCCTGTGCGCCGCCATCCGTTGTATAGTGGGCGGCGTTAGGGGCGCCCTGAGCGGTGCTCAACAGATCCACGACCAGGCCATCCTTTTTGCCTGCAAAGCGAACCCGATCGGACCAGCCGGTCGTAGTCAAAACAACATCCGATGTCCAGGTCTTGCCGCCATCGTGAGTCCAGCGAATCATTCCTTCAAAGTTGTTGTCATTGAATCCCGAAATGACCACGTCCTTCGCGGTCAACGCTTTCACTCCATACCAATAATAGGGAAACCCCAGATTCATGATCTCGGTCCACTTCGATCCACCATTGGTGGTTTTCCAGACTTGGCCGAGTTCGGCGGCCGCGTAGCCTATCTTCGCCGTGGGGAATGAAATGTCATGGATCACCGCTCCCGACAATGTGGCTTGCAGCTTCCAACGGTTCGCTTTTGGCCCGACCGAGTCGTTTGCGCGCGGGCTGCTGCTTTGCGAATACGGCCGACTCGCCGACATGACCCGGCTGTTGCCTTGCACGGGCCTGACGCCATACACGTGGGTCACTAAGTTATCGGTTTGAGCAGGTAAGTTAGCAGCAAGGAAAGCCAGAGTTGCAGCTGATAAGACGAGAAAACGAGAGATTTTCATCACCAGAGAATTCCTTCAGCGCCGGCAGACCCGCTCCGGACAGCAAGGGAATTCTACCACGAGCGATCTTTATAAAGCCTCGATTAAGGCCGCCAGTAGCGCGGTTCGGCGGGGCAACTCAGAGATGACGACCGACTCATTCGGAGCATGCGCGCCTTCGCCCACGCCGCCCAGACCATCCAGCGTAGGAATTCCAAGGCCCGCGGTGAAGTTGCCGTCCGACCCCCCGCCGACCGCCGCTTCTTCGAGCTTCCACCCCAGTCTCTTAGCGATTTGCGAAGCCTGCTTGTAGGGTTCCGCGGTTGCGGCCCGCTCCATCGGCGGACGATTGATTCCACCGGTGATTTTGATCTTGCACTTGCGATTGAATGGCCTCAGCCGCCGCAGCTTGCGATCAATCTCCGCTGCATCTTTCATGCGCACAATCCGCACATCGAGCACCGCGGAGGCCTGTGCAGGGATCACATTGGTCCGGGTTCCACCCTGCACCGTTCCAACATTAAACGTCACGCCGCGCTTCAGATCCGTAAGCTTGGCGACCTCGAGGATTTGCCGCGCCAGTTCGACGATCGCGCTCTCGCCTTTCTCAAAATCGAGCCCGGAGTGCGCCGCCTTACCCGTTACCTCCAGCGTGTATTCCCCTATTCCCTTGCGCGCCGTCTTGACCGCGCCCTTCGGCCCGTAGGCAGGCTCCAGCACAAGGACCGCCTGGCAGCGTTTCGCCACGCTTTCCGTGATATGCCGCGAGGTGTCGCTGCCGATCTCCTCGTCCGACACCAGCAGCACCGTCACCGGACGGGGCAGCGTGTCTTCATACCAGCCGCGGAGCGCCTCAATCGCGGCCAGCATCATTGCTATTCCCACCTTCATGTCGAAAGCACCCGGCCCCGTGATCCTTCCACCTCCGACCTTGCAAGGCATGCTGCTTAAAGTGCCCAGGGGATAGACCGTGTCGAGATGCCCCAGCAGCAAAACTGGTTTGCCACCGCGTTTGCCGGCAAAATCTACCTGAAGATGATCGCCAAAGTTGGGCACGCGGTGGAACATCGAGTGCCCGCCCAGCTTCTCGAATCGCCCGGCCAGCATCGCTCCCAGCCGGTCAACTGCCGATTTGTTGTCGCTTGGCGATTCGAGCTCCACCAGTTGCCGCAAACTCTGCACGATCTCTTCCCTCTTGCTTTCGAAATGCTTCAGCCGAAGGCTGAGATCGACGGCTGGAACATCGGGCGTGGAGGTTTTCCTCGCGATTTTCTTCTTCAAAGCTTTCCTGGCCATGCGGTCCTTACACTGGAAGGTTTCTGCGATGCGGGTTACAGTATAATCGTCGCTCCGGACAAGAAACGAATGACAGACGCTGCCAACTCACCCACGGACACGTCGGCGCCCGCGAAAACTACGCTGGATATCCATGAAATTCAGCGGATTCTGCCCCACCGTTTTCCGTTTCTGCTGATCGACCGCGTGACCCATATCGCTCGCCGGGAGCGGATCGTGGCCATCAAGAACGTCACCATCAACGAGCCATTTTTTGCCGGACACTTTCCCAGCCTGCCGATTATGCCCGGGGTGCTGATCGTGGAAGCCATCGCGCAGGCCGGAGGCGCATTGCTGCTCACCGAAGTGGAAGACCGCGACGACAAGCTGATGGTTTTTACCGGCATCGAAAAGGCCCGCTTCCGCCGCCCCGTGGTGCCGGGCGATCAGCTTCGCCTTGAAGTCGAAGTCAAGACCTGGCATCCCACCGCCCGCGCCATTGCGGTGCGCATGGAAGGCGCCGCGTATGTGGGCGACAAACGCGTGGCCGAGGCCACCGTGACTTGCCAGCTAGTGCACCGGTCCCGCGGCCGCGGAACCGCAGCCGACGGTGACAGTCCGGCGGGCAACGACCACCCGCAAGGTTGATACACACGTTTCGATGAGCATCCATCCGACCGCCATCATCGACCCGCGCGCCAAGCTTCATCCCACTTGCAAGGTTGGCCCCTACTGCGTGATTGGGGCCGATGTCGAACTTGGCCAAGAGTGCCACCTGGCTTCCCACGTCGCCATCGAGGGACCGGCGAAGATCGGCGCCCACAACAGTTTTTTTTCCTTTTCGTCGATTGGCATGGCGCCCCAGGACTTGACTTACGCCGGCGAACCCACCCGTCTCGAAATCGGCGACCACAACCAGATTCGCGAGTTTGTGACTATCAGCCGAGGCACTGTGAAAGGCGACGCACTCACTCGAGTCGGCGGCCATAACCTGATCATGGCTTATTGCCACATTGCGCACGACTGCGTGATCGGGGACCACATCATCATGGCGAATGCGGCGACGCTCGGCGGGCACGTGATCGTGGAAGACTACGCCACCGTGGGCGCGCTCTGCCCGGTGCATCACTTCGTGCGCATCGGAGCCTACTCGTTCATCGGCGGCGGCACCACGATTACCAAAGACGTTCTGCCTTTCTCCAAAACCGCCGCAGCTCGCGACACCCACGCCTACGGCTTAAACGCGATCGGTCTCGAGCGCCGCGGATTCTCCCCGGAACGGATTCGCAAGATTCACCACGCCTACAAGCTTCTGCTGGCCTCGAAGCTCAACACCTCGCAAGCTCTGGAAAAGATGAAGTCCGAGGCGGACCGAGGCGAGGATGTCGATATGCTGATTCGCTTCATCGAAGCCTCAGAGCGAGGAGTGATTAAGTAGGCTGCTGGCTCGGGGCAATCAAGCTGTCTCCCCGGCTGGGTGCGCACTATCAGGCGGTCCACAGTCGACAGCTCACGTCAATGAATGAAATGGTGAGCTGCAAAAGTTTGCGGCTTGACTTTGCCATGTTCAGGCAGAATAATTCGCACTGCTCCAGGCGCCGTGACTCGCTCCCCCCGTCTCTCGTGCGTTCCTGCTGAGATACGTGAATTGTAACCCGGAGAATTCCATGACCATGCAGCGTACCTGTAAGCATTTCACTGAGGCGCCGGCGCGCAGCCGGAAAGATGGCAGTGCAGCAAAACCTGCATTGTTGAAAATGGCAGCTCTCGTCTTTATGTTTTGTGCGGCAACAGCGCTCGCCTCGCCTGCCACGGTCACCTTCAACAGTCTGGCAAGTTTCGACGGGACAAACGGAGCCAATCCCCGTTATATGACTCTGATCCAGGGTGTTGATGGGAACTTCTATGGCACCACCGCGGTCGATGGGGCCAACGGACACGGCACCGTCTTTAAGATCACCTCTGCTGGTGCTCTGACAACGATCTACAGTTTTTGTGCGCAAAGTAACTGTTCGGACGGCATTTACCCTTATGCGGGACTTGCGCAAGACAGCAAGGGCAACTTCTATGGAACGACCTCGGCAGGTGGCGCCAACGGCGATGGTACAGTCTTCAAAATCACGTCGGCAGGTGTGCTGACCACGCTTCACAGCTTCGACTCGACGGACGGCGCAACCCCTTATGCAGGGCTGTTGCTAGCCAGCGACGGGAACTTTTACGGCACCACCGGGTCCGGCGGGGCTAACAACAACGGCACGATCTTCAAGATCACTCCGGCGGGGACGTTGACCACGTTGCACAGCTTTGACTCGACGGACGGCTCTTTGCCCTACGGAGGATTAGTCCAAGACAGTAAGGGTAACTTCTATGGCACAACGGTCACAGGCGGCGCTAACGGCCACGGCACGGTCTTTCAAATGAGTTCTGCGGGCACTGTGACCACTCTGCACAGCTTTAACTCGACCGACGGCCAATATCCTTATGCCGGGTTGGTGCAAGACAGCAAAGGTAACTTCTATGGAACAACTTACGACGGCGGGACTGCTGGCGATGGCACGGCTTTTGAAATCACCGCCGCGGGTACGCTGACCACGATTTACAACTTTTGTTCCCAAACCAACTGTCCCGACGGCTCCACGCCTGAAGCTGGACTGGTGCAAGGCACTGACGGCAATTTCTATGGGACCACGACATTTGGTGGGCCCAACGGCTATGGCACTGCATTCGCACTGACCGCAGGGGGCACACTGACCACGCTTCACCAGTTCGACCGCACCGACGGCGCAAACCCCGCTGGCGGTCTGTTCCAAGCCACGAACGGGACCCTCTACGGCACAACGTATGTAGGCGGGACGAACCAGGATGGCACAGTCTTCAGCCTGGGCGTCGGGCTCGGGCCCTCGGTAGCGACAGTGCCTACGTCCGGCAAGGTGGGAGCGGCTGTCATTATTCTAGGAACGAATCTGACGGGATCAACCAAAGTTACTTTTAACGGCAAGTCGGCAAAGTTCAAAGTCATCTCCAAGTCCGAAATTAAAACCACCGTGCCCACGGGTGCCAAAACCGGCACGGTAGAGGTGAAGACACCGAAAGGGACACTCAAGAGCAACGTAGTCTTCCGCGTGATCAAGTAAGGCATTGAGCCGTGGGTTGTGAGCAAAGCGAACGCGCGATCGGCCTGTTTCGTTATGGAAAAAGGCGGACCACCCCGATGGGCTGGACCGGCCGCAGCCTGACTTTACTTGATACCACGCGGCGCTTGGGGAAGGCGTGCAGAATAACGGCGTTGCTGATGGCACCCCCGCAACAATGCCATGACCTGGGCGGCGGATGCGCCCAGATGGAACGACTCCCGATCATACTCAGATCTACTCGACGCACCCTTGCCGCACAGCGTGAATGAAGTCTGTGGAAGCGGGCGTTTGTCCGGCGGCGCGCATGTGGCTGGCGATCTGGCCGCGATGATACGCCGAGTGCATCACGACGTGAGTCAGGACGTCGACGACAGTGCTCGTCCACGGCTCGCCTTTGCTGTTCTTATATGAAATTTTCGCGGAGAGTCTTGCGGGCGAAAGCTGCCCGAGATATTCGCGCCACAAGCGTCCAAGTTCGGTGATCTGAGTTGAGCACTGGTCCACACCGAAGTCCGGCCACACTGGAGTGCTTTGCGGTTGCTGCGCCAGGCGCTGGAACCACAGCCGCTCAGCGGAGAGTATGTGCGCCAGAAGTTGCAGTGCCCGCGAAGTGTCAGGGCTAGCCTGTGCGGCGGCCAGTACTTCACGATTGGCCCACTCATCGTAGGCAAATTGGCGACGCAGATGATTGATGAGTTCCATGACTGTAACCTTGTTTGAGCGTGGTTGCCGCGTGACCGTTATTTTATCGCGGCTCACGCACCCTTGAAAAAAGCTCATACTGACAATGAGCGAATATTGCTGTAGCGTAGACTTTCCGGACATCGAGGTGAATGGAAATTTGTCGATGGCAGCAGATCAGCGCGAACCTTCAGAGCGTACATTGGCAGCACCCGCAAAAGCTTGGCGGGTCGCCGTGTTTGCGCTTCTACTGGCGGTCTATCTCGGCTCGGCCTTTTCTCCTGCCCTGCTCGATGATGCCGATGCATCCCACGCCGAAGCAGCCCGTGAAATGGTCACGAGCGGAGACTATGTCACACTGCACATCAATGGTGTCCGCTATCTGGAGAAAGCTCCGCTGATGTATTGGCTGGTGGCGCTCAGCTTTCGCGTCTTTGGAGTCCATGAGTTCGCCGCCCGGTTGCCCACTGTGCTGGCCGTTCTGCTATTAGTCGTCCTCGGGATGAAGTGGGCTGGACGCGCATTCGGGCCGCGGGCTTCAGTCTATGCGGGTTTGTTTGTAGGCACCACAACCGGTATCTACCTTTTTACCCGCATCCTGCTCCCCGAAGCGATTCTGAGTTTGCTGATCGCCGCCTCCCTCTATTTCTTCCTGACCGGGTTGCAGGACGGCGCAAGGTGGCGATGGTATGTAAGCTACGCTTGCATAGGTCTGGCCATCCTGACGAAGGGATTGATTGCGCCGGTGTTCGTTTTCGCGGCCGCACTCGGCTATCTGATATTGAGCGGCGAGTGGCGCCGCTGGCGGGAGTTTCACTTGGCCAGCGGCACGGCCCTGATGATCCTAGTCGCCGCTCCCTGGCACCTCCTCGCAGGCTACCGCAACCACGGTTTCTTCTGGTTCTATTTCGTCAACGAGCACTTCCTGCGCTTTCTGGGGAAGCGCTATCCCAGGGATTACAACAAGCTTCCGGCGACGCTGTACTGGGGGCTGCACCTGGTGTGGCTGTTCCCCTGGAGCATGTACCTGCCGGTCGTAGTGCAAGACTTCTGGCGCGAATTGCGAGGCAGGAGGGCCGGCGCAAACCAGCGTAGCTTTGCATCCAGCACTGTTCTACTCTGTTGGGTGTGGGCGGGAATTGTTTTAGTTTTCTTTTCCTTGTCGACCAATCAGGAGTACTACACTTTCCCTGCATATTTTCCGCTTCTGCTGTTGTTGGCCGGAGCGGTTGCCGAACGCGAGGATAGAGCGGACAGCCGGTGGTTGCTGTGGAGCACCGCGGCCATCGCTCTGACGACGGTTGCCGCGGGGGCCGCGCTGGTCGCGGGACTGTGGACATCGCGCAACCTTCCCTACGTCGCCGATATCGGCACGGTGCTCGCCGCGCACAATCTTGAGAGCGACACTCTTTCCATGTCGCATATTCTGGATTTGAGCAGCGAGTCGTTCGCCGCGCTGCGGCTTCCTGCGATGCTGGCGATGCTGGCCTTCATCTTCGGACCACCCTCCGCTTTGTGGCTTCGCATCCGGCGTCGCCATTGTGCCGCTACCTGGGCTCTGGCCTGCACCATGGCGGTGTTTTTTTTCGCTGCCCACATTGCCTTGGACCGCTTTGAACCCTACCTGTCGTCCCGGGCTTTGGCCCGAAGCATCGCTCAGCAGGCCCACCCTGATGACCGCGTCATGATCTACGGTGACCAGGCGTTCGGTTCGTCGCTGCTGTTCTATCTTGAGAAGCCAATCTTTCTGGTAAATGGACGCACCACCTCCATGTGGTTTGGATCCACTTTTCCCGACGCTCCTAAGATTTATCTGGATGACTCCGACTTGGTGCGGGCATGGGATTCCGGCACGCGGGTATTTCTGTTCGTACCGCAGTTTCAGAAGGCGCGCGTGGACTCGGTGATCCACTCACCGAAATACGTGATTGCGGAAAGCTCAGGCAAGACTATCTACAGCAACCGTCCCGGTATCTGATGCGCTCGGGTCTGCGAGCAGGACCATGCGGCCTTCTTTTTCGAGCCGATATCGCTGGTTGCGCCACACGATCGTAGTCCCCAGAAAGCTCGCGATCCAGAAGCAGAAGCCCATCAAATCGCGCACTGGATACAGCCAGCAGTCTCGCAGTGCCAGGTCGTCGCCGACCACGCCCCACCCCGCCACAATCGACATCAGGACCCGGTTGAGCAGCGCTGCTCCCAGCAGGGCCGCGGCCCAGGCGCCATGGTGCAATGCGATGCCGGCCGCCATTCCCAGTATGCCGAAGGGCATGGCAAATGTCAGACCACTGCCGATATGCCCAGCGGGACGTGAAAAACGCGTGCTCCTCATCCATCGGACCTGGTGAAGAATAGAGGCCTTCCAATTGTCGTTGAGCACCACGTGGTCGATGATGTGCGAGGAGAGCACAACCGTTCGCCCCAATTCAGCAACCTTCTTGCCCAGCACGTAGTCATCGGCACAATAATCCACCAGAACACCCATGCCGCCCACGGCGTCAAGCACATCGCGACGTGTTGCCATGGTCGGTCCCAGGGCGAATTTCATTCCCTCCAGCAGGTCGGCCACCAGCACGCCCGAGGTCATCTCCACCGACATCCCCAGCGCTTCCAGTCGTGCCCAGATGCCGTCAGTCGGTACACCACGATAAAGGCAGGTCACAAGTCCGACCTGCGGACTCAGCAGAGGGCAAACTACATCTTTCAGGTAGTTGGGGCTGACATGCACATCGCTGTCGCTGATCACCAGATAATCGGATTTCGCCGCGGCCACCATCTTTTCAAGCGAACAGACTTTGGCATTGGGCCGGTCGGGCTCTCCTGCAAGCACAACCGCAATGGGGACATCCGGATAACGGCGGCTGACACGGTGTACCACCGCCAGCGCCGGGTCGTACTTATTGCGGAGCCCAAATACAATCTCGAAGCGTGGATAATCCTGGCTGAAAAAACTCTCGAGGTTGGACTCCAAACGAGCCTCAAGACCGCAAAGAGGTTTCAGCAGGGAGGCAAGCGGATATTCGCGGACATCGCCAACCGAACGTTTCTTTAAAGCCCTGAATCGCAAGGCTGAGATCAGGACCAGCACCAGAAACACTGTGCAACCACACAAACCTCCCAGCGAGGCGAATAACAAAATTCGGATAAGTATATGAAGCATCCCCCTCGAACCACCGTGTAATATCCAGAATCTCACAGAAAAGCATCCCAAACGGGGCTTTTTTTGAGAAACCTACACGGGTGTCCCAGACCGGACTAGCAACTGCGTGACGCCGAATCGTGGTGACAGTCACGAGCGCAAAAGCTGAAAGCAGTTTTCTACGTCTTATCGATCCCTGGTCCTGCGGGCTTCTTCGTATGCCTGGCGAGGGTCACGGCCAGTCATCTCCTTGTACCACGCGGGGTGGAACGTCCAGGCCCAGGCTTCGCTCACGGCGCCCCGAATCATGGCTTGAAACGTTCCCGGCTCTCCGATGGTGCTGAGATAAATGTGGATGAAAATGCCGCCCAGCATGATTACCGCGGAGATATCGTGCAGCACGTAGCTGATGGCGACCGGCCAGCGCCCGAAGGTCGACGCTCCCGCCCACAGAATGATCCCGGTAACCAGATAGACGACGCTGCCCCAGACGATCTCCCAGAATTGCAGTTTCTGGCCTGCGTTGAAAAAGCCAGTGTCGGGAGGGTCCAGCTTTTCTCCGCCCCAAAATATTTTCCCGATGTTGCGCGTCCAGGCTGAGTCGGCGGCCGTCCATTTCATCGGCTTGAGCCAATTCAACATCTGCAAGCCGAAACAGGCTACGAAACCCAGACCGAACCATGGGTGCATGGCGCGGGCCAGCGGCCCTCCTCCGAAAAAGGGAGTGAACCAGCGGAAAAGCCACGGCAGATAGATGCCGAAGCCGGAGAACAGCGCGAGGAAGAAAAACAGAGCGACTGCCCAATGTAGAACGCGTGTGTACACCGGATGACGCAGCAATTCGCCCCGGTAGACCTCGGTCCGGCCGAAGGAATCGAAGGCGCGGCGAGCCTTGTCGTCAAACCGCTCAATCGCCGTTCCCATGGCCTACCTCCTTTTGCGGCGGCTCGGGTTGCGGACGCCGCGGACCCACTGTCACATAGTGCAGACAGACTCCCAGGAACCCGAACAGCGCGAACGTCCCGAGAACCGGCTTGAACAGCCACTTCCATACTGTGTAACTCCAGGGGATTTGCGGGTTCTTGGGAAGGCCGCCGTAACGTTCCGGATCGGTGGCATCATGCAGCACGTAGATGACATGCGTCCCGCCGATGGATTGCGGATCATATACACCGGCCTTCTCGAATCCGAAGTGCTCGCGCAGCTGTTTCGACCGTTCTTCCGCGATGTATTTCATGTCGTCTTTGGATCCGAACTTCAGGCAACCAGTAGGGCACGCCTTGATGCAGGCAGGCTCCAGGCCTTGTCCAACGCGGTCCGAGCACAGCGTGCACTTGTAGACTTTCTTGGTGGCCGGATTGAAGCGCGGAATATTGTACGGGCAGCCCGAGACGCAGAACTCGCAGCCGATGCAATTCTCCTGCTGGAAGTCGACGATGCCGTTGGCATACTGCACGATGGCGCCATCGGCTGGACAGGCGCGCAAGCAGCCGGGGTCAGCGCAGTGCATGCACTGGTCCTTGCGCATCAACCACTGGATGGTGCCGTCTTCCTTCTGGTGTTCGTTGAACTTGATCAGGTTCCAGAAGTTCCAGCGCGTCTCCGGCATCGTCTGGTAAGTATTGTCGAAAGTGGTGGGCGAGAACGGCATGTCGTTCCACTCGACGCACGCCACTTCGCATGCCTTGCAGCCGATGCAAGTGGTCGTGTCCACCAGTTTGCAAACTTCATAGTCGCGCTGCACACCGAAGCCCGGCGCTGGTCCGGAGTGTCCCGAGATTTGCTTGATCTGAAGCGTCTTGCGGTCGCTCATGTTAGCTGTCAGCTTTCCGCTGTCAGCCGCCAGTTTTCCGGCCGTCGGCTCAGAGCTGACGGCTGAAAGCTGATAGCTGCACTATGCTTTCTCAATCTTCACCAGAAATCCCTTGAACTCCGGGGTGAACGCATTCGGATCGATCACCGTCGGACTCAGTTGATTGGTCAGTGTTCTGTCCGTTTTGCCTTCGTCTTCGGCGATGCCTCGGAAGCCCCAGTGAATCGGGATTCCGATCTGAAACATTTCTTTGCCGTCGATCTGCATGGGCCGAATGCGGCGTGTGACCATGGCTTTAGCGATGTACTGGCCGCGCGCGCTGGTGACCCTGACTTTTTCGCCCCCACTTAATCCCATGCGCCCCGCCAGTTCGAAGGGAACTTCGACAAAAGGTTCCGGCACAAGCTGGACGTTCATAGGATTGTTTTTCGTCCAGTAGTGATAATGCTCGGTCAAGCGATATGTCGTGCAGATCACGTTGAATCCCTGATCGACCGTGCCGTACTTGTCGAGGTCCGTTTTGTACCTTTTCACCACCGGATTGTTGGATTGGTTTGGATGCAACGGATTGGCGATGGGGCTCTCAATCGGCTCGTAGAACTCCGGGAAAGGCCCATCCGCCATCGCACCCAACGGAACGAACAGGCGGCCCACGCCTTCCGGATTCATAATGAATGGCCCCATGTGATCCTTGGGCGCGGAATCGGCTTTGAAATCCGGCACGTCGTTGCCCACCCAGGATTGCTTGCCTTCGTCCCACCAAACTTGCCGGCGCGGCGCATCCCAAGGCTGGCCGTTGACATCGCAGGAAGCGCGGTTATACAGCACGCGCCGGTTCATCGGCCATGACCACGCCCAGTTTGGATAGATGCCAAGGCCCGAAGGATCTTCGGTGCCGCGACGTTGAATCAGCGCGCCCGCCTCGGTCCAGGAGCCACAATACAGCCAGTTGCCCGAGAGGGTGGTGCCATCGTCTTTCAGCCACGCGAACCCGGGAAGCTGCTGACCCGCCTTGATCGTCACGTTCGTCTTCGGATCGGTGAGGTCGACCAGTGCCTTGCCGTTGATTTCCTTGGCCACTTCCGCCAGCGACGGGCTGTATGGATTGGTGTACGGGAAGGCGGCGTTCAGAATCGGGTCGGGGAATTTCCCGCCGTCTTTCTGATACAACTCGCGCACCTTCAAGAAAATCGTCGCCAGGATCTCCTGGTCGAGCCTCGCCTGCCCCGGCGGCGGCAGCGCAACGTTCTTCCATTGCAGCCAGCGGGCGGAGTTTACAAACGTTCCATCTTTTTCGGCGAAACCCGCGCCCGGCAGGCGATAGACAGTGGTGTTGATCTTCTTCATCTCGTCCGTCGAGATGCCGGGAGCGCGCCAGAATTCGCTGGTCTCGTCGGGATAAATCTCGCAAACCACGAGCCAGTCGGCCTTCTTCAGCGCGTCGATGTTTTTGTTTGAATCGGGCCCGATCATTACGCCGTTCATGCCGAAAGCGAAGAGGCCCTTCACTTTGCCTTCGTACATGTCGTTCCAGATGTTCACCCAGGAATAGTTGCGATCGATTTTTGGCAGATAGTTAAAGGCCCAGTCGTTTTCCTTGGTCGAAGCCGGGCCGTACATGGCTTTCAGAAACGACACTCCGAACTTCGGCGTGTTGGACAAGTAGTTGAACGAATCCCAAGGATCGGGCTTGGCGACGGTTGGCGTGGTGCGTTTGAAGTACGCGGCCAGATCCGTGTCCGTGGGGTTCGGCATCTTCAGGTAGCCGGGCAGAATGTCGAACACGCCGGCCATGTCGGTCGCGCCCTGGATGTTGGAATGTCCGCGAAGAGCATTCACTCCGCCGCCGGCACGTCCCACGTTGCCCATCAGCAACTGCAGCATGGCAGCGGTGCGGATGATCTGGGTGCCGAAACTGTGCTGCGTCCAGCCGACCGCGTAAATGATGGTAGCGACTTTTTTCATGTCGCCGTCTTTTCGGATGGAGGTGAACAGGTCAGCTGCCTTCAGAAATTGATCTTTTGGAATTCCGGTGATCCGCTCGATCATCTCGGGCGTATAGCGTTCGTATTGTTTCTTCATCAATTGGAAAACGCAGCGCGGATGTTGCATCGAGAGGTCGTACGCCGTCTTCGACGGCAGCACCGGTGGCGGTGGAGGCGTAGCACCCGCAGCGGGTGCCTTCTTAGGAGGCGTAGGATCGCCTGCGGCGGCCACCGGCTTCCCGGTTAAGTCTCCGCCTTCCTCATAGTTCCAGCTGGCTTTGTCGTAGGTCTTCTTCTCGGGATCGAAGCCCGAGTACAAGCCGTCTTCGGCCAGCTTGAACCCTTCTTTAATGATGAAGGCCGCGTTCGTGTAGTTGACCAGGTAGTCGTGCGCAATGCGGTTATTCTCGATGGCGTACCGGATCAAACCGCCGAGGAAAGCAATATCTGAGCCTGCGCGAATCTGCAAATAAAGATCGGCGTTGGCCGCGGTGCGCGTCAATCGTGGGTCGACCACGATGGTCTTGGCGTTGCGATGCAGCTTGGCTTCAATCGCCCACTTGAAACCACAGGGATGGTTTTCGGCTGGATTGCCGCCCATGATCAACATCATGTCGGTGTTCTTGATGTCGATCCAGCCATTGGTCATTGCGCCGCGTCCGAAGGTGGGCCCCAAACTGGAGACCGTGGGGCCGTGTCAAACCCGGGCCTGGTTTTCCAGGTAGCAGACCCCCAGGCTGCGCATGGTCTTCACGACCAGGTAGTTGAACTCGTTGGTGTCGGTGCAGCCGCCGGTGAAGGCCATGCCCTCGCAGCGATTCACGGTGCGGTCCTGGGAGTCTTTCTCAATGAAGGAGTCGTCGCGGGTCTTCTTCACCTTCTGCGCGATCTCGCTGTAGGCCTGCTCCCACGAGATGTCTTCCCAATCGGTCGCTCCCGGCCGCCGCACCTGCGGCTTCAGCAGGCGGCGATCGTTCATGATGTCCTGTTCGAGTGAGGACCCCTTGGGGCAGAGTGTTCCACGATTGATGGGATGGTCGGGATCGCCTTCGACGTGCACCACCTGCGGAATGGCGTTCTTCGCCTTGTCTCCCAGCGTGTAGATGATGACTCCGCAACTCACCGAGCAGTAGGGGCAGGTGCTGCGGGTTTCGCTGGCGCGGGAAATCTTAAGGCTTTGGGTTTGGGCGTAAACCGGCGTGAGATCGAATCCCAGGGCGGAAAAGCCAGCGCCGCCAAGGATCGTGCCCTTAATAAACGTCCTGCGGGAGAATTCCATTGAAGCCTCCAGCACTTCCCCGCATAGATTGCGATCCTATGCGGGTCTCAGATAACCACTAGGTGACGGCCGAGCCACCCCACAATTTGCATGCCGAGAAATATAGATCGTGGCGCGAACCGGAGTCAATCCGGGAAAGGGTTAAATTTCAGGGCGTCGTATCCTGCATTGCTCCCTGCGGCGACTGGGCTGATAATTGCCCGATGGTAAGTCCCTACAAGCGACGCATCCGGCGAGCCGAAGATTTGGCTCGGTTGCATGCTCCGGCCGCTGAGATCCTGGAGTTCTACCTTCTGATCGCCCGCTTTCAGGAAGGTCTGCTGCAGCGCTTGGCCGAAGTATCAGGCAAGCATCGAAATTCAGTACACGACCCGTCGGCCAGGCCATCCGCACACTCACGGCTGGTGCTAGAGTTTCCGGCATTTCTGTCGGCGCTCGAGAAGCAGCGTCCTGCGCGTCTGGCTCAAGTCGCTCGCGAACTGCGAGAGCGTGGAGCAGAATCCTGGTCCGATCTGCTGGATGCCTCCTGGTCAGCGACCGATACCGTTCCTTGCCAGCCACAGGAGTTCCTGGCGCGGGCTTTTCTCCAGCCCTACGCTGAACTTTTGAACTCCCGCGCCGGGTTGAATTTGAAGGGATACACCTATCCGCTTTGTCCCTACTGCAATCGGAAGCCCGGTCTCGCGTCGTTGCGCCAGCAGGGCGATGGCGCAGCCCGGTGGCTGATTTGCTCGTTCTGCGTGGCGGAGTGGGAGTTTCGGCGAATCGTCTGTCCCGCTTGCGGAGAAGAGAACGACCGCAACCTGCCGGTTTACTCCGCCAGCGATTTCGACTATGTTCGCGTCGAGTGCTGCGAAACCTGCAAGACTTATATCAAGACGATCGATTTGACCAAGAATGGCCTGGCAGAGCCCGTTGTCGACGAGATTGCAGCCGCCGCGCTTGATCTGTGGGCGCAAGAGCACGGCTATGCCAAACTGCAGCCCAACGTGGTTGGAATGTGAAGGAACGCTCTTTGTGTGTGTCGGCTCGGACGCACTGTGTATCGCGACACACCCTGTGCTTCCGCGTGCTGGTTGCAAATTCTTTTTCCTCAACGGGACCAGGTTTGGCCCGCACCTTGCTTTCTATTTGCAGCGTATCGCTTGCGGTTTATAGTTCTTCTTCCTGAAAAGGGCGGCTATGCAGCGGAGATCCATCGTGTCGGTGCGCCAAACAGTTGCAGCCGGATTTCTCCTCGTTCTTGCGCTGGGAGGGCTTGTCGTCTGGCGCGCTTCTCGGGCTTTGCATTCCGCCTCCGGGGACGTTCGCGCGGAACACGAGATTCGCTTTTTTGTGCGGCTGTTTGCCCCTGGGGCCAACCCAGGTTTTGAAGGCATCAGTTCGCCCGCTGTGTTTTTCCAGGCAGCCCGCTTTCAGCACCACGTTTATGTCGCGGGCCCGGCGGGGCTGTTCGAGTACGATCCCGAGGGCAACCTGCTCCGCCAATATGCGGTTGGCCGCGAACTTCCCGGATCATCGTTGATCGCATTGGCTCCGGCGGTGCTGGCGGACTCCCACGAACCAGAACTCATTCTTGCAACCGCCGGCGACGGCCTGCTTGCCTTTAATGGCCGCGATTTTCGCCAGATATTTCCCTACGTGGCGGACGACCGCGCAGTCACAGCTATTCTGCCCGCCCCTTCGGGTCACCTTCTTATTGGGACTAAAAAGCGGGGCGTTCTGGTTTACGACGGAAAACAGATTACGGTTCTCCATCCCACCCTGGACGGACTTTACGTAACTGCACTCACGGGAAATGAGTCCGATTTGTGGGTAGGCACTCTGAACCGCGGGGTGCTCCACTTCCACGCGGGAGAAACCGACAGTTTCTCGGAACAGCAAGGTCTTCCTGACCCCCAAGTGCTGTCCCTCGCGATTTTCGGCGACGTGACTTACGCTGGGACCGCCGCAGGAGTTGCCGTCTTCACCGGCGGACGTTTTTCGCGAGTGCTCGCTCCTGGTGTGCTGGCCACCGCCCTCCTCGCTACCCGCAGCCAACTCTACGTGGGATCAGAGGATCAGGGCGTGATCGCGATTGCGCTCGAAGGACGGCACCCCAATCCGAACATTGGCGCGGGCTCGCAGATGTCGGAAGTGCATCAGGTGTTCACTTCCGGCGATTCGGTATTCGCCGTGGCCCGCAGCGGACTCTACCGCATGAATCGTCATGCATTCGGCTGGCAGGAGGCTCTCCCGGCCGGAACCGCCATTCTAAGCGACCGCAACATTTCCGCTCTTGCGATGGACACAAGCGGCCGCCTCTGGGTTGGATACTTCGACCGCGGCTTGGACCTTCTGACTTCCGACAATTCTCGTGTCCGCCACATTGAAGACGAACATGTCTTCTGCGTCAACCGCATCTTCCCGGATTCGAAGTCCAACACGGTCGGCGTGGCGACCGCGAACGGATTGGTGCGCTTCGACAGCCAGGGTAGCGTGCAACAGGTCTTGACACGCGCTGACGGCATCATCGCCGATCATGTTACCGACGTGGCTGCTTACCGCGACGGCCTCGCCCTGGCGACTCCCGCGGGACTGACGTTCCTCGACGCCAGCGGTGCCCGCAGCATGTACGCTTTTCACGGCCTGGTGAACAACCATGTCTACGCGCTGGCCGTTTCCGGCGACCAACTGCTGGCGGGCACGCTCGGCGGCATTTCCCTCCTGGATAAAGGCGCAGTTCTGGTGAACTACACCACAACGACCTCCAACCTGAAGCATAACTGGACAACCGCAGTCGTTCGCGTCGGTGACGAATGGATGGTCGGAACCTACGGAGCGGGCATTCTGGGACTAGATGCGTCCGGACACTTTCGTTCCTTCGAGACCGCCTCCGGCCAGTTTGAAGTAAACCCAAACGCTATGCTCGTGACCCCGAGCTACGTCCTGGCAGGAACATTGGGAAAGGGCTTGTATGTTTATGATCGGCAGACCGGGCGCTGGTCGGTGATCCAGAACGGCCTGCCTTCCTCAAACGTGACCGCACTCGCCGCCGGCAACGGCTATATCTACATCGGCACTGACAACGGCCTGGTGCGCATACCAGAGCAGAAACTGCACTCATGAAAAACATAATCTTGTCGCTCCTGATCTCGCTCCTAACTTCGGCGCCGCTCTTTGCCGATGCTGGTGTGCTCATACCGCGCGACAAACAGCAGCCGGATCCGGCGATCCTTTCGCTCGAAGAAATGGAGATCACCGTTCGCATCGACAACGGGGACGCCCGCGTCTTCGTGCGCCAGGTCTTCGGCAATCACACCGTCACGATTGAAGAAGGAAACTACATTTTCGCGCTTCCCAGCCACGCCACCATTTCCGATTTCGCCACCTGGGACGGTCCGACACGAATTCCCGCTGTCATCCTTGAGCGCAAGCGCGCTGAAGAACTTTACAACCAGCTCAAGCAGCAGGCCATTGATCCTGGCTTGTTGCAGATGGGCGAACGCGGCTCCGAAGAAGCCAAGCGAACCTCGGTTTTCAGCGCCCGCATCGTGCCCATTGCGGCGTACGGGACGAAGCGGCTGGAGATTGAATATCACGAGTCCATCCCGGTCGAGAATCTAAAGTCCTATTTCGCGATCCCGTTGCGCCCGGACGCTTACCACGCACAATCCGCCCGTTATTTCCGCATCAATTTCGAACTGCGCTCGGCCCACGCAATACGCAATTTTCAAGCACCTGCCAAGACGTTCTTTCTGCAACTTGATCAGAACACGCCGCACCTGGTGCAAGGACATTTCGAAGGACAGTACGTGAATCTCGGGGAGGATTTCTCCGTCACGTATGATCTGGATCCGGCTGCGTCGGACACATTGCAGGTTCTCACCTATCGGAACCCGATTTCTGCCCAGCCTTCTCCGACCGAGATTGCTCCAGTGCGCAGCAACAACGAGCCGGGCTTCTTTGAAGCCGAAGCGCTGCTCGGCTTTGGCCAAAGCTCGGCTCTTGCGGGAAACGCGGCGAGCGGAGTTCCCAAGACCGTGATCGTGCTGTTCGATACGTCGCTTTCCATGCAATGGGAAAAGCTGGAACGCAGCTATCAGGCATTCGAAACTCTGCTGCGAGGTCTGAGGCCGACTGACCACTTCAGCCTGGTTCTGTTCAACACCGAGACGCAGGTGCTCCCAATGAGTTCGGCGGATGCCGGCGGCATCCAGCATGCGATCGATTTCGTTCGCGCCAGCCGCTTGCGTGGAGGCACCGACATTCAGCGCGCCCTGCAAACCGGGCTGCAGCAAGCCGCCGCCCCTGGCGCGAACAATAGTTATCTGGTCATTCTCAGCGACGGTGGCGCGACTCGCGGCCCCATCCAAAACAGCAAGCTGGCGGCATGGTACGCCGCGGCCTGGAAACAACTCCCGGAAACGCAACGCCCCCGAACTTATGTTCTTGCGGTCGGTGATGACGCGAACCTCCCGTTACTGCGCATTCTGGCCCGTGAGGACGGACTGCTCGAGCATGTGCTCTCTACCGAGCCCACGGATTTCAAGCTGAATTCTTTCCTCTCCAAGATCGGACGCAGACCCGTCGGTCAGTTGCAGCTTTCGATCGCGCCGGAAGCCGCTGCGGACAGCGTTTATCCGCTCCAGGATGCGACGTTCTCCGGCTCACTGGCTTCGTGGGTCGGCCGTTATCCGGCAGCGCAGGAAAAGGTCAGCTTCAAAGTGCACGGCGTGCGCGACGGATCTCAGGTCGAAATGACCAACCAGGCCAGCCTCCCGCGCGAATCCTCGGACCATCCACAATTGCCACGCCTCTGGGCCCGCGCCCGCGTGGATGCGCTGCTCGAAAAGATCGAGCGCGAAGGCGAGGACCAAGCGACCATCGACGAAATCATCCGCCTGGCCCGCCAGTACAAATTCGTTACACCGTACACGTCGTTTCTGGCGGTTCCGCGAGCCTTGCTCCGCCCGCGTGTGATCCGGCCGGGCGATCCCATACTGCGCGTCAAGACCGACGAATCCATCGTCTCCGTCGTAGCCCTGTTTCCGTTCGGGCTGGTGCAGCCGCTGCGCTATCTTTCATCGGAAGATACCTGGCAAACCCGCTTTCTTGCCCCCACCGACATGCAGGATGGGACGTACACCGTCCGCTTAATTCTGCGGGATCGCCTGGGGCACACCTATCGCGAGGCTAAAACATTTGTCATCGCCAGCAAGCCGCCGGTGGTGCAAGTGAAACTCGACCGCAAACGCTTCCAGCGCGGCCAGGCCATCGACTTGAAAGTCGAAGCCTCCGAGACCACGCGCACTCTGGTCGCGCGACTGGAAGGATCGCTGCCTGTCCAACTCCGCTGGGATGGGAAGGCCGCCAATACCGGCGAGTTGTTCATTGCTGAAGACACCATCCCCGGCTCCTACAAGCTGACCGTGACCGCGGAAGACATTGCTCACAACATTGGAACGCAGGAGGTGCAGATTGAAGTGCTTCCTTGATTTAACAACGCGACGGATTCGCAGGCTGCTATTGGCCGTGTTCGTCCTGGCGGTTGGCGGGACATTTTCAGCGCTGGCCGAATTGCCGTCGTGGATTCGTAACATTGAGGGTGGCAGCGCGATCGAGGCAGCCTTTTTCCGCATGATGTCGCTGCCGGGTGGTACTGTGCTGTTTCGCCGGCCTCCGCGGGAGACGCGTCCCGCTCTCGCGGACCTGATCAAATCTCAGCCACGAAACGCCGAGCTTTATTCCTTGCGTGCGTTCGAAGATGAACAACAACTCGACTTCGCCGCCGCCGAATCCGATTGGAAGTCATACGCCAGCAGTTCTTCCGACAAGATCAGCGGGCCACTGGCGCTCGCCGACTTCTACCACCGACGCTTACGTCCCGCCGATGAGATCAGCACGCTATCGCTGGTCGCCAATCTACCGCCAATCGCCGCCGAGAAACTTACTCCTGCGGCGCAGCAACAGTCATGGCAGGCGTTCGAGCGCATTTTTGGAATCATACAAGCCCAAGGATTACAGAAGAACGATTCCAGTTCTCAGTACCGCGCCTGGATCGTGCGCTATCCACAGGAACAAACGCTATACGCTCGCTACCTTCAGTTTCTTGTCGCCGAGAAGGAATGGGCCGCAGCGCAGCAACTGATTGCCGGCTACAACAAACAATTTCCAGACGACCAGATCTTCCCGGTGAAAGCCAAGGCCATGGTCGAATACCGTCAGGGGTCGATCCGGGAAGGATTGGCGGTTTACGAGCAGAGCTTCCAGCCGTTGTGGGACCCGGAACTGGTGAAGAGCTATTTCGATCTATTGCGGGAGACGCAGAATCTTCGCAAGTTTCTTGACCAGGCTCGCGCCTCGCTCAACGCGAATCCTGAGGACCTCAACGCAACCACGCGAATCTTCTACTACTATCAGCAGCAAGGCAAGCTCGATGTGGCCGAGCAGGCTATCACCGACTTGCGACTGCGCAAGGAGACCAGCAAATCAGCTTGGACTTCGCAGGAACTCTACGTTTGCGCACGCCTGCTGGAAGACGTTCATGCCTACCCCGAGTCGTCTCGTTACTACTTCGCTCTGTACAACAGTAAAGGAATGCTGGATGCGCAGGAGCAGGCGCTGGCAGGTCTCACAAGTCTATTACTCACCGCGCCGGAGACGCCGATTCGTCTGGGCTCTGGCGAGCTCTCCATGTATCGCGACATCGCAACCATGGATCAGGGTCCCGGTTATCTGAACGGAATCCTTTCATTGATCCTGAACACCACGCAGCCGGCGTCGCAGTATTCGGAAGGAGAGCAACGCACCGTTCCATACTTCCATCGTTCACGCGCTGCGGAATTGCTTGCTCAGTTGGACACGAAATTCCCCAACTCCCCCCGTCGCCCCGAACTTCACGCACAAATGCTGGAGTTCTACGCTGGTGCGGGCGAGAGCGACGCGGTCATCCAGGGTGGACGCGAGTTCCTCGCGAGTTTTCCGAAGTCCTCACAACGCACCTCCGTCGCTCTGCTGATGGCGGATGCCTATGCGCGCAACGCCGATACCGCAAGTGAGTTCGCCATTTATGATTCCGTTCTTCAGGAACTGGCGGGCAAGACTCAGAATGTACCCCTCGGAGCGGCGCACCAGGGTGCTGAGTCTGCAGACGACTACGCAATGGGAACGGCCGAAGCAACAGAGGATGAAGGGGAAGAGCCGGAGGGTGAGGCTCAAGAAAGCGCTCCTGCTCCGCAGCGCCAGCCTAGCCAAGCGTTCCAGATCAACTCAGCCAACCCTGCCGCCGGACAAACTGGGGCACGGTCGCCGGAGTATGCCCGCGTTTTGGAGCGGTATCTGGCTCGGCTCGTGGAAATGAAACAGGTTCCCCAGGCGCTCGGAGTGCTGCGCCATGAAATCGATCGCAATCCCGACGATCCCGGTCTTTACGAACGGCTTGCGGTTTTTCTCGATCAGAACCGCTTGGGTACACAGCAGGAAGAAGTCTACCGGCGGGCCATCGCTCGCTTTCCCGATCGCTCCTGGTATGACAAGCTTGCACGCTTCTACCTGCGTTACAAGAGAAACTCCGAATTCGAACAGCTGACCAGGGAAGCCGTCAAGACTTTCAGCGGCAGCGATCTGGAGCATTATTTCAGCAACGTCAACGGCAGCAGCGCAGTACTGTACCTGCGCCTGAATCAATATGCCAATCAGCGTTTTCCGCACAACCCGGTCTTCGTTCACAATCTTCTCTCGGCATACCTGCGGTACGAAACCCGTGATGATGCTGCCTGGGAAGCGTTGCTCCGGCAGCACTGGTTTGAAGAAACAGTTCTGCGCAACCAGTTCTTCGAATACCTTTCGCGCATTGGACAACTGGAATCGGAGTTAAGCGCTTTACAGCAAAGCGCGCCTGACGCCGGCAGTTGGCAGAGCAATCCGGCGGCAGCTGATTTCATCGCGAACGCCAACTTATGGCGCTCGCATTTCGAGGAAAGTGCTCCCGTTCTCCAATCGCTTGCCAGCCTATATCCGGCCGAAGCCGAGATCGCGCACACAGCATCGTCCGTTTATCGCTCGCTGGCCTTCTTCGACCCCGCCGACACCGAGGTCGCGGCCAAGATCGAGGACAACCTTCTCCAGGCTGATCCGGGCGATACCCGAACCCTGGCCCGAATAGGAGACATCTTTGCCGAGCGTGAACAATTTGCTCACGCCGCGCCATACTGGGAGCGGATCCCTAAGGTCGCGCCGGGACAATCTGGCGGATACCTCGAAGCCGCCACGATTTACTGGGACTACTTCGACTTCGACAATGCCCTGCGCCTGCTGAACCAGGGCCGCGATCGGCTGCGTGATCCGAATCTCTATACCTACGAAGCCGGAGCGATCTACGAGAACAAGCGAGACTATCCTCACGCCATCCAGGAATACGTAAAGGGATCGCTCGGCGGTTCTCCGGACTCACCTGCCGAACTCCGGCTCCTCGAACTCGCGCGTCGCCCCAAGTTCCGCGATCTGGTCGAGGAGAACACCGCTAAGATCACTGAGGCACCCAACCTGTCCATGCCCGCAGTTCACCTTCGCGTAAAGATTCTGGAAGCTCAAGGCCGCAAGCCGGAAATGGAATCGTTCCTCGACGCGGCTGTAACTAGCACCCCGTCGATCGAACAAGCAGAGGACATTGAAACCCTGGCCCAGCAGAAATCGCTGGAGACCGTTCGCCAGCATGCGCTGGAGAGGCAGGCCGCGCTGACCACCGACCTGGTTACCCGCCTGCAACTCCGCTACTCCCTGGTCCGGCTTTACGAAGGCCGCAAGGACTTTTCTTCCGCCGAAAAAAACGTGGAAATCCTGTATCGCGAGAATCCCAAAATTCTGGGCGTAGTCCGCTCGACAGTCGATTTCTATTGGCGCGTCAAGATGTATCCGCAAGCAATTTCCGTGCTGCTGCAGGCCTCCAAAGACGCTTACCCAGAACTGAGCAAGCAGTTCAGTTATGAGGCCGCCCGCAAATCGACAGAAGCAAAGCAATACCCGCAAGCACGCGATCTGCTCGCCCAGCTTTTGAAGGATTCTCCTTACAACGGCGAATACCTCGCGGCCATGGCCGACACCTACGCACAGGCGGACGACGATCGCGGCCTGCAGCAGTTCTATGTCGACAAGATTGCCCTGTTTCGCAACTCATCTTTGCCGGCCGACGTCCGCAAAGCGCAGATTGCGCCTCTGCGCCGCGGCTTTATTCCGGCACTTACTCGCTTGAACGACTATGCGGGAGGGGTCGATCAGTACATCGAGCTTATCAACAATTTCCCGGAAGATGACACCCTGGTCACCGAGGCTGCCCTGTATGCGCTCCGCTACCACCGGCAGCAGCAACTCGTCGATTTCTACGCCAGGACGGTCGCTCAATCTCCCCGTGATTACCACTGGTCCATGGTGCTGGCCCGCATCCAGACGAATCTCGAAAACTACCCAGCTGCAATTGATACGTATGGAAAGTCCATTACCGTCCGCCCGGACCGGGTTGACCTTTATACCGCCCGCGCCGGCCTTGAAGAGCGACTGATGCGCTTCGACGACGCGGCTTCCGATTATGAACGCATCTATCAACTCGCATACAAAGACCCGCAATGGATGGAGAAGGTCGCCACCATCCGCGCTCGGCAGGGCAAAACAAATGAAACGGTCGCTGCGCTCAAAGCAGCGCTGATCGATGGCCGTCCGGAAAGCGCGGCCAACTATTTCGAAATGGCCCGCCGGCTCGAATCCTGGGACATGCTCACGCCGGCTCGAACCTTCGCCGAACAGGGAATCAAGACGGCTGGATCGGACCTGCTGGCGGAACCCGAGCATCACGCCGGCGCAAAAATCTATGTGCGCATTTTGACTCGTATGCGGCAGCACGAACAAGCCTACGCCGCCATGCAAAGCGCCTTGGAGAATGCCTCGTCGAACTTGCCGGTGCTCAAGGAGCAGGTCGCAAAGGAAGGAATCGCCGCAGTGACCGATGCGCAGTGGCGCATAAACATGCGCAAGATGCGGATCGAAGCCGCCCGCCAAGGTATGACCGCCGCCTTGCAGGAAATGGGGGGGGGGCCGTCAACACTTGCTTCACTCCCGAGGAGAAGCTCACCTTCGCCCACTTCGCAGAATCCAAGCGGGCCGGCATGAATTTCTCTGACGTCGACAGATTTGCGATTCCCCTGGCGCAAACCGCCGGCCTTGCTGACCAGGAGGCTCGTTGGCGCTTCGACCTGATGATGCAGGAAGCGCACTCTCAGAACCCATACGCCAACATGGAACCCTTTGTCGACCTACAGCGCCGCCGCACTCGCTTCGCAGAACTTGGACCTCAGCTGGAACAGTTCGCCAGCGCAATCAGTCCCGGCTTCAATCGGCGCGACGCGGCCTTGCTGTCTGCCGCGGACGCCTATCGCTCCGCGGGCGACCAACCGAACGAGATGCGGGTACTCTCCACAGTTTCCGCGGAGCACCTCGACAACCTTCGCCAGCAGCGTCTTTTCGAATTGCTTCTGGCGCGCCAACCCGCGGAGTTAGTCCGCATCGCTGCGACCTGGACCCCGACCGGAGAAAGAGCGGCGGAATACGTTGTTGCCAACGCCGCGCCTATCTGGTCTCATGCCGTGGTGCAGGCCCGTAGCCGGCCGCGCCCACCGGTGTGGAACAAATCCTACAATGCGCTGGTCGGACTCTATTTTGCCGAGCCTGCGACCGATGTCCGCAATGCTTTCCTCGGCGCTCTCGGGGACACCACCATCGGAGAGCGCCTCGGCAAGCCGGTCGACCGCTCCCAGCAACTGGCGGGCGACATCTGGTTTTATTATGGCTCACGCTACGGCGAATATCTGTGGACGACGAAGCAAGGCAATCCCGAGGATTTCTTGCCCGCCATCCTTGAGCAGAGCCCCGCCACTTCGTCCGGGTATCTGACTCTAGCCGACTACTATGCCGACACCGGAGACGAGCCGCGCGCCATCCTCGACTACAACCACACGCTCGAACTGACTCCCAACCGCCCCGATGTTTATGACAACCTGGCGCTCGCTTATTACAAGCAGGGTGACCACGCTGCGGCGCTCGCCCAATGGAAGCAGGCATTCGCTGTGCTCTCTGGTCAGATCAACGCCGTCCGTGTGCCGGAAGCGTTTTGGGCGGACTTTGGGCGGACTTGCGATCAGCTCGCGGCTCGGCATGTTTTTTCTGATCTAAAGCCCGATGCGGATGCAATCGTCCGCGCGTACCTTCGTCACAATGGCAATTACCGCTCGAATGCTGTGCTGCACTCGGCATACGCTGCTGCTGGCGACCCGGCCGCTGCAACGGCCTGGCTGCTCGATCTCTCCTCCGCCGCGCACGATCCCAGCATGATTCTGGCCGATGTCGCCGACGCTTCCTGGATTCCGCTGGCGCAGCGCGCTGCGATTTATCAGCGCATCCTCGAAGTGAAGCAGGATTCAGTCAGCAAACTTACGGGGCTGGAGCGCGACAACACCCAGCAGGAACTCAATTCGTGGCAAGTGCGCTGGATTCAGTACCTGGTTCGCACTAAGCAGTATGCGCAAGCTTCTGCTGCCATCCCCGCCCTGCCCAAAGAGACGCGCGACGCGCAGGCTGCTGCCCTTGTCCCGCTCGACCTCCGTATTGCCGCGCAACTCGGCACCCTGGACTCCAAACTCGCCAGCTACCGCTCCGATCCTCAAAGCACACCCACTGCGGACACCCTCCGCGCCGCTGCTCGCCAGTTGTTTGAGGCTGGCGACAAGCAATCCGCGCGCAACATTCTGGAACTGGTCTTCGCGCGTGAAATCGAAGATCACCAACTGGTCGCCGCCAACTTTCTTGGCCTCGCAGAGATCCGCATCGCTTCGGGAGACACGTCTGGTGCTCTGGATCTGTTGCGCCGCCTGGTTGTCGTCGTCGGAAATCCCTTCGAGAATCTCGACCCCGCCGCGGCCATGCTCGAGAAAACCGGCCACAACACAGAAGCCGTCGAGTTTCTTGACCAGCTCGTCAAGTCAGCGCCGTGGGATCCTTCCTACCGGCTGCGCCTGGCCAAAGCCAAACTGGCTGCCGGTCAAGACACGGCCGCGGCCCAGGATGCGCTTTCTTCTGTCGCCTCGGGATCGAGTGTCCCTTACGATCTCCGCATCAAGGCCACCCTCGCGCTTGCGGGCCGGCCCCACTCTGACCTCGGAAGCGGAGAACTGAACCTGCTCGCGGGCAACCCCACAGCCGTCCCTGCCAGTGCAGCGGACCAATCTTATTTTTATGACGCTCGCATCAAGGCTGCCCAAAACGCAGCCGACACGCAGACCAGGGTTCAACTTCTCAGTCACTGTGCAAGCGATTTCCCGCGCCGTGACGAAGCTCGCATCCCGCTTTTCCAGGCTGCAGTCAGCGCGCAGTCAAACGAGTTTGCAGTCGCAGTGCTCGAACCGCTGTTGCAGATGCAATTCCTGCACAACCATGCCTCCGGTACCGGGACCGAAGAGGAAGAAATCATAAGTTCCGATTCGGATGAGGAAGATAACAGCGGCGAACCGAGTATTCCCGCTACCGCTGGCCTCAGATTGTCTCGTGCTCAGCATGCGCAAGTGGCCCGCATGATCGGTGATACCATGATTCACCTCAACCGGTTTCCCGATGCCGTGCCGTACTTCGACGCGGCGCGTCGTCTTGAAAGCTCGGCGCCAACCCGTAGGGAACTGGCCCGCAAACTCGCCGAATTGAGAGCAACCTTGCGAATCCAGACCCAAAACGCCGCCCGCCAGCCGCTTCTGCACGAAGCCTTGGAACAGGATCGGGTGGTTCGACCGCGGCTTCTGGCACGCACTGCCGTGCCTAATGCCGCCGCCGCAAAAGGAGGCGTCAAACCGTGAAGCGCATCGCCGTGTTCCTGATTGTCGCAATCGTTTGTGCCGGAATTGGCTGGGCCGCCTTTCAAGCCACGGCCGGGTCCGAGCAACCACTCTCCCCGAATGTTCCGGCCGGGCCGCTGCTTTATTTGGAGGCCAAGGATTTCTCCTCACTGCTCGCGGACTGGAATTCCTCTCCGCAGAAAAAGCAATGGCTCGAGAGTAGCAACTATGAGGTCTTTTCCCGTTCACGCCTTTTCCTTCGCCTGAAGGGAGCCAGCGATCAGTTCGCCGCTGCCGCCGGCCTTCCGCCCGACATGAATTTCCTGTCCCAGGTTGCAGGGACGCACAGCGTTCTTGCGCTCTACGATATCGGTAACTTGCAGTTCCTTTACATCACATACCTGCCCTCGGCGAAATCCATGCAGACTACACTCTGGCAGAGCCGGACGAAATTTGAACCACGCAGCGTTGCCGGAGTGAATTTCTATTTGCGCCGCGATCCGGAATCGCAGAAGGAAGTGGCCTTCGCGGTCTCCGGCGATTACCTTCTGCTGGCAACGCGGGAAGACCTGATGGCGGGCGCGCTGCAACTTATGTCCGGCAGCAAAGACCGAACCGTGGAGACCGAGCCTTGGTGGGCACAATCGGTCGCATCAGCGGGTATTGCGGGCGACCTTCGGATGATCCTGAACCTCGAGAAGATCGTACCCAGCCCCTACTTCCGCACCTACTGGGTGCAGCAGAACATTACGGATATGGGGCAGTACTCCGCCGCGGTTTCCGATTTGTTCCGTTCAAGCAAGCAATACCGCGAAGAGCGGGTGTTGCTGAAGAAATCCGCCGCGATCGCAGGATCGCCCGCTGCAGGAGATGCAGCAACCGCCGATCTGGTACGCCTTGTGCCGGACGGCGCGGGTATCTATGAGGCGCGGGCAAACCCCTCACCCGATGCTTGCTTCGACCTGCTTGAGACCAAGCTTCTGGCCCCACATCTTGGCGCCGCATCTCCGTCACAAATTGCCCCTCAGGTGCAGCTCACCTCTGGAGAAACCGGCGCCGGCGCCGACCTGGAGACGCGCATCGACCAGCCCGCGGTAAGACGCGAGGCCGCCCCGTCAATTGCGCTGGCCTTGAAAGAACTCCTGACCAACACTTCCACTCTCGCTTCGCTGCAGGTGCAATCCACTGAACTAGACAAAGCCGGAGTCTTCGTCAGAATTCGCTCCGGGATCGTCCTGCTTGCGACTTCAGATTGGAACGAGGGCAGCGCTCAATCCGCGCTCGCCGATTTTGTTCGTCCTGAGCTTACCGCCAGCCAGCTCGGTGTCGGCTGGCAACATAAGTCTGGATACCAGGAGCTTGATGGCCTTTGGCCGCTGGTGACCGCCGTCCACGGCAGGTATCTGCTGGTGGCTGACGATGCCGCTCTGATGGAGACGATGCTTTCCAACTTTAGCCGCCCGCCAAGTCTGAAACCGGCGCTGTTCCTTGCCGCTTTCAACCACAGCCGCGAACGCGCTGGCTTCGCTCGCTTCACAGGCCTGGTCGACCGGCCTAACTTGCCGCAATCCAGGGTTCCGGGCAATGACCGGCAACCGCAATTCTTTTCCCAGAACATCGCCAGTCTCAGCTCAAGTCTGGCGGATGTTTCCTCGGAAAACATCGTCGTTCGCGTCGATGGCGGCAAAGTCTTACAGACGGTCACCTATGAGTGGGCACAATGAGGAACTTCGGGTTCGCGCTGACATTTGCCCTGCTCGTGGGGCTGCCCTCAAGTGGGCACAGCGAGGGCGCGGAACATTGGAGCCATCCCGAAAGCTCGCTGTTCGCTCAGTCGGCCGCTCGCGTTTTATCCCGCGAATTCGCAAGCAATACCGTGTCGTTTCTCTTGCTCGATGCGCAGACCGGGGCAGTGATCGCCGCCCGCTGGGACAATCCTGAAACACCGATTCCACTTGGCTCGCTGGTGAAACCTTTCACGGCTCTAGCGTACGGCGAGCAGCATGCATTTGCGTACCCTGTCCACATCTGTCATGGAACCGCCAGCGGTTGTTGGCTTCCTCATGGCCACGGAGGCGTCGATCTGCCTTCCGCCATCGCATATTCCTGCAACTCATATTTCCGGATGCTCACCGCCAACCTGACGGCCGCCGAAGTTGCTCCGACTGCGATCCGTTTCGGCTTGCAGCCCCCGGTTGCCACAATTTCCGGATCTGCGCTCGCTGGTCTGGACAGCCGTTGGTTGATATCGCCGATGAGCATGGCTCATGCTTATCTGGAATTGTTCCGCCGTCGCGACCAGCCCGGCGTGCGCCAGGTCCTCGCAGGAATGGTTCAGTCGGCACAACGCGGAACGGGCGCTGCTGTTGATCAGGCTCTTCCCATTCCAGATGCCCTGGCCAAAACCGGCACTGCTGTTTGCACTCACCACAGGCATTCTCCCGGCGATGGCTTCACCATAGCAATGGAGCCAGCTGATCAGCCGCGGATACTGCTGATGGTTCGGGTTCACGGCGTTCCCGGAGCCCAGGCGGCCAGGACTGCCGGACAGATGTTGCACCGTATCGAGGAGTAACAGCCGCGTGCGAATCACCTCCACTTTCGCGTTGTTTGTTCTCGTGCTGGCGACCTCCCTCGCCTTCGCCCAGGACGTCCGCATCGGCGTCCTCGGACTGTTTCATCCCCGCCAACTCACCTTGAGTGCTCCCACTGCCTCCGCTCTTGTTGTCCACGCCGCCCAAGAAACCTTCATACTTGAAAAAAGCTCTGGCATGGACCTGGTGGACATCCGCCTTTCCGGAAGCAGCATTGTGCTCCGGAAGGGAACACACATCGTTCGCGGGTCCGCCGTTACCATCACCGGCCGAGACAACCGGCCAGTGGACTTCCAGCTCGCCGTCCCCGGCAAACTCACCCGCCGGTACCGGGGGATACTCGAACTACGATCAACTCCCCAATTTCTAGTTGCGATGATCAGGATGGACATCGAAACCGCGGTGGCTTCCGTGGTAGCCGCGGAGAGCATGCCGGGTACGCCTCCGGAAGCCCTGAAGGCCCAGGCCATTGCTGCTCGTTCTTATTTCGTTGCGGGAAAAGACCGTCATCGCGGCTTTGATTTTTGTGATACGACGCACTGCCAGTTTCTTCGCGAGCCTCCAGCGCCGGATACCCCCGCGGGCAGAGCCACCTCCGCTACGCGTGGCGCAGTCATGGTCTACCGGTCCCAGCCATTCGCAGCCATGTACACGCGTAGTTGCAGCGGCCGCACCCGCACACCAGCTGACATCGGACTTCCGGGTGCTGCGTACCCTTACTACTCGGTGGATTGTAAGTATTGCCGTGAACATCCAGCCCCTTGGCAAAGTCGACTCTCCGTGACGGACGCGGCCGCACTGCGCAGTTCTGATGAGCCTGCGCGTCTGCGAATCGACCGCCGTCTAGGCTGGAGCGCCGTTCCTAGCAACACTTTTGTCATGGAAAAAGAAAGTGACCACGTGGCCCTGCACGGGACCGGCGAGGGACATGGCATCGGGCTGTGCCAATCCGGAGCCAGGGCGATGGCCGAAGCCGGCGCAACCTTCCACCAGATCCTCGACCACTATTACCCGAACACCACCATCATGAACCTCGACCGCAGCGTCCACATTCGGTGATGTTCTCGCCCGCAGGAAGGCCCAGCCGGACAATCGCGTACCTCATCACGCCAGACTGGGGTTCATGACTCTAACCGTCCCGAGGGATCGGTGACCTCGGTAATGGTTCGCAGTGGTAATCCCTAATCTAAGATGTCAAAGTGGTTCGCCGACTCAGCTTGCGCGCGATGGGCGCGCTGTTTGTGTGCCTGTTATTGCCGAACCTTGGTCTCTCCATTTTTGCCCCGCACCGTTTCTTTCTAACCGCTTACGGAGACACTACACAGTGTTTGCTGCTGGTAGTGCTATTGGGTGCGTTCCTTCGCAACACCAAGGCCAATGAAGCTGGAGCCCGGCTTTTTTGGGGTCTGATGTCGCTTTCAGCCGGGCTGTGGCTGTGCGCGCAAGCTCTGTGGACTTATTTCGAAGTAGTTCTTCGCCACAGTGTGGCAAACCCTTTTGTGGGAGACATTCTCTTCTTCCTGCAGTTAGTTCCTATCATGGGAGCTCTGGCAGTGCGGCCGGATCAGGAAGAACAACAGGTCATCCATCCCGGTAAGCTGGATTTCATCCTCCTGCTGGTTTGGTGGCTTTACCTGTACTGCTTCCTTGTGATTCCCTGGCAGTATGTGAAGTTCGACCCATTAACCTACGGCCCCAGCTTTGACCTGGCTTATTCCCTGGAACAACTCGTGGTGGTCGTTGTCGCCGCCAAGGTGTGGCACCAGAGCAAAGGAGCATGGCGGAAAATCTTCGGTCACATTCTGGGCGCCAGCATCCTGTACTCCTTTACGTCGACTGCCATTGGGCTGGCCATCAATAATGGAAAATATTTCACTGGAAGCTTGTACGATCTGCCCCTGCTCGCTTCCATCGCGTGGTTTGCATGGAGCGGGATTCTCTCCCACCGACTGATGCCTCTCAGCGTACCCAGAAAAACGGCGGCGACACGAAAGTCTTGGATTTCAGCGGCGGCCATGCTTACCCTGCCTTCCCTGCCAGCAATGGCAGCCTGGAGCGTGCTGTGGAGTTCCGCGCCAGTTGTGGTGAAAAACTTCCGGCTGCTGTTGACGTTATCAGCGATGGTTGTGATGGGGCTACTGGTTTGGATCAAGCAGTTCATGCTGGACAGGGAACTGGCTCGGGTAAACCAGGATCTTCGTGAAGACTCCCTCACCGATCTGCTGACCGGCGCCAGAAATCGCAGATTCCTCGCCAGCACCATCGTGACCGACGTCCGTCACGCGATCCGCTCTTACTTTCCCGCCGCCGGTGTGAGGCGCAATCGGGACCTCATTTTCTATGTGGTCGACGCGGACACCTTCAAAGACGTCAATGACCGTTACGGTCATGACGTGGGCGACAAACTGCTGGTCGAAATGGCGGGCCGCATCAGTTCCGCTATCCGCCATTCCGATGCTCTGATTCGCTGGGGCGGAGACGAGTTCCTGGTGGTGTCACGCAACAGCAATCGACACGACGCCGCCACGCTGGCCTCCCGCATTCTGCTTAATGTTGCCGGCGAGCCTTTTGATCTGGTTCCAGGACTGCCGATTTTCCAGAGCTGTTCGATCGGCTGGGCGGTGTTCCCGTGGTTTGTCAACGATCCGGGAGCGGTCGGTTATCCGGATGTATTGCGCGTCGCTGATTGCGCCTTGTATCAGGCCAAGCATGCCGGCAAGAACCAGGCGGTGGGAATGTTGCCCGCGTTCGAGGAACCGCAGGCTTCGAGCAGTCCGGTGATTGGTAGTGAAGGCCAGTTGACTGATGAGCTCGGAGTGAAAAGCCTGGTTTGCACCGGGCCGCAGATTCCAGTTTTCTCGCCGGCGTCATCGGACAACGCCACCCGCACCCGTTATTTCGGCGCCTAGGAGCCACTCGCCCGATAAGTAGTTAATGACACTTACCCTGGTTCTCGCTTCACACCTTTTACGATCTATACTGCTATTCATTCGCTGGCGGACCTCCAATGACTGAGAAGGCTTTCGGACTCACCGTAAATGAAGTCATGGCCTATGCCGCCGTGGCGAACGCGCTGCTCGTCGTGGTTCTGGCCGCGGTCAACATTTACTATGCTTGGCACTCAAAACGGCAGGCCGACGCGAGTCGTGAACAGGTCGCCACTTCCAACCGGCAGGCGGAAATCGCCGAGCAAACCCTTGCCATCCTGCGGAAGCAGATCGACCAGCAGCGGACGGCGGATCTCGGAACCGTGAGCCTGCAACTCAAAGTCGCCATTCATACGGTGGAAGACTGGCTCAAGCGGATCGCCACGGAGACGTATCCGCAATTGCCGGATGACATCAAAATTTTGCCGGTAGACTTCGGCGTTGCGATTCAACGGGCCAACGCGATGGATCAGATCGTCGCGGAAAACATGGGGGCGGCCTCACTCTATGCCGGCGAGGCGGAAACTAACCTGAGCATCCTGCGAACTCGAAACCCGGCGGAACTGCAAAGCTGGAAAGAGATGCAAGAGAAAGCCGCCAAGAACCTTAATATTGCCCGGTATAAGCTGAACGTGGCTCGAACCCGCTGGGAAGCAGCCGCAGACGCCTCGCCTGCAAAGGCTTAGCGGCTTTTCGGGCCCGCCGCTCCCCAAAACCCTTGACCAGCAGAGGTTGGCGGGGGATAATTGTGCCGCAGAAGCTGGCAGTTTCTCTGGGTACCGGTCCTAATTTCCATTTCTCCAATGGAACGTCGCGCCAGGTGAAAAGTCGGACAGGTTACAACCGAAACGTCGCAATTATTCCAGCAGGCTGACAAAGGAGTGTCTCCATGGGCGAAGAAATAGGCAAGCGGGTTGGCGACTACCAAATCCTCAATGAACTCGGCAGCGGAGGAATGGGGCGGGTGTACCGGGTGCGAAATGTGCTTTCCGATCGCATTGAAGCCATGAAGGTCCTGCTCCCTGACCTGGCCGGACGGCAGGAGTTGGCAGCTCGATTTCTACGGGAGATCAAGCTGCTGGCCAGCCTCAACCACCCTAATATTGCTGCTCTTCGAACCGCGCTGACCGTGGACAATCAGCTCATCATGATCATGGAGTACGTCGAAGGCGACACGCTGGCTTCCCGTCTGCAACACGGGCCGGTTCCCGTTCCCGACGCAGTGAACTATATCGACCAGGTGCTTAGCGCCCTGAGCTATGCCCACCAGCAGCACGTCATTCACCGTGATATCAAGCCTGCCAACATGATTCTGACTCCTCAGGGCCTGATCAAACTTATGGACTTCGGGATTGCCCGCGCCGGCGACGACCGCTCCCTCACCATGACCGGCACCACGCTGGGATCGCTCGGCTACATGTCTCCGGAACAGGTAAAGGGCGAGCCTACGGATGCCCGTTCAGACTTGTATTCCGTTGGAGTTTCACTCTACGAGTTAGTCACCGGCCAGCGGCCGTTCCAGGCGCATAGCGACTATTCCGTCATGGCGGCCCATGTCAAAGAGGCGCCGAGACCGCCGATCGAACTGGAGCTCGGCCTCCCTCCGGCACTGAATGAAATCATTCTCGTTGCCATTGCCAAGGATCCCGCGCAACGCTTTCAAACCGCCGACGCTTTCCGCAATGCTTTGAGCAGCGTTCACGTGGCGGCTTCAGCCTCCCAGGCAGCAGCCTTGAGCCCAGGTTCAGTGACACCCGACAATGCGGTGACGGCTACACTCCTGCCGGTGGCGGCTGCCGCCGCCCCAACCCCAGCCAGCCGCGTCTCCACGCCAGTTCGAACTCCCAGCGAGGCGAAAGTGGCCACAGTGCCGCCTCCACCTCCAGCCGCCATCATGCCGCCGTCGAGCGGGCATCGAGGCCTCTACATGACGCTGGGCGCGTTGATCGTGCTGGCGGTCTTGGTTGCCGCGGGAATCTACATACCGCGCAGGAACAAGACGCAAGCCACAACCGCTCCGTCCCAGCCACCATCCAATGCAGCCCAGAGCATGAGTACTGGCTCGCAGGACGGATCCCAGCAGCCTCTGCCTGCGGTTCCAGCGCCTGGGGTTACGGATGCTAATTCCCAGCCGCAGCAACCCGCGCCGCCGGCGACGGAAAACCCGAATGCCGCGCAAACCAATCCGATGCCCGGCCAATCGCCCGAGGCTCCCTCTCACAAAGTTGCTGGCAAGAGCAGCGGCACTGGGCCGGCAGTTCCTGCGGCAATGCGGGAGTCTGACGACAGCGCCCAATCCGGCAA
>Ga0206847_10036_pt1 | contig 47672 bp, 49 predicted proteins | sample Alteio_BWOrgCont_17_FD_152880 | JGI IMG/M metagenome (GOLD analysis project Ga0206847, IMG submission 152880) | Enriched cells from forest soil in Barre Woods Harvard Forest LTER site, Petersham, Massachusetts, United States -... | ecosystem: Environmental > Terrestrial > Soil > Temperate forest >... | reverse complement strand
GTTACAAAGGCTTTTTAAAGGTCGAGTCCCACCGCCTCAGAATCCTGCACCGCGCGGGTGGCGGCGGTCGCGAAATCTGTCGCGGAAAGGCCGCCGTCATGGACGTCATGCTGCGGTCCATGTGGAACTCGATCATCCAAAGCCTGTCCGCGCAATCCCAGCGGGAATTTCCCCCCATCGCGCTGGTGGCCACCGGCGGCTACGGCCGCGCCGAGTTGAATCCCTTCAGCGACATCGACTTCATGTTCCTGCACGAGGGCCAGGTGGCGGCGGGCACCAAGCCGCTTCCCATCCTCGCCAAGTTGATGGATGGCATCCTTTACCCGCTGTGGGACATGGGTTTGAAGATCGGCTACACCGTGCGCAGCATCGAGGATTGCATCGCCGCCGCGCAGGACGACATGCAATCCAAAACGGCGTTGATCGAATCCCGGCTGGTGGCGGGCAACGAGGCGTTGTTCAAAAAATTCGAGAAAACCGTCTTTACCAAATGCGTGCGTGGGTACGAGGATAAATACATCGCCGCCCGCCTGGCCGATCAAGCCGCGCGCCACGAGAAATTCGGCCAATCGCCAAGCATGCAGGAGCCGAACATCAAGAACGGCTGCGGCGGCCTGCGCGATTTTCAAAATCTGGTGTGGATGGCCTGTTTCAAGTACCACACCAAGTCGCTCCAGGAATTGCGGGAGCGCGATTTGATCAATGAATCCGAGCGTAAAAGCCTGGAGCGGTCCTATGACTTTTTACTGCGGGTGCGCAATGAACTGCACTACCACGCCGGCCGGGCCGCGGACGTGCTGACCAAGAATTACCAGCCGGCGGTGGCGAATAATCTGGGGTTCACCGACCGCTCGCCGAGCGTGCGCCTGGAGAAATTCATGCACCAGCTCTACCTGCGCGCCCGCGACATTTATTTGATCAACGGCATGCTGGAGCAGCGCCTGGCCCTCCTGCCGCCCGCGCCCCGGCGGCTCGAGTTTCTGCGCGGGTTGGTTGGCCGGCGTCGCGCGGTGGATCCTCCCGACGCCGACGGTTTCAAATTCATCGGCGGCTTCATTCACGCGGCCACACCCCGGGTGTTCAAGGAACAGCCGCGCCGGTTGATGCGCGTTTTCCTTCAAGCCCAGCAGCGCGGAATGCGGTTGCATCCCGATTTGGGCCAGATGATTCGCAGCCAACTGTCGCTCGCGAACCGCGCGTTCCTGCGGGACGGGCACGTGCGCGAAACCTTCCTGACCATCCTCAGCCAGCGGGGTAATGTCGCGCCGATTCTGCACGCGATGCACGACGTGGGCCTGCTCGGCAAATACATTCCGGAATTCGGCCGCCTCACCTGCCTGGTCCAGCATGAGTTTTATCATCAATTCACCACCGACGAGCACACGCTCATGTGCCTCGCGCAGGTGGACCGCATCTGGGAGGCCGCCAAAGAGCCCTATTCGCATTACTCCGAAATGCTGCGCGGCGTCGAGCACCCGTACCTGCTCTATCTCGCGCTGCTGCTGCACGATGTGGGCAAGGCGGATGGCACCGGGCATCATGAAATGGCGGGCAGCAACCACGCCGCCCGCGTGGCCAAACGGCTGGGGCTCGACGGTTCGGCGACCCACATGCTGCGGTTGGTGATCGAAAACCATCTCTTGATGGCCACCACCTCGCAACGGCGGGACCTCGAGGACCCGTCGGTGATTGGTGCGTTTGCCAAACAAATTCAAAGCGCCGAATGCCTGACACTTCTGACCCTGCACACCGTGGCGGATTCCCTGGCGACCAGCGATAAATTGTGGAACGGCTTCAAGGATTCCCTGCTGTTGACCCTGTTCCGCAAGACCGCGCCACTATTGACGGGCGAGCCGGAATTTGTCCGGGCCGAGGCGCGGCAACGCGAACTGCTGGAGGAGGAAATTGGCCGCCTGATGCCCGGCCGGATCAATATGGAGGAGTTGCACGCGCACTTCCAGCAATTGCCGCCGCGCTATTTTCAAATCCATTCAGCCGCGGAAATCCTCCGCGATTTGGTCGTGGCCCATCGCTTTTATCATCTCCAGGTTTCCGACCGTGAGGAGGAGAATCCCCTCGAACCGGTCGTGGATTGGCATAACGAGCCTGACCGCGGCTACACCGTGATGAAAATCTGCACTTGGGACCGCGCGGGATTGTTCCACGAGATCGCGGGCGCGCTTAGTGCCTCCGGCTTGAACATTCTCAGTGCCCAGATTTTCACCCGCGCGGACGCCATTGTCTTGGACACATTTTTCGTCACGGACGCGCGCACGGGCGGGTTGGCCAATCGCGATGAGAAGGCGAAATTCGAGGCCTTGCTGGTGCGCGTATTGACCGACGGAAATGTGGACCTGCGGGCTTTGATCGCCAAACAAAAATCCGGCCGCCCGCTCTATCAATCCTACGAGGGCCAGCGCATCGAAACCGCCGTGAGCTTCGATAACGAAACCTCCGATGTTCGCACGGTAATCGAGGTCGAGACCGAGGATCGCATCGGTCTCCTCTACGCGATTTCGCACAGCCTGGCTGATTTGCATTTGGACATTTCCGCCGCCAAAATCGTGACCGAGCGGGGCGCGGCCATCGACACCTTTTACGTCAGCGAACTTGGCGGGGGCAAAATTGTTGACCAGGGCCGCTTGGATTTCATCGCCCGCAAAATCCGCGACGCGATCAACCATTTGGGGTAGACCGCACCATGACCACGCTCCACTCGCAAATTCCGCCGCATAGGGACTTTCCGCCTGGTGGAACTCGTCGCGCTGCGACGAGTAGCGCCGCGTCCAGCGGCGCAAGCGAAAAGATTGCAATAAGAGTGCATCCTCTTCCGCCAGGTTTTGGAGTGCGCAAGTCCGCTTGCGCTTTCAGGCGCGTGAGCAGGCCCCCGCGATGCGATTTTCACGGAAGTCGGTAGATGCCGCGGCGAACGGAAACGCAATACGCTGGAATTCGTGCATTTCTGACACGATTTTTAAATCGGAATTAACCAGGAAAACGGACCGGAAAGAGGAGTCTTCCCTCTCTTCCCTCAGGTTTAATTTTCCTTCCCCATCCGCGCTCATCTGCGAAATCCGTGGTCAAAATCCCCTGTTTGGGTGCGACTCCGTCGCGCTACGCGCCTTGCCACTCCTCGCTATTCCACCATCACCGCATACCCAACCGTTCGCACCTGCCCGCCCAACTTCACCTGCAACCAAATCTGATATCTTCCCGCCTTGGGAAACGCGAAGGGAAACGAAAGCGCGCGCGAGGCTGGCGCGCAGAGCAACTCCAAAGGCTGGTTCGCTAAATACCCCGCGTGCTCGCGCTCCGCAAAAAGCTTCTGCGAGGCCATCGAGATCGATCCCAGCGGATGAAGGTGCGTAAAAACATCGCCATTCTCGCGCATAATGATCAGGTGTCCGTACATCCCCAAATATGGCTCCAACAGCGCGGGCGAACCATCCGCGCCATTCAGTTCGAAGCGCAGTGTGGTTTCTTGGTTGACCCCGAGTTTCTCCGAAAATTTGGGCGTGAGTGTGAACCCTCCCGGCAGCGTGACCGGGCCCGGTGGGACCGGCGCGCTCAAGTCGAACGAATCATCCGCATCCGTCGGCGCGTCGCTCGGGCCGGCGACCGGCGATTCCGCAATGTGCAACGTATTCGTGAGCGTTTCGGAAAAGCCGCTTTCGTACGTCAGATCGGCAAACAGCCGGTAATCTCCGGCGGGCATCGCGGGCAGGCGAGTATTGAAGCCGTTACTGGCGGTCTGCAGCGGATGAAGGTGGACAAACGCATCGCCGCCCGGACTGCGAATCAGGAACAAGTGCATCAAGTGCTCGTGATCGGGAACCAGCGGCGGCCGGTCGAATTGCCCGCTCTTGGCCAGGCCGACGTGCAGCTCCTGATGCCCGCTGGCATCGGTGTGAATTTCCGGCGTGACCGAGCCCGAATGGTAGAGGCGTTGAGTGAGAAAGAATTTATCATCCAAGCCCCACCAGCGATTGCCAAAAGCCACCAGCCCCAATGCTATTAAACCGGCGATCCCCATGCCAATTCCCGCCCGCACGGAATTCGCCCGCGTCGGCGCTGAACCTGGCGCGAGCGACGCCTGCCGGATGGCCGTGCCTACAATCGAAACAAACAGTACGAACAAAAACACTCCAACCGCCAGAAAAGCGATTCCCTTCCAGCGCGGCATCACTAAGCGTTCCAGCGCTAGCGAATTGATCGGCACAATCGCCGTGCCGTGCCCCTCCGGTCCCGCGACATCCACGAACACGCTGTAACTGCCGGAATCCATGAGCCAAAGTTGTGCCGTGTAGAGATTCGTCTCGCCGGGCACCAATTTCGCCACATCCGGTGGTGGCGCCCCGCGGGTGCCTGCGTTCCACCGCACCGGCAGAACCGTCACCTTTTCCGGCTTCCCCGAAAAAACGCGCACATGGATTAGCGCCAATCCTGGCACCACGCCTGGTGGAACGATGGTTACCCGCACCGGATACGGTCCCGCCGGTCCTTCAAAGAAAACATTGAGGCTGCCAATATGGGCGCGAACGGCAGGAGTCAGCAGCAACAGCAGCAACACGGCCGCCAAACGTTTCAATCGACCGGTCACGGAGATCAGCGTTTGACCGTCCGCAACCAGTTGGCGAATCCGAGGCCGATTCGCGCGGGCACGACGGCAAGCAGAATGGCAATCACCGCGGCCCCGACCGTAAGCGGGTTAGATTTAGCATCCCAAAACTCGTGCAAACCGGGGCCGGGATTCACAAAATACGGCCAGATTCTGCCTCCGGCGAAAAATCGGTTATCCGCCGCCGGCGATAAAAGAAATTTGGAAATGGGCCACTGCACGGCGAGCAGGAGCAGAAAAAATACCACCGCGATCAACAGCGCCACGCCGGTATCGCGCCAGAATCCGGGGCGGCGGCCAAAAAATTGCATGACCAAATCGAGCCCGAACGCGGGCACAATGATCAGCAGCGGAAAGGGCGGGGGAACCATGTGATCCACCGGGATGTAAATCGGGGCCAGCATCGGATGCGCCGCGAACAAGGGCAGGATCCAAACCATCGCCAGCACCGCGCCCGTGTAAACCGCCGCCGCGCCCGTCGCCGCCCAGCGAAACGGCGTGGCTCGCGCCGCGACCACGAGGAAAAACGGAAATTGCAGGCAAACCACCTGGTAGAAAAACGCCGCATGTTGCTGGTTCGGAAACGCGAATTCAGTAATGAAAATGGCCAGTTGGATCACCAGCACCCCGCAGCAGAACAGCAACATCCCGCTGGCCATGGGCCGTTGCTCGGGCGTCGCGCGGTTTTGCCAGGAAATCGTGAGAATGAGCGCGCCGATGGCCACGTTGGTTGTGCCCAGCGCCAGCAGCGCGTGCGGCGGACTGACGATCTTGACATCCAACCCGTAGGCGTTGTGCCACCAGTCATCGAACGGCCCGGAAAGCAGCATGATGAACGACCCGAGAATAATCACCCACCCACCAATCGGCCCGCGAAAACCCCACACCGGAACCGTGGCATCCGTCGTTTCCGGCTTCGGCCAAAACGTATATTTCAAAACCATCCACCCGCAAATACATCCCGGCAATGTGCCGCCGAGATAAATCATCATGTGCGCCGGCGTCCAAAACGTGTCGCGCCCGATCGTCTCATGCCACGAAATATCCCAAAGCGTGCCCAGTGGAATACACGCCGCGCCGAAGGCCGCAAACACATAATGCCACGGCAGCCCCGCGATGCGCGCGACACTCGTGGAACTGTCCGGAATCGCCTGAACCGGCAACGTTTGACTTTGGGCGTTCATTTAGATTTTTCGTTCACCGAAACAACAACATTCCCGGCTACCGATTGGCGCGACGGAAAGAAAACGCCGGTGCGTATCGCCGCCAGGTCGGAACGTAGCGCAGACTTCCCAGTCTGCTGTGTCGCAGGTTTCCCAACCTGCGTGCCGTGAAACGTCCCGCCGCACGCCGATTTGGAAATCGAGGCCTCAAGATCAGTGGCGGAATAATTTAGGGGCACCCCGCGTTCGGTGAGGAAGTCTTCCGTCTGCCAATAATCCATGCCCAGCATTTTACCGACCTGCCGACGGGAAAGTTGTCCCGCCCGATACCCCTCGATCGCCGCGTCCTCCATAAGCTGACGCCCCACCACTGCGGGAGTTTCTCCCCACCGGCGGGCGACCCGATCGGGCAATTCAACAGTCACTTGCATCACGTTTTACACTACCATTGCGGCGGTCACTGTGGCAAGAAACACCATTTCGCATTTTCTCCCGTTCTGCAATTCGCCAATGAAAATCTGAGCTTGAATCCGCCAAATGGGTTCGCCAAAATTTGCAAGTCCTCGCTGGCATTTGCGGAACGGACGATTTATCGCCATGAAGAATTTTTACACTTTCCTTGCTTTGACGGTCGCGCTGGTCGCGCTGCCGTCCACGCAAGCCCAATTCAGTTATACGGTAAATGACGGAACTGTCACCATCACTGGTTACACTGGGACTGGCGGCGCTGTGGCTATTCCCGCAACGATCAACGAATTGCCAGTCACCAGCATCGGACAGGCGGCGTTCAATCAATGCGCCAACCTAACGAGTATTGTGATTCCCAACGGCGTCACCAGCATTGGGATTGCGGCGTTTTATAATTGCACCAACCTGACGGACATTTCGATTGGCGTCGGCGTAACGAACATTGGAGATTCCGCGTTCTATGAATGCAATCGCCTGACGAGAATCGCGATTCCCGCGAGCGTCGCCAGCATTGGAGTGGGGCGAATAGTGCTTTTCTGGGATGCACCAGCTTGGCAGTAATAAATGTGGATGCCGGAAATTCTTTTTATCTCAGTGTAAAAGGGGTGTTATTCGACAGGAGCCAAACCTCGCTCTTGCAGTATCCTGATGCTTTGATCGGAGATTACACGATACCGGAAGGCGTCACCGAGATTGTCGACAGCGCGTTTCAAGATTGCTGGGGCTTGACCGCCGTTACGATTTCCGCGAGCGTTAGCGGCATTGGAGACAGTTCGTTCCAGAACTGTAGCAATTTGACGAGCATCACTATTCCCGCCACCGTAACCAGCATACGAGGGCAGGCGTTCTTTGGCTGTACAGGGCTAACAAATATCAGGATTCCGGGAAGTATCACCAATGTTGAGGATAATGAATTTAACGGCTGCACCAGCCTAACCAACGTCACAATACTCGACGGCATAACGAGCATCTGGCAACAGGCGTTCTATGGCTGTACCAGTCTCACAAGCATTCGCATTCCTGGCAGCGTCACCAACATCGAAGAGGATGCGTTGTATTATTGCCTGAGTTTGAAAAGCGTCTATTTTACGGGCAACGCTCCTATTGCTGACGATTCGGTATTCGATTACGACAACGCCGCGACGGCCTATTATTTGCCCGGTACCAAGGGCTGGAGTTCCATTTTCGCCGGACGTCCGGCTCTGCTTTGGAACCCGCTCACCCAGACCGACGACGTCGGCTTTGGCGTGAACTCTAATCAATTTGGATTTACCATCAGCGGCACTCCCAACATTCCCGTGGTGGTGGAATCTTCCCCGAACCTTAGCGCGCCGGTTTGGACTCAACTTCAGACCGTCACGCTTACTAACGGGTTATTCCATTTCAACGAACCCATTCAGCCCAATAGTTTAGGCCGTTTCTACCGCCTCAACTTTCCTTGACGGCGCAGACGAGTCGGTGGTGTTTTTTTGCTGTTTATTCTGGGGTGTCGACGCTCAGTGAAGGCGCAAGGAAGGGAACGGAGTTTACGGTGCGTTTGGAAATCGTTCGCAATTTGTGGCCGGTTTGGGCCGCATCCTCTTCACGCCTTTACCAGGGCTTTTGCGCAAAAACTGTTGAAACTTTTACCGGCGGCAAGGGCTTTGGCCGCGAGCCGACGGTGCAACTCGGCTTCAATGCGCAAAACAAATTTGCCGCTGAACTTTTTTGCGGCCAGCGGTTCGGGCAGTTCCCGGCCGTCAGTTTCCAGAATCTCAACCCATTCCTCGACGATCCGGCAGAGTTTGGCGTACACTTTTGCCTCGTCTTTGCCGTGGCAGCATTGGCCGATGAGCGGCGGCGCGCTGCCCACAAAGCAGCCGTCCTCGTCGCTCCACTTCACGATTTTCATGTAGCGGGCGACCTTGGCCTTCAACTCACTCGTTTTCATTGTTTAGATTCCTCACGGCTTCACTTTCAAGGCCTCGCTGGCGGCGGCTTTCCGCTGCCGGTCATCAAAACTGAAAAACTCTTTTGCTCCTAAAGTCAAAGCCGCCGCGACGTGCAGTAAATCCAGACTGCGCGTGCCGAGCGTGGGTGTGTGGCGGTCGCTCAATTGCCGGGCTTTCTTATGCAATTCCTCGGAATCGAGCGGCGTCGGCGCCAGAAAACCGCTGGCAATATCCGCCTCGACATCCTGCCAGAGGAGGTCGCGTTGCGCCGCAGTGATACGCTGGCGTTGGACCGAGCGGTTAAAAGCGTTGCGCAGTTCCAGTAGGATCAGCGGCGTGAGCGGCAAAACAACGGGCGCGGCTTGAATGGCGGCCCGCGCCTGGGCGGACGTGCTTTCTTGCAAATAGAGGGAAGCGATAAAGCCAGTATCCGCAAAGGCTACCATTCGTAGCTCTCCCGTTCTTCCGCGATGGCGTTGCCGGGCAAAACCTGGTCGCCAAAGATGCGTTTCTGCCGCGCCTCGAAGTCCGGCAGCTTGATCTTTTTCGATTTAGGACGCGGTGGCGGGGAAAGGAGCGCAATGACCTTGCCTTTTTTGACGATCTCCACCTCCTGGCCTTCGGCAATCCACTCCATCACCTCGCCAAAGGCGTGCCGGAGTTGTCTGACGTTCGCGGTTTTCATGTTTAACAAGTATGTTGTACATTACCTGTCATCGCCGGTCAACGCGCTACATGAAACGCGCTTCGTAAAACGGCGGACAGGCGCGCTTTATCATTTTTACGCGCTCACCGGTCGCAACGCCGCCATCGGTTCCACTTCGCGCTCAATCGTTTCCGCTTTCTCGGACCGCACCAGACGCAGGTCGTAATCCGCCTGCAAGCCGGTCCACATTTCCGCGCTGGTGCCAAAGAAGCGCGCCAGCCGCAAGGCCGTGTCCGCCGTGACGCTGCGCTTTTCCAAAACGATTTCATTGACGCGGCGCGGCGGCACATTCAACGCCCGCGCCAGGGCGTTTTGCGACAACTCTCGCGGTTTCATAAATTTCTCGCGCAAAATCTCGCCGGGATGAATTGGGGGCAATTTATTTGTTTTCATTCACCAATTCTCAGCCGCAGGCGGCTAATTCTACCCGAGGTTTGATGCCCAAGTCTTCCGCGATGCTCTTGACGATCATGCCCAAGTTTCGGGTCGTTGGGTTGCCGTTTCGGTTCAACATCCGGTGAAGCGTCTTTTCGCCCAGGCCGGTTTGCCGCGCCAATTCCTTGAAGGTGATTTTGGCATGAACCAGATCACGAAGCATCGAGAGTCCTTCGGCGGTCTCTCCCTCCAGCAATGCGCTGAGGGCTTCGGCATAGAGGGCGCGGGCAAATTTGCGGTCGCGTCGAATCCGCACCATGACGGTTTCTTTATAATCTCGGGTCAGGGCCATTTTATGCCTTCGTCTGTTTGTGTCGTTTCCAGCGTTCCACAGCGACGGCGATGTCGGCGTCCTGCCGCCGTTTGCTGCCGCCAGCCAGCAAAATGATGATGTTCTTGCCTTCCCGGCCATAATAGACGCGGTAGCCCGGTCCGAAATCCAGCCGCAGTTCAAATACGCCGTCCCGCAACGGTTTGGCCGCGCCAAAATTGCCTGATTCGAGCCGGTGAACGTATCGGTACACTCGGGCCGCCGTTACCGCCTCAAGATCATCGAACCATTCCGTGTAGGGCGAACGCCCGCCTTCCGTGTATTCGCGAATCTCAAACGAGCCACTCATATGGTAACATATGTGTTACTACTGTCAACGACCAATGGCCGCGAAGGGAATGAGATCGGCGGATTTTGGCATAAATATTTGTGTCAAACATTGGCGGTGGTCGTCAACGGGTAATGCCTCAGTGAACGGTGGGGAGCGAATAGGTGGGGTTTGTCGCGCTGCGACAAACCGCCCGCGTTCAGCGGGCTTCCCGGACTAGCCGGGCAGCGTCGGCTTGTGCAGGTTGCGGATTTGCCAATTGCGCCGCTGAACGCGGCGCGACAAGTGCCACCATTCACTGAGGGATTACCCAACGGCACAATTTTGGCCGAACGCTTCCAATCTGACGGTGAGGCACTTTTCAACGACGGCATCCCGCGCGAACGCATTTGGCGAAAGGCCGCGCGACTTCATGTGCGTATTCCGGCGGTGATCCTGGTGGGGCCGAGGCAAATGCCGTCGGCAGTTGTGGTGACTTGAGGTTCCAATTTGGAACCTCAAGTTCGCAAATTCCCGCCCGGCAAGCCGACGCGTGAAATTTTTTGGAAACCGCTCCCGGTTGAGCTTCCAATTTGGAAGCTCAAGTTTGCCAAAAAAGGGAAAATTGGTGCGCTTAGCAGGACTTGAACCCGCTAAATGGGTATTCTCAGGGATTCCAGTCGGGGGTATTTCGTTGCCGTTCATTGCCCACCAATACACCATGGAAAGGCCATATTTCCAAGCATTATCTCGCATATTGTGGCAACGGCGGGAAGAAAAGAGTGTGCAAAATCCGTGCAAACCTACCGACTGTGCAAACCTTGTGCAAAATCCCAAATCGCTTGGCAATGTGTGCAAAATCTGTGCAATGAAACCGGAGCCGGTCAAAGCGTGACAATGCCCGCCAAACCGCCCCGGATTCGCGCTCACGTTGGCTCAGGCCGCATTAGGCACTGTTGCGCCGTTCTTGACCCCATCGGGTAAGGCGGTAAGACCGGACGCGGTGCTCGACTATTTTTGGGCTTGAACTTGGCCTGCCCGCCCTGCCAAGATTTCAGATGCCTCCCCGGTAATTGCAGGTCCAGACACGTTCAATGCCATGAAGAATATTTGCCGTTTGCTTTCCCTTGCGGTTGTGCTCGCCACTCCGGCGGCCTTGCAAGCGCAATTCAATTACAGCATCGCTGCCGGTGGCGTCACGATAGTGGGTTATACCGGCCCCGGCGGGGCGGTGGTCATTCCGGCGCTGATTCACGGCCTGCCCGTAACCGGCATCGGGGTCGAGGTGTTTGAGGACTGCGCAAACCTGACCAGCGTAATAATTCCAGATAGCGTCACTGGTATCGGAGATTATGCGTTTCTTAGATGCGCCAGCCTGACCAGCGTAACGATTCCCAGCGGCGTCACCAACATCGGCGCGTCCGCGTTCTATGGTTGCTACAGCCTGACCAATTTTACGATTCCCGGCAGCCTCACGAGCATCGGATTGGCAGCGTTCGAGAATTGCATTGGCCTATCCAGCGTTACAATCCCCGGGGGTGTCTCCAGCATTCCGTCGTATGCGTTCTATGCCTGTTACGGCCTGACCAACGTCACGCTCGCCTACGGTGTTAGTAGTATCGGGATGCAGGCGTTCTATGAATGCACCAGCGTCGCCAGCGTGACGATTCCCGGTAGCGTCACGATCATTGGGGAACAGGCGTTCTCTCAGAATGGCCTGACCAGCGTCGTCATTCCCGGCAGCGTCAACAGCATCGGAGAGCAGGCGTTTTATGACTGCGCCGGGCTGGCATACGCTTCCATCGGCAACGGCGTCACCAACATCGGGGCGGAGGCGTTCGAGTATTGCATTAGCCTAACCAACGTCACGATTGGCAACGGCGTCACGAGCATCGGGGAAGGTGCGTTCTCTGGCGACCCCCTGACCAGCGTCATCATTCCCGGCAGCGTCAGTACCATTGGGGAAGGGGCATTCGCGGGCTGCGGTCGCCTGACGAGCATTACGATCCCCGGCAGCGTTACCAACGTCGGAGATGGCGCGTTCGGGAACTGCTCCAGTTTGACCAACGCCACGATAGCAAATGGCGTTACAAACTTCGGCGATTATGCGTTCTATGAATGCACCAATCTGACCAGCGTCTTCATTCCCGGCAGCGTCAACAGCATCGGGGAATCGGCGTTCTTTGGCTGCTCCCGCCTAACTAGCGTTGCGATTCCCGGTAGCGTCACCAGCATCGTATTGGATGCGTTCGAGTTTTGCACCAGCCTAACGAATGTCACCATCGCCAGCGGCGTAAACAGCATCGGAAGCGGGGCGTTCTTTGGTTGCGCCCGGCTGCCCGCCATAACGATCCCCGGCAGCGTCACTAACATCGGGGTGGACGCGTTCGCTGACTGCTACAGCTTGACAAGCGTGTATTTCACAGGCGATGCCCCCGCTGTTAGTTCTTTCGGCTTTGAGGTCGGCACCACAACTATTTATTATTTGGCTGGCACTACCGGTTGGGGTTCCCCGTTTGCCGGTGTTCCTGCCGTGTTGTGGAATCCGGTAATTCAAGTTGGCAGTTCCCGGCCGGCGGTCACGAATCATCAATTTGGATTCAGTATCATCGGAACGCCAAATATCGTTGTGACGGTGGAAGCGTCCCCAAGTTTGGCGGGGCCGATTTGGTCCCCGCTCCAGACCGTCACGCTGACCAACGGGCTGTTCAATTTCAGCGAACCGGTTCAAACGAACGCCACGAGCCGATACTACCGCCTCAGCCTCCCATAAGCCGCGCCAATCGGCGGCAGACCGCCGGGGGTCATGCCGTCCCGCCGTTCTCCGGTTGCCCCTGTTTCGGTTGCGGTTCCGGCAACTGTGCCGGTTCCAGTTTGATTATCTTTTTGCCGCTCGTTAAGTCCATCAAATCCGCGTCGGTCATGTGCTGCAACGGACGCGGTCCGGCAAGCAAATCCAACGGGCCGCCGCTCGCCCCGGTCAGTTCGGTTTTGGTGACTCGCAATCCTTTGATGTCCGCGAGCAAGGCCATGGCGGATAACCTGTTCTTAATCGTGCCGTGTCGTATCGCGTCAAGGATTCCATTCACGATCAATTCTTCCGCTTGTTCGTTGGTCATTGTCGCCCGTTTCGCGAGCCAGTCTCGCGCGCAAGCTATATATACCGCCCGTTGCCGGTGCATTAGCCCGAATTCGTCCGCCAGCCATCGTTTTATCTCGCCGGGTGTCCGCTGTTCCACGAGCATTTGCGCCACCTTTTCAACTCGTTCCTCGAATTCATCTTTTGTGCATTTCTTGAACGGTTTCACGTTCCCCGGTCGCACAATGCCGTGCGTTGGTTTGTTTGATATTTCCATGGTCATTTTTTCTTTGGTTGCGGTTCGTCTAGGGACTTGGCGGGTGGCGGATTGCCGCCCGTCGAAATGGTTGGTTGCCCCGGTGACAGTCGTGACAGACGTGACACACGCCCGCCGTCCGTCACGAGCGTCACGAGCGTCAAGGCGATATGTGGCGGATTCATCCCCGCGCCTTCCTGTAAATCCGGGTGACGTGTCCGCCGCCGCCCGGCGTATGATCCCGCCCGGCAAGTAGCCCGTCGCGTTCCAATTCGTCCAATAGGGCGCGGGCTTCATCCGCTTTATGCGCCAGCCCCCCGCGTTGCACGTCCCGCGCGGTAATTCCGTCGGGTTTGTCCGCGAGCATCCCCAAAACTTGGTCCTGCCGGGCGCGCTTCGCCGCGAATCTACCCACCGCCAGAATTTCCATTTGCTGGCCCGCGAACCAGTCCGCAAGGGTGATTGCCGCTTGCGCGGTCGCAAGGTCAAGGTTCCGTTCGCCCGCGTTTGCCCCATGTTTTCCCGCGTGAATGCAAACCGCAATCCGCCAAGCTTGTTCGTTCCACCGCGCGGCGTAACTGCCCACGTCCACCAATTCGGCCCGCCGCCGCCCCACAATGCGGTTGTGGTGGGCTTTCAACGCTTCCTTGGCGTCCGGGTCTGGTTTGACCGTGAACGCCTCCGCCGCCAAGCGAAAAGTTTGGAGCGAGTCTAGGACAAGCTTTTCCCACGCGCGGGCGGTCGCCGGTGGAATACCGGGGCTATCACCGGTAATCAGTTGCGGTTCCGCCCGTGTGTGGCAAATCAAGAAACGCGGGAGTAGGCCGCCTTCCGTCAGACTCCGTTCCGCCAGCAAGGATTCAATTTTATCCGGTTGCGTGAGCCAGAGAACCGAGAGGCAAGGCTTGTGCAAGACCACGGGCGGGCGCGATTGACGATCTACGCGGCAGAACTCGCCGCTAAACGCTTTCAAGTAAATGTTTTCGTCCGTCCGTTCCACCTTGTTATACCGCCCCAAGATATTGTTCACGACGCCTCCCGCGTCCGGTGAGTGTGAAGCCAGACATTCACCCGCGCCCGCCAGCATCACCGCGAGCTTTTCCGTAGTGACATCTTCCACGGTCAATCGCGGTGGATTCAATTCCGCCTCCACACTTGCAAGTTCCGCCCGTTTGGTTTGCAGTTCCATGCGGATTTCCTCCCGTTCAACATCCCCTTTTTTTCGTGCGTCTTTTTTGAGCTTATCGATGTCCTGTTCGATCAAGTCTTTTCGTGCAAGTGCCCCGGGCCGGGTTTCCGTCTCCCACGCCTTTAGTCTCGCCGCTTCAAATTCCTGCAAAGGCTTTGCGGAATGACGAAAAGTTTCACTTTTACCAGACCCGGAAACCGCGCTCGCCAGAATGAACACGTTCCCCCGCGTGACGCGGTCCGCTCCACTGACTACTTGCAATCCCGCGCCAATGGATGCGGAAATCATTCCCAAGGAGCAACACCCGGCGAGAGTTTCCGGCACCCGCTCCGTTGCGCAAATTGCGTGGGCCATATTCGCGGCGTCCGGTGGTAGGCATTCCAGCGGAAAGGGTATGTTCGCCGGTTCGTCTGACGGCTCCGCCCCGTTGCCAATTGTTACGGACGGGCAGGGGGCAGGTTCGCCGGGGATGTAGAATATTGACGGCGTCATGGTAATAGCCTCCACGCTTGGTTGCGGCTCGCGGCGTCCATCAAGAGCGCGTCGTTCAAATCTTTAACGGGCTTGCCATCCGCCCGCCGGAGTCCGTCGAAACGGACGGCGTCAACGACAGCGCCAACGGTTTTCAATTGGTCCTTCCAACGTATGGCCGCCGCGCGGCCCGCATCATCCGCGTGAGAAAAGATGCGAACACGCTTGGATTCAAACATTGGCAGGGCGTCCGGGTGGATGTTTAGCGTTGCGCCCAACATGGCCACGGGCGCGCATTGGGCGTCCCGGTTGGCATAGTGGCTCGCCCCTTCCCATAGGGCAAGATCGTGCACGGCTAACAAGTCCGGGCCACCTTCACAAAGGGCGATTGTTGGGAACTGATTGGCTTCCCTGACGCCTATTGGCCACGCGGCCCACGAGCCGGGCAGTGTCCACGCCTTGGCTTGGACGTGTTCCCACGGCATCCCGTCCAATCGCCGGGCTTGCGCGTTCACCCGCGCGGCGTCCGTGATGATCCATGCGCGATGGACGTGGAGCGTGGCGAACCAAAGGATTCCCCGTTCCGTCGCCCATTCCAAGCCTTCACGGGAAATGCTCCGAATCCTGGCAAGCCGGTTAATTTCATCCGCCGTGCCCTTGGTGAAGTCCGGGAATACCGGCTTTGGCTTGGCGTCGGGTGTCTTGACTCCCGACGCTCTTGGCTGGCCTGTTCGCGGCTCCGGTAGCGTGCGTCCGAAAGCCATTTCAATGAACTTCCGGCAACTGTCCTTTTGTGATAGGCCGGTTGCTCGTTGGAAAAAGTCCACCGCGTCCCCGGCGTCCCCGGTGGCGAAGTCATTCCACAATTTCCCGTCCACCGAAACGGAAAAACTGGGTTTATGATCATCCCGGAACGGTGATTGGCAACTGGTTCCCGGTTCGCCGTGGTAGCCGAAATGCCGCCAAAGTTGCGGAATGCGAAGCAGGTCTTTGGCTTCTATTATCGAAAATTTGTTCATGGCTGGTTAGGATTTTGCCTTGCCAGCAAGCCGCGCCGTGATACAGTAGGACTGTCAAATCTTTACTGCCCCGCGCGTCCTGCCGGGGCTTTTTAGTTTTTGGCTCCTTCCACCGCCGTTTGGTTGCCAATGGTTTCGGGATTCATTGAACACCCCCGGTTTGCTGGCGGAGTAGCGCGGACCGGACACTCGGCCAGTGAAATAAAATCCGCCTATTCAGCCGGACGAATGGAATCTTTCCAGAGTTGCGCCAATTCCAGAGCGTTCGCCGACTGACCGGCAGACGCGCCAAGATTTGTTTTTCGTCGAGGAACGTTTCCTCGCTCGCCGATGCTTGTTTTGTAAGGTCGATGTTCACACAAGCACGGTGACGCTCCGGCTTGCATAACGCCAACAGGAACAAGTGACGCGGTCCCCCGGCTAATCTCGCGTCACAACCCGGAAGTAAATCCCATCCGGGCCTTGCTCTACTTCACAAATATTCCGCTGGTTGGCTTGCGCTAATCCCAGTCGGCTGACCCACTTGCGGATGGCCTCGCGGGACATTTCCTTGTCCGTGTCGCTTCGGCCAAGTGCCATTGCACAAAAAGCGGCGAGCGCCTTGCCGGTGAAAAAGCATAACGGCGGCATGTAGCGTTCGCAGGAAATGCCCGGTGAATGTTTCCAGACAAAAGAGCCGTTTTCCGTCCAGTTGCCAATTTTCGCGGTCTTAAAAATGTTTATCAATTCCCCGTAGAATCCCGTTTTGCCGCACAAATGGTTTCCTTTCAAATCGTTGCCGCACCAGTGATAAACGAGGAAACGAGCAACATCGCTGATGCGGTCATAGTCAATTTCGGGCACTCGTTCATTCGTTAAAGCCTTTCCCAACTCCCTGAAAAATTTTAGATCGTTCTGCTTCCTTGCGGTTTCGATAGCGAAAGCGATTATTGTGCCTTGAACGCTCCCGTAACACCTGACCATTTGAAGAGCCACTTTTCGTTCATCCTGCCTGAGATTGCCAATCACGACTTTGCCATCTTTGGTTCCCTTTTTGTCGAGATCGGCGATGGAAGCTTCGCTCCGAACGAGTCGAATCCAAAGGCCCCGTGCGGAGTCAAGGCTTTGGCGAACTTTGCAGTAATCCCGAATTTGTTCGGGATGCGCCGCGATTGTCCGAAGGATTTCTTTGGTGTGCTTTTTATCGAACATTCCGTTCAACACGTCGGGAAGTTCTTTGGGCATTTGGCCCGCTATAAAATCCACCTGCCGTTCGTAATCAAGCTGTCCAATCGCCTTATTTACCAAATAACTTTTGTCGAGTAAGGCCGCATCTTTCAGCCAAGAAAATCTCTCGCGGTCGCTGTATTTCAGGGCGTCAGGCATTTTTCGCGGCGGGCATGGGAATCACGTTATCGGCGGCGGCGGGCGGTTGGACGTTGAACCACTTTTCCGCGTCCGCTTTCGTGGCCAGTCCTTTGTAATGTTCGTGAATCATCGCGGGGGAGTTGCCCGCTTGTTGCGCGGTCAGGTTCTCATTGGCGTGCGCCGCAAAGTGATACGTGCAAAAGGCGTGGCGTAGTCCGTTGGTTTTGCGGTCAACTCCCGCCTTTTCGCAGAGCTTTAGGAAATGCTGTTGCCAAGTGATTTCATGCAGAGTGCAGAGCGGCCCGGTGGTGAACTTGTCGAAGTCGCCAAGCCACGCCGCGAGAGCCGGGCAGGATTCCACAAGCCGCCGTTGCCGGGTCTTGGCCTTGCCCGCCGTGACTTCGATATGGCCCGCCACGCGCCATACATCCTGCCACGTCAGGCGCAACAGTTCGGCGGTTCTGAGTCCCGCCAGCCCGCCGATGGCAATCATCGCCCGCATCGGACCTTCGGCGGCGTCAAGCAAGGCGCGGAATTCGGTTGCGGTGTAGAATTGAACTTCGGCGCTGTTGGCCCGCTCCGGGCGCATCGTATCGGCTTCGTTCAAGCGGTGCGTCGGGGAGATGTAATCTTTGCGGACGGCCCATTGAAGGAATTGCCGGACGGCGGCGCGGTGGTGGTTCCGGGACTTGGCGGACTTCTCACCCAACGAGCCGATGAAGGCGTCCAAATGTTCCTTGCCCAAATCGCAAATTGCGGTGCCGGGGAATGCGGACGCAAACCGGCGAAGTTGGATCGCGCGGTTGTAAGCATATTTCGGCGAGAGTTGCGCCCGTTCGCCCGCGTTGGCCTTCGTGCGCGGTTCATCGGCTTTGATGAAGTCCTCTACGGCTTCTTGAACATCCTTGCGCGTCACGCTGGCCACGGTGCGCAAGAAACCCTCTACGGCGTCACCCAACGTGCGCCCGTGCAACTTCCCGGCGGCTTCGGACCACTCAGACACGGCGGATAGGAGGGAAACGTGGCGTCCGGTGGATTGGCAAAAGGATTCGAGCCGTTGAAACGCCACAAGGGCGTCGCGGGTCTGGCTGGCGCTCAGGGCGGCGGCTTGCGAGCCTTTGGCCAGTTCCTTAACGACGCGCTCAGCGGCTTGGCGGGCGGCGGGATACGTGGGAAACGTCTGCATCTTCCGTTTGCCCGCCGTTGTGTAGCAGAGCCGGTAATAGGCGAAGTTTTTGGCCGGGGCGTAGATTTTCGCCGTGCTGGCCCGGTGTCGTATGGTTACGGGGAATCTCACACGTTTGTCAGGGGATCGGCCCTGATTCTGTGCAAAGTCTGTGCAAACTTCCTGAAAATCCCCGTTTTCATTGGGAAAATTGGTGCGCTTAGCAGGACTTGAACCTGCACGGGTTACCCCACTACCACCTCAAAGTAGCGTGTCTGCCAATTCCACCATAAGCGCATTAGCCGCTGCTAATGAAACAGGCCCGGGGTTGTCGTGCAAGGGCAATCTGACGAATTGCAACCGTCAGGCCTTGCCGTTTACCGCGACTTCCGGGCTCAACTTGAGGACTTCCGCCCGCATTTCCTTGCCGGGTTTGAAGCGCACGGTGGCGCGTTGGGGGATGGGAACTTCCACACCGGGATTGTTCGGGTTGCGGCCAATACGGGCTTTGCGAACTTTGATCTCGAAAATCCCGAAATTTCGCAATTCCACCTTGTCCCCCTTGGACAAGGCTCCGGCGATGTGGTCGAGCGCCTTCTGGACGATGCCGGACACCTGCTTTTGTTTCAGGCCGGTTTCTTCGCTAAGCAGCATTACCAAGTCACGCTTTGTCATGATCGTCGTAGGTTCGGAGCCTGATAGGCGTTAATCCATTAGCTTCGGTTAAACCATATATTCGCCAACCCGGTACTCGTCAAGCCCTTAAATGCGCAAGAATTGCGCATCGGCTCAAAAACCCCTACATCACGCAGCGAAACCCGGTATTCGACAGCCCGGTGTCGGGCGTGCATTTCATCCGCGCGCCGGGCCGGTAACCGGTGCAATACACGTCGCTGCACAGGTAGGAGCCCCCGCGCTGGACCCGTTTCCGGGCGGATGGCTCGTCGGGATCGAAGCTGTCGGCGGGGCCGGTGGGATTCTTTTCCGGGCTGTTGGCGTAATAATCCGGCCGGTACCAGTCCGCGCACCATTCCCAGACATTGCCGGCCATGTCGAACAAGCCGTAGCCATTCGCCGGAAATGACGCCACCGGCGCCAGCCCGGGAAAACCATCGGCGCCGGTGTTTTCCGCCGGAAACGCGCCCTGCCAGATATTCGCCCGCCATTTCCCATCCGGGCGCAGTTCATTTCCCCACGCGAATGCCTGGCGGTCCAGCCCGCCGCGCGCCGCGTACTCCCATTCCGCCTCGGTGGGCAGGCGTTTTCCGGCCCATTTCGCGTAGGCCTCCGCGTCATACCAGGCCACTTGCACCACCGGATAATTCGCGCGTCCGTCAATCGTCGAGCCGGGACCGTCCGGATGGCGCCAGTTGGCTCCCGGAACGTAACGCCACCATGCCGTGGGATTATCCAGCGGAATCGCCTCGTGCGGCGGCGTGAATACCGCCGAGCCCGGGACCAACAATTTCGGATCGGCGTCCGGAAAATCGCGCGGATCGGGCTGGCGCTCGGCAATGGTAATATAACCGGTTGCCCGGACAAATTTCTCAAATTGCTCGTTGGTCACCTCGACCTTGTCCATCCAAAAACCATCCAACGTTACCTGATGTTGGGGAAGTTCGTCGGGACGACCGTCCGTGGCACCCATCCAAAACCTTCCGCCGGCGATCCAAACCATCCCATTGGTTCCCAAATTTGCCGCGTTTGTGCGGCCGACCGGCGCATTGGTTGGCGCTGGAGGATTGGCCGGGGCGGAGAACTTCGAGTTGGGGGGCGTGAACGTGTTGTCTCGCTGGCTCCGCGTTTGCTGGACGACATGATACATCCAAAGCACCCACAGCCCCGCGCCGACGAGAAATCCGGTCAGGAAAACGACCGGCCAGAAGTATGGTTTATGTTTTGGCTGATTGCTCATGCGCCACCGGCATTATTCCATGAACCGGGGGCGAAGCGCAACGCAACTTGGCGGTGTCCTAAATTTGGGTAGGGATGGCGCGCCGCGCCGTCCGCGCCGGGTTGCGGCGCAATCGGAGACGCCATTAAAGCATTGGCCGCGAACGATTACGCGCTGGAATCTCTTGCTCCGCCCGCTGAACGCGGGCCGGGGACCACGCAGAACATCGTAAACATCGCAGCGCAATATCCCTGCCAAATCAGGACGCTGCCCAACGCACCTTGGCGGTGGTTTACTTCGTCGGATCCGCCAACCGGCCCAGAAACAAAGCGCTGCCGGAATGATTTTCGCGAATTAAGAAGAGAAACGGATGATCCGCGCGAAAAACGAGCGTGGGTTGCCGGTGAACCGCCATGGACCTGACCGTCACCGCCGTGGCGGCGGCGGCCTCCGTTCCCGCCTCATTGACATCCACAAACGCCTTGTGAATCACGTCGGAAATAACCAGATCGCGGGCGCCATCGATGCCGGAAAGGTCAGCCTGCGGCGAAAACGGATCGGCCATTCCCATTCCGGCGAGAATCGGGGCGAGTTCCAATTGCCGCGTTAGCTTGAACTTTGGCAGGAAGACATTGATTTCCACCGTCTTCAGTTGATTGAGAAATTCCTCCAGTTTCGTTGCGTTAAGCGACCCTTCCAGCTTGGGCAGTCCGCCGGCCTCCGGCAGCAAAACGACCATGGACACGTCCGGGCCCCGGTAGGGCAGCTCCAGCGCTTGCACTCCGCCGATCTCCGCATATTTAAAAAATCCCGAATTGCTCATCAGTGGTGCCTGGACCTGACCACCGGAGGTCAGGTGGAAAGGCGCGGGGACGGTTCCAGATTTCTTGAATGGTTTCGCCCAGTCGCCCTTGAAATAAATGGCGTTGACCAACACCAGTCGCGTGGCGGCATTCAACGCGCCCGGCGGAATAAGGTCGGTGATTTTTCCCATCGTCGCCTTATCCACCCAATCGTTGATCGCCGTCCGGGTGGGTTCCGCGGCGGTGTGAAAATCCACTTGATTTACATTCGCCCCGTACAGATTGCGGGCTGAATCGAGGAACGCGGGCAAAAACAGATGCCCCGCTTGCGTCCATAATCCATTTGCGACGGTCAGCGCGACGATATTTTTTTCGCGAATCGCCCTCAGTTGGCCTTGCAAATCGCTAAATCCGGCGGCAACCGCAGCCTGGCCGCCGTCGAAATGCAGGACCCGCGCCATTTGATTCGCGCTCTCCTCGCGCGCCCCGCCATAAACCATCGCCAGGCACGTGGAAATGCTGTACGGCGAGAAAAACAGATTGCCGCCGTCAGCGCCCACCTTGGCATATAGGTCCAGCGCGAACGCGGTATTTCCCTGAACCAGTTGTTCTGTGGCCGCGGGCAAATTAGCTCCCCACAACGCACCCGCCAAGGCGAGCCACTGAATCGTGCGGCCGAACCGGCGCGACCGTTGGGTGACATTCATAAATCGATAAAATCGCCATCGCCACGCTACCGTTGAACCAGGCTGGCAACGTCGATCACCACATCCGGAAACGCCGCCGGGCTGGCCTTGTCCCCGGCGTGAAGAATTGTTGCCGAACCGTAGCCGGTGAAATGCGGGTCCCGATATACCTCAATGGTTCGGTCAACCAGATTGACAATCCAAACCTCGGCGATGCCCGCGCGGCCATAGCGCGGAAGCTTTTCCTCGCGATCATAATCCAATCTGTCGTCCCCTACTTCGATGAGCAGAAAAACATCCTCGGGACGCGGATGACCGTTGACGTAAAAGTTCTCCAACGTTTTGACCAGCATCAAGTCCGGCACCGGCTCGGAATAATCATCCAAATGCACTGGATTTTTGCTGGATGCCAACCAACGCCCGCCTCGGATTCCGCCGAAAAATTGAATAAGACGCGTGACCACGCTTGCGTGGCGGGGGGTTGGCGGTGGTATATCGACAACTTGACCATCCAGCAATTCGACCTTCGCGTCAGGATGGAGCACTCCAATTTCACCCAGTCGGTAATATTCAGGCACTGTGAAGCGATGAATTGGCATAAATTGCCGGGTTGGGCAAGCCTTCAGCGTTTAAACACGCTGGCAACATTCACCGTTATTTCCGGAAACGCCGCCGGGCTGGCTTTGTCACATGCCTGGAGAATGGTTACCGAACCATAGCCGGTAAAATGCGGCTCCCGGTATACTTCAACGGTGCTATCAATCAAATTGGCGATCCAGACCTCGGTGATGCCTGCCCGACCATACCGCGGAAGTTTTTCCTCGCGATCGAATTCCAACGTGCTGTCGGACACCTCGACGAGCAGAAATACGTCGTCCGGGCGGGGGGGGTGGCTGGCGTAAAAATTCGCCGATGGCTTGAGTAGCATCAGGTCTGGTTGCGGCTCTGAACGATCGTCCAAACGAAGGGGATCTTGGATTGAGAACACACACTGATCACGGTCGAGCAGTCTGAAAAAGTGAACGAGATTTTTGACCACTGCGGCATGTGGCAGACCAATGGGTGACATATCGATGATTTTCCCGTCGAGCAGTTCGACGCGCGCGTCCGGCCGCAACATCCCCGTTTCGCCCATCCGGTAATAGTCGCTTACGGTGAAGCGATGAGCTGACTGAATCGGCATGGTGGAACCATAGCAAATCCACCCGCGTTTCGCAACGCCAACTTAAAGAGGCATTTTGCAACGATTTTTTCCGGTAACTGGCTTGACGCCACAATCCTTGGTATGTTATAACAGCTTAACCACCATAAGCAGTGGAATGGTATTTTATGCGCTGTCCGAAATGCGGGTGCCAGGATGACAAGGTGATTGATTCGCGCGCCTCCCGCGAGGGGGCGACCATTCGCCGCCGCCGGGAATGCGTGGGTTGCGGGCACCGGTTTACCACGTACGAGGAGGTCGAGCGGGAGGACCTTATGGTCATCAAGCGCGATGGCCGGCGCGAGAGCTTTTCCCGCGAAAAACTTCTTTCCGGCTTGAAAAAAGCCTTCCAAAAACGTCCCGTCGGACCGCAGGTCATTGAGGAATTGCTCGAAAAAATTGTCAACGAGATCAGCGACCAATACGAAAACGAAGTGCCCGGCTCGGCCATTGGTGAACGCGTGATGGCCGGCCTGCGCGCCATCGATGTTGTCGCCTACGTCCGCTTTGCGAGCGTTTACCGGCGCTTCGAGGAGGCCACGGATTTCGTGCATGAAGTAAACAAACTGGAGGAACACCCCACATGACATCTCCCGACCGTGACGACTTCGTTTTTCAAACCCCGGACGGCGAATATCTTTCCGCCGGGGACGTGACCATCTCCGTTGAATTGGAGGGCGATGCCGCGTCGCTATTTGATCCCGAGTTTATCCAGGACGCCGCCGCCGGCGTCTTGCACTATTTTCGCACCGAGTTGGGCCGCAAGTTCATCACGGTGGCGGAATTTTCGCTCGCGCTGGAAAAGACCCTCCGGGGATTCAAGCTGGGCGATTCGGCGCCGGACGCTTACGATGTGGCGCCGCGGATTATCCGCTCCGATCTGCGCAAACTGGCGGTTGAATCCGGGCACGGGTGCGAACTGCTGTTTTTCCCCCGCCTGCGCGAGGAACTGCGCGAACAATTACGGCACTCGCCCCAGACGCTTTGCTTTCAAGGCCTCCGCCAATCGGTCAAGCAACTTGCGGGCGCGCGGCGCTGGACCGCGCGCTGCCAGGAATTGCACGACCAGATTGTGGATTATTTGCGGTCTTGTTTGTCCCAGGAGGGCGGCGGGACGAGTTGCGCCCTGGTCGTTAGCTAATATATGACGCTCTTTGAAAAGATCATTGCGCGCCAAATCCCCGCGAATATTGTTTACGAGGACGATTTGGTTCTCGCGTTCCACGATATCAAGCCGCACGCCCCGGTTCACGTCCTGATTATCCCCAAGAAACCCATCACGCGCATCGCCGGCGCCAGCGTGGAGGACGAACGGGTGTTGGGGCACTTGTTGCTAAAAGCGGCGGAAGTGGCGGAGAAACTTGGCTTGGGAACAACCGGCTATCGTTTGGTGATCAATAACGGCCCGGATGCGGGGGAAACCGTCCCGCACCTGCACTGCCATATTCTGGGCGGCCGGTCACTGGCGTGGCCGCCGGGCTGATCAAGCTCCCATTACCTCGGCCAAAACGCCGCCCAGGCGCTCGATGCCGCTCCGCACATTGGCTTCCGTCCCGCCGCCAAAGCTCAAGCGCATTTCATGATTCGGTTTGCTCCGGTCAGAATCGTCCGTGTAGCATAATTCGCCCGGCACGTACAAAACATCCCGTGCCACCGCCGCTTGGAAAACTTTTGATTTCACCCCGGAATGCACTTTTTCCGGCAGGCGCGCCCAATAATATAATCCGCCCTTGGGCTCCCACCAGGTCACGCCGGGCGGGAAGTATTTCTTCAACGCGGCCAGCATCGTTTTGGCTTTTTTCGCGTAACGCAGTTGCAAGGCCGTCAAATGGTGCTCGTATTTGCCGGACGTGATCGCCCGGACGATCAATTGCTGGAGCAAATTTGACGAGCCAAAGTCGTGGTTGCCCTTGATGCGGATGACCGCGGTGTAAACCGGCTCCGGCAGAATTCCAAAACCAACCCGCGTTCCCGTCGCAAATGGTTTGCTATAGGTCCCGGCATAAATGACGCGGTCCGCGAATTCCCGCACCGCCAGGCCGGATTTCACATCATCGCCGGTGAATCGCAACTCCCGGTACGCCGCGTCCTCCAGCAGATAAATGGGATGTCCCGCCGCCCGCTCGTATTCGCGGAGCATTTTCAAGGCGCCCGCCTTGTTGGCAAAGCTCGTCGTCATGCCCGTCGGGTTCTGGTAATACGTCACCAGGTACAACATCTTCAGCCGCTTGATGTCGCCGCTCTTTTTCAGCGCCTCAAGCTTGGCGCGTAAATGTTCGAGGTCGATTCCATCCTGGGTGATCCGGATGCCGCCGCCGCGCAGGCCGTGGCTTTGTAAAATTCCGAGAAAGACGAAATACGTCGGATCCTCTACCAGCACAATATCACCCTCGTCGCACAGAGCCTCCGTCACCATGTAAAGCATCTGTTGGGACCCATTGGTGATCACCATGCGTTCCGGGGCGTAATCCTTGTCCGGTTCGAGCACGCCATCCAGCAAACGGAAATCCTGCGCGGTCAGTTCGCGCAACATCGGATCACCGGCGGTGCTGCCATACTGGAGGGCGGCCTGACCGGATTTTTGGGACTTCAAAATCTCGTTCAATAAGTCCCGCGCGTCCTTTACCGGCAGCGATTCGCTGTCCGTGAAGCCCGCCGCGAGGGAGATCAATTGGGGGCGTGATAGCGCCACATCCATTAACCAGGAAATGGGCGGCGCTTCCGCCCGCTGACCCAGTCGTGATAATGCCGAATTTTTCATTTGTGTCGGGGGAGTCTAGGGAAACCAATGGTCATTACCATACTAATTTTACTTATTCTAATGGCCACATTATACCACTTTTCAGCCTTGACTTTGAATTCCCGGCGTGGGCACCATGAGGTTGTTCGAGGCAGGGTAACGTTTTCGCTGGGGCGGCGTGATCGGGCGCCCGGCGGGGCATCGTTCTATGAACGCTGAAATACTGGATCTTTTTCCTTCCCATCGGAAGGGAGAAGGTTGGGGAGAGGTGATTCGTCCCTGGTGCTCAGCATATCACCAAGACGCGGAATCATGCACTCCTCCCCCCAATCGTCTCCCTTCCGATGAGAAAATCTCTTTAACGAGCCCGCCAGTCGCCGGTTTTGTCCGGCGACGATGGATTGATTTGATCCTAACTATTGGTTGTGCCGTTAAACGCCCCGCTCACGCTCCCTAATTTATCACTAATCCCAGTTCCGTCAAATGGCGGGGCCGCCCCGCCATTTGACAGCGACGAAATGGAGCCAAGGACCGCGGGCGCGTTTGAGGCCACAATTTTGGCCGACAGAATATTCGAGTGCAGCATCGGAATTCCGACGGGAACCACCGTGTGCTCCGGCTCGAACCAGAAGCGGACCGCGAATACCAGCGTTTTCGCGTCCGCCAGCCATTGTTTATGCCGGAAATAGGCCCCGTGGTTACCGCTGAAGACGAGTGCGGTTGGGTTCAGCACGTCCAACCCGGCGGGCCCGGCGATGCGGACGACGGTTACCGCCAGCCCGCCCAGCAGGCAGAGCATGAATATCGCGGCGAATTTAATTACGTTCCGAGTTGTCATAGCGTGTTCCTTCTCAAAAATGGAGTTGTTCTGATTTTCTTCGATCACCTGCTTGCGCCCGAATTTCCGGGCCGTTCTTCCTTATATACACACGTTGTCTCCAAAAGGTTTCAAATATTCCCCGGATTTCTTTTTCGCCCGGCGCGATGCCGGACTACGGCTTCTCCGTCTCCTTTTTATTCTCCGACTCGTTGGCCTTGGGGCTCTCGACCTCGTCCATCATCGGTTTTACTTTTTCCCAAACGTCCTGGGGGACCTTTTTCTGCTGTTCCGCCGTCTCGATGGGGCCGTCAAAGAGCGTCTTGCCGTCCTTGTCCCGGGCCGTCAAATGCCGCTTCGGATTGGCCACGATAATGTATGAGCCGCCATCGTCGGTTTTCACAATTGTTTTGGTCGAATTATGCGCGTTGCGCACCACCACGGTGGCGTCCTTGTCCACATCCATCCCGCTGCCGGCCAGCGCCTCCAATTCCTTTTCCACGCCCGCCAGGCTTTTGGTTCCCGAGTGGGCGTGTTTCACCGCGTCTTGAATCGCCTTGCGGGTCTGTTCCATCGTTTGCCGGACTTCCGAGTCGATATGTTGTTTGTCCAACGCCGACGTTTTCAGGGAAACCGCCAGATTCTCCAACCCGTCGTGCAGGCCGTTCAACCCGCCCAATTGGAGTTGGAGATCGCGGAGATGGCCGTGCAGGGACTCCTCGTCGATTGATGACTCCTCCCAAATGGTTTTTGCCAGCTTGGCGGTCACAGTCTGTTTTTTGCCGCCGCGAAAAAACGTGACTTTCACCTCGTCACCCTCGGAATGCATTTGCACCAATTTTCGCAACTGCGTGGGGTCCACCAGCATTTGACCGTCGAAATCGACCAAGACATCATGGTTTTTCAGTTCCGCCTTCGCCGCCGGGCTTTCCGGGGAAATCTGGGTGACCAGCAAACCCTCGCCGGGCTTCAGACTGAGTTGCGAGGTGAGGGCCTCGGAAACGTCCCCGACCGCGACCCCCAACCACGTCACTTTTTTGCTCGAAAGCATTCCTTTCGTCGGGTCGATCTCGCGGATAACGATCCGTTTCTGCCTCGCGTCAGCGTCGGTGGTGGATTTCACCATCTTGGAATGATCCTTTCGGACGATAATCTTCTTTTCTTTGGTGTCGGCCTTGGTGTCATCATCGTCGTCGTCCGCATCCTCTTTGCCGGGCGCGTCCTTGTGAATGATGATTGTTTGCTGATCGGCCTTGTCAGGGGTTTTGTCATCGTCGTCGGTTCTCACGGTCACCGAAGCGGTGATCTTGGCGTCCTGGTCATCGGCCATCGCCAGGCTGGGGGTCAGATTGATCGTCCAGACGCCGGCGGCGACTAACGCCCAGCTGGGGGATTTGAGCAGGAGTTGTTTGAGGTGGTTCATATTGGTTGTGTTGGTGTTGGTTTAATACGTTTCAAAACGGACGGGAACGACCTCCAGGCGGGGGCTGCTCTCCGAAAGGAGGACGCGCTGATATTTATCGCGCAGCACCATCTGGTCGATCCACTTTTGGCAATGGAATCGCACCGGTTCGCCGCCCGGCAGTTGGGCTACCGCGTCAAATGACGAGACCAGCTCGTGGTCGATTTGGACACCGCTGGCCGTGACGGGCGCGATTTCGGCGGGGTCGGCTTTGGCGGGAGCCGTCAGGGGGCTGGATTCCAGCCGGACAATCATTATGGCGCCGATTGTCGCCGGGGTTGCCAGCGCCAGCCAGCGCCAGCCGCGGAGCCACATCCTTGCTCCGGACTGCCGCCGGCTTTGCGTGGGCCGGGGGCGGACCCAATGGGGATCGGCGGCCCGCAATTGTTCCATGAAATATTCGGGCGGTTGTGCGGGAGTCATTCGCCGCAGCTCGGCCTCAAACTGGTCATGTTCATTTTCGTTCACGTTAAAATTTCTTTGGTCAGTTTTCGCAGTTCGGCCAGTCCGTAGCGGTATCGCGAGGCCGCGGTGTTGGCCGGGATTTCCAGTGCCACCGCAATTTCCTCAAACGTCAAACCGCCCCAGATTTTCAGCGTCACCACCTCGCGCTGCCCGTCCGGCAGATTTCCCAGCGCGTACTGGATCAACCGGCTGCGCTCCCGTTCCTCCAGGCTGGTATCGAACCAATCCTGGCTGGCATCGCGATGCACCGCCGTTTCGCGGTCCGCCCGCCGGTCATCGCGCCGGGCCAGATCAACCGCCCGGCGGCGGATCGTCATAAAAACCAATCCCAGCGGCGGCGGAACCCCGTTCGGCTGCCGCTTCCAGGACTCGAACACCGCATCCTGCACCAAGTCCTGCGCGTCGGCCTCGCAACGGGATTGCAATCTGGCGAAAAGCAGCAGACCCGGCGCATTTTGCGCGAGCCACTGATCCCATCCAGACGTCTGAGTCGTCTCATATTGCCGACCGCCATTCACGCGATTCATCTCATAGGCGTCGCCGCCGGATTCTTTTGTCTAAATTATTTAATTATTTTCCACGCGGCTCGATTCGTTGAACATCATTGAACTTGTCGAAATCCCGGTCGAAGGAGGCGACGGGATAGTGATGGTACGCCGCCGTGGCAGCCAGATACGCGTCAGCGAAATGAGCGTTTTTATCGCGACAACGTTTTAAGGCGTCGAACACTTGGTCCCGTTCGGGAATTTCAAGACCGCGACACTGAAGAAACGCCAGAAGTTTTTCCGCCACGTCCCGGCGGTTGATCGTGTAATAGGATTCCAACGTGAAGAATATCTCCGCGATAATCAATGGTAGTACCACCAATGTAACATCTCCCTGGTCGGCATCGGCAACGAGTTTGCGGGTCTTGTCGGCCATTTCCGGCGGATCACCCGTGAAGAATCGCACGAGGACGTTGGTATCAACGAGTTGTCGCGGCATATGTTATTCGATTCCCTCCTTGGCGGCGTGGGCGGCGACCGCGCGCATCATAGCCTCGCGCTCCGCTTTTCGCCCTGGAAATTTTTTGGACGGACGCAAGCTGCCAAACAGGGTTAATGCGGTGGGTTGGGCTTGAACCACCGCGGTACCATCGGGATGCACTGTCCATTGCAGTTTCTGCCGTGGTTTTACGTTTAGCGCCTCGCGAATTTCGCGCGGAACTGTGGTTTGGCCTTTATCCGTAAGTGTTGAGTATGTCATGCGCTAACATTACCATGGGGTGGGGTAATGGAGCAATATTTGCATTACTATTTTATTTGGAATTACCCAATGAGAATCGCGTCGCCGCCCGGATGATCTGGCGCTATACACGAGGCCCTTCCGGGGATAAGTTTTTGGTGTGAAAAGGCTTTGTTGGCGAATCGCATCCGTTATGACCCGGCTGATGGGGGCGGCGTTCATTATTATTGGCGTTAATTCCTGCGCCGGCGCGGCGGCCATTTATGTCTCGCCCGTCGGGGACGATCATTGGACGGGCGGACTAGCCGCGCCAAACCGGCAGAAAACAGACGGGCCACTCGCCACCTTGCCAGCAGCGCTGGAGGCGGCGCAAAAATTGCGGCGACTCGCCAATACGACCAACCCGGACATCAAAATTCTTCTACGGGGCGGGGTTTATGAATTGACCGCGCCGATCGTATTAAAACCCGCGGATTCCGGGAGCGATACCAATCGCCCGTTGATTATCGCGGCCTACAAGCACGAGAAACCCGTGTTCAGCGGCGGGCAAAAAATTACCGGCTGGACACCGGTGACTAACGTTGCGGGGATTTGGGTCGTCCGGGTACCGGATGGTTGGAATTTCCGCCAGCTTTTTGTAAATGGCCGCCGCGCCCAACGCGCCCGCACTCCGAACCACGGACTTTTCCGCATTGACGGTCCGAGTCCTCAAAGCAAACCGGCGCGGTTCACCTACCATCCCGGCGATATCAAGAAACAATGGGCCGCTGATGGCGACGTGGAAGTGGTGGCGTTGCTCGCCTGGTCGGAATTTCGCATGAAAATCCGGGACGTGGACGAAGCCAAACATGAGGTCACGCTCTCGACCGATCCCGCCCCATCCAACCAGGAGGCGAACGCGGGCTATTACATTGAAAACGCGCCGGACGCGTTGGACGAGCCGGGCGAGTGGCATTTGAACTCCCACACTGGCATCATCACCTATTGGCCGAAGCCGGGTGAGGACATGAAACGGGCCGACGTGATCGGGTCACGCGCGACGGAGCTATTGCGTTTTGAGGGGGATATTATCGGACGACATCCGGTGGCGAATGTTGTCTTGGACGGTTTGACCTTTGCGCACAGCGATTGGCATTTGGACAAGGATGGCTACGCCGGCGTGCAGGCGGCGGTTCAAGTTCCTGGCACCGTGCATGGTGAAGGCGTGGTGGATTGCATAATCCGGAATTGCCGGTTCGAGCATTTGGGCGGCTACGCGCTGGAATTTGGCCGGGCGTGCCAGCGGCTGAAAATCACGGGCAACGAGATTGTGGATATCGGCGCGGGCGGGCTTCGCCTGGGCGAGGGAACGTCCCGCGCCGAACCGTTCGACCTGTGCTCGGGGAATATTATCACCGATAACCACATTCATGAGTTGGGCCGGGTTTATCCCTCGGCGGTGGGTATTCTGGTATTAATCAGCGGCGGAAACTTGATCGCGCACAACGAGATCAACGATCTCTTTTACACGGCGATCTCAGTGGGCTGGGTGTGGGGATATCAAGAGTCGGCGTGCCACGATAACCGCATTGAGTTCAATCATCTGCATGACATTGGCCGGGGTTTGCTCAGTGACATGGGCGGCATATACACGCTGGGGATTCAAAAGGGCACGGTGGAGCGCAACAACCTTATTCACGATGTCTCGTGTTCGGTGTATGGCGGCTGGGGCGTTTACCCGGACGAGGGGAGTTCGGACATTCTGATCGAGAGCAACGTGGTTTATCGCACGAGCAGCGCGTCGTTCCACCAGCATTACGGGCGGGAAAATATCATCCGCAACAACGTTTTCGCTCTGGGCCGGGACCATCAACTAATGCGCACCCGCGCCGAGCCGCACATCTCATTCCGGTTTGATCACAACATAGTTTATTTCAACTCCGGTGATTTGCTCGGCAGCAATTGGGGCGACGATAAATTTGAAATGGACTATAACATTTACTTCGACGCGCGGCCGGGAGCAACTCCCGCGGCGATGCGTTTCGCCGGCGGCGACTTTTCCGCGTGGCAAAAGCGGGGGCATGATATCCATTCGCGAATCACCGATCCGAAATTCGACGGTTCCGGCAAATTCCCCTTTCTGCCGCGGCCTTATTCGCCCGCGCTAGAGATGGGATTCCAACCGATTGATCTTAATTCCGTTGGCGTCCGCCCGGAGCAACTTCACGCCAGCAATTACGATAAATGATTGACGCATGGGATAGACGACACTACAGCGTGGTGCCGCTTCGTTCGGATGTAGCGCCGGTTTCCCAACCGGCTGTATCGCCGATTTCCTAATCGGCTTGCCGCAAGCATACCTGGCGCGCCAGCTAGACCGACGGCACGCAGGTTGGAACCGGCGCTACGTCCCACTCCGGATCTGCCGTCTATCCGCTGGCTTTGCCGGTAATCCCGCCGCTAACGCCGCGAGGATCGATTCCGTGTCATACACGCACCCGCCCCACGCGCCGCCACTGACGCTTTGCAAAGCGGCCCACAAACGCGTGTCATCCGGCAGCTTCGGGTCCGGCGCAAGGGCAGGGTGAGGGCGGCGGTCCGCCAGAAGTTTAATGCCCTCCATGGCGGAAAACTTATTCGCACCCTCACCCACAAGATCGACCGTCGCCTCCAACCGATTTCGATCCACGACAATGCGGATGATGTCACCATCCCGTACGCGACCAACTGGACCGCCCGCCAGCGCTTCCGGACTGACATGCCCAATACACGCGCCCGTGGAAACACCGGAAAATCGCGCGTCAGTGACGACCGCGACATGCTTGCCATAGGGAAGATGTTTCAACGCTGAAGTGACTTGATAGGTTTCCTCCATCCCCGTCCCCATCGGACCGATGCCTATCAAAACCATGATGTCGCCGGAATGAATTTCATGCCGCTTAATCGCGGCCATCGCGGCCTTCTCACTGGTGAAAACGCGTGCCGGACCTTCTTTGCGATAGACCCCATCGGCGTCCACGACGGAGGAATCGATGGCCGTGCTTTTGATCACCGCGCCATCCGGCGCGAGATTGCCGCGCGGGAAAGCAACCGTGCTGGTCAGGCCCCATTCCCGCGCGCGGATCGGCGTAAGGATTACGTCATCCGCCTCGACCCCGTCCTGCGCTTTGAGAATGTCCCGGAAGCGAATGCGCCTTTCGGAAATTTTCCAAGCGTCCAAAACTTCGCCAAGGGTTGCGCCGGAGACGGTGAGTACGCTTGTATCCAGCAAACCAAGCTCGCGTAAATGCGACATCACCTCCGGCACTCCGCCCGCAAGGAATACCCTTACGGTTGGATGGTGGACTGGCCCGTTTGGCAGGACACTAACCAGCCGGGGCGTGCGGCGATTCACGTCAACCCAATCATCCACCGACGGACGGCGCAAACCCGCCGCGTGCGCGATGGCGGGAATGTGCAGCAATAAATTGCTGGAACCGCCAAAAGCCGCGTGAACCACCATCGCATTGCGAATGCTGGCATCGGTCAAAATATCGCGGGTAGTTCGCCCGTTACGGGAGAGGTCGACCACGGCTTGCGCGGAACGAACCGCCATGTCCAGCCACACCGCCTGCCCTGAAGGCGCGAGCGCGGTGTGCGGCAGCGAAAGGCCCAGCGCCTCGCCCACGACCTGCGCCGTCGCCGCCGTGCCGAGAAACTGGCAACCGCCGCCCGGCGATCCACAGGCGCGACAGCCCAGGTCCGCCGCTTCCTGCAATGAAATCATCCCATGCGAAAATCGCGCGCCAAGCGTCTGCACCGCCCCGGCATCCTCGCCATCCGTCGCCGGCAGTGTGACCCCGCCAGGCACCAATACCGTCGGTAGATCGCGCGCGCCTGCCAGTGCCATCATCATCGCGGGCAAACCCTTGTCGCAAGTGGCCACACCGATGACTCCAGCACGCGTGGGCAACGAACGTATAAGCCGGCGAAAAACCACCGCGGCGTCATTGCGATAAGGCAAACTGTCAAACATGCCCTCCGTGCCCTGCGTGCGACCATCGCACGGATCGGAGCAATACGCGGCAAACGGAACCGTCTTCAGCCTTCGCAACTCACGCGCCGCAGCCTCCACCAATAATCCGATTTCCCAATGCCCCGTGTGATAACCTAGCGCCACCGGCGCGCCATCGGGCGCCCGCAAGCCGCCTTGCGTGCTAAGAATGAGAAATTGTTTGCCCAATAATTCCGCCGGATTCCAGCCCATGCCCGCATTCTGCGTGAGGCCGAAGAGATTTCCGCTCGGCTCGTTCAAAAGCATTTCCGCGGTGACCGGCAGGCTCCCCGCCGGACCCCTCGCCTTGGTGCGCAATTGATAAATATCCGGCGATAGCGCGGGAAAAATCTCGATCCGGTTCATGGCCAAATTGAAACACTCCCGACGAACTGGGCAAGGGAAATATGGGCTTGGAAGTAAAACGCGAGTGACCGCGGGCGCCAAAAAAGGTAGGGATGGCGCGCCGCGCCGTCCGCGCCGGGTTGCGGCGCAATCGTGGGCCACCACACGCGCGGTGAATCCAACTTCGCCCTCGCCGATCCGGGACGCGCGTCACAGCGCGATGTTCCGTGACTGACGCATTTACGTTTGGAATAATCGCTTGTCACCGGCGTTCAAAAAAAGTCGAATGAGCGCATGAAACTCTGCCGGTTCCTAACCTCGCTCCAGACGCCCGCCGTTGGCATATTGGCGGACGACGCCACCATCATTGACCTGTCGCCCGCCAGAATCACCAGTCTGTCGGAATTGCTGGAGTCGAATGATTTGCCCGCGCGGATGCGGGAGCTAACGGATGAAAACCTTCCCCGACTGGCTTTGGCCGACGTTCAATTGCTCGCCCCGGTTGACCGGCAGGAAATTTGGGCGGCCGGTGTAACTTATCTCCGCAGCCGAAAAGCGCGGATGGAGGAATCGGAATTCAGCGCCACGGCATACGACAAGGTTTACGAGGCGCCGCGGCCGGAATTATTTTTTAAATCCGTGCCGGAAAAAGTTGCCGGGCCGGGTGATTTTGTGGGCATTCGCGCCGATGCGACCTGGAGCGTGCCGGAGCCGGAATTGGCGCTGGTTTTCAATTCCCGCGGGCATTTGGCCGGATTCACGATTGGAAACGATATGAGTTCGCGCGACATCGAGGGTGAAAATCTGTTGTATTTGCCTCAAGCCAAAATTTACGAGGGCTCCTGCGCCCTCGGGCCGTTCATTACCATTGGTACAAGTGAGGCAGAGGCGCGGGCGTGGGAAATTGAAATCTCCATCGAACGCGGGGGCGCACCGACATTCTCCGGAAAAACGCAAGTCGGTCAAATCAAACGCTCATTTGGCGAACTGGCGGACTATCTGTTTCGCAGCCAGAAATTTCCCCGCGGCGTGGTGTTATTGACCGGCACGGGAATCGTCCCGCCCGACGGCTTCACACTTTGGGCGGGGGACAAGGTGAGCATTTCAATATCCGGTGTCGGAACCTTGGAGAACTCCGTCGCGGTGGTTTAAGAGCGATTGGACTGGCCGCGAAAATGCGCAAAAGGTCGCAAAATCCAAGGAAGCCGCAATTGGAAGCGGCACCGTTGATTCTCCGCCAGGTTTTGGAGTGCGGAAGTCCGCTTCCGCTTTATAGCGCGCGGGTATGATTCAGCAGTTCAAGCTGTTAGTGCGATCGACCGACGCCGAACCAGATGTTTGCCGTGGCACCGTTGTTTGACGACCTTTTGCCAGAGTGTGCGGAGCGTGTTTATCTTTCCGCGAGGTCTGAACTCATCAGAGTCGGCTTACGCGCTTGAAAGCGGCAGCGGACAGCCGCAGTCCAAGACACTGGCGCGGCTGCCAAAAGCCCGCAGCTAAATTGGCGCGAAAGCGGTCGGCTGCGCGGATTACCACGACTGCGCGGGCGAAAGATCAACCCGCTTTCCGGTCTCGGCGGATTCTCGTCCGGCGCAGAGGATTTCCGTGACGATCATATTATTCTCCAGCGAGGAAAGACCCGATGGCTCGATTTCGCGGCGCACCACCGCAACCAGATAAGTGAGTTGATCGGAATTGACATTCGCGGTTGCCGGTGCCGCCAGTTTTTCCTCCGTTTCCTCACCGCCGGGTTTGCGCACTCGCACGATATTGCTCTTCGGCGAAAGGACATAACCGGCCTTGCCATAAACCTCCATATCCTTGCGGTCGAACGGCCAGTTCCATGAGGCTTGGATGATGCCCTGGCTTTTCGGATAGGTCACCACGATGGTCGCATCATCCTCTACCTTGGGATAAACGTCCGGCTTGATGTGCTGCGTCATGGCAAAGACGGAGGTGGGTCGTTGTCCGTGGTTCAGCCAGGCGATCAAATCCGCGCCGTAGCAACCGAAATCCATGAGCGCGCCGCCACCGTTCTGCACGGGATCGGTCAGCCAGCCCAGGAAATCCTCCGAGCAACCGATTTCCCGCGGCCCGCGATGCCCGTCATGCACCACGATGCGGCGAAGATCGCCGATGGCCTTTTCGTCGTTGAGAATTTCGTAGCTGCGTTGCACGGCGGGATACCAAGTCGTCTCGTAATTAACCATGACGCGGATGCCACTTTTCTTCGCGGCGGCGGCAATGGCCCGGGCGTGTTCCATGCTCACCGCCAGTGGCTTTTCCATCATCACATCAATATGGCGGGCGGCGCATTCCTCGACCACGCGACGATGTTCAAACGTGCTGGTGAACGTGGACACCGCTTGAATGTTCGTGTGCGCCAGCAAATCATCCAGGCTGGCAAAAAACAGATTGGTGGAAATATTGAAACGCCGCGCGTACCGCGCGCACAGGTCCGGGTTCGCCTCGACAATTCCAGCCAGATGCACATCCGTCCGCTTCAGCGCCCGCGGCAGGAAGCCGAGCGCGTGGTCATGCGTCAAACCCACCACCGCGTATCGAACCGGCGGCTTGGCATCCTCGGAAAACGCCTGCGTGATCCCCAGCCAGAAACCGCAAAGACAGATGATAAAAATTCTCATGGTGCGGGAATAGTATTCCCGTGCGGGTTGGATTTTTCAACTGGGGATTCCCGCGTTATGAAACCCCGACTCTCGACGCGGAGGGGGAGGGGAATTATGATTGGTCGATGTTTCGTCCGTGTATCGATCTCCATGAGGGCAAGGTCAAGCAAATCGTCGGCGGCACGCTGACGGACGGCGCGGCGGGGCCGCGTACAAATTTTGTTTCGGACCGTCCCAGCGCGTGGTACGCCGAATTGTACCGGCGGGATGGTTTGACCGGCGGGCACGTTATCATGCTCGGGCCGGGCAACGAAGCCGCGGGGCGCGAGGCATTGCGGGCGTATCCCGGCGGACTTCAAATCGGCGGGGGCATTCGCGCGGATAACGCCCCCGGTTTTTTGGACGACGGCGCCTCGCACGTCATCGTAACTTCCTGGATTTTTCAAGGCGCCGTTTTGAACCGCGAACGATTGAATCAATTAGTTACGACCGTGGGCCGGGAACGGTTGGTGTTGGATTTAAGTTGTCGCCGTCGGGGTGATGATTATTTGGTGGTGACCGATCGCTGGCAAACGTTCACGGATTTGTTGGTGACAAGAGAGACGCTGGAGGACCTGGCCGGTTATTGCGCCGAGTTTTTAATTCATGCCGTTGATGTTGAGGGCCTTTGCCGGGGGATCGATCGCGAACTCGTGGAAAAACTTGCCGCGTGGTCGCCCATTCCCGCCACTTACGCTGGCGGCGCGAATTCCCTCGCGGATTTGGAGGATGTCACGCGCGTTGGTCGCGGCAAGATTGATCTGACCATTGGATCGGCATTGGATATTTTCGGCGGCTCCAGTGTGCGCTACGCGGATGCGGTGGCGTTTAACCGGCGCGCGCGGGCTTAATGAATTCGCGTCGGCAATTTTCAAATCGCGCGCCCGCCTAACGGGCGCGCTTTTGTGTGGGATTCACGCGCATTGCGTGTGAATTTCTCCCGCCGCGCAAAAACGCCCTTCAATAATCACGAATTTGGCCCGAAACAAGGTTGGCATCTCTAATGCTAGTTACTCTTCCGTAGCTAATAAAAATCACTCTTTATGGCACGGAAATTATACATATTTAATCCGACAGGCAGGGTGAGAGCCGACGGGCAGCCAAACGGTCCCGTCAAGTGGCTCGGCGGATACAGCAGTAATTATGCTTATCTTGGGGATTATTCGGCTCGTTTGCTTGGCGTGGGCGGCCATCTTTCGATCCGGCGGTTGCCCACCTGGCTTCACAGCCAGCCGCAGGGGGTGAAATTTTTGAAGGGCGGCGCGAGCCGCTACGATCGTGACTTTAGGGGGTGGGGTTGAACAATCCATCCGGGCGCGGACTGTGTTGGCCGCGCCCGGATGGTGCCAGGGGCTTGGAGGCCTGGCGGCTTGGGCGTTCGTCTTTTTGTTAATCGCGTTTTTCGGAGCGCAGACCCGTCGATTATTCGTCCGTCGGCGGGCTTTCCCATTCCGGATAAACCTCGGCCTCCAGTTGCCCCCGCCGGATCAATTCCTGTAAATCGCGGATAATTGTCCGCCGGGCCACGCCAAATTCGCGGGCCAGCGCGGAAATGTTTGGCCGCTCGCTCGACTTTCCCAAAATCTCCCGAATCCGAATTTGCCGGCTCAACCGGTCGGTTGACCGGCTGAAAAGATCGAGGGCGTCCACGCGCCGGGAACGTTCCAGGGCTTCGAATTGACGGACCACCTCGCTTTCGCCGCATTCCTTCAACGCCGTCACCACGGTCCGCCGCAACTCCCGCACATCCACCGGTTTTGGCAGGCAGTAATGCGCGCGGCGCGGGCCCTGGAGCGCGTGGATTTGCTGATGCACCTCCAGCGCGCCGGACACCACAATGATCGGCACATAAGGCAGTAACTCGCGAAACTCCGGCAGAAAATCGAGCCCCAATTCGCCGTCCGCCAGAACATGGTCGAGAATCAAAAGATTGGGCGGGCCTTTGCCGATGGCCGCGAGCGCCGCGCGACCGGTGATTGCCCGGATCAATTGATATTGATCCAGCGCCTCCTCGTAAATTTCGTACTGAAGATCGTCGTCCTCCACGATCAGGATTTTTGCTTGGCTCATGGTCTCGGGTGCGTTCTCAATTTTAAGCTGGAAGTCTTGCCCCGTCCACCGGCATTTCCCGAACGGGAATGATCAATGTGAATACGCTGCCCCGGCCGATTTCGGATTCCACCGCCAACCCGCACTCCATCCGTTTGGCGAGTTCGTAGGCCATCGATAACCCCAGGCCTGTGCCCCGGCGGGCGGACATTGACTTCGTGGTGAAAAACGGCTCGAAAATGCGCGCCAGAATTTCCGGGGAAATGCCCGTTCCAAAATCCCGGACCGAGATGAACGCATAGTTCGCCGCCACCGCCGGCGCGAGGGCCAAAACCGCGGGCAGTTTGTCGAGCCGGCCGACGGTCAGGATTACCCGGCGTTGATCGGTCATCGCTTCCGAGGCGTTGAAGATCAGATTCAGGAGAATTTGCTGGATGAAATCCTTGGACGCCGGAACGGGCGGTACGGAGGGATCCAGAACGCGTTGAACCTCCGCCTCGCGCAGAAAACGGTCGCCGAGCAATTGGACGGTGTCGTTGACGATTTGATTAAGATCGCAAAGCGATTGGTGGTCGTCGGAACTCCGGCTGAAACCGAGCATCGCTTTGACAATGCCCGCGCCTTGCTCCACCACGGTATTGATGCGGCCGGTGCGCGCGCGAATTTTGTCCGGTTTGTCGAGATTATCCTCAATAATCTGCGCCGAGCCCTTGATGATCGAAAGGATGTTATTGAAATCGTGGGCGATTCCCGCGGAAAGCGTGCCCAGGGCTTTCATCTTCTGGCTATGCAACAATTCCTGGTTCGCGATTTCCAATTGTTTGGTTCGCAACGCGACCTGCGCCTCCACCTCGGCGTAACTCCGCACCAACTGCCGGTGACGGTTGAACGCCAGACCGGCAAAAAAGATGGTGACCACCGTTCCCGCGATCGAAATCGATACCAATCGCGATTCCTTGTACCACGGCAGGGCGATGGCAAACTCCAGTCGCGCGGGACTGGTATCGACGTTCCAGTTGCGGTCCATGCTCCGCACCAGCAGAACATGGTGGCCGGCGGGCAAATCGGGAAGCCGGGCGCCCGGTTCACTCTGGTATTGCGACCAATCGCCACCGTCCAACTGGTAGGAATAAAGCAGCCGGTTGGCCGGCGTGTATTTCCATTTGTCCGCGCCGTTGAAGTTGACGGAAATCACCCCGCCCTGGATTAGATTTTGGCCCTGCAGGTCGCTTACGGATGTGCGCGGCGGATCGGGGTCCGCCTCCGGGTGATACAAACTCAGGCCCCGCGCGGTGCCCGCCCAGATGCGTCCGTGATCGTCCTCGATAACCTCGCGGATTACCCCGCTTGGTAAACCTTCCTCCGGACCATTGACCATCCAACCGCCTTTGTAAAAACGATGCAACCCGTTGTCCGCCGCCACCCAAATACCGCCGTCGCGGGCCTTAAGGAGCGCGTTGACCCGGTCGAAACCCGCCTTGATCAGCCGCCAGGTGGTGCCGTCAAATTCCCAAATTTTATCCTGAATTCCGTGCCAGTATTTGCCCGCGCTGATTTCCACCATGCAGGCCGGGCCTTCCGACTCGTTTCCGGCGGCCGGTCCGAACGCCTGCCATTTTTGATCGTGAAACCACGCGATTCCCCGGCTGCCCCCGAGCCAGATCCCGCCATTTCCATAAGCCGCCGCGAAGAGCAGTTCGCCCAGGTTCAATGCCTCCAGCCTGGGTTGTTCGACGGGAAAGGGGGCAAACTTCGTTCCGTCGAACAATTCCAGATGATGCGGCTCGCGGTTGGGATCGGGTTCAGAAACATCCACGCATAAAGCGCCGTCGCCCAGCCGGCCCAGCGGTCGCAGTCGCGATCCATCGGGGCGGGGGACCGCATGGAACACGTTGGCTCCGGAATCAAATTGAAACAGTCGGTCCCCCAATCCCAGAACCACGCTGCCATTGGTCAGGGCAAAAATTCCGCGCGCCGGTTGGAGATTGGCGCCGGCCTCCTCGGGAAAAGGATACGTTTGCCACTCGTGATCTTGCAGGCAGTGCAAGGCGTTCGCGGAAACCACCCACAGCCGCTGCTGGCGGTCTGCGGTCAGGGCGTAAATCAGCGGGTTAATTTCCGAATTTGCCGCCGGGTTTTGCCAGGTCAGCGGCGAGTAACGGAATAATCCGTCCGAGGTCGCCAGCCAGAAGACCCCGTTGGTTCCGGCGGCGGCATCAAAGTAATGGTGGGCGGAGACTTCGTCGTTGACCGGCGTTTCCGTCTGCCCGGCTTCCCACTCATAAAGGGAATTGATCGCCGTGGCCCGGAACCGCCCGTCGATCCCGCGCCATGCCCGGGTCAATTTCTCTCCGCGCAGAACTTTTACCGTCCATTCATGACCGCTGAAATACGCCACCCGCTGGCCCGCGCCGCCGCTGGCTTCGGCCAGCATCGTAACCCCTCCCGCGTCATCCTCCATGGGTTCGCGCAGGTTCTGAATCTTGAGCGCCGGATCCGCTGGATATTCCGTCCATTCGGACTGCGGTCCCAGGTTTTTGGCCGGGCCGGCAATCTTGGCGAGACCCTTCGCTCCCGTTACCCAGATGCCGCCGTCGCGGGCGGCGGTCATGCTGAAAAACCGCCCCAATTGTGTTTGGCTCGCGGCCCGCAGCGTCGTGATCCGGGCCGGGCCGGGATTTTCCGCGCTGAATTCCATCCATGCCTCCGGCAGCAGGAACAAGACGCGATTCTGCCTGACCGGATAAAGCGGAAACGGGCGCAACAGGTTCGGATTTTCCTGCCGGAGCTGGGCGGCGATTTCCGGAACGGGATATTCCACCCAGACGCCGTCTTTGAATTGCTGCAATCCCCGCGGCGCAATCGTCCAGATCTGCCCGCTGGCGCTCTCATAGATGCGGTGGTTGCCCATTCCCGGCGCGGGGATGTCATGAACGGCAAAACCGTCCAGCCAACTGGCGTACGGCGCATAAGGATACTTGATCCAAATCTGGCCGCGCGCGCTGATTGTGACGGATGACGTGATGGGCTCTGCCAGGCCGTCGGAGGCTTTGTACACCCGCCAGTTTGATGCGCTCTGGCCCCAGCCGGACACCGCCATTCCCGGGAAGGCAACCCAAAGGAGGAGAAACCAGCGTTTGAGAATCATGCGCTTGGCGGAATTATCCAACGGGCGGGCTCCATGTGCAATCAAAAGCACAGGGTGTGCGCGCAGACGCACAGTTCACGTCCTCCGTGGTTTGGTTCAAGATCATCGTGTGAGAATGCGAGAAAGCATTGTTGTTGTCGGGGGACGGGCGGGGAGGGCGATAATCCGTCCGGGCGCCATCCCGTTGTTTATGATGGGTGGCGCCCGGGTGGAAACGCACTTGCCCATTGACTTCATTCCGGTTTCAGAAGAGATCATCCCGGTTAGGATTTCAATTGCGCCGGCGAATGAATACGAGCCCATACCCCCAACGCCCGTCCGCTAGACCAGCGGCCGCGGTCAAACGGCGGGTGGTATCCGTGATTTTGCCCGCCGCTCGTCCGCGCGCGGCTTTCACTCTGATTGAACTTCTGGTGGTGATCGCCATCATCGCGATTCTCGCCAGTCTGCTTTTGCCGGTCCTTGCTCAGGCCAGGGTCAAAGCCCAGGCGGCCAAATGCATTAGCAATTTGAAGCAATTGCAGACTGGCTGGCAGATGTACGCCAATGACTTCCAGGATGTCCTGCTGCCCAACGCTCCCTTCAGCGCCCAAATCAGCTCCAACTTCGCTTGGTGCGGGACGGCCGAGGAGGGGTGGCAGAGTCTTCCGGCCAACACCAACCTGTCTTATTACGGCAACTCCCTGATCGCGCCCTATGTGGGCGGCCAAATGGGCGTGTGCAAGTGCCCGGGCGACGTGATCCCCTCCGCCAACGGCCAGCGTCTGCGCAGCTACTCCATGAACAGCCAGATGGGCCAGTTTATTCTCTCCCAGGAGGGCCCGGCCTATGTTGTGAATCCCAACGAGGGCTACATGGTTTACAACAAAATGAACGATCTTACCTGTCCGGTTCCCAGTCTCGCCTGGATCTTCTGCGACGAAAATGCCAGCAGCATTGACGATGGATTTCTTCGCGTCAACCTGGTCTCCAGTTCCTGGCCCGATGTGCCCGCCTCGTACCACAATTCGGCCGCCGGCTTTTCTTTCGCGGACGGTCACACCGAACTCCGGAAATGGATCGGTGCCAAAATCACGGCCGCCGTCGTTCCGAACCACGAAGTCCACGACATCAGCACGGATCCCGGTGACCCCGATTATATCTGGTTTTCCCAACGCTCCTCCTGCTTGGTCGGCCGGTAATCACCGTTGAAGCACCACGCCCACGAACCGCCACTTGCGGAGAAATTCGTCGTGGGAAAGCCGGTCAAAGCCGCTCAGGGGATCGCCAACCAGCACCTCGGTATCGGTGACCTCTAAAACCGTGATGAAATGGTCCACCATCAGCCCAAATTTAACCACCGCCAGCGTTAAGCCCGCCTGCCGTAATTCAGCCAGATTCTTGAACGGGCGGTAATTGGCCTTCAATCCATCCTTGCGGTAAGTGTCCCGCAAGGTCTCCGCCAAAACATCCGGCTCTGTCCCCGCGAACTGGCTGGTATGGCAAAGCACCGCCAGCGGCCCCTCGTCCGCGCTCAAACCCAGCTTGCGCAGGGCAGTGACGGCGGCGGCCGGTCCGCAGGTATATTCCGTGGTTTGGCGGCAGACGCCATCCGTACCCACCTGCGTTTCGAGTCGCGCCAACCGTTCGTGATTAAACGCCGGCGCCAGAAATGGAAAGACCGCCATCACACTGACGATCACCATCGCCAACACCCCAACCACGGTCCGGTCACGCTTCAAAGGCAATCGCGAAAGTGGCGTGGTTAAAACCATTGCCGAAATAAAACCGATCAGCGCGAACCGCTGGCGCCCCATCATCATCCACGATATTGGCGGTAAGAAACCTAGCGAGGGAACGCGTACCGCGAGGCCGTAAGTCACTACCAAGGCGAGTGGAATAAAATAACCCAACACCCACCAGCGATTGGGAATTCTCGAAAAACGGTAACCGATCCATGCTCCCGTACCCGCGAACAAAGCCGCACCGCACGTCGCCAAATAATCGTTCATATCGTTCCTCCGGTTTTCTCGTCGTCGCTGACGCCTGAAGATACACCATCACAGCCGTCCGCGCAAATCAGCGGATCAGGGGGTGGTGTCCTAATTTGGGTAGGGATGGGCGCGCCGCGCCGTCCGCGCCGGGTTGCGGCGCAATCGGAGGCGCTGCTAACGCATTACCCGCGAATGGTTGCGCTCTGTAATGAGCCTTATAATGACAAATGACCAATTTTCAATAACCAATTTTCAATCGTTCCTAGTCACAGAAAATCCATCCGAGACAGAAAATCGCAAAAGACTCCCTGATTAGGACACGACTGCCCCGGAGGGCGGTTGTCCCCGCCCGAGTGGTTAATTATACTATTTCCCCGCCCCCTCGCGCACCCATTGAATCGCATGCAGCATCACCTCCGTCGAGCTCTTCAACTGCAACTTCTCCTTGATGCGCGCGCGGAACGAATTGATCGTCGCGATCGTCAGGTTCAACTCCTCCGCGATCAGCCGCGTGCCCTTTCCCTGGCCCAGCAGGCCAAAAACCTCCAACTCCCGGTCGCTTAACGTTTGCAGCGGCGACACCGGTTCGTCCGCTGTCTTGCCGCGCACTAGCTTGGAAAGCATGGAGGTGGACATCTTTTCGCTCAGGTAAATGTCCCCGCCGAGCACCTTGGAAATCGCCGCTTTCACCGTCTTGGCCGGCTCATGTTTCATCACATAACCCATCGCCCCGGCGCGCAATGCCCGTTCCGCGTAAAGCGATTCGTCGTGCATGGACACCACGAGGATGGGCAAATCGTCGTATTTGCCCTTCAATGTCTTGATCAAATCGATGCCATTGCTCCCGCCAAGTGAAATATCCACGAGCGCCAGATCCGGCTTCAATTCCGGAACCAGCTTAAGCGCCTCCTCCGCGTCCGCCGCCTCGCCGCAGACACTGAGTTCCGGATTGCGGTCAATCATCTGCCGCAGCCCCTCGCGGAACAGCGGGTGATCGTCCACAATTAATATCCGGCTTTTCTCGGGCGGTGATTTACTCATAAAGAATGTTAGCCGCGCTATTCCCGCTCGTCGAGCCGCGAGAATGACGCGTCCTGGTGGCAATTGTCGCGCTGCGACAATTCCGCCCGCGTTCAGAAGCGGGCGGCCCGGCCTGCCCAAGGCGAAACCATTCGCGCTTCCCGCGCTGACCCGGCTCACTCCGCGTGCCCGTTGCGTTCACTCACCCCATTCGCCGCGGCCATTTCCCGCGGCATCGGCAGAAAAACGCAGGCCAATTGCGTGCCGGAACCCGGGCGGCTCTGCAAGCCAAAAGTCGCCCCGATCACCCGCGCCCGGTAGTGCATGATCCGGATTCCCATGCCCGTATGGGGGCTGTTTGAGTGCGCGAACCCCGTGCCGTCATCCTGCACGCCCAGCACATACCGCTCCCCGGCCGGTTCCAGCGTAATGGTGACCTTTCGCGCTTTGCCGTGCTTCGAGGCGTTCGCCACCGCCTCCAAAACGATGTAATACAAATGCAGCGCGATTCCATTATCCACCTCCGCCGGCGGATGCTCCGAAACAAACCGGCAATCGATCTTGAACAACTCGCTCGCGTTCGCCGCCAGTTCCTCCAGCGCCGCCACCAACCCGGATTCCTCCAACCGCACTGGAAACAATCCCCGCGCCACCCCGCGCGTCTGGGTGATCACGCCATTCAACAGGCTGCTGATCCGCTCCGCCTGGCCGCACTCCTTCACGCCAAGTTCCTCCAGCGAATCGGCCAGACTCGTGGTCATGTACGCGATCCCGGCTAGTTGCTGGCAAATGCCGTCGTGCAAATCATGGCCGATGCGCCGTTGCTCGCGGTTGCTGATCTCCAAAATCTCCCGCTCCAGCCGTTTGCGCTCCGTGATGTCGCGCGCGATCCCCTCCACCTCCATCACCAGCCCGCCCTGCCGGATGAGCCGTGTGCTGATTTCCAGCTTCAACCGCTGGTCTCCCGCCGCGGAAAAGTCCCACTCCGCCGTCGGCGGTTCCTCTCCCTTCAGCACGAGCTCCAGCCACTGCTTCGCCGCTGATTGCTGTTCCGGCGCGACCAGTTCCACGATATTCCGCCAAAGAATCTCCTCCCGCGGCCGCATTAACAATCGCTCGCCGGTCTGGTTGATCGACGTAATCCGTCCATTCAAATCGTGCGTGTAAACCATGTCATTCGCGTTCTCGAACAGGTCGAGATAACGCTCCTTCAACGTTGCTTCCGTCTGGAGTTTCTGGCGGATAATTTTGGTTTGGGCGTGAACCCGCCGCCGCAGCACCGCCACCCAAACCGACGCCACCAGCACTACGCAACCCAGAATCCCCACCATCCACAACATCTTTTCCAGCGTCCACCACGGCGGATACTTCTCCACGAAAATATCACCGACCGACCGCAGCAGCACATGAAACGACTTCGCGCGCCAATCCGTCCCCGCGTTCCAGTCCTTCCCCGTCTCGATCAAGCAAACGCCCGTCACCGCCACCTTGCTCCCATTCTTCAAATAGGCGAACCCGGAGCCGAACTCTTTGCCTTCCAAGCCCGCGTGAAAAATGAATCCACCGGATTGCAGCACCACGAATTGCTCCCGGCTCTGCCGCGCGCGATCCAGCAGCGTCGCCTCGATCCGCACCAGGCGGCAGTCATAAATCCCCTTTAACGCGTCATCCGCCGTGATCGTCTTCGGTACGGGCAGGGGACCGCTCTCCACCTTGCGGTAAACCGCGTCCTCCAGCATCGGCGTGTACTCCCCCTTGGCGGGAAAACCCAGCACCTCCACCTTGTCCCCCGCGAGCAAGCGGCCTTGCTGCGAGGTCTGGACGTATAACCCCTCCTTGTCATCCTGGATATATAAAGGCCCGTCCGGCTGCCGGTAAATCACCGTCCCCGTCACCTTCACCCGGTGGCCCACGGCGATTCCCGGGCTGAATTGCAGCAGGCTGCCAATGGTCTGCGTGGGAATATTAAACGGATCGGCGGGCGCCGGCTGTTCCACCACCAAATCCTCCGACCGCGGCACCAGCAAGCGCAACCGGAACAACTGCCGCTGCTGGTTGAACAACGTAACGCAAACGCCGCGCACCCGCACCGCGCTGTCCGCCAGATTTTCCAATTGCGCCGCCGGCAGATCGAGCGCGTTCGCCTCCAACCGTCCGCCGCCCGTCACAATCTCGATCACCTGATGATGCTTGAGCGGATCAAGTCCCACCGACCGCACGATCCCGTGAATCTCCACAAACTGGCTGTCCTCCTGTCCGCTCGCCAATTGCTCGAACGAGCACGGCTTCGCCCGCGGCCAGGTTCCCTCGCCCATGACGTTGATTTCCGCCGGCATGACAATCGGCGCATATTCGCCCGGTGATGTCGTCCCGACCACCTCCACCGACTGCCCGGGGATCATGGTCACCGCCTTGGTCTGTCGCCCCAGGTAAATCCCCGCCGTATCATCCTGGATAAACCGGTAGAAAGACACTTCGTCGAAGAAGGTTACCACTCCATGCAGCCGCACCGGATAATGCCGCGCCGCCTGCTCCGGCGTCAAAGCCCGCACCTGCTCCGCCGTGCGCAACTCCGGTAGATTCGGATTATCCGCCGCCAGACACCCCGCGCCAGCCAGGATTCCAATCAGCAGAATCAAAGCGGGGAACCGGTTCATGCGCCCACTATACAACCCGCCCCCACCGCCGCGCAAGACCACTTCCCGACCGGTAGTGTCCTAATTTTTGATAGGGATGGCGCGC
>Ga0206847_10035_pt1 | contig 47699 bp, 45 predicted proteins | sample Alteio_BWOrgCont_17_FD_152880 | JGI IMG/M metagenome (GOLD analysis project Ga0206847, IMG submission 152880) | Enriched cells from forest soil in Barre Woods Harvard Forest LTER site, Petersham, Massachusetts, United States -... | ecosystem: Environmental > Terrestrial > Soil > Temperate forest >... | reverse complement strand
TAAGAGCTGTTCTTTGGGGGAAGCTTGGCCAATCGTCCGATCGTTACGCTGACTACTGATTTTGGGTTAAACGACCACTTCGTTGGCACCATCAAAGGGGTCATTCTTGACATTGTCCCCGAGGCCGAGATCGTGGATATCTCCCACGCCGTGCAGCCTTTCGATGTTCTGGACGGCGCCCTGGCCATTGCTCAGTCTTATGCATATTTTCCGGTGGGAACTGTGCACATGGTTGTGGTGGATCCGGGCGTGGGGACGGCGAGACGTCCCCTAATCGTCAGCACCGACCGTCATCACTTTGTGGCTCCGGATAATGGCGTGCTTTCGCTGGTTTACGCTCGAGAGGAGCGCCTGCGTGCCCGGCACGTCACGGGAACCCACTACTTTATGCAACCCATTAGCGGCACATTTCATGCGCGTGACATCTTCTCGCCGATTACGGCCTATCTCGCGAAGGGCGTCGACCCCGCTAAGTTTGGCGATGAGATTTCTGACTTCATGCGGTTCAACGCTCCCAAGCCGAAGCCGGTCGATGAAAAAACCATGCGGGGCGTTGTCCTCAAGGTTGATCGTTTCGGCAATCTGATCACCAACATTACGCCTCAGGATCTCCCGGCGTTGTTCGAAGCCTCACCGCCACCGTTCAAAATTAACGTGGGACAGCGCGAGATTACCGAAATCCATTCCAACTACGCGGAAGGCGAGCCCAACGAGGTTTTCGGCATCTTGGGCAGCATGGGATACCTGGAAATCGCGGCCAACCGCGCGGCGGCCGCTCAACTCGCAGGCGCCAGCAAAGGCAGCGAAGTCATTGTTGTGCTGGAAGGCGCAGCCGCGGCGCGGAACGGACAGTAAGCGATTCAGTTATTTCGGCTTGGGGTGGACATAGTGTTCCATCTCTTCGGTCCACTTCAAAAAACGCCAAAGGTTCCCTCGCTCCCGCCAGGCAAACTCCCAAAACTCCAGCACTCCAATCTGCTGCATCTTTACTCCGGTATAGGTTTCAATCCGCCAGCGCAGATAAGAGCTGCGCCAGGGAGCTAGGCGATGACCACGGGTCGCCCTCCACAGAAACCGCACCATGTAGCGCATAGGTTGATACTAGCTGATCCTGTCTCCGAGCGACTCCGGGTTTCTCAGTCGCGGGTACCTTTCGTGATAAGCCCGGACCACGCCGAAACGACACTGATGAAAGATTGTCCATCGCCTGCCAGCGCTGCCTCAGCAACATGCTAGAATCCATCATCTACACCAGCTTTTGCTTCCATGTCTGATCAAAACGCCCGCCAAACCGCTGAGCATCACTACTACGCCGCTCTGGATCTGGTGGCGGATGGCAATCTGTCGGGCGCGCTAACCGAATATCAGCAGTCGCTCGACGCTGACCCCACATTCACTGAGGTGCTTCACGGCATGGCGCGCGTGCTGCAGGATCTGAACCGCCTGGATGAGGCGATCACGGTCGCGAAACGAATCTCCGAACTCGACGCCGACGACGTGCTGGCGCATACCAGCCTCTCCATTCTCTACCAGAAGAAAGGCATGATCCCCGAAGCCGAGGCAGAAGCCAACACGGCACGAGTCTTGGGATGGAAGGAACACTTGAAGAAAAAGTAGAGGGGCCAGTAACCAGGAACTGGGAAAGCCGGGTTTACCTGGCCACCAGCGGCTAACTACTCAGGTCATACTTCTTCATCAAATGCCGGAACGAACGGTAAGAAATCTTCAGCAATTCGGCGGCGCGGGTCTGTACCCCGTTCGATTGTGCTAACGCCGATTTCAGCAGATTGATTTCGATGTCCGCCAGGTATTTGTCGATTCCCAGACCTTCCGGCAAAGCCGATCCGACAGGCGGCGTTCCGCTCACGCCCGCCCCGGCAGCCGCGGCCTTCGCTTTCGGCCGTTCGGCAGGGAGTTCAATCATCAGCTCTTCACCGGACTCCAGGGCGACCGCCCGCTCAATCGTATTCTCCAACTGTCGCACGTTGCCCGGCCAGTCGTAGGTGTTGAGCGCTCCCAGGGATTGCCGGTTGACGTGAACAAAGCTTTTGCCCGCGCCCGGTGCGTATTTCTTGACAAAGTGATTTACGAGCAAGGGGATGTCCTCGCGGCGTTCGCGCAGCGGCGGCACCGAAATCGGAATCACGCTCAGACGGTAGTAAAGATCCTCGCGGAAGGTGTTCTCTGCGACTTGCTGGTCCAGATCGCGATTGGTAGCGGCAATCACCCGTACGTCGATAGGAATCTCTTCGGTCGCGCCCACCGGACGTACACAGCGCTCCTGCAGGACCCGCAGCAGCTTCACCTGCATGGTCAGGCTCATCTCGCCGATCTCGTCCAGAAACACCGTTCCGTGGTCGGCTACTTCGAACAGCCCACGTTTGTTCTGAGCTGCCCCGGTGAACGCACCCTTAACGTACCCGAACAACTCGCTTTCGAGCAGGGTTTCCGGGAAAGCGCCGCAGTTAATCGAGACAAAAGGCTCCGCCGCGCGGGGCGAGCAAACGTGCACCGCGCGCGCCACCAACTCCTTGCCGGTGCCACTCTCGCCGTACACCAGCACTGTGCTCTGCGTCGAAGCAACCGTACGAATGGTCTGCTTGAGTTTCTCCATCGCCTCGCTGACGCCGACGATGTTGTCCAGAGAGTTCCGGGTGGCCGCATCCCGCTTGAAGGCAAAGTTCTCGCGGCTCAGCGCTTGCCTTTCGAGGGCGCGGTTGATGGCCAGTTTGATTTCGTCCACCAGGCCAGGAGACTTGCGGATGTAATCCGTGGCTCCGCCCGCTTTCACCGCCTGCACGGCGGCTTCGTAATCATCGACCGCTGTAATCAGGATGACGGCGGTTTCCGGGGACACGCTGTGGGTATGCCGCAAGACTTCAATGCCATCCGTCTTCGGCATCTTGATGTCGGTCACGACCACGTCATAGAGCGCCGAGTCCAGTTTGTGCTTCGCCAGCTCGCCGGAATTGACGGTCTCAACCTTGTGCCCGTCCCGCCGCAAAGCGATGTCCAGCATCTCGCAGATGGAGCGCTCGTCGTCGCAAACCAGGATCTTACCCACGCGCGCCTCCGGCTGCCAGTTCACCTGAGCCCGCGTCGTTAGCCGCGCCAGCGCCCGCTACGGCGGCGAGGGTAACCGGGTGGTCTCCATTGGCTTCCACCGCGAACCGGCGCAACCGGAGCACGAACTCGCTGCCTTGACCTGGCTTCGAGCGCGCCCAAACCTTGCCTTCGTGCGCCTGCACAATCTGATAAACGATGGCCAACCCCAGACCTGTACCGCCTTCAAACTGTGATTGAAACGGTTCAAAGATCTTTTCAATCACCTGGGGTGCTATTCCGGGACCGGTATCGGCAAAGCTGATCTGCCAATCTCCTCCGGAAGTTGTAAGGGAAACCGTCAGCGTGCCCTTCCCTCCCATGGCACGCATCGCATTCTCACAGAAGTTCCAAAACACCTGCTTGATCTTGTCGCCGTCCCCTAGGGTCAAGGCTTCCTGCACGCCGTACTGCCGCTTGATTGCGATTCCGGAGCCCTGCGCTGACAACCGGTGCTGCAGCAGCGTGAGAGTATCCTCCAAAAGCGGCAGCACGTCGATTTTTGAGAACTGGTATTGCCGCCCGCGGGAGTAGGCCAGAAAATCGGTGATGATGTTATTCAGCCGTTCCGACTCACGGGTCACGATCTGCAGCAGTTGCCGGTGCTCGTCGCTTAGGTCCGGAATCCCGGAGAGAAGGCTGACTGATCCCGCAATCGATGTCAGTGGGTTGCGTATCTCGTGCGCGATCGCGGCAGCCAACCGTCCCACCGCAGCCAGCCGGTCCTGCATACGAACTTCACGCTCCAGCCGCCGGACTTCCGTCAGATCGTCCAGGGTGTACACGTGACCGAGAGTGCATTGCCCGGCGATGATCAATGGCGATACCAGCACCCGGAGAGTCTTCCGATACCCGTTGGGAGCTACAAAGCGAACCTCGCCGTAGGTGCGCTCGAATTCGCCCTGTGGGAGCGGATCGAGAAACAACTCGTGCACCGGATGATTTACCAGGTCGTCGGCGGAACGATCCAGCAGCTTTTGCGCCGCGTGGTTCACCAGAGTGATGCGGCCATCCAGGCCAGTGGTGATCAGCCCTCCGGTCATCGATTCAATGATGTTCTCGTGCAACGCCTGAAGATTTTCGAGCTCGCCACTGGTACGCTTCAGTTTGACGTCCACCTGGCGCAGCTTGGTCACCAGCAGCACCGCCAGATACGCAACGGCCGCGTATCCGCATAGGTTGACCGTGATGATGGCCTGCAGCGCCTTCAGTTCCGGATGGGTCGTCGAATAAGAAGGAATCACCTCAAAATACGAAAGATCAAGCAGAGCTCCATACAGAATGAAGGCCAGCGCCGCTGCCAGATACGCCCAGACGCGGGGCAGCAGTATGCAGCCGACGATGATGACCAGGGGATACAGGAAATTCAGCGAGCTGTCGACACCCCCGGTGACATACACCACCATGGTGACCAGCGCGAGATCGCCCAGCACCTGCAGGAGTGCCTGCGGGCGCGTCTCGTGCCAGAAGGACATCAGCAGAATGTAAAACAGGGAGATGGCGTACCACAGCAGAATGGTGCTGATGAACAGCCGCAAAGGGAACGGCGTGGGCGTGAGCCGCGCAATGGCGAGCTCGATGCCCAACAGGACTGTGAGGATGATGATTCGAACCTTAACCAGCCACGCCAGCCACGCCCGTTCCTCGAAAACCGACTGCATCTGTATCCCTAGTAGCTAGTGATGGCCAGCAGCTGGTAGCCCTAGCTACCAGTTACCAACTACTAGCCCCTGATTTAACCCGCCATCTTAGCGATCATGGAGAATAGCGGCATGTAGAGTGACACCACGATGCCCCCGATCATGACGCCCAGCAAGCTGATGATGACTGGCTCCAACATCGCCAGCATGTCTTTGGTCGCGGCGTCGACTTCGTCTTCGTAGAAGTCCGCAATTTTCTGCAGCATCGCGTCCATCGCGCCCGTAGCTTCGCCGACCCCGATCATCTGTGTCACCATGCTGGGGAATACTCCCGATTCGCGCAGCGGATCGACGATGGTGCGGCCTTCTTCAATGGCCTTCCGCACCCGCATCAAAGCCTCTTCCAGGACCGCGTTGCCCGAGGTGCGCGCCGTGATGCTTAAGCCTTCCAGAATCGGAACGCCGGAGGTGATCAACGTTCCCAGAGTTCGAGTGAATCGCGCCACTGCGATCTTACGCAGCAGAATGCCGATAATCGGCATCTTCAGCATTCCGTAATCCATGTAGTAGCGGGCGCGCGGATTCTTGCGGATCTGCTTGACCCCAACCACCAATCCCACGATGCCCACGATGAAAAACCACCAAAACTGGCCCACAAATGCGCTGAGTCCCATCACGATCCGAGTGGGCAAGGGCAGGTTTACGCCCAGACCAGCGAAAAGGTTCGAGAAAATCGGGACCACCCATTTCAACAGCGCCCCTACAATCAGGAACGCCAGAGAGACCACCGAGACCGGGTAAATCAATGCTGACTTTACCGCCGAACGCAGCTTGACAGCCTTTTCGACGTATTGCGCCAGGCGCTGCAGAATGATGTCGAGAATACCGCCCGTTTCGCCGGCCTCGATCATGTTGGTGGTCAGATCGTCAAAAATCTTGGGATAGAGCCGCATGGCATTGGCCAGGGAAGCGCCGCCTTCCACCGTGCTCCGCACCCCGTTGAGGGTCTTTTGAAAAGCCTGGTTCTCCTGGTTGGCGGCGAGAATTTCCAGACACTGCACCAGCGGCAATCCGGCGTCAATCATGACCGAAAATTGGCGGAAGAAGACCGCAATTTCCTTGGTCTTGACCTTGCCTGTGCCAAAGGTCGGCATGACAAACTCTTTGCCTTTTTCGCGGATCGTACCCGGGTTAATGCGCTCCTTGCGGAGTTGCGCCGCCAGAACCTGCTTATTGGCTGCTACCCGTTCTCCGGCAATCTTCTCTCCGGATTCACTTTTCCCTGAAAATGTAAACACTGGCATAATTGACCTCGTTTCGCTTCCCGCTTTCCCAGGCCGCAATACGATCCGGGAAATTTCTGTTCAATCCGGGGGCTGGCCCCGGCCCTGCAATCTCTAATGCTTGCTGTGTGCCGCCGCTTTGGCCGCCGGCGCGGTTCCGCCGCGGTTCAGCAGCGTTGCCCCGCGATTGATCATTTCCTGCAATTCGTCCTGATTGCTGGAACGCGCCATCGCCATCTCCAGCGTGATCTGCTTCTGGAAGTACGCCGTGGCCAGGGACTGGTTGAACGTCTGCATACCGTACTTGTCCTGCCCGGACTGCATCGACGAATAAATCTGGTGGATCTTGTCTTCCCGGATCAGGTTGCGCACCGCCGCGTTCGGCACCAGAATCTCCATGCACATCGCCCGCCCTTTCCCGTCCGCGGTCGGCAGCAGGGTTTGACACATAATGCCTTCCAGCACCAGCGACAGCTGGGCGCGTATCTGCGGCTGCTGGTGCGACGGAAACACGTCAATAATTCGGTTAATAGTGGAAGACGCGGAATTGGTGTGCAACGTTCCGAAAGTGAGGTGGCCGGTTTCGGCAATTCGCAACGCGGACTCAATGGTTTCCAGATCGCGCATTTCGCCGATCAGCACCACATCCGGATCTTCGCGCAGCGCGGCCCGCAGCGCGTCTGAAAAACTCTTGGTATCGGCGTGCAATTCCCGTTGGTTGACCACGCAGTTCTTATTCATGTGGACGAACTCAATCGGGTCTTCGATGGTCAGAATGTGGTCATGCCGCTCGGTGTTGATTTTGTCGATCATGGAGGCCAGCGTGGTGGACTTGCCCGAACCAGTCGGCCCGGTGACCAGCACCAGCCCGCGCGGCTTGTCACACATTTTGCTCACTACAGCCGGCAGACCCAGTTGATTGAACGACTTGATCTCGAATGGAATCAAACGGAACACCGCCGCGGTCGCGCCCCGCTGGTTGAATGTGTTGGCGCGGAAGCGAGCTAATCCCTTCAGGCCGAAAGAAAAGTCCATTTCCAGGTTCTCTTCGAAACGGTGCTTTTGGGAATCGGTCATCACGCTGTAGGCCAGTTGCTTGGTTTCGGCCGGCGTCAACTGCGGCAGGTCCAGCGGCACCAGGTGTCCGTGCACCCGAATCTGGGGCGGTGAATTGGTGGTGAGATGGAGGTCGCTGCCCGACATCTCCAGCATTCTTTTCAACAGATCGCTCAATGAAAGCGCCATGATCCTTCTCTTTTCTCCTTCGTCCCAATCAGCGTTATTGAATCGTTTCCCGCGCCACTTCTTCCAGGGTGGTCATTCCCGCCGCCACCTTGATCAGCCCGCTGCGCCGCAGCGTGATCATTCCCCGCTCCATCGCCTTGCGCTTCAATTCCACCGCGGAAGCGCCCACCAGCACCAGTTCCTTGATCTCATCGTCCACTTCCATGACTTCGTACAATCCCGCTCGTCCCTTGTACCCGGTGTTGTTGCATACCCCGCATCCCTTGCCTTTTTGAATCTTGACCGTCTTGGCTTCCTCCGGGGTGAACCCTTCTTCGAGCAGGGTCTGTTGCGGAACGTCGATGGTTTCGGAGCACTCTTTACAAATTCTGCGGACCAACCGCTGAGCGCAGATCAAATGCACCGAAGTTGCCACCAGAAAAGGCTCAATACCCATGTTCATCAGACGGGTAATCGTTTCCGGAGCCCCGTTGGTGTGCAGCGTGGAAAGCACCAGGTGGCCGGTCAGAGCGGCCTTAATCGCGATTTCCGCGGTCTCGAAGTCACGAATCTCGCCCACCAGAATGATGTTTGGATCTTGCCGCAGGAAGGCGCGCAGCGCCGCTGCAAAGTTCAACCCGATCTGCTCCTTCATCTGCACTTGATTGACGCCCGCCAACTGGAATTCGACCGGATCCTCGGCGGTCATGATGTTCGTATCCGGCTGGTTCAGTTGGGAGATCGCGGAATATAGGGTGTTGGTCTTGCCTGATCCCGTCGGCCCCGTCACCAGCACCATGCCGTAGGGTTTGAGAATGGCTTTTTCAAATTTGACCAGCGACTCCGGCTCGAAACCCAGCTTGGTCATGTCCAAACGCAGGTTTTCTTTGTCCAGCAGCCGGAGTACGATTTTTTCGCCCCACAGAGTGGGCAACGTGCTGACGCGGAAGTCGAGCTGTTTCTTGCGGCCGCCGATGTTCATTTTCAGCATGATGCGGCCGTCTTGCGGCAGCCGCTTTTCGCTGATGTCCAGCTTGGACATGATCTTGAGACGGGAGGTGATTGCGTCCTTCAACTTGAGCGGCGGCGTCATAATCGACTGCAGCACGCCGTCAATGCGGAAGCGGACGCGGAATTCTTTTTCGTACGGTTCCATGTGAATGTCACTGGCTCCGCGCTTGACCGCATCGGTCAGCACCAGGTTGACCAGTTTGACGATGGGAGCTTCATCGGCCGCCTTTTCCAGATCGGACAGCCGCATTTCCTCCGCGTCGGCCTGCAGTTCGACGTCGGCCTCGTCCATCTCCGTCATCGACTGCATGACCTGCTCGAGGTCCTCTTCCTTGGTGGCGCCGTAAGCCTTGTCGATCCCCTCCAGGATCGAACTTTCCGATGCCACTACCGGCTCGATGTTGAAGCCGGTCATGAACTTGATATCGTCCATGGCGAACACGTTCGTGGGGTCCACCATGGCGATGGTCAGCGAAGCTCCCACCCGGCTCAGCGGGAGAATCTGGTAACGCTTCGCGGTCTCATACGGAATCAGCTTGACGACCGAAGGATCAATTTCGAAGTAGGAAAGATTGATGGCGGGAACGCCGTACTGCCGGGACAGAAAATTAGTGACGTCCTCATCGCTGAGAAATCCCAGCTTGACCAGGGCCGCGCCCAGGCGGCAATTCGACTCCTTCTGAGCCTTTAGCGCCTGCTCCAATTGCTCTGGGGTAAGTACCTTCTCTTTGACGAGAAGATCACCCAGCCGCTGAGACATACCTCGATCTCCTATCTTTCCGGCACAGAAATGTCACCGCCATGAACCGACTCACCGCAATCGCAGCAAGTCTTTAGCGAGGATTGGCAGCACATTCCGCGTTGACATAAATTGTCAACGCAGTCGCGTTACTTCACCAGTAACTTTGGTACTTGTACTCATCAGTGGCAAGGAAGTGATGCGTTTTCAACGAGCACAAAGCCCGCCAATTGCGAGCTTGCAAGATGCGCCTACCGGACGGTCATGATCCTTCGTAAGCCTGCCGTTTGACGTTGCGGCGCTTTGGGAGGGCCTCTGAACTGGGAAACTGCGATTGCCTTCCTCTGCTTATAATGTCGACATCGGCCTGCAATTGTGGAATGACTCTTTGCGGGTCAGAGAGTTCATGTCGGCCAACAACCCAACTCGCTCCGCCCGCACCACCGCCGGACGGAGGAAGATCATCATTCCGGTCGCCCTGGGCTTGACCCTGTTGTTCGGGATACTGTTGGCTCTGACTTCTTTCGATCTTCCTTTCAAACCCCACACCAACCAGCAACTACTGCTGTTCGCGTCTTTGTCGGTACTGATTTTTGTTCTTTTTGTAGCTCTCACCTTTGTGCTCGCGCGCAACCTGCTTAAACTCTTTGCGGAACGAAGATTGGGGGTTCTCGGGTCCAAGTTTCGAACTCGGCTGGTGGTGGCCAGCTTGCTCCTCTCGTTCTTGCCGGTCATAGGAATGTTTTTCTTTGCCTACGTTCTGATGAACCGCTCGATTGACAAGTGGTTCTCCAGTCCGGTGGAGGAAGTTCGGCGGGACACCGCACTGATGACTTCCCTGCTCACTCAATATGCCGCCCAGAATGCCGCCGCGGAGGCCAGTTCGATCGCGGCCCTCCCGGAGGTTGAACGAGCCTTCGCCAGCGGAAACTTTTCCGCCGTCATAAGTGAGTTCCCGCGCCACCATACCACCCTGCAAGGTGGGTTTGCCATTGCTGTGGCAGACGATGGCCTCGAGGCCAGCTTTGACGCACCCGCTTCTTGGAATGAACTGCGGGGTAAGCTTCCGCTTTCTCCCCTGGATTCTCAGACTCCGACGCGATTCACCTGGGATAAGACCGACTACATTCTGGGCAGCGCTCCCGTGGGAAATCATGGATTCATCCTGGTTGGCATGCCTCTGCCCAGCCGGTTCTCCGAAACCGTGGCACAAATGGAAGCTCAGCAGCAGCGATACCTCGAACTGGCCCACGATCGCCGCCTGGTCCGGCGCACCTACATGGAAATGCTTCTGTTGCTCACCGTGGTGGTGTTGTTCGCCGCTACCTGGTTTGCCCTTTTTCTCTCTAAGTTGGTCACCCGGCCGGTGGTGGCGCTGGCAGAGGCCACTCAGGAGATCTCGCGCGGCCACCTTGACTACCGCGTGGAAATACAGGCCGCGGACGAAATCGGCGACCTGGTGCAGTCTTTCAATCGTATGGCGGAAGAACTGGAATCCAGCCGCCGCCAGATTGACGCTTCCAGCCGTGAGTTGTCGGCCGCCAACGTTGCTTTGGAGCAGCGTCGCAAACAGATTGAAACCATCCTGGAGAGCATTCCCAACGGAGTGCTGTCGCTCAATGCCGAACGCCGCGCCACCCACGTGAACAGTGCCCTGCTTCGCTTGTTTCATCCCGCCGGTGGCGATGTCGGAACTCCGGACGGTCTGCTCGGCGCCGCTCTCACTGAGCTGTTTTCCCCGGACTTCTTGCAGGATCTCGAGCCCCAGCTGCGCCGCGCCGACCGTATGGGTACCACCACCATTCCGATGGAAATCACGGTCCAGCACATCACCCTTGACGTTGCAGTGACCGTTGCCACTCTGCAACACCACGACCAGCGCTTGGGGTATGTTTTGGTGTTTGAGGATCTCTCGGAGTTGCTCAAAGCTCAGAAGCAAGCAGCCTGGAAAGAAGTGGCCCGCCGGGTGGCTCATGAGATCAAGAACCCGCTCACCCCCATTTCGCTTTCGGCGGAACGAATCCGGCGGCATTTGCAGCGCGGAGCCTCGCCCGACGCTGCCTCGCGGCAGGTGCTTCAGAGTTGCGCTGACACCATTAGCAGCGCCGTGGAGACGGTCCGTACGCTGGTGGATGAGTTTTCCGCGCTGGCTCGTTTCCCCGCCGCTCACCCTGAGCCGGCCAACATTAACCTCATCGTGGACAGTGCTCTGTCCATGTTTAGCGGTCGTTTGGAGAACATTACGGTGCGAACCAGCCTGGCCCCCGATCTGCCAAACGTCTTGGCTGACCCCGAAGCCATCAAGCGCGCACTGGCCAATCTTGTGGACAATGCGGCCGAAGCGGTTCAGGACGCCATCTTTCGTGAGATTCACATCTCCACTTCCCTGATGGCCAGCCGCGATGCCGTCGAGATCACCATTGCCGATACCGGTCATGGTGTAACCCGGGAGATTAAGGAGCGTCTTTTCCTGCCGTATTTCTCCACTAAAAAGCGGGGCACCGGTCTTGGACTGGCAATCGTCAGCCGGATCGTGGAAGATCATCATGGCGCGATTCGTGTCGAGGAGAATCGTCCGGTGGGCGCCCGCTTCGTGATTGAACTGCCGGTCGTTCCGGAACCGGTGGAAGCCGCCCCTGTCAATCAACATGCATAACATTCTGATCGTGGATGATGAGGCCAGCATTCGGCAGTCGCTTCAGGGCGTGCTTGAGGACGAAGGCTTTAAGGCGACCGCTGCGGAAAGTGGAGAGGCTTGCCTGGATGCGCTTCGCAAACATTCGTATGAAGTCGTCCTGCTCGACATATGGCTTCCGGGAATGGACGGCCTCGATGCCCTGGAGAAGATCCGCGCTTTGGACAACCCTCCCGAGGTCATCATGATCTCCGGCCACGGCACCATCGAAACCGCCGTCCGTGCCACCAAGCTAGGAGCGTTCGACTTCCTGGAAAAACCGCTTTCTATCGAACGCACCCTCATCGTCATTAAGAACGCCCTGGATGCCAAACGACTGAGGAAGGAAAACCGTGAATTAAAGCGGCAATTGAGCCCGAAAAGCATCATTGCAGGCGATAGCGTCCCGATGAAAGCCCTGCGCCAGCAGATCCAGATCATGGCCCCAACCAGCGGACGGGTTCTGATCTACGGCGAATCCGGCACCGGGAAGGAACTGGTCGCCCACGCCATACACACTCAAAGCCTGCGCAAGGATCAGATGTTCGTGGAAGTGAACTGCGCCGCCATTCCTGAAGATCTCATCGAGAGCGAATTATTCGGCCACATCAAGGGATCATTCCCCGGAGCCACCGCGCAGAAGGAAGGCACATTCCAGAAAGCCAACGAAGGAACGCTTTTTCTGGATGAGATCGGCGACATGAGCCTGAAGACCCAGGCCAAAGTGCTGCGCACGCTGGATGAACAGCGCTTCATTCCTGTCGGCGGAGACGAGCCGATCACAGTCGATGTCAGGGTAATCGCCTCCACCAATAAAGACCTGGAAGAAGAAATCGCCAGGGGAAATTTTCGTGAGGATCTGTTCTATCGTCTGAACGTCCTTCCCTTCTCGGTCCCGCCGCTGCGCGAGCGCAAAGAAGATGTTCCGCTGCTGGCGCGTCACTTTCTCAAGGAGTTTTCCGCCACCTACGGTCGCCGTCCGCGAGAGATTACCGACGACGCCATCGATACCCTGATGCGCTATTCCTGGCCGGGCAACGTGCGCGAACTTCGCAACGTAATTGAGCGCATCGTGATCATGAATCCCACCGCCATCCGTTTCGAGCGGAAGCATCTGCCGCCGCTTGTGCATCGTGACGGCAGCCGGCGCGCTGGCGACTTCTCCACCCTGCATCAGGCCCGCGCTGCCTACGAGCGCGACTACATTCTCAAAACCCTCGACCAGAATCACGGCAACGTCAGCCGCACCGCCGAAGTGCTCGGCCTGGAGCGCAGCCACCTCTACCGCAAAATGAAGACGCTGGGAATCGCTGCCAAAGAATGACTGTCGCCCGCTGCCGGCAAACTACCGCTTGATCATGTGGATCTCAGTGCCGTTCTTGAAGAACCTGACATCATCCATGAGTTGGTTGATCAGGTAGACGCCACGCCCGTGATTGGAATAGACGTTTTCGCCAATGACCGGATTGGGGAGGCCTGCGGGGTCAAATCCGGTGCCCGGATCTCGCACCACGATCAGCACGCTTCGATTCTGGTCGCACGCGATGTCACACTCTACCCGCTTCGAAGGATCCAACTTGGCGCCGTGAATTACCGCATTGGACAGCGCCTCGGACAGTGCCAGTTCGATCGCGTCCTCCTTGCCCGTCAGGCAGCCTGACTCGTGGATCGCCTTCATGGCGTTCTGCACCACTCCGTCCACCGCCTCCTGTTCTGCATTCAGCGTGATCTGCAGCTTGAGCAGAAGCTTGTCCGCGTCAAAGTCGAGGAAGGATGGCGTATCGTCCGGATTCATGCGGCAAGCTCTTTGCGGAACATCTCAAGTGCTTCGATTCTACAGGCGGAGTCAAGCATCCGGCAATTGGGCTGGATCCGCGTAACGCTGCCGCCCCGGCCGCTGTCCGGCGCGTCCGCGCCCGCTACGCCGAGGACAAGATGCCGGTGCTACCTCCAGCCTTTGTCAAAACTTCGGGAACAGGAACCCAGTATGCCGGCGGTGTTCTTCGAAGGATTCGCCGAATTGCGTCGACAGCATCGACTCTTCTCTCTTAGCCTTAATCACAAAGCCAAAGATAATCACTCCGAGTCCCGCGACGCATTGCCAGCGATCAATTGCCAAGGCTCCGCCGATCGCCGCCAAGTCGAGTCCGGTATAAATGGGATGCCGAAGATGAGCATAAGGTCCAGTGCGGATCAGTTTGTGGTCTTCTTTGAGAGTAACCCTGCCGCTCCAGTACTGTCCTAGGTGCCAGCGTGCCCACAACGCAATCGCGATGCCGATCCAGGTGAACACGACACCGGCAATCCAAAGGGCGTAGGTCCGGGGAAAAACACGATGTCCCAGAACCCCGATTCTTGCATTGTCGCTGAAAAGCAGGGTAAAACCGAGAACTTCGAGAAACGTGACGCTGTAACGGGCGGCGAAAGACTCGCGACGGACAGTCCGGTTCGTCTTAAGCGCACTCAGCAACCAGTACGCCGCAAAAACGATCCATGGACCTTCAATGGCATATTGCCAAATCATGTTTCGAACAAACTCCGATCTCGCTCACCTGCAAGTTGCGGCTGTTAAGGCTACTGCAACTTAACTTCCCGTCCTCCAGTAAGCTGTTCCAGTTGCTGGCGCCAGTCCAGTTCGTCAATAAACGTCTTCGACTCCCGCCAGTCCGGATTTACTTTTACGAACAGCTCAAGAAATACTTTGGTGCCAACCATCTTCTCGATTTGCAGCCGGGCGGCGGTGCCGATCTTCTTAAGCATCTGTCCCTGCTTGCCGATCAGAATCCGCTTTTGCGCGTCTCGCTCGCAATGGAGGGTTGCCGCAATCCGGGTGAGTTTAGGTTTCTGTTCGAATTGCTCCACTAGCACCGCCGTGGCATAGGGAAGCTCCTGGCGAGTTTCCAGCAACACCTGTTCGCGAATACTCTCCGCCACCATAAAGCGCATGGGCTGGTCCGTGATCTGATCTTCGGGAAAGTAGCGTGGCCCTTTTGGCAGACGCCGCACGACCGTGTCCAGCAGGATGTCCAGGCCCTCGCGTTTGCGGGCCGACAAAGGAATCACCTCGGCGAAATCATATAGCTTCCGGTATTGCTCAATCAGCGGCAGCAGGCGGTCCTTCTGCGCCATCAGATCAATTTTGTTCAGCAGGAGAAAAACCGGGGTGCCGACCTTACGGGCCATATCGACGGCGAATTCGTCATTGCGGTCCAGCTTGCGGGTGACATCGATCATCAGCAACAGCAGATCGCAGCCCTCCAGCGCTTCGCGGATTTCGACCATCATCTTGCGGCCCAGCGAACTGTCCGGCTTATGAACTCCTGGAGTATCGATCAGGACAATTTGCGCTCCGGGGCGGCGACCTTTTTCGGGAAGCTCGACAATTCCGAGGATGCGATTACGCGTGGTCTGCGGCTTCGGGCTGATGATTGCGACCTTCTCGCCAACCAGCGCGTTCAGCAACGTGGACTTGCCCACGTTCGGCCGCCCGAGAATACACACGAATCCAGAATGAAATGCCATACGAATAGTTTCTAGCTTCTGGCTCCTCGTTAGAGGCTAGAAGCCCGCAGCCTTCTTCAAATCAACTTCATTTGCTTCGGTTGCGCTACCGAGATTCTCACCCGCTCCACCCGGCGCTCGGTCGAATCCAGTACCTCGAAGCGCAGTCCGTCTTCCTCCACGATCTCGCCCTTGCGGGGAATGCGTCCGGCCAATTCGCTGACCAGGCCGGCCACCGTGGCCGATTCTTTGCCTTCCGGGCGAATGCCGAACAGTTCGTCGAGCCGGTCAACGTCCATGTTTCCGGTCACGATGTAAGACCGGTCACTTTCGCGGACCACTTCCGCCTTGTCGTGCTCATCCCGAATCTCGCCAACGATTTCTTCCACCAGATCTTCGATGGTCACCAGCCCGGCAACCCCGCCGTACTCATCCACCACAATCGCCATGCGTATGTTGTTCTTCTGCATCTCGCGAAGCAAATCGCTGCCCAGCTTGCTTTCCGGAACAAAGTACACATCCTTGCGCATCAGGGTGTCGACGGTGCGCGCCGCCGCTTCGGTGTCGCTCACCTGCAGCACATCCTGCGCATACACAATCCCCTTGATGTTGTGGATGGTTCCTTCAAACACCGGAACCCGGGAAAACGGCTTCTGCCGCAATAGCTCGATGAACTGCTCAACCGTGGTGTTCGTAGGCACGGCTACAATCTCCGGCCGCGGTTTCATGGCTTCCCGCACGGTCTTCTCGCCGAATTCCACCACCGACTGGATCAAGTCGCGATTGCTTTCATCCAGGATGCCCTCTTCCTGACCGGCTTCAATCAAGGCGTCCACCGCTTCCGCCTGGCTCTCCGGCAATTCATCAGAATGCTCTTTTGTTAGCGACGTGACCGACTGCAGGAATCCGATCGCGAGGGTTACCGGCAGAACCACGTAGATGGCGACGCGCAGCAGCCACACCCATTGATTCAGCCACTCGCCCTTGGTCCGGGAGAAAAATACGAATGGCAGAAACTGGTCGAAAACAATGATGATCAGTACCAGACTCAGCGTGGCCTGCAGAATCTCGTAAATGCTCCACGCGCGATCTCGAAAAACCGTGGAGGCTACCAGCATGGAGATCGCCGCCGTGGTTAGCCGAGTCAGCACCGCCATGGAAAGCGCGGAACGTGAGCGGCTGACTCCAAGCCGTGGTTCGACCTTTTGCTCGAAGGCGTCAATATTGTCCTGAAACTCCCGTGACAGAAATTTGCCGATTTCCGAATAAACCCGGTCCACATAGGAGACCAGCGTCAGCAACCCCAGCAGCATGAGCATCGCCACTGCAATGGCAAAGTTCATCTCGCCTTCCGTCGGACGCGCTGGTTCTTACTTAGCGTTGGGCTCTTCCTTTGCGTCCTTCGCGCAACCTTCGCGCCCTTTGCGGTTAAAGGTTTTCCCTCAAGTCCAGCGCTCCGCTCAATCAGGCCTACCGGCAAACCGAGTTGGTTCCTCATCCTCTGTTCGCGACGCGCCATCTCGCCCTGGTCCAGTTCGTGGTCGTACCCAGCCAGGTGCAACAACCCATGCAGAATAAGAATCCTGACCTCCGCTGCTGTCGTGTGCCCTAATCGCCTGGCGTTCCGCGCCGCGATATCCACCGAGATTGCAATATCACCAATATGGCCTTCGACATTCGCGATTGCCGGGAACGACAGCACGTCGGTCGTCGTGTTCTTCCTCCGAAACTTCCAATTGAGCGCCTGGAGCTGCCGGCTGCTGGTCAGCAAAATGTTCACTTCGCCTCGAAGTCGCGCGGCTCGCTGCGCACGCGCGGCAAATCGGACCAGCCCGCGCTCGCCCAGACCCGCAACCCGCTTTCTGAATATCATCATTCTCCGGGACGCCACCCCGCTTCCAAAAGCAAACAGGAGGGCCCCGGCTGAGACCCTCCTGCCAATTGTCCGCTCTTTATTCTTCGCTGCGCAATTCCTCCGAAGGCACCGCATCCGCCTCCCACTGTGGGACGTCCGTTCCATTGGTCTTTCCATTGGCGCCTGCCTTGCCCTCCAGCAGCGACATCTGTTGCTCGGCGACCTTTGTTTTGTGTTCGTCGTAGGCGCGGATGATCCTCTGCACCAGGTGGTGCCTTACCACATCGGATTCGTCGAAGTAGACGAAATTCAGCCCCTCGACGTTCTTCAGGATATCAATCGCTTCCAGCAACCCGCTGCGGCGCGCGCTGGGCAGATCAATTTGCGTGATGTCGCCGGTAATCACTGCCTTGGAATTGAACCCTAGTCGCGTCACAAACATCTTCATCTGTTCAGAGGTCGTGTTCTGTGCCTCATCCAGGATGACGAACGAATCGTTCAGCGTGCGCCCGCGCATAAAGGCGATAGGTGCGATTTCAATCACATTCTTTTCCAGAAAGCGGTCGACCTTCTCCGGGTCCAGCATGTCGTAGAGCGCGTCGTATAACGGCCTGAGGTACGGATCAATCTTGTCTTGCAGCGTGCCCGGCAGAAATCCCAGCCGTTCGCCGGCTTCTACCGCCGGGCGCGCCAGAATGATCCGGTTCACCCGCTTGGCCAAAAGCGCCGAGATCGCCATCGCAACCGCGAGATAGGTCTTGCCCGTGCCGGCCGGCCCAACTCCGAACACCATGTCGTGTTTTTCGATGGCTTCCAGATAGCGCCGCTGATTCACGCTCTTCGGCTGCACCACGCGCCGCCCGAATGATCGCTGCCTCCCGGCCTCGGCGAGCCCGCGCAGGGTCGCCTTTGGGTCGGCGATCAGCACCCGCAACATGCTGTTCAGGTCGCCGTTGCCAAACGTGTATCCGGATCGTTGCAGGTGGTCGTAGTCGGCAAAGACCTGTTGGGCCCGCGCAACGTCACCGGCCGCCCCTTCCAGGTCGATGGCATTCGACCGCAGGTCGATATTGATGTTCAGACCATCTTCCAGCACATGCAGGTTCTCATCCCTGGTGCCGAACAGGGCTTCGATGTGCGGGGCGATCTCGATGCTTTTTTTCATTCAGTGTCTATGGTACTGCCGTAGAAACAACTGCTCGGTGCCCCCGGCAAGGATCGCAATCGATTCACTCCATTTCTGTAGACAAGATTGTGCTTGGAGACGGGACCAGCCGGAATGCTCACGCCCAGGGACGCAGGCAACTACCATTACGCATAGCCTACCCCCACGCCGACAGAGAGTCAATGTGGAAGAATCCCGGGGCTGGCCAGGCCGCGGCTTTCCCGTGCTGGTCGTATCTCACGTTTGACCGCCCGCAAGCAGTCCCGTAGAATAGGTTCTTCGGTTATCCATCCGTAGGTTGGGTGAACAGATCAAGCAGAGGTAAACGAGTCTAAATGGCAAATCATTTTTCGGCGCTGAAGCGCGCCCGTCAGACTGAGAAACGAACCGACCGCAACCGCGCCAGCTCGTCTCGCTTGCGCACCGCCTTGCGCAGCCTGCGCGAGTCACTCGCCAAAGGCGATAAGACGGCCGCCGAGCAGACGTTCCGCCAGACTGTCTCCGCGCTCGACAAGGCGATCCAGAAGGGCGTCATTCACGAAAATACGGCGGACCGTTACAAGTCCCGTCTGAGCGCTCGCCTGAAAGCGCTGCAAGCGAAGTAGTCAGCTAACCGCACCCCTCGACGGCTGAATGCTGAGAGCTGATTGCTAAGTGCTTCCCCTCACACCGGCAACTCTTCCTGCGACCAGCCCAGCACTTCCGGTTTGGCCTCGGCGGTCAAGTCGAGCACCAACTTCTCCAGCACCAGCCTTTTGCTCGGCGGGTTCGATCGCAGGGCCAAATCCGTCTTTGCCACCAAACGAATGGCCCGTGTCAACTCGCGTTTTGATTTATATCGCCGGGCCTGCTTGATGATGTCATCGGCGGCAAACGGAGGCACGCGAAACCCCTGCCACAAAGCCGCCCACAACATACGCTGATCGCGGACGTTGCGCTCCAGGATCACCAGCATCTGGCGAAACGTCTTCGCCAGCATGTACAAATGGCCGATCGCCGCTTCATCCCCGTCGCCCGTTGTCAGGATCGCATCCAGCATCTCCAGAGCACGCACCCGGTCTTTCGCCGAAATCGCATCCGTCAACTCGTACAGTGACCGCTGCTTGGCCGCCAGAACCATCGTCTCCACATCGCCCAGCGTGACGCGCTTCTTCTCGCCGACGTAGAGAATCAGTTTCTCCAGTTCATTCGACACCATCATCATATCGCTGCCCAGAGCATCGACCAGTTCCCGGGCGGCGTCTGCATCGATCTTCACCGCTCGCGTCTCGCAGTATTCTCCAATCCAGCGGACCGCATCGCTTTCCTGCACCCGTCCGAGTTCCACGATCGTGCAATACTTCCCCATCGTCTCGCGGATCCGCTCATACCGCTCCCGGTCGGTCATCTCAATGCGGCGAACGTCGGCGGGAATACTGATGTGGTCGGCCACAAAAATCAACACCGCATCCGGATTCGGGTCGCTGCAATACTTCTCGATCGCGGCAAGTTTCTCTTCATTCGATCCCCGCCCGAACAGATTCTTCACCCCACGCACGAAGAACACCTGAAACGGCGCCATCAGCGAAGGAGTCCTCGCCCGGTCCAACACTTCCGCCAGATCGGTGTCCGCCAGATCGAAGTCATACAAGCTGAAGTCGCGCATATCTCCCGGTACCAGGTGTTCTAGAATCGCTTCCCGGCAGCGCTGGCGGAAAAAAGCCTCGTCGCCCACAAACACATAGGCTGCGCGTAACTTGCGCGCTTCAACGTCCGACACAAACCGCTCCGTCTGCTGAAACGCCCGCATCAGAAGCCCTCCAGAATGTTCGAAACCAGAGTCTGGGCAAAATCCTGGGAAAGACGCCGGAACGCCGGCGAATCCTCCTCAAAGAAGCTGGTCAAGTCCCGTGACACTTCATACTGCTCGCGAAAAAGGTACGAAGAATTCTGATACAAACTCTTCCCTCGCCTGTCGACCAGGTTCACCTGCATAGAAATGACAACCAGTGCCGACGCTGCCCGGCCGGTCTGCGAATCATAGGTCAAAGGCGTTGTGGAAGTGGAGAGTACAACTCCATGCAAGGTCGCATCCGCGTCATTGGCGTCGCTTACCACGTGGTAATGGGTGCGAGTGATCATCTCCCGCACCACTGCCGAGGTCAGAAGTTGTTCGATCTTATAAGTTTGAGTTTGATTGACAAATGCTGGAATGGCAATGGTGCGAACGCTCTCCGGAATGGTAACCGCACGCCCGGCGGTGTGATAGCCGCATCCGGCAAGCGAACCTAGTAATGGGAGTAGGATCAGTCCGGCAAAACGGGCCTGCGATCGACCCAGCGTCTTCGCGGTTGGGATGCCAAGCGAAAGCCCGGCAGCCCCATAAGCCCCTCGCTTAGTCATTGAATCTTGCCCCGCGGACGGCTTGCCGCCATGGTCTCCGCGCATTCGACCGCAGTGGTCGCGGCCACCCGCAGATTGTCCGACGCAGCCCACAGCCACAGGCCATTGGGCTGCGCCGCGTCCGGCAGAATCGAAAGTTGCACATCAGCCTGCCCGGCAGCATTGACATTCGAGGGAGCCTCTTCGGCGCTCCCAGTCAGGTGAACATGCTCTCCAGCCATCGCACCAGAAACACGGTCGATATCCGCCGGTTCCCCCAGCCTGACGTGAACCGCCAGCGCATGACCGTGAAAAATCGGTGCCTGTACCAGCATAAGAGACGGAACAACAGCACCTTCCGCTGCAATTCTCAAGTAATGCTTCATGATGCGATCCTGAATCTCGCCGAGCGTAGGCGCTGCTTTCTCGCCGTAACGTGAAACCATATTGAAAGCAACCTGGACGTCGAAAACATTCTTCGGCATCGGCTGGAACGAGAGCAGGTTCACGGTCTGCTCGTGCAGTTCATCCATGCCCTTCTGCCCACGCTCCGAGGCTGGCTGGAAAACCGTAGCCGCAGCTTGGGTGACCACTCCTGCCTTACTCAGACGCTGCAGCAGCAGCGCCAGCACCACCGCCGCGGGATGCGCCACCACCGCTGGGCCGGGCTGCAATTCCGGTGTTGGAAGATGGCCCAACTGCCGCTCCAACCATGGCGAGCGAACCTGAGCCTCGGGCTCATCCTCCAGCGCGTATGAGAGGTCGACGATGGCACCCCCCGCGTCCCGCGCCGCCTTCCACATGTTCCGGGTACATTCCGGGTCCGAGGCAAAGAAACTGAAATCCAGGTTGCGGAATTGGTCCGCCCGCACCTTCTGAATGAAGGTTACTTCCTCCCCTACCGCCTCGATTTGGCCGAGCGACTCGTCGTCGTCCAGCAACTTAACGTCGACCGAGGGGAAATTGCGGTCGTTGAGCACCTCCGCGACTTCTTTCCCTTTCAGCGAAGCTGCTCCCACAATGGCTACCCGGTAAAGCTGCGCTCCGCGCGCTGGCTCGGCATGTGGGACCACGGCAGGCTTGAACTCCGAGCTCATAGGGGTTGCGAGGCCTCCGTGTAGGGAGGCGGGGGCGGGTTTCCTTTCTTGCGAAAAATCCACTGCAGGCGCCAGAACACCCCCGACGCCATATAGGTCAGAGCAATGATAAATAACAGCGGTCGCGAGAAGAACCATATCCCGGCAAACAGCAGCCCAAACAGCACAATCAGGCGGAACGGCTGCCGGCTGCGCAAGTCAATGTCCTTGAAGCTGTAAAACCGCCAGGTACTCACCATCAGGTAAGCTGCGGTCACGATGATAACCATCCAGGTCACACAGCTCCAAAGCGCAGAGATCGGGTCACCCCCGGAAAAATGTACAACTGCTGCCAGCACTCCCGCTGCGGCCGGAATCGGCATTCCTACAAAGTACTTCTTTCCCGGACGCCCAGGGTTCGAAGGCTGCGGGTTCGAGGTGATGTTGAACCGTGCCAACCGGCTCGCCCCCGCCATCAGGAATAGGAACCCGGCGATGGCACCCAGTTGAACCATTTTCCCGGTTAGCTCAGTCGACCCGAGAAACGTCGGCAATTGCCGGAAGCCCCACATCCAAGCCAGCAGAGCGGGCGCCACCCCGAACGTGATGACGTCGGCCAGAGAATCCAGTTCACGGCCAAACTCGCTGGTGGTGTGGGTCAAGCGGGCCACCCGCCCGTCCAGGCCATCGAAGATGAAAGCAAACCCGATCGCTTTGGCCGCATTGTCGAAGTGACTGGGATCCTGAATCGCGCCGTGAGTCACCTGTAAAATGGCGTAGAAGCCCGCCGCCATGCTGGCCGTCGTAAACAGCGATGGCAGGATGTACATGCCTTTGCGCATTCGCCGGGGAACATGATCTTCCTTCCGGCGCCGCGGAATCTGGGCAATCTCTCGAAGCATCATGGTGCTCCTTGCCGGGAATGACCGGTCGCCACCTCAGCCAAAGGCTGTTGTAAGCCGACATATGCGAGCACGCTCGATCCCCCCTTAACACGCTCCCCGACTTTAACCTGCGCTTTGGCGGAAGCGTCGAGCAACACATCTGTGCGCGAACCAAACTTGATAAGGCCAACCCGCTCGCCCCGCCCTACGGAGTCGCCGGCTTTCTTGTCGAAAACTATCCGCCGGGCCAGGAGTCCCGCAATCTGCTTGAACACCACCGTCTGACCCTTGCCCTCCACGGTCACGATGTTCTGCTCATTCTGTTCTGCCGAGTTCTCATCCATGGCATTGAGGAACTTCCCCCGCTGGTAGCGTACCTCGCGGATGACCCCTTCAATGGGGGAACGGTTGACGTGCACATCGAAGACATTCAAAAAGATACTGATTCGCAGCCACCTGTTCCCATTCGCCGTAACCACCGAAACGTCCGTCACCTTACCGTCCGCGGGTGAAACGATTGCTCCCGCGGCAGAAGGAATTGCCCGCTCCGGGTCCCGGAAAAACCACAAGAAAAACCCGGCCAGCAAGACGCAGGGTACAGCCCAGGCAGGAGCGGTCAGCCAGCCAACCAGGACGGCCGTCGCTAATAAAGGAATTGCGTAGTAGTAGGCGTCGCGAACCATTTTGGGATTTCTTGAATTATAGTTCACCCAGCCGACCGCAATGAATGTTAAAGACCAACAAAAAAAGGCGCTTACTAGCGCCTTTGCAGGAGACAAATTATCCCATCCACGGCTTAGCCGTGCCGGGTTCGAGCCAGATTACGCTACCTGGTTTTGCTGGGTCTGCATCCGAAACTGCCGCTCGATGCCTTCCATCTGATCCTTGAGGCGGAGCTTCAGCTTCTTCAGCCGCGTTTCTTCCAGCTTTTCATCATCCGTGAGATAGCGTTTCTGCGTGAGTGAATCAAGACGTCTTTCGTACTGCGTGTGTTCGAGAGCCAACTTGCGGAATTCCTCGTGATTCTCAAACAGCTGGTCCCTGGGATTGAGCATCCAGCAGAACCTCCTAACCGGGTTTTACGAATTAGAACTTACCACACCGCCTGATTTGCTTCAATCACGAAAATTCGGCCTCAAAACCGTCCCATTTCCTTCAAGATATGGGCCAATTGCACCACTTCAGGTGCAGTCTGCCAGCTCTCTCGTATACAGAACGGCGTCTTCCCCGGGATCATGGTAGTAATTCCTGCGCCGGCCGCTTTCGACGAATTCCCATTTTTCGTACAGCCCGCGAGCCGCTGCATTCGACTCGCGAACCTCGAGAAACACCTTGCGGGCCGCGCGATTCCGCGCCAACTTAAGGAGTTCACCCAACAACTGGGAAGCCACTCCCTTTCTGCGGCCCGCTTTGGCAACCACCAGGTTCTCGATCTCCCACTCCGGGCCCAATGCACGGCTGATGAGAAAAGCTTTCACTTCCGAATCCTCTGCGCTGACCAGAATCATTCGACTCAATTCGTCGAGATTCCCGGTACGCTTCGCGTTGAGAAGGTCCATAGAACGAGCATTGAACCCCTGCGCAATCATTTCTTGGTACCGTTCTTCCGAGTAGTGCGCGGAGGTGGGAGCGCTCCGGTCCAACACCAGGATGGCGGGAACATCCGCGGCAATGGCGAAGCGGATACGCATGGTTGAGCAGGAAGCCAGGAGCCAACAGCTAAGCCCCGCCTTTCGCCATCTCCGCATCCGATCGCCGGATGTAGTTGGCGTCCAGTTCCTCCGGCGAAACCGTTTTTCCAGCTTGAATCTTTCTCCAGCCGATGCGAGCAATCACATCACTACGCGGACGGTCAATCACAACCACCCCACCCCCAACCTGACCCAGCGCCTCTGCAAACGCATGATCGCGAGTAATGACAGTCGTCGCGTGCGGCGCGGCAAGAAATTCTTCCTGCGTCAGCAACTGCTCGCCGAACAAAGTAAGCTCTCCATGGTCGAATTCACCGGCATACACTTCGCCTCGTCCGGCATCCAGAACCGCAAACAGCTTGCCCTCTATGCCGTCTGCAAGCGCCTCTAGCAGAGACACCGCCGCAATCGGCTTGTGCAGTACCTCGGACAACCCTTGGACCGCCGCCAGTCCCACCCGCAGGCCTGTAAACGATCCGGGGCCGGAAGCTACCGCAAATCCGCCCAAGTTGCTTTTGTCGAAGCCATGCTTCCTCAGCAACGCCGCAATCTGCGGAATCAGTTGCGCCGAGAAAGTCCCCCCTGCCAGCGGAACCACCTCAAGAACTTCGCACGCATCCCCTGGCCCGCACTGTGCCAGTGCAATGCTGCCATGCTTGCCTGAAGTGTCCGCCGCCAGTAAAAGCGTCGGCTTCATTTCCTGGATTCGCTCGCTTCCACCAATTCCAATAGCACGCCTCCGGTGCTTGCCGGATGCACAAAGATGTAGCGATGCCCGCCCGCGCCAGTCTTGATCGTCTCAGACACCAGCCGGACTCCGTCCGCTTTCAATTTCGCAACCGCCGCTGCCAGATCCGGCACGCGCAACGAAACATGATGCAATCCCTCGCCTCGCTTGGCGATGAACTTGGCAATCGTCGAATCCTCCGACGTCGGCTCCAAAAGCTCCAGCCGGCTCTCCCCCACCAGCACCATTGCCAGCCGCACCTGCTCGGCTTCGACCGTCTCTTCCGCCGACACGCTCATGCCCAGCTTCTCGTAAATGCTCTTAGCGGCTGCGAGCGACTTCACCGCGATTCCGAGATGATCAATGCTGAACATGTCTACGAACTCTTCCCTACCTTCCCGACAATCTCTTCCACCAGCGTGTAGGGGTCGCGCTTGTGCTCGGCTACTTCTGCCGCCAGCCGCTCCACATTCCCGTTGCCCAGCTGTTCGCGAGCTTTCTCGAGCATCGCATCGCGTACCATTTCGATCAGCCGCTCCTGCCAGTTGTGGATGTCGTGCTGCAGCGCGAGATTTCCTTTCTCCAGGTACGCTTCATACTCCGCAATTGCCGCCGCCAACTCAGCGATTCCCTCCCCTTCAATGGCCACCGTCTTCACGATCAGCGGCGTCCAGTGATCACTCCGAATCGCCAGCGATTGCAGAGCCCGAATCTCCCGCTCCACTCGCTCGGCGCCTTCGCGGTCGCTCTTGTTGATGACAAAAATATCCGCGATCTCCATAACCCCGGCTTTGATGCTCTGCACATCGTCTCCCATGCCCGGAACCAGGATCACGACTGTGACATCCGCCAGCCGCACAATGTCGACTTCATCCTGCCCCACACCGACGGTCTCAATCATGATGAGATCGCGCCCCGATGCATCAAGAACAGTCGCCACGTCAGCTGTCGCCCGAGCCAATCCGCCCAGCGAGCCGCGCGTAGCCATGCTGCGAATGTAAATCCCCGGGTCGGAAAAATGATCCTGCATGCGGATACGGTCCCCCAGAATTGCTCCGCCCGTATAAGGACTAGTAGGATCGACCGCAACGATCCCCACCGTCTTATTCTGCTTGCGATAGTGCTTGGCCAGTTGATCGACCAGCGTGCTCTTGCCCGCCCCCGGCGGTCCGGTCAGACCTAGAACTCGCGCGTGCCCCGTCTGCGGAAACAAAGCCTTCAGCAACTCGGACCACCCCGGCGCCCGATTCTCCACGGTCGAGATGGCACGAGCCAAAGCCCGCGCATCGCCGCCGCGCAAGCGCTCAAGCCAGGATTGAAGTTCAGGGGTCAAACAGTCAGTGTAAAGCACGCGATCGAAAGGAAGAAATCGTGGTTCTGCTGTGAACGTTGCGCCAGCAACCGCGAGCGCCCTACTCTGGACGTACAATAGTCATACTATCGTTCATACTATAGTCATACAGGAAATGTGCTACAATTAGTGAAGATCGCGGAGTGCACATGCCCAGATCAACCGCAACGCGTAAGGCAAAGAAAACGTTCTCGCTCTCCCGTCAGTCGGTGATGTACTTGGAGTCGCTGCGCAAGGAAAAGCGAAGCAAATCCGTATCTTCAATTCTGGAAGAGATCATCCGTCAGCAGCAGCAAACTAAAGAGATGGAGCGCATCTCGGCTTCGGTTAGTCGTTACTACGATTCTCTCAGCGCCGAGGAGATCGCCGAAGATCGTGCTTGGGGCGAGTTTGCTGCAACCCAATTTCCCAGCGAGGACTAGCCATGAAACGAGCGCCTTTGCGTGGAGAAATCTGGTACGTCAAGCTTTCCACCGATCCCCCCGAAAAAGCTGCCAGACCGGTGATCATTGTGTCTCTGGACGCCCGGAACAGGCACCCGGGTGCCAGCACTGTGCTAGTCGCTCCGTTGACGGGCTCCGTGGAAAGGGACTTCGAGACCCACATCCAGCTTTCACCTGGAGAGACCGGCCTGCATGCTTCCAGCATCCGCTGCGAAGACGTCACTGTCGTGAAAAAGGATTTCCTGATCGAGCCAAAAGTTACGCTGCGCACCCTGAGCAGCACGCGAGTCTGCCAGATCGCCGATAAAGTTCGGATAGCGATGGGCTGCCCGATAAAGTAGGTCGGCGTTGCTCGGCTCGGACCGGCAAGGACGACGGTTCTCCTGCAACGCCTGTGCTCACCTGTGGCGGCTGACCGCTGACAGCTAGTCCTTCAGCAACTGCCGCGCAATCACCAACCGCTGAATTTCGCTCGTGCCTTCGCCAATGGTACACAGCTTCACATCGCGGTAAAACTTCTCAGCCGGATAATCCTTGATGAACCCATAGCCACCATGAATCTGGACTCCTTCATTGGCACAGCGCACCGCCACTTCGCTGGTGTACAGCTTCGCCATGGACGACTCCAGCGTCGTCTTCATTCCGGCGTCCTTCATTGCAGCGGCCCGGAACGTGAGCAACTTCGCGGCTTCGATTTCCGTCGCCATATCCGCCAGTTTCCACTGGATCGCCTGAAAATCACTGATCGCCTTCCCAAACTGCCTGCGCTGCTTGGAATACTTGAGCGCCGCATGGTAAGCCCCTTCAGCCATGCCCAACCCAAGCGCCGCAATCGAGATGCGCCCGCCATCCAGCACCCGCATGGCGTCGATGAAACCGTCGCCTTCTTTGCCTAGAAGGTTTTCCGCGGGAATCACGCAATCTTCGAAAATCAGTTCTGCGGTGTCGCTCGCCCGCAGGCCCAGCTTGTTTTCTTTCTTCCCCGGACGAAAGCCTTTGGCGTCCTTTTCCACAACGAACGCCGACAACCCATGCGTGTGCGCCGCCCGATCGGTCACCGCAATCACCACCAGAACATCGGCATAATGGCCGTTGGTACAGAAAGTCTTGTTGCCGTTCAGCACCCAGTTTTTTCCCTTGCGCACTGCGGTCATGCGCGCGCTCCCCGCATCCGACCCGGCGGAAGGCTCGGTCAATCCCCACGCTCCGATAAACTCCCCGGTCGCCAGCTTGCTGACGTACTTCTTTTTCTGTTCCTCGGTGCCAGCCAGGAAAATATGATTCGAACAAAGCGAGGTGTGCGCCGCCACAATGATGCCCACCGATCCATCCACGCGCGAAAGCTCCTCCACCGCGGTGACGTATTCCACGTAGCCCATGCCCGCGCCACCATACTCCGCCGGGAAAATGGTGCCCATCAGCCCCAGCTTCCCCAGTTCTTTGATCGTGGCCAGGGGGAACTCTCCGGCTTCGTCCCACTTCATCACGTTGGGAGCGACCTCACGCTCAGCAAATTCGCGGACATTCTTCTTCAGGTGAAGCTGTTCTTCGTTCAGTTGGAAATCCAAGGATTCCTCCAGTTCAGACGGCTCTGTCGCTCCGCGCATATTCGGATGCGAAACGTGATTAGAGCACAGCCAGCCGGGGAGTGAAAGTTACAGGTGGACCTCGTCGGCAGCCATAGCTGACAGCCGCATTAACATTGAAGATCAGCAGCTTTGTCGCAGAATTTCCGACCGACCGATTGGTCGCGACGGTTCTTGGCGTTCTGACGGAAAGCAGAGCTCCAGGTGTCTAACGCCCCAGCAACTCGAATTACCTGCCTAGGGCAAACATGTCGCCGTCGTTTTCGGTATAGAGTTTTCCGTCGCGGCCGACAGCCATGGGCGTGTAGGCCGCGCCGATGGCCTTTTTCAAGAAGATTGTTCCTTTGAGGATCCCGCCTTGCTTGATGACGTACACGTTCCCGTCTTCGTTGTTGGCATAGACGGTGCCGTTCTTGTCCACGGCTGGAGCGTTAACGCACCACTCGTGATTGGTGGGGCTCTCGAACTGCCACTCGATTTCCAGGTTGGCGTTCAGTTGCGTGATGTAGTAAGGTCCCCCGTTCTTACCGTAATAGTTGTCCTTAATGATGACCGAGTAGGTGCCATCGTGGGCATAGATGGCCGGAGTCTCATCCCAGCCAAAATCGTAGGATGTCAGATACTTCCCCGAGGTATCAAACTTCATGAGGTATCCGCGGCCGCCGTCGCTGTTGTTGGCCGCTCCGTAAAGCACGCTGCCATCGGGAGCCACTGACGGAGTCGAAGAAGAGATATCGAACACCGATCCGGCAAACCCGGAAGTGATCAGCGAACTATGCCACTTTGCAGTCAGATTCGTCGCGCTGATGGCAAGTAGACATGCATGGGCTGAGTTGAAATGTGCTTTGCTCAACGTGTAGACGGTTTCAGCGTCACCGGAAATCGCTGGGGCTACGTTGACCCCGGGCCGCTGAGATCCATAAACCGCGCGATCCCCGCAATCGGGGGAACCTTTCACCAGGGTTGAGAATTTTACCTTCCTGACTACGCCCTGTGGCGTCAGTTTTACCAGGTACGCGCCTCGCACATCGTGGGTCCAGGGCTTAGTCGCGTCCAGCGCCAAAGCGTCGTAGTAAACGTTTCCGTGGCCATCCACGGTCAACGGGCCTGAAACGAATGTGTTGGCGTCCGCGCCGAAAGGCGTATAGTGGGCGACCACCGTTCCGTCCGCCTCTTTCAGTTTGTAGATTGAGCCGGAAAAGCCCGGCACAAACACGAAACCCTTCCAGATCGCCGGATGGAATACAGGCTCCCAACCGTCGAGGCCCGAACCTTTGCCATGCGCTCCGCTGTTTGGCTCCGGCTTCCAGTCGCTTTGAAAGTTCCACGACTCGATCAGCACACCGTTCGTCCAGGTGAATGACCTCTCATTCCAGACTTGGGTGTCCCAGTCGTCGGGGCCACAGGGGTACGGCTTGCCAGAGCCCGGCGGATCGCATGAATTGTAGGTTCCCGTCTTGTACTCAAGAAAAACCCGATGGCCGTCCACCAGCGGAACCTGGTAGTGGGCCAGCAAATCACCTTTTTCTTTCCCTTTGCTTTCGGCCTGCTCTTGTTTCACAAAGGGATCGAAGGTGATGTCCGCAAGCTGTTTTGTTGGAACCCGCCCGGCCGCGGGGGTTGCGCCGGTGTGCTGAGGCGTGCGGCCCCATTGCGCCCAGTCCGGCCCGGTTGCTGGATCGAGCTCAACGGCTTGAATTGCCAACCCAGCCGCCAGAACCAGAGCAACCGAACACATGAGAAACGAAACAATCCTTGAAGCCTTGCCGGATGCACACATCACCCGAGACATGGAACCCTTCCCGACCTGATATCACCTCATGAGCCGCAACAGAAGTCCGAATAAGGGGAGTGCGCCGTCTTACGGTATTTCCTCAGGCGCGACAATGAAGCGTTCAAACACCTCATTCGATATCAGACGCCCACGGGATGTCAAGCAGAAAGCGTTGCCAAACCGCGCCAATAGGCCCGTTTCAGCCATTTCGGTGATTGTGCCCAAAACCCGGGCAACCGCGTTTTCCCCGAATTCCGCTTCGACTGCGCTCAGGTCCACGCCCCGGTTCAGGCGCAACCCCAGGAAAAACGTCTCCTCTAGCGCAGCTATGCGATCGACTACACTTCGCTTAAGCTTCACCCCGGCAACGTATTGCTCCAACGAATCCGGAGTGGAGAATCGCACAGCGCCCCCGGAAAGACCAGCCAGCATCGAGTGTGCGTCCACTCCGAACCCCAGATAGGGCCGCCGCGTCCAGTACTTCAAATTGTGCCGCGACTCGCATCCTTCCCGGGCAAAATTGGATATCTCGTATTGCTTTACCTCAGCCGCTTCAAGCTTTTCGCAAGCCTTCTCGTAGAGATCCGCAGTGGCGTCTTCGTCCGGCACAAAGTGCGCGTGATACCTCGTTCCGCCGGCGATCAACTCGCGGCCTAAACGCGAATCCTCGTCGATCTCCAGCATGTAAACGCTCACGTGCGATGCCCCGCTGCCCACCGCTTCCCGCACCGAGAATTCCCAGCTTTCAGCCGTCTGGTGCGGCAACCCGGCGATCAGATCGACATTGATGTTCGTAATCCCGGCGGCGCGCAACCGCGCCATTTCTTCCAGCACGGTAGCGCGGGTGTGCAATCGTCCAACCGATGCCGCTTCCTGGTCCACAAACGACTGAATTCCCAGGCTGACCCGGTTCACTCCGCATCGAAGCAGGCAATCCACGACCGCCGGAGTCAGCGTACCCGGTGCGCACTCCACTGTAATCTCCGCGTTCGGCGAAACAGCGAAAGTTCGCGATACAGCGGCAAACACATGCTCCAGTTGCTCCCCATCCAGTACGGTGGGGGTTCCCCCGCCCAGGTAGATCGAGTTGACCTCCTGCTCGAACCGCCCGCCCATTTCTTCCGCAGTACCCGACGCGTTTTCGATGTCGGCGCACAACCGATCCACATAGCGCTGAAACACCGTCTTCGAAAACACATCGGAGGCGAAATTGCAGTAGCTGCACTTGGTACGGCAGAACGGCACGGAAATGTATACCCCAAGCGCCATACCACGATTATTACACCTTGCCTATCGTTGGGTCCCGTAGCGGCTGAGCGCTCAAACCTTTTCCATCCTCCACTCTTCCACGCCCATCCATTTAAGGTATCTTTGACATAGCGCATGGCCTCTCACCAGGAAGAAGAAGTTCTCGGTAAGGCGTACGACAGCCGCCTGATGAAGCGGCTTCTCACCTATCTCCGCCCCTACCGCTGGCAGACCGGGGTTGCGCTTTCTTCCATCTTGCTCAAGGTGGTCGCCGACGTTCTCGGCCCCTATCTCACCCATGTCGTCATCGATCGCTATCTGGCGCCGGTCACCGGACTGCGCACGCCGCTCGACCGCTTCCTTAGCAGCCGGCCGTTGACTGGTATTGCCCAGATTGCGGTGCTGTACGTTGGCATGCTGAGTTTCAGTTTCCTGCTCGAATATCTACAAACTTATTTCATGCAGTGGGCCGGCCAGATGGTGATGTTCGACCTGCGCGCCCAGATTTTCCGCCACTTGCAGCGCCTGCACATCGGCTTCTACGACAAGAATCCCGTCGGACGCCTGGTCACCCGCGTGACCTCCGACGTCGACGCCCTCAATGAAATGTTCACCTCTGGCGTCATTTCAATTTTCGAAGACGTCTTCGTGCTCGGCGCCATCGTGTGGATTATGCTCCGCATGAACTACCGGCTGGCCCTGATCACTTTTGCCGTGCTGCCCATCATCGCCATCGCGACCAAGATTTTCCGCGACAAAGTGCGCGACTCCTACCGCCGGATTCGCACCGCCATTGCCCGCATCAACGCCTACCTTCAAGAGCACGTGAGCGGCATGATGGTGGTGCAGCTGTTCAACCGCGAGGAGCGCGCCTACGACAAGTTTTCCGAAGTCAACGCCGTTCACATGGACGCGTTCAAAGACGCCATCATGGCGCACGCCGTCTACTATCCGGTGGTCGAAGTTTTGTCCGCCACCGCCATCGCATGCGTGATCTGGTTCGGTGGCGGTGATGTCGTCCGCGGCGCAACTACTCTGGGTGTTCTTGCAGCTTTCATTCAGTACGCTCAGCGCTTCTTCCGCCCTATCCAGGATTTCAGCGAAAAATACAACATCCTGCAATCCGCCATGGCGGCCAGCGAGCGCGTGTTCAAACTGCTCGATGCCCCGGTCGAAATCACCTCTCCCGCTGTCACCAAGGAGCCTGACGGCCCCGGCCGCATCGAGTTCGACCACGTCTGGTTCGCCTACCGGGCAATGCCGACCACCGAACCCGGCAACACCCATGTGGGGACGGGCGCCCCCGCCGGTCCAGGCCGACCCGAAGGGTCGGCAGGCTCTTCTCTCGACTGGGTCCTTCGCGACGTCAGCTTCGCCATCGAACCCGGAGAGACCGTCGCCATCGTTGGACACACCGGCGCCGGCAAGACCACCATCATTTCCCTGCTCATGCGTTTTTATGACGTGCAAGAAGGCGCCGTCAAAATCGATGGCGTCGACGTCAAGGATATGGACCTTGCCAGCCTGCGCCGACGCTTTGGCGTTGTCCTCCAGGATCCGTTCCTGTTTACCGGGACGGTCGGGGGCAACATCCGCCTTGGGACCAGTTGGATCGAGGATGAAGACGTGGAAAAGGCCGCGGAAGACGTGAACCTGGCCGACTTCATCCGCACTTTGCCCGGCGGCTTCAAGGAGGAAGTTCGAGAGCGCGGCAGCACGCTTTCCACCGGCCAGAAGCAGCTCATCTCATTTGCCCGCGCCCTCGCCCACGAACCCAGCATTCTCATCCTCGATGAGGCCACTTCCAGCGTCGACACCGAAACCGAGTCCCGCATTCGCGACGCTCTCACCCGCATGGTCGAAGGCCGCACCTCGGTGATCATCGCCCACCGCCTCTCCACCGTGCAGCGCGCCGACAAAATTATTGTGATGCACAAAGGCCAGGTCCGCGAAATGGGGCCCCACCAGCAATTGCTCGCCCAGCGCGGCATCTACTACAAGCTGTATCAATTGCAATACAAAGACCAGGAGGTCAGTGTGGCGCGGGCGCCCTCGCCCGCGATCCCTCAACCCGCAACCTGTTCTCCCTCAGGGGGTTACGAAGATCGCATCAACCCCGTGTAGTTGCGGCGGCATTGAAAGTATGGTATGCTGAAAGTTCTGGCAAGCACCTATGCTTCTATACCGTGCGTGCCAGACTATTTAGGGGCTCCTGCGGGGGCCCCATTCACTTAGGGAATGTCTATGAAACGCCACGCGATTTTTGTGGACGCTGGGTATGTGTTCGCCCAGGGTTCTGTGTCCCTTCTTGGAAGCAAGATTCCCCGCACGCAACTTAGGCTAGACGCCCCTGCAATCGTCACACAATTGAAGTCTCTAGCCCTTACCCAGAGTCCCGGCGTTCAACTGCTTCGGATCTATTGGTACGACGGAGCCACCTGGAGCGGTCCGAGCGTGGACCACCTTGCAATCGCACGGATGGACAATGTCAAACTGAGGCTGGGGTCTATCAACAGTGCTGGCGAGCAAAAGGAGGTCGACTTCCTTCTAGTAACCGACCTAATAGACCTGGCCCGTAATCAGTCGATCTGCGACGCCACCATTGTGACTGCGGATATCGATATGAGAATAGCTGTACAAATCGCCCAGACTTTTGGGGTCCGAGTTCACCTGGTGGGCCTGGAACCTAGCAAAGTCTCGCAATCCCAGTTGTTGCGTCAGGAGGCGGACACGGTATACGAAATTACCAAGGCCGACGTCTTGAAATTTCTTAGTGTCCTGGCCGCTTCTACTCCAAGGGCCTCGTCGCACATGGCAGTGGCCCCCTCAGGTGAGCCGAAGGGGGCTGCAGAGTCTGGGGGATTGAAAACAGTTGGCCACATTATCGACGAGGCGATCCAGAAAACTTTGGGCGATGTGAACTCCGGAGACCTCGCGAATCTGAAAGCGGCGCTCGCCGCATCAAGCGACATACCGATGGAATACGATAGGAGGCTACTCGGAACCTGCCGGACCTTACTTAAGAGGGACCTGACGGGAGATGAGCGCAGGGAGATGAGATCGACATTCCGACACAGAGTGCTTCTACCCTCCCCTACAGAAAAGTAGTGGTCGGGTCAGTATTTCTTAGCTCTTAAGGAAATCTCGAAGAGGTGCGATTATATGTGCATATGGCTTGATAAATGCCTGGTTTGTAATGGTACGAGAGATAACAGAACGATGCTGTACAGAAGCACGAAAACCAATGCCGCTGCCGAATACCGCCGACTGGAAACCGAAATCAATCAATCCGGAATCGTGAAGCTTCAGTCGCGACCACTGGGCAATAAACGTGTCTGTCTTCCTTGCCTATGGAGTTTCGTGTTGTGGCTCAGGGCTCAGAAGAACGCATTCCCGAAAATCCCTTGCGAATCCTGATCTCAGCCGGCGAAGCTTCGGGAGAAATGTACGGCGCTGGACTCATCGAGGCTCTACATCGCCGCGATCCGTCCCTTGAATTCTTCGGTGTGGGCGGCGCCCGCATGCGCGCCGCCGGCTGCGACACCATCGTCGACGCCAAAGACCTCGCCGTCGTCGGCATCACTGAAATTCTCAGCCATCTCCCAAGAATCTACGGCCGGTTCCATAAACTGATCGCTGAAGCCGATCGTCGCCGTCCCGACTTAGCTATCGTGATCGACTCGCCCGCCTTCAACTGGCGGGTCGCTCGGCAAATGCGCAAGCGCGGAATTCCTGTCGTCTACTATGTATGTCCGCAGTTCTGGGCGTGGCGCCAAGGGCGAGTGAAGCTGCTGCGCAAGTACGTCGACAAAGCTCTAGTGATATTCCCTTTCGAAGAAAAGTTCTATCGCGACCGCGGCGTGAACGCGACCTTCGTCGGCCATCCTCTCGCAGACCTTCCCCGCCCCACCGTCTCTCGCGAAGCGTATGCCGCCGCAAACGGCCTCGACACTTCCAAGCCATGGATCACGCTCATGCCCGGCAGCCGCATCAAAGAAGTTCGCATGAACTTGCCGACAATTCTGGAGTCCGCCGGAAGGCTTGGCCCCGCTTATGAATTTCTGCTGCCCGTGGCGCCCACCCTGGACCGCAGCTTGCTCGAGCGGTGGATCGGGGAAATCCCCATACACCTGGTCCCTGAAGCTCTCCCAGCGTTAGCCCACTCTCGCGCCGGAATCATCGCAAGCGGTACGGCGACGGTCGAGGCCGCAATCATGGGCACGCCGTTCGTGATGGTCTACCGAGTCACGCCGCTCACCTACATGCTGGGCAAACCTCGAGTGAAGGTTTCACACTTCGCCATGGTGAACCTGATTGCCGGAAAGGAAGTCGTGCCCGAACTGGTGCAACAGGACTTCACCGCAGACAATGTCGTCTCGAAATTAAGCACGATTCTCCCAGACGGCCCCGTTCGAGACAAGATGATCCAAAACCTTGCAACCGTTAGAACCGCCCTCGCCGGCCCGAACCTAGATGCCCTCCTTCCGGCCGATCGTGCAGCCGAAATCATCCGCACGCTCCTCACTTAAGCCCTAGAAATGCACCTTGCTACGTCTGCCAGCTGTAACTGATTTGTCTAACCCTTGTCCTGCCAGCATCTTTTGCGTAACAATCTTCATCATACGGATCGGTTAGAATTTTCCCGGAGATCACTCTTAATGCTCTTTCAACCTCGGCGCCAGCGTCGGGTCCTCAAAACCTCTATATTTCTATTGCTTGCATTCGCAGCCCTGCCCGGCCGGGCCGCCGAGAAGGCTCGTCTCCGGGTCGACGATTATCAGATCGACGCTGAACTGAACCCCCATGCCCACAGCATCTCCGCCCACGCCAAGGTCAAGTTCACAGCTCTGGCCGATCTGAACACCGCCATTTTCGAACTGCACAACGGTCTGAAAGTCACCAAAGTGACCGATGATTCCGGCAAACCGCAAGACGCCGAACGCCTGGCGGCCGACTCCACCGTGAGGGTTCAGCTTGCTAAGACGCTCACCAAAGACAGCTCCACCACGCTGACCTTCGATTACGATGGTGAACTCGACTCCGCCGACAACAGCCCGGTACAGGGCTTGAAGCTCGCCTCCATCGACGACGAAACCACCTACCTGCTCTATTCGGGCCGCTGGTTTCCGGTGAGCGGCTATGGCATCAACCGATTCACAGCGACCATGCATATCACGGTGCCGGCGCATATGGTGGTGATCGGCAGCGGACCCGGAACCGTCAACGATACCCCTCCCCCTGCGCCCAAAAAGGCATCGTCCGGCTCGGCGCCAACCAGCAATTTGACCAAGACTTACAGCTTCACATGGGACAAGCCCAGCTTCCCCGGAACCATCATTGCCGGCGCCTTCCAGGAGTTCAAGAGCGACGAAGCCGGCGTGGACTTGCACGTTTTCTTCAAACCGACCCACCAGAATCTCGGCGCCAGCTATGCGGAGACTGCGGTCAAGGAATTCACGTTCTTCATCACTATGTACGGCATCGCTCCTTCCAGCACGCTTCGTATCGTGGAGATTCCAGACGATACCGTCCCTGCCGCCTGGGCCCCCGAAATGGCTGTGATTGCCAGCCGCGCGGTCACGGAGAAGATCAACTACCGCCTGCTGGCCAATACCATCGCGCATCAATGGTGGGGAGTCTCAGTCAGTCCCGCCTCGCTCGACGATTGGTGGCTATGCGATGGCTTTGCCCGCTACTCTGAGGCTCTCTACGTCGAACGCGCCGCGGGGCAGGCTGGCCTTGAAGAAGCCATAAAAGATATGTCGGTCGGCGCTCTCGCCTACGACACCGTGCCGCTCGCGACCATTGGCAAACTCGATATGTTCTCTCCTGAATTCCAGTCGCTCGCCACGGACAAGGGCGCCATGATTCTCCACATGCTGCGCTGGGTTGAGGGTGATCAGAAATTCGATCAGGCCATGCGCACCTTCGCTGCAAACTTTGCCGGCAAATCGGCTTCCCTCGACGATTTCCAGACCATCGCTGAAAAGAACTATGGAGACAAGCTGACATGGTTTTTTACCCAGTGGCTGAATTCTACCGGCGCGCCGGAATTCAAAGTCAAGTACACCGTGTATCGCCTGGGTAATAACGCAAAGCCGGTTGCCGGCAAGGAAAGACCTCCGGGATTCCGCGTCGTCGGCCAGATCAATCAGGATCTTGATCTCTTCCGCATGCCGGTGGAGTTGAAGATCGACACCGACGGCCGCACCGAGGAGAGAAAGATCGACGTGGTCGGCACCGACTCCGCGTTCACCTTGGAAACCTTCGGCCGGCCGCGGCGCATCTCCATCGATCCCGATAACCGCGTTTTGAAGAATTCCACCGACGTGAAGCTGCGTGCCTCGATTCAGCGAGGACAAGCCCTGGTGCAGCAAGGCGACCTGGCGGGAGCGCTCTTAGAATTCAACAAAGCACTCGAGGTGAACAAGAATAGTTCGCTGGCCCACTACCGCGTCGCCGAAGTATTTTTCCTGCAGAAAAATTATCAGGCCGCCGCCAATGCCTACCGCGACTCGCTCAACGGCGATGGTGATCCACGCTGGACTGAGGTTTGGAGCCATGTCCAGCTCGGCAAGATTTTCGACGTGACCGGCCAGCGTGAGCGCGCCACTAACGAATACCGCCAAGCCTTGCAGACCAACGACAACACCCAGGGCGCGCTCGACGAAGCCCGCAAGTACATGCAGAAATCTTTCGAGCAGCCCAAAAGCAACGGCTAGTACGCCCAGCGCAGCAGCGTCGCTCCCACGGTGAATCCCGCTCCCACCGACGCCAGCAGCAGCAGATCGCCTTTCTTTAGCTTGCCTTCGTCTCGTGCAGTCTGCATCGCCAGCGGAATCGTCGCGGACGTGGTATTCCCGTAGCGGTCGATATTGAGAATCACTTTTTCTGCTGGCAGGCCTACCCGGTCGGCCGTCGCCATGATAATCCGTTTATTCGCCTGGTGCGCGATGAACACGTCAATATCGCTTGCCGTCAGTTGATTCCTCTCAAGCAGTTTCAGGCACACCTCGCCCATCTTGCGCACTGCGAACTTGAATACCGCCTGCCCGTCCTGGTGGACATAGTGCATTTTCTTGTCGACGGTCTCATGCGTTGAAGGGTTCAGGCTGCCGCCGCCCGGCATGTAGAGCGACGCCCCGCCCGACCCATCCACTTCGTGCAGGAAGTCAATCATCGCGTTGCCGTCGTTCGCCGGCTCCAGGATTACCGCCCCTGCGCCGTCGCCGAAAATAATGCAGGTGGCGCGGTCGGTGTAGTCGATGATCGACGACATCACATCCGCTCCGATCACCAGGACTTTCTTGTGTGCTCCGCTGGCCACAAACTGCGTCCCGACCTGCAACGCATAGACAAACGAAGAGCACGCCGCGATCAGATCAAATCCCCACACCTGCTCCGCCCCCAACTTGTGCTGCACCAGGCAGGCGGTCGCGGGGAAAAGCATGTCGGGGGTGACCGTGGCCACCAGAATTGCGTCCAGATCGCTGGGCTCAATGCCGCGCTGTGCAAGCGCCTTTTTCGCTGCCTCGACCGCAAGGTCGCTGGTGGCGACGCCTTTGTCCACCACGTGCCGTTCCCGAATGCCGGTACGCTCCAGAATCCATTGATTCGTGGTGTCCACCATCTTTTCGAGATCTGCGTTGGTCAACAGCCGGGGCGGGACATAGGTTCCAAGGGCACTGATCTTCACGCCAAGAACTTGGCTCACTCTATATATTCTCCGGTTGGAAATTGAAACGGATATTGTCACGCAGCCAGAGGGGTAAAGTCCAACAGAAGGCGTGCTCTGGATTTCTTTGCGCGCTTAGCGGCACCTCTTTGCGGCCTTTGCGGTTAAAAGTTTTTCGGGCCGAGGAGGGTACTCAACAAGAAAATAAGCCAGGCACCAGCGACCCACTGCACACGCAAGAGCCCGTTACCGTTGCTTCCTTCCGGACCTGGCGGGGTTGGCGGGAAGTCGTCGCGCGGGACTGATGCCTGACCTCTTCGATTTTACCATTGACCCGGTCACCGCTTGGTTCGCAGCCGGAAACTCGCCATCACAACACGAGCGTACTCTTCACTTCCAGCCGCCAATCGCCGACAATGATCGAATCATGCCGCCGGCGCCCAAGTCAGCCAACCCTTCCACGCCGGCGGAAATCCATCGTTATTTCGAAGTTGCACTGTACCTGCTCGTTCTCACCGGATTCGCCACCCTGGCTTCAACCGGAGGACTGGGCGTAGTCACAGTCTCGTTGGTCTGCGCCGCGCTCTTGTACCGCGGATACCAGCTTGCCACCGAACGTACATTCCTGATTCCCGAGCGATGGACAACTTTTCTCACCCTCGCCTACGTCGCGTTCTATCTCATCGACTACTTGTTGCTCAGCGGCGGATTCCTGAACGCCACCGTTCACCTCGTCCTCTTCGTCATGGTTGTCCGCCTGTTCTCAGCGCAGCGCGACCGGGATTATTACTTCCTTGCCGTGATCGCCTTCCTCATGGTTCTGGCTGCCTCGGTGCTCACCGTCGATAGCACGTTCCTTCTGGCCTTCGGCCTTTTTCTGCTGACCGCGGTCGCCGCCTTCATCCTCATGGAAATGCGGCGCTCCGCCAAAACCGCCACCGTGCAAGCCAATCCAGCCACTGACGAACAATCCCACCGGCGTATGGGACTTTCTCTCGTTGGGATTTCCCCCGTGCTGGTGATTTTCATTCTTCTGGGCGGCGCCGTAATCTTCTTTGCCTTGCCTCGCATTTCCACCGGCTACCTGAGTGCCTACGCGCCCGGTGGAGAAATCGCAACCGGGTTCAGCGATGAAGTACAACTCGGCCGGATCGGCCAGATTCAGCAGTCCAACTCCCTGGTCATGCACATTCAGATCGACGGCGACCCGCATGGCGCGTTCGATTTAAAGTGGCGCGGAGTGGCCCTGAATCTTTTCGATGGCAAGACCTGGTCGAATCCCCACCAACAGCATCTCATCGCGCCTTCCCCCGAAGGCCGTTTTCTGCTTCCGCCGTTTCCGCCACCGGGGGCCCGGCGATCAGAAGAACCAACTGTTCGCATGATTCACTACCGCGTATTGATGGAGCCGGTGTCCAGCAATGTCTTCTTCCTTGCGCCCATCCCCCGCACGCTCAACGGGAATTACCGCGCGGTTGCCACCGACTCGCACGGCGCGGTCTTCAATCTCGACCCGGAGCATCCCATCACCCGCTACGAGGCCGCGTCCGATATAGGGCAACCTTCCCCCGCTCAGTTGCGCGCCGCATCCAAGGTATATCCGCCGGCAATCCTGCTGACGGATTTGCAACTTCCGCCTCTCGACCCCCGAGTCGCCCGCCTGGCTTCAGCAATCACTACCTCCGCTCCTACGAATTTCGACAAAGCAACCGCCATCGACAAGTACCTGCGCTCTCACTTTAACTACACGCTGCAGCTTCCGCGAACCGTATCGCCGGATCCGATCGCCAATTTCCTCTTCGAGCGCAAACAGGGCCACTGCGAGTATTTCGCTTCGGCCATGGCCGTCATGCTTCGTACCCTGGGCATTCCCTCGCGGCTGGTCAACGGATTTCGCACCGGAGAATTCAACGATGTAACGTCTCAGTACCTGGTCCGGGCCAGCAACGCGCATTCCTGGGTCGAGGCGTATTTCCCCGGATACGGCTGGGTCAGTTTCGATCCGACGCCGGGCGCTGCCGTCGAAGTACGCTCCGGCTGGGGCAGGGCCATGCTCTATGTTGACGCGATGGCCTCGTTCTGGCGGGAGTGGGTCATCAATTACGATTCCAGCCATCAATACAGTTTGGGTCAGCAGATCGCTCACCACGGCGTTGAACGGTACGAACGCCTGCGCTTCTGGGCCCGCCGCCGCTATGACGGTATGTTGGACGCGGCGCGCCGCACCCAACGAACCATCACCCGGTCCCCGGGCCGCTGGAGTATTGCCGGAATCTGCGCAACCGTCCTGCTGCTGATTAGCGCAAATCTTGGCCGCTTGTGGCGCGCGCTCCGCGTCCGCCGCATTGCCGCAAAACCCGACCGCGCGCCCCGCGCCGCAGCCACGATCTGGTATCAGCGAATGACCCACGCGCTGGGCAAACGCGGCTGGAAAAAATCTCCAGTCCAGACGCCGCGGGAATTCGCCAACTCCCTGCCTCGCGAACCGGTAAGGAAAATCGTCTCGGAATTCACCGAACATTACGAGCGTGCCCGTTTCGGCGATTCACCCCAGGACGCCAGCCGTCTCCCTGAGCTATTCGAAGAGATCGCTGCCGCCGCTCGAAGTGCCGCCCGCCGCCAGATGTTAGAATAGTTCAATCCCATGCCTCAGCCGAAGTCCACCACAATCCTTACAAAGGGACCTGAATCCGGCGATCGGCGTGCCGCGCCGCTCAAGGTCGGGTTCGTAAGCCTCGGCTGTCCCAAGAATCTTGTCGATAGCGAAGTCATGATGGGTATGCTGGCGCAATCAGGAGCGAATCTGGTGCCGCGCGCTGAAGATGCCGACGTGATCGTGGTGAACACCTGCTCGTTCATTGAAACCGCCCAGCAGGAATCCGTCGACACCATCCTTGAGATGGCACGCCACAAGACCGAAGGCCGCGTTCAAAAGTTGGTGGTAGCGGGCTGCCTGGTCGAACGCTATCGTGACGAGATTCGTAGAAACATCCCCGAAGTGGACGCGCTTGTAGGCACCGGTGAGCTGGGACAGATTCTCTCCGCGGCTGGCATTTCCCAACCCGCAACACTGGACTCGCCGTTTACCATCCTCAATTCCCGCCCCGAGGGCGACGCTCGCGCCGCGCAGGGCCGCTTCTCCCGCGAGACCTGGGACGGCGCCATCGCCGACCTTCCGAACTATCTTTATGACGAGGCCACGCCTCGCGTCCTGGCCACGCCCGGCTACACCGCTTACATCAAGATTGCCGAAGGCTGCGATCATCCCTGCAGTTTCTGCATCATCCCGCAGTTGCGCGGCAAGTTCCGTTCCCGCCGCTTCGAATCGGTGATCGCGGAAGCGGAACGCCTCGCCCACAGCGGGGTTCGCGAGATCACCCTCATCGGCCAGGACACCACCTGCTACGGCGAAGATTTTGAGCTGAAAGACGGCTTGGCGCTGTTGCTGGAAAAGCTTGCCGGCATACCGGACCTTCGCTGGATACGTTTTCTCTACGCTTATCCCAACAAAATCACCGGCCGTTTGCTCGAAACAATCGCCTCCCACGAAAAGATATGCTCCTACGTCGATGTCCCCTTGCAGCACGCGTCTTCAACTACGCTTAAGCGCATGAAGCGCGGTGGAGGCGCCGATATTTTCCTGCGCATGATCGACAAAATTCGGCGAACCATCCCGGGCGTCACCCTTCGCACCTCATTCATCGTGGGATTCCCCGGCGAAACCGAAAAAGAACTTGAAGAACTGTGCGAGTTCGTCCGCGCCGCTGAGTTCGATTGGGCAGGCGCATTCGCCTATTCCGATCAGGAAGGCGCCGGGGCTTTCTTGCAGCGCAATAAACTGCCGGCTCGCGAAATCGAATCTCGCCGCAAGCACCTCATGCAGATTCAGCGCCGCATCAGCAGGAAGAAAAAGAAGGCTCTGATCGGCCAGGAATTCGATCTGCTCTTGCTGGGTCCATCGGATGAAAGTGACCTTTTGCTCGAAGGCCGCACCGTCATGCACGCGCCGGAGATCGATGGCAAAGTCTTCGTCAACGACCTGCCCGAGGGCATCGACCCGCAACCCGGTCAGTTCTATCGCTGCCAGGTCACAGATGCTCACGACTATGATCTGGTCGCCAAGATCATTTAGAAGCTCATGCCGCGCAAGCCATCCATCGCGCTCCAGTGCCCCATCTGCCGGAAACCGGTGATGGCAAAAGACGCGGAATTCCCTTTCTGCAGCGAACGCTGCCGTTTGATCGATCTCGGCAAGTGGGCAAGCGGCAAATACGTCATCTCTTCGCCCGTACACGACGTCTCCGACCTTCCTGGCAAATCCCATGATTCCGATGAAGACTGACGATCACGGTCGTAGCCCCGGCGTCCCGCTGGCCGTCGTGGGGCCGTCCCGTCCACGTTCCGCCGCGCCTTGGGCCACGTTGGTCGCCACCTTCTTCGGCGCCGGCCGCATGCGTCCCGGCCCAGGCTCCTGGGGGTCGGCAGCTACCGTCTTACTTTGGTGGCTCTTGTCCCACTGGCTCATCCCAAGCTCGCAACCTTACGCCGCAATCCTTTTGGCGATCTTGGTTACCGCCATTGGCATTCCCGCTGCTACCCGCGTCGCTCGCGCCTCGGGGTTGAAGGATCCTCAATTTGTGGTCATTGATGAAGTCGCCGGCCAACTCATCACCCTCATCGCCGTTCCGATCTCATGGAAAACTCTGCTGGCCGGCTTTATACTTTTTCGTGGATTCGATATCGTGAAGCCTCCACCAGTTCGTCAGCTTGAGCACCTTCCGGAGGGTTTTGGCATCGTATTGGATGACGTGGCTGCGGGTCTATACGCCCTGATCGTCATGCAGGCACTGCTGCATTTCGGCGTTTTATCCCGCTAGTCTGTCGCTTGAAAAGGAAAATGGATGGGAATCTCTGATCGCCTGCTCGGCCAGAAAAACGTGAATGGCAAGCCACACATCGACCGTGTGTCCCCGTCCGCAGCCCTGCCCGGCGGCGATATCCGCATCACAGGACACGCTTTGCGTCCGGCCGAACTTCGCCGTCCTCGCGTCCGCTTCGGGGACGTCGAAGGCTCGGTCATCATCAGTTCCGACGATTTCCTCATCGCCCGCGTTCCCTCCGGCGCTTCCTCCGGACCCGTCGTGGTCTCGACCAATGGCCACTCCAGTAATCCACAGCAGGTCAAGGTTGCGGTTCCCATAGCCGAGAACCTTCATCCTGTCACCAATCCCGCGCTGGATGCCGAAGGTAACATCTTCGTCACATTTTCCGGCAGCCGCGGCCAGAAAGTTCCGGTTTCAATTTTCAAGGTCGACACCAACTACAACGTCAAGCCATTCCTTGCAGACCTGATGAACGCGACTTCCATTGCCTTCGACAAAGAAGGCCAGATGTACGTTTCATCACGAATGGATGGAATCGTATATCGCGTCGCGCCCAATGGAACCATGAGTTCCTACGCGGAGGGCATGGGCGTCGCCAACGGCATCGCTTTTGATCGCAATGAGAATCTTTACGTCGGCGACCGCAGCGGCACCATTTTCAAGATAGCCCGCGACCGGCAAGTCTTTGTTTTCGCCACTATCGAGCCCAGCGTTTCCGCCTATCACCTGGCTTTCGGACAGCGGGGCGACCTGTTTATCACCGGACCCACGACGTCCAGCTTTGATGCGGTTTACAAGATCGACCAGCAAGGTAACGTTTCGAACTTTTATCGGGGATTGGGACGGCCGCAGGGCTTGGCCTTGGACGTTGATGGCAATCTCTACGTAGCGGCCTCGCTGGGCGGGAAACGCGGCATCGTGAAAATCACGCCAAACGGCGAAGCATCTCTGGAAGTTTCCGGCAACAATCTGGTCGGTCTCGCTTTCGCTCCCGGCCGCTCCGTGATTCTTGCTACCCAGAACGCCATCCACCATCTTGCCTGGAACGTGCAAGGCTTGCCGCTACAGTTTTCTGCTTAAGCTTGCGCATCGCTTCGCGGTCGCGGCTCCTGCTGGATTTCATTTAAACTGCTTTCAATGAATGCCGAGATCATCGCTATCGGCTCGGAATTGCTTACCCCCTACCGTCAGGACACCAATTCCCTGTATTTGACCGAGAAACTCAACCAACTCGGCGTAGAAGTCATATTCAAAACCATTGTTGGCGACTGCCATGAGCGTCTCACTCAAGTCGCCACGCTCGCCCTTTCCCGCGCAGATATCATTATCTTCATGGGAGGCCTGGGGCCCACCGAAGACGATCTCACCCGGGAGTGCGTAGCCGAGGCTTTGCAACTTGAAATTCATCGCGACCCGCAAATCATCATCGCCCTGGAAGAACGTTTTGCCTCACGCGGCTGGAAGATGGCCGCCAACAATCTGAAGCAGGCGGATGTCATTTCCGGCGCGACGGTCCTGCCCAACCCCAACGGCACCGCGCCCGGCCAATGGATCACCGGAAAGTATGATGAGAAAGAGAGAATTGTCCTGCTTCTTCCCGGGCCGCCCTTTGAGTTGAAAGCGCTTTTCGATCAGCAGTGCTTCGAGCGCTTGCGTGCCAAGGTGCCGCGCCAGTTCATAGCTACCCGCGTTTTGAAAATCACGGGGATGGGCGAATCCCAGGTTGATGCCCGCGTGGCGCCTATCTACACCCGCTGCACCGACATTGACACCACGATTCTTGCCGGCGCCGGCGAAGTTCAGCTGCATCTGAAGTCTCGCTCAAGTTCCCTGGAAGCCGCGCAGCAAGCAGTTGATGAACTGGTGGTCAGACTCGAAGAAGAGTTGGGTGACCTTGTCTTTTCCGATAATGGAGACTCGCTCGAACAAATCGTCGGCTACTACTTGCAAATGCGCGGCGCAACCCTCGCTGCCGCGGAATCCTGTACCGGCGGTCTTTTCAGCGAGCGTATCACCTCGGTGAGTGGCAGTTCGCGATATTTCCTCGGCGGCGCGATCGTCTACTCCAACGAACTCAAAGCCGCCCTGGCCGACGTGCCGGCCTCGATGATCGAGCGCCACGGCGCCGTCAGTCCGGAAGTTGCAAGAGCTCTGGCGGAAGGCATCCGCTACCGCTGCGAGGCCACGCTGGGCGTGGGGATCACCGGCATAGCCGGCCCCAATGGCGGAACCCCTGAAAAGCCCGTCGGCCTGGTCTTCCACGCCCTTGCAAGCAGCACCGGCACCGACGTCGTTGAACGTAAATGGCCCGGCGACCGCCAGCGCGTCCGCCGTTTTGCCACGCAGCAGGCCCTGAACATGGTGAGGAGACAGTTGCTGTAGTAGCTCTTAGCCTTTAACCGTTGGCTCTTGAGGATGTCAGGAAAGGGATCGGCTCCATCCGATGGATTCATGGGTTTGCTAAAGGCCAAGGGCCAAAGCCTAAGGGCGAAGTTGCCATGCGCATTTTCATCGCACTCGACATCGACGACGCCATCCGCCAGTCCATCACCCGATTCCTGGACGGTGTCCGGGGCTTCGCTCCCGACGCCCGCTGGGTGCGTCCCGAGTCTCTTCATGTCACCCTGAAATTCATAGGCGAGAAGCCGGCCGACAAGGTAGAAGAAATCAAGCGCTCTCTGGCCTTAGTCAAATTCCAGCCGTTCGATCTCAGCTTTCGCGGCTTTGGTTTTTTCCCGACTGCCAAAGCCGCCCGCGTCTTCTGGATCGGGATTCAGTCCGGCGAAGCACTAACCGCCCTGGCAAGTTCAGTGGATGCAGCCACGGCTTCGCTCGGTATCCCAAAAGAAGATCACCCCTTCAGTCCACATCTCACCTTAGCCCGCGGCGGCGACCGCTCCGGCGCTCCCGGCTGGCGAAAAGGCGACACCGCGAACCGGAACTTTCACCTCCTCCAGGAGAAACTTGCCGCACTATCTCCGTCGGAGTTTGGTACCATGACCGCCCAGGAGTTCTTTCTGTATCAAAGTGAACTGATGCGCGGCGGTTCGCGTTACACGAAACTGGCTCGGTTCGCTTGCCTGGCACCGACGTCCCAGGCGGCGGTCGCAGACTCAGGTAACCAGGCCGCGAATCCCGGCCAACCAAGTTCGACGAACGACCAATGACCGCGTTCTTCATTACCGTGGCCGTGAGCTACCTCCTGGGGTCGATTCCCTTCGGCTATCTTCTGGTGCGCGTCCTCTACGGCGAAGACGTGCGCCAGACCGGCAGCGGCAACATCGGCGCGACCAACGTTTCTCGCAGATCTCCACTACTGGGATTGCTGACGCTTTTCTTCGACGGCCTCAAAGGTTTCTTGGCGGTTGCACTCACCCGCTGGCTGTTCCCGAATCAGCCATGGCTGCTCGGCGCTGCAGCCCTGGTTGCTATCATCGGCCATATGTTTCCTTTTTGGCTGAGATTCCACGGCGGCAAGGGAGTTGCCACTGGCCTGGGATCGTTTCTCGCGCTGGTTCCTCAAACCATCCTCATGGCAGTCGTAATCTTCGCTACGATTTTCCTGATTTTTCGATACGTCTCTCTCGCCTCCATCCTCACTGTCGCCCTGTTTCCACTGCTGGCATGGCTTTTCGAACCGTCTCGCGGTAACCCGGTGTTGCTGACGTTCGCGGCGGCAGCTTCCCTGCTGATCATCATCAAGCACCGCGAGAACATCCGCCGCCTCCTAGCCCATACCGAACCGCGCTTCCAGGGGAGGCGCCACTGAGCCGCATCGCCGTCATCGGGGCAGGCGCTTGGGGAAC
>Ga0206847_10034_pt1 | contig 48307 bp, 36 predicted proteins | sample Alteio_BWOrgCont_17_FD_152880 | JGI IMG/M metagenome (GOLD analysis project Ga0206847, IMG submission 152880) | Enriched cells from forest soil in Barre Woods Harvard Forest LTER site, Petersham, Massachusetts, United States -... | ecosystem: Environmental > Terrestrial > Soil > Temperate forest >... | reverse complement strand
ACCACAAGCGACAAGATCACGGCGGGAATCGGTACCTGCGAAGGCACCGGGGTAAACACTCTTACCAGGGTGGAGAAAAGATAGGCAATGGCGATGCCCGTCGCCCCGCCCACGGCCGCCATTACGGCGGACTCCACCAGGAACTGCATCATGATGTCGCGTCTACGCGCTCCCATCGACTTGCGCACGCCGATCTCGCGGGTACGCTCGGTCACGCTGGCCAGCATCACATTCATGATCACCACGCCACCAATCACCAGGAAAACGGAAACGACTCCGACCATGGTCGCGGCGATAGCGCCGGTGAGGTTCTTCCACAAACCCATAATGGTGTCAGACGCCAAAATGCCGAAATTGTCATCGGCCTTGGGATCGAGGTGGCGACGGCCACGCATCATAGTGCGGGCTTCATCCTCGGTCTGCTGCATCCACTCCGGGCCTCGCGCCTTAATGTTGATGGCCAAGTCCAACCCTTGTCCGTGTTCACCGTACCGCTTCAAGAACGTCCGGATTGGAATGTAGACAAAATTGTCCTGCGATTGCCCGAACACAGTCCCAATCGGCTTGGCCACCCCGACCACCTGGAAGCCGCGGCCGTCGACATAGATCGTCTTCCCGATGGGATCAACCGTGGGAAACAGCTTTCCAGCCACTTCCTGCCCGATGAAGGTGATCTCAGATCTGCTGTCGTTGTCGGCGTCCGTTATGTAGCGGCCGGTTGCGGGTTCTTCCACATCCATGTCGGCTATGTTGGCCGTCACCCCGCGGATATTGATGTTGTCCAATGCCTGCGTTCCCAGGCGAACCTTGCCGTCGGTTCGGGTCTCCAAGCCGACGGCCTTAGGCAGCTTCATGCCATCGCGCAGAGCCTCGAAATCCTCCCAGGTAACATTCTTATTGCGGCGCACCGCTTTCAAGAAGTCCTCCTGGTTGGTGATGATGGGGAAGCGGAGCACCAGAAAGACGTTGGATCCCATATTGGCGACCCGATCTTGAATGTAAAGGTTCGCTCCCGTGATAATCGACACCACCAGGACGAGAACCGATACCGATAAAGTGACGCCCAGCAAGGTCAGAGCGGAACGTAACTTGTGCGCACGTAACGCTGCCAGCGCCTCGAATGCAGGGTCGCGAAACACGGTGCCGTGCCGTTTGAGTCGTTCTCCGACTCGCGACACGTCGAACCTCCGCGCGGCCCCCTGCGGAGCCACGACTCCTGCCGTTGTAGATTCGGTGCGGTCCACACTGTAATCGTATACGAGGTTAGGCCGGAAATTGTTCCGAACGGGCCGAATCGGGCGGAATTTTCTACCTGGCCCCTGGGAGGCGAGATTCGTGCCGGGAAACCATGTGGTGACCGTTTCAAAACTCACTCCCATCCGCTCAAACCCAGGGCTGGCGCCCTGGGTTTGGGATGGGTTGCTCTTCCTGAGTCAGTGGCGAGCTGGTTTGCTGCGCCACCTGACCCGGAAGCCTGGGTTTGCAGCCTCTGGCTAGGGCACCGAGTAAACAATTCCTACTGAATTGCCGCCCCCACCGACGGTGGCGCCATACAGTTCGAAGGTGGAGACCGGCGGATCGAAGGTTACGCCCCCGAACGGATAGTCTCCATCGCTAGCCGGTCCGAGGAAACTGTTGATGACGGTTTCGTTCCAGGGTGGCCCGGCAGGCGTAAGCTTGTACACCGTGCCGCAGGTGCCGCATCCTGTACCGTAGTACAGCGTGGTCCCATACAGATTGCCCGAGGGGCCGAAGACCAGACCCGCCGCCGGATTGCCGCCATCTGACGTTCCGAGGAAGCTGTAGAGCACGGTTTCCGTCCACGGCGGGCCCGCCGGGGACAGTTCATAGGCGATGCCGAAGCCGCCTGATCCGCCCTGAAGGGTTGTGCTGTATAGGTTCCCAGCGCCGTCAAAGATCACGTCCGCATAAGGGTTCGCGCCATCGATGCAGCCGGAAACCGAGCAGAAGTTGTACAAGATGGTCTCCGGGAAAGCGCCTGAGTTCTTGATTCTGTAGGCAATGCCCGCATTGTTTGCTCCAGCGTTCACTGCCGTGCCGTAGAGGTACGGGATGGCGTAGATGGTGTTGCAGCACAGGGCTGAGTAAGGATTTGCCCCGTCGGTGGTCCCGCCCTTGAAGCGGTGTTCGATGGTTTCCGGGAAGGTCCAGGGGCTTTGGCCTTTAAGCTTGAAAACCGTGCCGCAGAACAGGTTCGAGCTGCCGCTGGGGATGCAGGTTCCGAACCCTCCGCCGTACACGGTCGTTCCGAACAGGTCGCTGGCTTTATCGGTGACCAGGCCTGCAAACGGATGGGCTCCGTCCTTGCCTCCCAGGAAGCGGTGTAGCACTTTCTCTTTCCAGAGATTTACTCCTCCACAGCCTCCATAGTTGGACGGCGCACAGAGCTCAAACACGGTTCCACAACCGACTAATGCTCCGTTCGCGCCACAAGACTTGGGGTTGCCTCCGTTGTAGGTCGTGCCATAAAGAGTGAATGCCCGTCCGCCATACAACCCATTGAAAACCAGCGTGCTATATGGATTGGCTCCGTCGTTGGGCGCCAGTCCCTTGAAGCTGTAGAGCACAAACTCGGTCCAGTTCAGAAGACCGGCGGTGCACGGAAACAGGTCTGCCCCCGAGACGCCGGGCGCGCACAGGACCCAAACTGTACCGTATCCATGGGCGCCTCCCTGGCTTGACGTACCATACAGGTTTCCGAACTTATCGTTGATTGGCGTGCTGTAGGAGTTGTTGCCATCGGCCGGCGGCAACGCAAAATTGTCCAACACGGTATCCCCAGCCCAAGCACTGCGAGCCGAGACCAAACTTGCTGCGAAAACTGCCAGGCAAAACAGGTTCAACATTGATTTTTTCATAACGCCTCCTTGTGAGTTCGAGCTTTTTTCGGCTTCACTGATCAAAGCGATGTTCCTCAAACTTTGGGGTCATCGCCCAGTTCTCCCGTGAAATCTGAAGGTCCAAGTGCCAAAGTCAGGGAACGACCGCCCGGGCCCGCGATCATGAAGAAGTCACCGCCGCGTTCCCGAACGGTCATTCCGGCCTTCACTGATCAAAGCGATGTTCCTCACTATTTGGGGCCATTGCGGGCGGGTCAAGAACAACCCGACACTGGAGGACCCAACTAATTCATCTGGTTAAGGAGAAGTTGGATGGTTGGGATAGAATGGCTCACCAGTCTATGGGGGCAAACTCGAGCCATCCCGCGCCAGATACCGACGTCACCATCCTCTTGGCCCAGTTGGTCGACGGAGATCAGCAAGCCGCGGCGCGGCTGGTCCCGTTGGTGTACCGCGAACTTCGGCAGATGGCTGCGCGCTATATGCGGCGCGAACGGGTCGACCACACATTGCAGACCACCGCGCTCGTGCACGAGGCATATCTGAAGCTGGTGGACCAAACCTCGGCGGGCTGGCAGAATCGTGCGCACTTTTTCGCAGTCGCCTCGCAGGTCATGCGCCACATCCTGGTCGACCACGCCCGCGGACACATGCGGGACAAGCGCGGCGGTGGCCAGCCCGTCCTCCAGCTTGATGAAGGTCTGGTTTTTTCGCCCGAGCAATCCGAGGAATTACTTGAAGTGGACGCGGCTTTACATCGCCTCTCTGAACTCGACCCCCGACAGGGTAAGATCGTGGAATTGCGTTTTTTTGGCGGCTTGACCGTGGAGGAGACAGCGGCGGTGCTGGGCGTCTCCCCGAAGACCGTCAAACGCGACTGGAGCGTCGCCAAAGCTTGGCTCCACGGAGAGCTGAAACCAGGCCATGTCAATATCGCCGGAGAAATGGGAGATCGTTAAGGCTCTTTTCGAGTCGGCCCAGGACCTCCCAGCCGACCAAGTGTCAGCATTCCTGGCGGATAAAACCACGGATCCGACGGTGCGCGCAGAAGTCGGCCGCCTTCTCGCCGAGTTCCACGCGGCCGGAACTTTTCTCTCCGCTCCTGCCTTAACGCCACCCCCCCCCACGAACAGTCATTGACCGTCATCGGTTTTCACCCGGCGAGCAGCTCGCTGGAAGATTTCGCATTATCGATTTTGTGGCTGCCGGTGGCATGGGAGTGGTTTACAAAGCGGAAGACACGCAACTTCATCGTTTCGCCGCGCTCAAGTTTCTGCCCGCAGTCATTGCCAGCGATTCCAAAGCCGAAGCCCGTTTTCAACGGGAAGCGCAGGCCGCTTCCGCGCTCAACCATCCCAATATCTGCACTATCTACGAAATCAGCAGGCACGAAGGCCAGGCATTCATCGCCATGGAGTTCCTGGACGGGACCACGCTGAAAAAACATATCGCAGGAAGGCCGCTTGAGATCGAGACCCTGCTGTCGATAGGAATTGAAGTTGCGGACGCTCTGGACGCTGCCCATACGGCCGGCATCTTTCATCGCGATATCAAGAGCGCCAACATTTTTGTGACCCAGCGCGGGCACGCCAAAGTCCTGGACTTCGGGCTGGCCAAAGGTTTAGGGGCAAGCAATTCCGCCAGCTCCGATCTGAGCCTTCAGCAGCACCCACGAAAACCGGTCAATTTGGAACTAACCACTCCCGGGGCGGTCGTGGGCACGCCGGCATACATGTCGCCAGAGCAGGTACGTGGGAAGGAACTGGATGCGCGTACCGACTTGTTCTCGTTTGGCGTGGTCTTGTATGAGATGGCCACCGGCAAGCTGCCGTTCTTGGGCAACAACGCAGAGGAAATCTCACGCGCGATTGTAGAACATTCGCCAGCCCCGCCCGCCGAGTCGAATCCTCAACTGCCATTGCGCTTGCAGGACATCATTCATCAGGCGCTGGAGAAAGACCGCGAGTTGCGGTACCAGCACGCCTCCGACATGCGGGCTGAATTACAGCGTCTGAAGCGGGATTTGAATCCCCTCACGGCGACGCAAGAGCGCTCCGGGTTCGCGCAACCTCTGCCGCCCCGCCCTTTCGTCCGAAGGACCCTGGCGTGGCTTGCCGCCGGAATTCTGGTAATTGCAGCGCTGCTGATCGGCAACCGGTTGCATTGGGGCATGCAACACGCTCTGGCGGCCGAGGACACGATTGTGCTTTCAGATTTTGACAATACGACAGGCGACCCGGTTTTCACCGACGCGCTTCGCGAAGGTCTGGCGGCCGATCTCAACCAGTCGACTTTTCTCAACATGCTTTCGCAGTCCCGCATTGCCCAGCAACTTCGCTACATGGGCCGCCCTGCCGACTCGCGGTTGACGTCGGATCTCGCCCAACAAATCTGCCGCCGGGAGGGCAGCAAAGCGACGTTGTCAGGCTCGATTTCCGGCATCGGAAGCCACTACGCCGTCACCCTGAAGGCGGTGAACTGCGCAAACGGGGATTTGTTGGATGTGGAACAGGTGGAGGCGGACCATCGCGAGCAAGTGCTGGCCAAGCTGCATGAGGCAGGAAGAAATCTGCGGAACAGGCTGGGGGAATCTCTGGCGCTGATCCACAAATATGACGTACCTGTGGAGCAAGCCACCACGCCATCTCTGGACGCATTGCAAGCGTATAGCCGGGCGATGAGGGTCCGATCCTCTCAGGGCGATGAGGCGGCTTTGCCGTTGCTCAAACAGGCAGTCGAAATCGATCCGAATTTTGCCATCGCATATACCGTTCTTGGGACCGCCTATTCCAACCTCAATGAAACCACCTTGGCAGTCGATGCTGTGCGAAAAGCCTATGGCCTACGGGAGCGAGTAACCGAGCGGGAGAGATTTCACATTGATTCGGCTTATTACGGCATCGCCACCGGAGAACTGGAGAAGGAAGCGCAAACTTACGAGGAATGGAAAACGATTTATCCGCGCGATGAGATTCCTTACCAAAACCTGGCTTTCTATGACGGCTATTTGGGCCAATACGACAAGGCCCTGGCAGGATATAACGACGCCGGGCAACTGGAGCCGAACGACGCGTTGAACTATTTGAACCGGGCAGCCACTTACGTCAACCTGAATCGCTTTGATGAGGCCCAAGCAGTGCTCCGTGAAGCAAAGACTCGCAAGCTGGAACATGAACTGGTGCCGTGGCTGTCTTATCTGATCGCATTTCTGCAAGACGATTCTCCAGGAATGGAAAACTGGAACTCGGCCACGTCAGTGAATGAGGGAACCGAAGACTACCGTCTTTCCAGTCAGTCGGATACGGAGGCTTTTCACGGACGGTTGCGGAGTGCACGCGATCTTTCGCGCCGGGCGGTCGATGCAGCCCTTCGTCAGGGGTCGAAGGAAATGGCCGCTGCATGGCAAGCTCATGTTGCGTTGCGCGAGGCCGAGTTCGGATATTCAGCTATGGCGCGCGAGAAGGCAGCGGCTGCCCTCACTTTGATGTCTGGAAAAGACGTGCAGACCGTGGCCGCGCTGGCTCTGGCCAGGGCTGGCGACGGACCTAAGGCTGAGGCAATCGTCAAGGACCTCAGCCGGCGCTTTCCAACCGATACTCTGCTGAGTCGTTACTGGCTGCCGAGTATTCAAGCAGCCATCGAGATCGATCGCAAGCGGCCCGTGCGCGCCATCGAAATTCTGCAAGTCACGGAGCCTTACGAACTGGGTGGACAACCCATCAATCTGGACACACTATATCCTGTCTATCTCCGTGGTCTGGCCTACCTTTTGGATCGAAAGGGGACGGCCGCAGCCGCCGAGTTTCAGAAGATTCTGGATCACAAGGGCCGGGTGGCCAACGGTTCGCTCGGAGTTTTGGCTTACCTCCAACTGGTGAAGGCCTACAGCTTGGCTGGGGACAGCGCCAAGGCGCAGGTTGCCAGGCAGAATCTCCTCGCCCTCTGGAAAGATGCCGATCCCGACAATCCCATCTTGCGCGATGCGACGATCAAGAACCACGGGTCCGAGTAATTACGCAGGTTCGCAAGACCCTCGGTGCTAATGAACCCGGCCCGGCGGAAGACCCCGGCAGCATCCAATCGCATCGTACCCTTGATATGGAGCGGTCGTAGACGCCGAGGACGGAGCATATGTTCCAATAATCTTGAGTTTGTCGTTGAGACCGAAAGCCTGAGTGTTCGTTGCACCCTTGGGATCGGTGAACACAAAGTAAGTCCCGCCTTTGACATTTAGGAAAAATGCTCCGTGGATGTTACTGCTGGAATCCACGACGCTATAGACGCGATCGCCAAAACTATCAATCCCGGTGACGAAACTATCGGCCTCGTTTGGGACATCGATCATTGTGTAGGTCTTGCCGTTGAACAGGAATGAATCGTAGAAGCCTTTGCTGTTGACTGCAAATATGGTGATCAATCCCTTTTTGTTGATCGCCCACGCATCCGAATTGGTATATCCGTTGGGCACATCCAGAGTCTCGTACTGTCCGCCGCTCAGAAGAAATCCATGCTCGACGCTGGAGGAGTCGATGTATGTGCCCACAATCTGTCCTTTGTCGTTGATGCCCTGGGCCTGAGTGGAAGTCGCACCCGGCGGAGAGATGGTTACGAATTGTCCCTTGGAGTAGGAGAAAGCATCGTTGGCTCCGGTCACGGAGTCCATGCACCAGCCGACAGCTGTGCTCTTGGTGTTGATGCCGTAGAACGAGATAGCGGTGAGCCCAGGCTTGGAGGTGCAATTCTTGCGGTCGACCGAGGTTAGCTTCTTCCCATTGAGGATCATTCCATGCTGGACGCCGCTCTTGTCGATGTAGTCACCGGCGATGATTCCCAGGTTATTGATAGCATTCGTATCGGTCTCGAACGCGCCCGGAGCGTTTATGTTCTTGAAACCATGTACACCATTTCCGGGTTTCTCGGCTGCCATAGCCGTCGGCGCTATGGCTAGAAAGGACGCGCACAAAGCCAGAGTCAGATTTCGATTATTCATGGAATCCCCCAAGGACGGCCATTCTACACCCGTTTGGGGATTCTTGGGCAAGCAATCTTGCCAGTGGCGACTTAGACGAGAACCGCCTGGTACTCCTCGAATGCACCTTTAAAATCAATGATTTCGTGGTTCTGCCCAAAGTTCCAAACCCTGGTCGCAACCTCGTCAACCAGGTCCTCGTCATGCGAGACGAGCAATACCGTCCCCGGAAAGCGCTGCAGAGCGATGTTGAGCGCATTGATCGATTCGAGATCCAGGTGGTTCGTAGGTTCATCGAAAACCAGGACGTTTGGCTTCTGAAGCATCAGCTTGCAGAAAAGCAGTCTCGCCGCTTCACCGCCGGAAAGTACATCGGTCTTCTTGTCGGCATCGTCGCGGGGAAACAGCATTTGCCCCAGCAGACCACGAATCTCTTCGTGGGCCGCCGACGGGTCCCACTGATGGAGCCACTCGAACACCGTCATCCCGGGCTCGATCAATGCCCTGTGATCTTGAGCGAAATATCCAACCGAGGCTTCGTGTCCCCAGGTGACTTTTCCCTCGGTAATGAAAGGCCCATCGTAGCCGCTGGTCTTGCGCAGTTCGGCATCGGGTATGGTGGGCGAGTTCGCCAGCAGCGCGTTTACTAACGTCGTTTTGCCCGCGCCGTTCCTCCCCATCAATGCAATCTTCTCTCCGCGGATTACGCTCGCGGTAAAATTGCGGACCACGTGGGCGTCGCCGTATGCCTTGCTCACGCCCTCCAATTCCAGAATGTGCTTTCCCGAAGGCCGCTTCTGCTCAAACTTCAGAAACGGACGCTGGATGTTCGACTTTGCCAGCTCCGTCACCTGCAGGCGCTCGACCTCCTTGCGCCGGGACTGCACCTGGCTGGATCGTGTACCCGCCGAAAATCGCGCGATGAACTCATTGAGCTGCGCAATCTTCTTTTCCCGCTGCGAGTTTTGCGATTCAATCTGTGAGCGAATCTGCGTCTTTGCCACCACCATGTCGTCGTATGTGCCGGTATAAGTGATGATCGTCTCGTAGTCGATATCGGCAATGTGGGTGCATACCCGGTTCAGGAAATGCCGGTCGTGCGAAATCACCAACAGCACGCCTTCATATTCATTCAGGAACGCCTGTAGCCAGTGGATGGAGTCAAGATCAAGGTGGTTGGTAGGCTCGTCGAGCAGCAGCACCGGGGGATCTCCGAAAAGGGCCTGTGCCAGCAACACGCGAACTTTTTGTCCACCTTGCAGTTCGCCCATTTTCCGTTCGTGCAGATGATCTGGAATATCCAGGCCTTGCAGCAGAATGGCAGCATCGCTCTCCGCCGTATAGCCGTCTTCTTCGCCCACAACGCCTTCCAGTTCGCCGAGCTTCATGCCGTCCGCATCGGTCATCTCCGGCTTGGAATAGATCGCGTCCCGCTCTTCCATAGCCGCCCACAATCGCTTGTTGCCCATGATCACGCTGTCGATGACGCGATAACGATCGAAGGCGAACTGGTCCTGGCTCAGAACCCCAAGCTTTTTGGGGCGAGCGACAGTTCCCTTCTGGGGCTCAAGCTCACCGGTTAGAAGCTTCATGAATGTGGACTTGCCGGCGCCGTTGGGTCCGGTCAGTCCATAGCGCTTCCCCGGCGTGAAGCCGGTAGAGACTTCGTCAAATAGAATCTTGGCGCCGTAGCGCATGGAAACGTTGCTGACTGAAATCATAATTTCAAGGAAACTGCGGGAAATTGCCTAAAAGGCGGGGACGCAGCTACTCCAATTAGAATATCACGACCGGTGCATCGTTCGGGTCGAATGCTCACACGACGGTAATCGGAAAGGCACGCATTCGAGATGCCAGCGCTTTCGGACCATAAACTCAGCCAGGAACTTATGAATAATACTCAAACCTCTCATCTCGATCTTCAAGCGACCGCCAGACAAGTCATGCTGGCGCACGGTTTTGAACCAGACTTCCCTCCGCAAGTAGCGCAACAACTCGCGGAACTGAAAGCCCATCCGCCACAGCTTGTTTCCTCGAAAGATGTTCGCGATCTGCGAAACCTGCTCTGGTCTTCGATTGATAACGACACCTCCCGAGACCTCGACCAAATCGAAGTCGCCGAGCGCCTGCCCAACGGAGGCGTCAAAGTTCTGGTCGGCATCGCTGATGTCGACGCCTTTGTGCCGAAGGGCTCCGCCATCGACGACCATGCGGAAAAAGAAACTACGACGGTCTATACCGGCGTGCGGAATTTTTCCATGTTGCCCGAAGATCTCTCGACGGGCGCAACCTCGCTTCTGGAAAACGCGGACAAGCTGGCTGTCGTGATCGAGTTCACTGTCAGCAAGGATGGCAGTGTCAGTTCGAGCGATCTCTATCGGGTGGTGGTTCGCAACAAGGCCCAGCTCACTTATAACGCGGTGGGAAGTTGGCTCGAAAATGGCGCAGCGCCGGCTAAGGTGGCCGCATCCGCCGATTTGCAGGCCCAGCTCCGGCTGCAGGACGAAGTTGCGCAGGCACTCAAGAACCAGCGCTACCAGAATGGCGCACTGAACATTGAGACCAGCGAACTCCATCCCGTGGTGCTGAATCAACAGGTCGTCGACTTGGCGAATCAGGAAAAGAACCGCGCCACCGACCTGATTGAAGACTTCATGATCGCAGCCAATGGAGTGGTGGCTCGTGCGCTCGAAAAGGTGTCGTCGCTGCGCCGCATCGTCAAGACCCCCGAACGCTGGGACCGCATCGTGCAACTGGCCGCGGCGCACGGCGGCAAACTTCCGGCACAACCGGACTCGAAAGCACTCAACGATTTTCTGCTCACCCGCAAAGCGGCCGATCCGGACCACTTTGCTGACGTGTCGCTCGCCGTCATCAAACTGATCGGCCCCGGTGAATATGTTCTGGAGCGGCCCGGCGATCCGGAGCAGGGGCATTTCGGCCTGGCCGTCCAGGACTACACCCACTCCACCGCTCCCAACCGGCGCTTCGCGGACGTGGTTACGCAAAGGCTGATCAAGGCGCTGCTCTCCGGCCAACCTGCTCCTTATTCTGACGAGGAACTGGACGCCATCGCAAAGAACTGCACGCTGAAGGAAGACGCCGCCCGAAAGGTTGAACGAGAGATGTCGAAACGGTTGGCCGCGGTTGCGATGAGTCACAGGATCGGCGAAATGTTCGACGCAATTGTCACAGGCGTGACTCCCAAGGGAACTTTCGTCCGCGTATTGCAGCCCCACATTGAAGGATTACTGGCACAAGGACAACAAGGATTGGATGTAGGCGACAAGTTGCGTGTGAAGCTGACGCGTACCGATATTCAGCACGGATACATTGATTTCGCCCGCGTCTAAGTGAACGGAGTTTTTCTTATGAGCATCCGGTCGGTCTCCGCTGGCGATCAAAAATTGGTTCAGATCGTGGATTCTGCTCTAGCCGACGCAGCCAGACGAAGCGGCAAATGGCTGGCTTGCCACCCAGGGTGCACGCAGTGCTGTATCGGGGCATTCCCTATCAACCAGCTCCGATGTTCTCCGGCTGCGGCGGGGACTTAAGGATCTTGAAGCTCACGCGCCGGAACGTGCCGCTGCCATACGTCAACGCGCTCACCAGGCAGTGAAGCGACTGTCGAAGGACTTCCCGGGCAAACCGTCTACCGGATTGCTGGATGAAGGTCCCGACGCTGAACAACGCCTCGCTGATTTTGCCAACGACGATCCCTGCCCCGTGCTTGATCCCGAGACCGGACTCTGCGGACTCTATGAAGCGCGTCCCATGACTTGCCGTGTTTTTGGGCCGCCGGTCCGCTCGGAGGACGGCCTTGGCGTATGCGAACTTTGTTATGAGGGAGCTTCGGACAAGGAAATCGCCGCCTGCGAAATGAAACCTGATCCCGAGGACCTGGAGTCAGATGTGCTGAGCGACCTCGAAAACAGCACGGGAGCGCACGGGCGGACAATTGTGGCATTCGGACTCGTATCCCTGGGCGATTGACGGTCGTGCGACTCTCAATTTGTCCTCGCGGTCTGTCAGACGCGAAAGTGGGTAGGCTCGTATCCCGTGTGGCTGGGCGGCCTGGTTTGACCGCCCAGCCCCGGAACACGGTTGTCTTTCCGCATCACGCTTCGGGTTCGTAACCGTCGGTGGACGGACGATCCATCAGCCTGATGATTGGCTTACCGCTTCGGAGCCGCAGTACTGTGGTTCGGGCGCTGCGGTGCCTTGGTTTGGGTTTTGATCATGGTCGGCAACTTCGCCGGTTCCAGCCGGATCTTCTCGTATCCGGTACGCAAAGCGGAAATGCGATAGTCGAACCCCACGCTCGACTGTCCGCCGCCCAGTTCGCGTACTTCGAACGAGTTCTGGCCCTTGCTTGCAACATACAGTCCCTTGCAGTCGCCATTGGGTGTCAAGAACACGTGATATTCCATTTTGGTATTGACCAACTGGGCGTACTTTGATTCCAGTTTCACTGTTGCTACGCCTCCCACTAATTGGCCGCTTCCAAAGTCTTCGAACCACACTTGGGGCGATTCCTGGGAATATACCTTGACCATCTGCTTGTTCTTCAGCGGAACCATGGCAGACTTGCTGCCAGCCGCAGCGAAGTCACCGGCGCAGTCAATATAAAACGTGTTGCCGGCGCCACTGTTGAAGGCCGCATACTCGAAGCCCGAACCAGCAAGACATTGGGTTTGGAGTACCTGCGTGCCGTCAACGTTATTCGCACCAACGGCTAGACCGGAGCCGCCATTTTGAAACCATCCCTGTCCCGAGGTTGCGTTGTACGATGAGAAAACCTCGGGGGTAGAGACAAAGCTATCCCCATAGATCGCAGGAGACTCGACGTCGCCAGGCGAGTAAACGAAGGTCCCGGCATAGACTTCGCCTGTGGCTTCGACGAAGTTGTTCGAGAGAACGTAGGCATTTCCCGTGACTGCGCCGCTTATGTTGGCATTGCCGGCTGCATCGACGTCGCTGGAGCCATTGATCACGCCAGTTGCGTTGACGCCGCCGGTGACATTGATTGCTCCGCCCGATTGCTTCACAATCGAGTTTCCGATCTTATGGGGGCCGGTAAAGACTGGCATGGTGCCCGTGGCGCCGCCGCCGGTGATGTTGACCATGGGTGAATCCTGTGCAACGGCATAAACGCCGAAAACCAGGACAGACATTGCAAAGATGCGAACAAACATATTGGACTTCATGTGAACCCTCCTTATTTCGATTTTGTTGATTCATTCAACTTCGCAAACCTTGCCGATTGATTTGTCGAAGTAGTATCCGCGGGGCGAAACTTGCTTGAGACTCGTCTGCCTCGCTGGGCCAGAGTAGCTTTTGTCATTCGGGCTTTTACGCCCGAAACAAAGACTCATATTGGGAAGCGAAACATCTGGCAAAAGTCCGCCAAGATTTTTCAGCAGGGCATCGATTCAGCGACACCTGGCAAGTTGCTCGAACCTACCATCCCCAAATTGTCAGGCACTCTCTACTATTGCGGGTTTATCTGCAATAGACTCCGGGTGAAATGCAGGTGAATAGTGGGTGAGCCTCTAACGTGTTATAAATAAAGCACTAAAAAGGTTCATGCTGCATTGCCGCCACTCCAGTGTTAGAATGTCGCGCCAGAGAATTTAGGCCGGGCGGCATGGAGGACCCGGTTGGGGTGAGTAGTGGGGACGTCGGCGCATCTTCGTTTTGGCCCGTTTGAAGTGCGGAAGTGCGCCCGCGAGGTGTACAAGCATGGCGCCAAGGTCAAGCTCCACGGACAACCCTACCAGATCCTTGAAGTGCTTCTGGATCACGCCGGTGAAGTTGTAACCCGCGAGGATATCCGGCAGAAGCTCTGGCCCGCCGACACCTTCGTCGACTTCGAACACGGGCTCAACACCTCGATCAAGAAGCTTCGCCAGGCGCTGTGCGATTCAGCCACCGAACCGCAATACATTGAGACTCTGCCACGACTTGGATATCGCTTCATTGCTCCGGTGGAGATTGAGCTTGAATCGTCGCCGAGGCAAATGACTGGAGCGGAGGCTAAGGCTATCCCTCCGGCTGTCGAGGCCGGCCAATCCCGGAATGAAATTCCTAAGCCGCACCGTTCAGTGCGGCGCTACGTGAAGCTTGCGTTTGCCATGCCGGCACTTGCCGGGATTGCTGTGGTTCTGACGGCGGTGGGGACGCGAGACAGCTTTTACACCTTCATCCGCTCACGCGCCGCCGCTCCTGTGGCTCTGGCATCTGCCGTCCCGCCGCGTTCTCTGGTGGTCCTCCCGTTGCAGAATCTCTCGGGTGACCCAGCCCAGGACTATTTCGCCGACGGTATGACCGATGAGCTGACAACGGATCTCGCCCAGTTCGGCAGCTTGCGGGTCATTTCTCGAACCTCCGCGATGCATTACAAGGGTGCCAACAAAACCGCTCCGGAGATTGGCCGGGAGTTGGGTGTGAACGCTCTCATCGAAGGAACCGTCGAACGCGCAGAAGACCGGGTAAGAATTCGGGTGCAGTTAATCGACTCGGCCAGCGACCGCCATCTCTGGGCCCGAAGCTACGACCGCGAACTGCGCGACGTGTTACGGCTGCAAAGTACCGTGGCCCACGATATTGCGGAAGAGATCCAGGGGAAGGTGATGTCGCCCCAACTTGAGTCTGCTTCAACGCGGGAGCACGTGGTCCGGCCTGAGGCCTATGAGGACTATCTCAAGGGACGGTATTTTTGGAACAAGCGGACCCCCGAAGCATTGGCCCGGAGCATCGACTATTTCGGGCAAGCCATTTCGAAGGACCCGGATTTTGCGGCAGCCTACGCTGGTCTCGCGGATACTTACTCCGTTCTCGGGTCGGACGTCTTACCCGCTGCCGTGGCGCGTTCCAAAGCCCGCGACGCCGCCAACAAGGCAGTTGCACTGGATCCGACGATTGCCGAGGGCCATACCGAGCTTGCGCTGGTGGAATTCTATTATGACTGGAACTGGAAACAGTCAGAGCGCGAATTTCAGCGCGCCATCGAACTGAACCCGAATTACGCCACGGCGCACCAATGGTACAGCTACTATCTGGTGGCGATGGGCCGCTTCCCGGAGGCATTCCGCGAAGCCAGACAGGCGGAACAGATTGATCCTCTGTCCTTGTCTATCAACACCACTCTTGTGGGACGGTATCGTGACCTGCACCAGTACAGCCAGGCCCTCGAACAAGCCCGGCGGGTCTTGGAAATGGACCCCAACTTTGTCCCCGCACATATCGCCATGGGTGCGGTGTACGAAGCACAGGGAGACTGGCCGGTAGCTATCGAGGAATACCAGAAGGCAGCAGAGCTCTCCCAAGGCAGCACCCCCGCTTTGGCCTCGCTCAGCTACGCGTATGCGCGTTCCGGGAATCGCGCGGCGGCGCAAGCGTCCGCTGAGCGCATGCAGCAGCTATCGAAAGAACACTATGTCTCTTCCTTCGATATGGCCACCGTGTACGCCGGCCTGGGGGAACGGGACAAGGCGCTTCGCTGCCTGGAAAAAGCCGCTGGCGAACGGGAGAGCCAGTTGCCGTTCCTGGACGTCACGCGGAGATTCGACCCCTTGCGCACCGACCAGCGCTTTCAGGACTTGCTACGGCGGGTTGATATTCCTCATTAAACAAGGTGCCGCACCACGATTTAAGTGCCACCATTGAGCTCGACCTGCGGGCTCTACGCCTCCAGCACCCTCACTCTGAATCGCACCCGTTTATGATTCGGGCATGTCCAAGGCCCCGAAATTGGTTTATGATGGGGCACGATCGCTGTGGAGTCCCGCAAACGGCTTATTCCCTGACGAGGATCATCTGCCTGTTTTGCCATTGCTCGGTAGACCGTGAAGAAAAATCCGCACCGTTCAAAAAGCAGGCGAGACATTAACTTCTGGAGAAAAAAATGATTCGCAGTCAATGGAGTAACTGGTTAGGCACGCTGACCTCGATTTGCGTGGTTCTCGGTTTGTCCAGCTTCGGGGCTGCACAGAGCCAAACAGCCGGCGCGGACGATTCGGCTTCTCATCACATCAAGACTGTATTCATCATCCTGATGGAGAACCACAACTGGACAGGCGACGGGAGCCTTGACATAAAGGGGAATCCGGCTGCTCCCTACATCAACAAGACGTTGCTCCCGATAGCGTCCCATGCCGAGCAGTTTTACAATCCGCCCAACAACCACCCCAGCTTGCCCAACTATTTGTGGCTGGAGGCCGGCACAAACTTCGGCATTCTCGATGATGGCCCGCCCAGTCAGCATCCCTTGAGCACCAAAAAACATCTGGTGACTCTGCTGAAGAACGCCAATGTTCCGTGGAAGGCCTACCTGGAGAACACTACCGGCAAGGTGTGCCCGCTGACGGATAGTGGCGAGTACGCCGTCCGGCACGAGCCCTTTGCCTACTTTGACGACGTCAGTAACGACCAGAATTCCAAGTCCAAGTACTGCATTGCACACCTTCGCCCCTATACCGAACTGGCGACCGATCTGAAGAACGGCACCGTCGCGCAATACAATTGGATTACTCCAAATCTCTGCGATGACATGCATGACTCCTGCGGTGGCGATCCCATCGCTCACGGCGACACCTGGCTCTCACAGAATGTGCCGGCGATCCTCAATTCGACCGCCTACAAGAATGGTGGGGCCCTGTTCATCACCTGGGATGAGGCCGACGCGGGCGACGGCCCCATCGGAATGATCGTGCTATCACCGTATGCCAAGGGGAGCGGCTACTCAAACAAGATTCATTACACGCACGGCTCCACCCTGCGAACGATGGAAGAGATTTTTGGCGTTAAGCCACTTCTGCGCGACGCCGGCAAAGAGAAAGACCTCAGCGACCTGTTCAGCGTCTTTCCATAAGGACGGAATTCTGCTCGGATCTGCACCGGGTTTCTTTGACGAATCGTGATTCGTTCGGACCAGGGAGTAGCAACTCATCGGTTCAAGCTTGAGCTGCTACCCCCGGCGTTCTCAATCGATCCTCAGAATGAGGAGTAATGGTAGGTGGGGAAGGTTTCCGGGATCACTCCAGGGGTTGATCCACTGGTGCGGCCGGCCATGTTGATCGTGTTATTGGTGTAGGTGATGTTGAAGTTTGTGGGCGGCTGGTTCAGCGGACTGAGCAAATAATCGCTGGGGTTGCCAGTGGTCCCAAAGCTCGGATTGTAGTTACAGACTCCAACATCGGTGAGCCGATCTTCATCGATCGTAAGCGGCGTTCCCGGAGGGGCACCCCACTGCCAGGTCTGATCTCCGCCCGGGGGCGAATCGAAATACAAGAAGGTGTTGGGACCGCCCGGACAACTCGCCGCTCCCTTACCAGTTGGCGGATTTGTCAGAACATGAAAAGCCTGCGAGTCGCTACAGAACAGGGGGCCGCTGCCCGGGGTTCCGGCGCGCCAGTAGGCGTTGCCTTCGAAGTCCTGAAATTTGTAGTAGGGCAACTGGCACGAGTCGGTGCAGCTGCCTTGTACAAAGAAGTTGAACGATGACCCTTCGTTCTGGTCAAAGTTGAAGATGTTCCAGAACAGCTCCGCCTGAAGACCGATGTTCGGATTCCCCGGAGTGCAACTGTAGCTGCCGTTGCTGAGTTGCGGCCAAGGGGTGTCTTCGGCGAACATCCCCTTCAAGGCCAACGAAAGGATGTTGTTCTGAAACAAGTTGGGATTGGCAGCATTATTCACGGTCGGGCCGTCGCTAATGTGAATGGCATGCCCGGACACGTGGTAAACGACGTTGTTCTCCAGTTTGACGCCGCCGGATTGGGCATCCAGATACAGGCCCTCTCCATCGCCGTAGGACGACCCGGCCACGCCCTGGTCAATAATCGCGTCGTCTGTGGTGTCATGCACCAGGTTGTTCAGAATGTAATCGTTCGATCCGCTGCCGTTTTCGTTGCCGACATTGTAGTAGAGTGAGCCGCCGTCGGCGGTGATGCCCTGCATCATGTTCCACAGATGGTTGTACTCACTATTGATGGCGGTGCCATTGACCGCATTCTCTCCGCCGGGACAAGCTAACTGGCAAATCGAGATGCCGGCGTGGTAGCCATCCGTAATGTCATTGTGGGTGTAGGTGATGTTGTTACCGTTGCCCTCCGCGATTCCCTCTCCATCAGGGAATACGCGCGAATAACCGTCGATCAGGTTGTTCTGGACAGTAATGTTGTTCACCACGATGGCAGCCATGTCGTGGCTATTGGGGGTATGCCCGATGCGGATTCCACTATCGCCGATGTCATTGAAGGTGGAGTTCTCGATGGTGTCGTTGGTGGCCGCCGTCCCGGAGCTTCCGGAACTGGAACTGATATCGATCCCGGAGGCAGAGGTGTCCTGTATGGTGATGCCGTTGAATGTCACGTTTTGGCAGCTCTCACAGTCGATGGCCTGTGGCACCGACATTTCTCCGTTCACGTCGTTGTTGAACCCGGTGGTGTACGAAGGGGTGAAGTTGTCTACCTCGAAGGTAATCCCCTGGAAGGTGACATAACTGAGGTTGGTGGCAGAGATCAGACTTCCGCCCACGTAGTCGCTGGCTCCGCTGACCGGAAATTGCCCTCCCAGTTGGGGAATCACCACGGTGTCGAGGTTCGGATTCTCCCCGGTGTTGGCAATGTAATACAGGATTGGCTGGGTGGTGGAACGATCGAGGAACCACAGGCCGGTTTGTCCGGCGGTGTAGGCGGCCTGGAACGCATCTTTGGTGTTCTCTACCACGTAGCGATGACCAGCGGTTGGGCCGAAGGTGTCATACTGCTTCGTATTCCCTTTGGTGGCATTGTTGAGGAAGAGCACGCCCTGCGAAGTATCGAGGCAGCCGACTCGCATATCGTCCACTGTCCAGGCGTCGAACAACATTATTCCGATATCCCCGACTGGATACGGGTTTGTCGATGACTGACAAGGGCTGGCGGGATTGCCTGTATAGGTCCCGTTCAGGTTCAGCCAGTTGGTAATCGGATCGCTTGGGTTGTAATAAAAGCGGTCCAGACATTTGCTTTGTGCGCTGTTATTGAAGTTGGTAACGGACGGGCAGCCCATACCGTCCGGATCGGTCGGCGCCACCGGGTTGAGCACCCGGAGGAACGTTCCCAGATTACACAGCGAGGTGGCAACCGTTCCAGGAGGAGTGGTGGAATGGCAAACACCGCCACTCATGTAGTAGCCGACCCCGAATTGTGATTCGAGCCGAGACCGGAGACGGCGCGGACCTACCGGACCGGTATGGGAAACCTGAGGGGTGTAGAACAAATACTCGAAAGGTTGCAGACTGGACGGCAATTGGACCTGATACAGCTTGAGGGCAGTGCTGGTCCAGCTCAGTCCAAGCCCACCGGTTCCAACCGGCACGCCGCCACTAACGATTGGTGTTTCACCGGGATAGTTTTCCCACAGAATTGGGGAGGTGGCATTCCCGGAATCAGCGGAGGTAAAAACCAGCGTCCCGGCATTGGTCGGGCTCATCGGAAGGTAGTAGGTTCCGGCTCGAACCTGAATGGTGACTGAGCCAGCCGATGATTTGGTTCTTGCCGCCAGTTGGGCCTTGGCCAGTGATGCGAAAGGACCGTTGATACCTCCAGTGTAAGTGGGTGACAAGCCGTTCCAGGCGTCATTGCCGTTGGTCGCCACGTAGAATGTTGTGGTCGAAGCGGCAGCTAGAGGCATGGCGATAAGCGCAAACATCAGGGCAGCCACAATTACGGCCGCCGTTGTAGGTACGCCCATCAGTTTCCAATTGACAATGTTGGTGTCTCGCGTTTGCATGGTAATCTCCTTTCCTTCCTCCGTTATGAATGAAGGCAGACGACGGTCATGGCACACAAATACCGCTGTGGACGAAGACGAAGTGAAAACACCGTTTGGACGTGCGGCGTACTACAACAAGTATTACGAGATGTTCGGAACTCCAGCGGACGAAGCGGATGCCGAATTTATGAGCCCGATCCTACTGCGACCTGACAATTGGTGCACAGCAAGGCTCTTTTTTTTACGAAAACAGAACAAGCTTAGACCTCTGAGGTCGCAAACACCTGCCGATCAAGTAAATAGCGGGATGCACAAATGGATGCCTTCAAGCTGTGAATCCGCGTAATTCACAGGGTTCCGTTACAGAAACCGAACTTCCATCCGCCACCGCGTTCAATTAGTACCTCGGGGGTTGGGGCTTGGAGTCCTCTCCACCGAAAAGCGTCAACAGACCTCTTAAAACGGTGGTGAATCTCTCAACCACAGATGGGAGAGGTGCCAAACGACACGACTGACTGCAACTTGAAGAATCGACAACTTGTAGTCTTGGACTGTTCGGCATCCAATCAACACGCAGCTTCTAAGGAACCCTCGAGTGGGTAAGGCGTGAATTGACCGACGACGAGTTAGACACTTGACTAGTTATTGCCTTGGGATTACCGAAGTAAGGCGCCTATCCCACGAACGAGCCATTCCTCAGGATCTGACTCAGGCTGCAAACTAGAAATGTTCGACCAGCCTCCCAAAGGAGTGAAAATGGTAATCTTAAAACTACAGAAAACGATTCGATTAAAGTGGGGCGATCCAGAAACGTTGATGGCGGCTTCAGTCTTCATTTTCGTTTGGGTCGTCGCTTTTCGATACATCGTGAGCTGAGACCATTATTCGCCACTCCGGAGATTTTCCGTCAGTCTGAATGTTCCTCTTCGAGCCAACTGATCGTGACTCCGCTGGCAGGAGCTCGTGGCCGGCTTGATTTTCATCTCCACGCTTTAACTCCACTACCCGCCAAGAGCAACCCTACCTTTCTGCTTCCATTCTTGACAATGTTTTGGGCCGGGGAGTAGCGTTGCCCCAGTCTAAGTACACGAGCGATCCTATAGGAGGAGAGCATGGTTTCCAAGCTATTCTGGACGGTGACGGCCGTCTGTCTTGTGCTCAATACCGTTTTGGCACAAGACCCAACCAAGGTCGAGCCTAAGCATTACACCTTGGCTTTTGAGAATGAGTGGGTACAGGTAGTAAATGTCCACTATGGTCCACACGAGAAGTCGGCCATGCACGACCATCCGGGGGGTGTTGTGGTCATTCTGACAGCGGCACATCTCAAATTTACCGATCAAAATGGAAAAACGAGAGAGGTTTACGCCAAGCCTGGCGAGTCGCGGTGGTTTCCGCCATTGAAGCACCGAGTAGAGAACCTGGGCGATACCGCCTACAATGCGGTCTACATTGCGATCAAGGCCAAGCCGGCAGCAGCCAACACCAACCCGGAAGACGGGCAGGCGTCCTCGGATGCGCAGATGCAAAGAACCCTGAGTGAGTACGGCCAAGGCATCCAATCAAGGTAACGCTGGGGAGGGTCAGTCCTTCGCGAGCCAATCCAGGGCTTCTTGCCGACTCCCGAACGTATGAAACTCACGGCGGGAGAATTTTCTGATGTCTTCCTGGAAATCTTCGGGCAAGCTTGCCGCGCCCACCCATGCGGATCTCCTGACATAAGGCTTGTTGAAGACAGCGGTTTCCTTGATTGTTCGCACCGCCTCTTCATCGAAGGATGCTCCCGTGAAGTCGGCAAGCACCAAGACTGACCCAAACGGCTGGGTGGTCACATAGTCAGGTACCGACCGCACGACTTGTTCGACCATGCCGGACGGACAGCCAGAGAGATCGACGAGCAAGAGCTGCTTGTTGCGATGTTTGACTAAAGTGATCCGCTCATGCAATTGGCCCCACCTCCGAGATAGATTACGACAGGCCGGGCAGATATTCCATACAGTGCTTAAGGCATCACCATTGCCGCCGCATCAACGATCATAGCTGCCAGCCGGTACTCTTTGCAGTACCGGAGTCCGATACCACCGTCGAACAGTTGCTGGAAGAAAGAGCCGATTGGAGACGGATTGACTTGAAATGTCCAGAGGGACACGTACTCCGCGAGCGCGAGTGGAAGTAAGTACAGCGCCGGATCCCGACAAGTATTGAGCTACTACTACGTTTTGGGTCTTGCGTTCGGTGTAGCACGCCCTTCGCCCCCCCAAGTCCCTGCCTAGCATCCGCGAAACCATCAGCAAAGCCAGATGTCTAGCTAGCTAGACCCTTGTCACCCCCCGTCGTCCCCAATCGTCGAGGAGCCACGGTCTAGAGTCGAATGTTCGGACCCGTCTTAGGCATCCCGGAGGATCCGGGCACCGGCAGCGCCTGTGGACCGCTGGGCGCATATGTGTTCAAGTACAACGCTGTATCGGCCAAGACTAGGTCGCGGCTCGTGAGCCTCCAAGGCGTCCGCATGGGCCGCCCGAGCCATATTCACAGCGCTCTCCATCGGCGCTGGAGTTCTCGAAGAGGTTCGGGTCGGTGGCGAGGCGGTGGTCGTCGGCAAGGGAACAGTCCCTGCATAGCGGCTGCCGTATCCCAGCGCGATCCGGCTGCGCGGCATGCCCCCAAACCCCTCCCTCATCGCTTTCGGAGTCGTGCTAACTCGTTGCTCCAACCACACCGTCCCCGTCTCATCCAGAACGCAATCCGAACGGTTTCTCCACTAACCAGCGTTTGCTTAAACTGATCGCGTATCCCGGATGCCGGCTCGTCCGTTCGTCGATCGCGCCGTGCTGTCGGCCGCGCACTTGCCGGCGTATGAGTTTGCCCAGGAAGTCGTAAGGCTGCTGGTCGAACCGGAAGCGCAGGACGGACAACGGCGGCGCATCGTGGCCGTGTATCTGGACCCCTCAAACTTCAAAGACATTGGCGATGGTACTGCCACTACGCTCTCGCCATATCCTTCTACTTGCTGAGCTCCCACACCGTTCCCCAGTCGGGGATACCACCCAGGAAGGCGGTGCCGTAAAGATTGCCCTTCGTATCCCGGAGCACAACTCCGAAAGGCAATGCCCCTTCTGAGCCTTCAAAGATGTGCAGCAGGACTAGCTTGCCGGTCGCACTCACCTTGTATACCGTCCCACAGCCCGAACCAAAGCAGCCGGTTCCTCCGCCATATTGAGTGTCACCGTACAGGTTGCCCTTAGCATCTAGAATCAAACCGGCGATCGGTTGTGCTCCGTCCTTCGTGCCCCCGGCGAAGTTGTGCAGCACCTTCTCGGCACCACTCTTGGTCACTTTCCACACGACTCCCATATTGGAGGGACCGCACGCAACCGATGTGCCATAGAGATTACCCAGGGTATCCATCGCTGGAGTTCCATAGGGATTGCACCCATCCGTCGTTCCCCCTGCAAAGCTGTGCAGCACCCTCAATGCCCCAGTCTTGCTCAGCTTGTACACTACTCCGTCATTGGAAGTGCCGCCGTACTGGGCGACGCCATAGAGGGCACCCTTCGTGTCCCTGAGCAAACTTCCGTACAAGGGATTTGCCCCATCATTCGCCCCCCCAGCGAAGTTGTGCAGTACCGTCACCTTGCCACCTTTACTAACCTTGAACACGATTCCATTGTTGGAAGCGCCGCAGGACTGGGTGGTTCCATACAGATTACCTGCTTTGTCCAGGAGCAAGCCTGCGTAGGGAAAGCAGCCGTCCGTCGTTCCCCCGGCAAAGCTGTGCAGCACCGTCTCCGTTCCTTGCGTATCCACCTTGAATACCGTTCCACAACCGTCGACGCATCCGATTCCGCCGCCCTCGTAGGTGGTGCCATAGAGGTTACCAGCCTTGTCCCGGATCAACCCTGCGTAGGGAGTTCTCCCGTCCGTTGTTCCGTCGCCCAAGCTGTGCAGCACGGTCTCAGTGCCGCTCGGATCCACCTTGAACGCCACTCCCCAGCCAAACGCTCCACCACTAATGGCAGTGCCATAAAGATTGCCTGCAGCGTCCCGGACCAAACCTGCGTAGGGCTCTCCGCCGTCCGACGACCCTGTGAAGCTGTAAAGTACATTGAAAGTCTGCGCCTGCGTCGATTGGGTTGCACCCATCCCTAGCCCAAGCATGACCGCAAACGCGAGCGCGGCACTTGCCGCTCTCACACGCATACCCGAAATCCAGCCTCGTCGCATTGGGTTCGCCATCGTTGCCTCCCTGCGAGCGCCAGTCATTCTACCCCTCCGGCGCACGCTGGCAAAGAGACTTTCGGCCCACTTGAGCACTTTTTGAGTGAACCACGTCAGCGTGGTCGCTCGAGGGCCAAGCGCCCATGTCGAAGTCGCTTAAGAAGGCGGCGCATGGACCTTCCATGTTGTTTACGGTTTTCCAGGTCCGCCGGACGGAGCAATCCCTTATGCCAGTTTGATCTTCGATAAGCACGGCAACCTCTACAGCACGACGCAGAAGGGCGGTACCGCTACAGCATGCCAGTTCGGATGCCTTCCTGCGATTTGAGGCCGTTCCAGCAAAATGGGAGGTGGGGCTACACCAACAAAGACGGGCAGATCGTCATAAAGCCTCAGTTCAGTCGGGCTGGGAGGTTTTCTGAAGGGGTGGCTCTAGTCTGGACTGGCGGCGTTCCCCTCACCGAGCCCATTGTAAAGTCTTTCGTGAAAATGGGGTACATCGATGAAAAGGGGCGCTGCCCTGGTTGGTCGATAGACCGACATGGCTATTTCCTTCCTTTCGCTATACGGTTGCGTGCTGTTTTCTTGTGCTTCGAGCCGCGTTTAGCCCTCTCCTTGCGCCTCTTATCAAGCTCTTCTTCCGAGTGTTCGTTCCACCAACGGTTGGCAGCGTTTAGCATCTGGTACTTGGACTTTCAGAAATACTAGTCTTTTCACTCCAGGCTGTTGTTCGCTTTGATCTGCCATCTGCGTTCCTAAGGCGTCAGCTCAAATACCGTGCCAAGTTCTTTAGCTCCGCCAGCGAACGTGGTGCCATAGAGAGTGCCCGACTTGTCGGCGGCCAGGCCGCCCCACGGAGTGCCCCCATCCGGACTCCCGCCAAAGACGTGGAGAATCGTGTACGTCCCTGAATGTGCCATCTCAAACACGATGCCGGCCACGCTGCCGGTGCCACCGCCGTTGACGGTAGTACCATAGAGGGTGCCTGCTTTATCCATGGCTAGGCTCGCATAGGGATTGAACCCATCTATGTCATTGTTCGCAAAGCTATGAAGAATCATCTCCGTCCCCGAGGACGTCAGCTCAAACACTGTGCCGTCGCCATAAGCTCCGCCGTTTACGGTGGTGCCATAGAGATTCCCGCTCTTGTCCAGGACCACGCCGGCGAGAGGATTGGCCCCATCCCCTCCACCTCCGAAATTCCAGAGAATTGTCTCCGTCCCCGTGGGCGTCAGCTCAAACACTGTGCCTTGGTTGTATGCGCCGCCGTACTCAGTGGTGCCATAGAGAGTCCCATCAAAGCCCAGGGTCACGCCGGCGACGGGGTTGGCCCCATCTGCCCCATTCAGATCGAAACTGTGCAGAATCGTCTCTTTCCCCGAGGGCGTCAGCTTAAACACCGTGCCATAGCTGTACGAGCCACCAACATTGGTTGTGCCATAGAGGTCGCCCTTTTGGTCCAGCGCTAGAACGTCATACGGTTGGGATCCATCCCCACTCGCGCCAAAGCTGTGGAGGATCGTCTCCCTCCAGCCCTTTTTTGTGTGGGTCAGCTTAAACACAGTGCCGTAGATGTTGTTAGTGCCGCCCTCGGCGGTGGTGCCGTAGAGAATCCCGTTCTTGCCCAAGACCAGGCCGGCCCAGGGATAGATCCCGTCCGTCCCATCGACATTGAAGCTGTGGAGAACCGTCTCCGTCCCCGAGTGCGTCACCTTAAACACTGTGCCGAAGCCATAAGTGCCGCCGTAGTTGGTCGTGCCGTAGATATTCCCCTTTGCGTCGAGAACTGGCGTGACGTAGCGGGGATTCGCCCCGTCAGGGCTGTTGGCAAAACTGTAGAGCACGTCGGTCTGGCCGTGCGCTGGTGGAACCGCCGCCAGCAGCAGCGCTGAAATGAGCCGCAGCGCCAGCCGCACGCCAACGGGCTTCGCCGACACCAGTTGTCGCCGGACGAATGTTCGCCCGACAGCAATATTGTTCACACCGCACTTCCTCTCTCCCTTGGTCTCTAGGAAATACATGCTTCCCTCCAGAATTGATTGGAAAAACCCATGCAGCCTTCTGTTTGTACAAACGCAAAAGTCACGTGAAATTGGCTCATCCAACCGACCTATATTTTTGGCGGGCTTACTCTACGGGTAAGTCAGTGTGTTTGCAACCCGTTGGCGCATTGACTTCCAAGACAAAACGAGATTAAATTCCTGAGCGTTCCGGAGAGTTTTGGCCCCGACGCTCCAGTAGGTGACTTTTGCGCCCCGCCTCTGCTACCCAAGTGACCGAATTGCTGCACCGCTGGAGTAGCGGTGACGCCGCCGCCAGAGAATCACTGGTCCCTCTCGTTTATGACGAACTTCGTCGCCTGGCCCGCTACTATCTGGCGAGCCAGCGTTCCGATCACACACTGCAAAGCACGGCGATTGTCCACGAGGCCTATCTCCGCCTTGCGGGACGCGACGATGTGCACTGGCAGAATCGAAGCCACTTCTTCGCGGTAGCGGCGCAGTTGATGCGGCGCATCCTGGTAGATCATGCTCGCAAGCGCAACGCAGCAAAACGGGGAGGCCCTAATCTCACTCTTTTGGTCGAGGAAGTAGCGGACCCGTCTTCGAAGCAGGAGATGGATCTAGTCGCCCTCGATGATGCCTTGAAGGCGCTGGCTACGCTGGATGAGAGACAATCTCGCATCGTCGAGCTGCGTTTCTTTGGTGGCCTTTCGATCGAAGATACAGCACGCGTGTTAGAGGTTTCGCCAGCAACCGTGAAGCGCGAATGGTCTACGGCCCGTGCCTGGCTTTATGAGGATATCTGCGGGAGGAATCGTTGACTCCGGAGCGTTGGCAAAAAGTGAAGGACATACTGGGTACAGCGCTGGAGATGCAACCGGCTCAACGCGCTGCGTATCTGGAGGCGGCTTGCGCCTCCGACGCCTCTCTTCGCGCCGACATCGAACGTTTGTTAATCGCGGAGAAAGAAGCCGGGCCAGCATTTCTCTCGGGCCTGGCAGCGGAGTCAATCCTGGGGAACGAGGATGAAGCGAAAGGCCTGTGGATTGGAAAACGAGTCGGTGCTTATGAAATTGTGGAGAAAATCGGTATCGGCGGCATGGGAGAGGTGTTTCGCGCGCTCCGCGCCGACGATCAATACAAGAGCGAGGTCGCGATCAAGCTTGTGCGCGTGGGAGCCGGCGTTGACTCGCTCATTCGCCACTTTAGGCACGAGCGGCAGATTCTTGCCAGCCTCGATCATCCCAACATTGCGCATTTGCTTGATGCCGGGACGACCCAGGAAGGAGTTCCCTATGTCGTGATGGAACTGATCCAGGGGGAAGAGATTGACGACTATTGCAATTCCCGCAAATTGTCGACCACCGCGCGCCTGGAGCTGTTCCTGCAAGTTTGCTCGGCCGTGCAATACGCTCATCAGCGGCTGATCATTCATCGCGACATTAAGCCGACGAATATTCTGGTCACCCCAGCTGGTGTTGCTAAACTCCTCGACTTCGGCATTGCCAAGATTCTCCATCCCGATACTGTCAACGATCTTGATTGGACCATGACCATGTCTCGAATGTTGACGCCGGGATATGCCAGTCCTGAGCAGATTAAAGGCGAAACCATCACTACGGCTGCGGACGTTTATTCCCTCGGCGTTGTCCTCTATGAACTGCTCACTGAACATCACCCATACCGAAAGAGCGACGACACGGTGGAGAAAATCGCCCGCGCGGTTTGCGAGGTCGAGCCGAGAAAACCCAGTAGCGTGGCGCGTGCCACCAAAACCTCGGCGCGTGACCGCAGCCTGCCGTCAGCAGGCCTGGCATTCTCACGTGATCGGCAAAAACTAAGTAGGCCGCTCACAGGAGACTTGGACAATATCATCCTTAAGGCCCTGCGCAAGGAACCGCAGAGGCGGTACTCGTCGGTCGAGCAGTTCGGGGACGACATCCGTCGCCATCTCGAGAACCTGCCGGTGATTGCACGCAAAGACACCTTCATCTATCGCACGTCGAAGTTCATGACGCGCCACACGGCAGGAGTTGCCGTTGCGATTGTAGTGGCTCTGGTGCTCCTCGCAGGTTTGATCATCACACACCGGGAGGCGCAAATCACTCGCGTTCAAAAGGCCCGCGCTGAACGGCGCTTCAATGACGTTCGCCGGCTGGCGAACTCACTAGTGTTTGAGATTCATGATTCGATCGCGGCCGTGCCGGGAACTACCCCAGCTCGCAAATTGATCACCGAGCGATCTCTGGAATACCTGGATAGTCTGGCGCAGGAGGCAGAAGGGGAGTGGTCGCTGCAAAGTGAGCTGGCCACGGCTTATGTCAAAGTCGGTGACGTGCAGGGACAATCCTACAATGCCAATCTGGGCGACACACAAGGCGCGTTGGCGAGCTATCGCAAAGCACTCGCCATCCGCCAGACGTTGGCTGTGATTGATCCCCAGAATGTCACCAATCGTTTGGAACTGGCCAGGTGCCACGACAGAGTGGGCGACATGTTGGCCAAGATAGGAGACTTACCCGACGCGTCCGCCAGCTATCGCCAGGCAAGCCTACTCGCTGAGTTATTGGTCACACAAGACCCTGCCAGCCTCGACAAAGGGCACGAACTGGTGTTGACCTACACTCGAAGCGGTTATGTGCTGGAAGATATTGGCGACAAGGCCGCCAGCCTGGCCAGCCATCGGGAGGCGCTAGCCATGGCACAGAAGCTGATAGCAGCGCATCCCGCTGATCCTCTGGCGTGCCACGATTTGGCCACATCGTATAACAACGTCGGCGATCTATTGGCGAAGACTGGCAGAGTGCGCGAGGGGTTCGAAACCTACCGCAAAGGCCTGGCGGTCTGTGAGTGGCGATCTGCGGATGATCCGAAGAGTCCCCAAACGAACACTCGTGGCTGGTTGGATGACTACCTCCAGATGGGCCGCATGCTGACTCAGCTTGGCAATCAGAAGGCGGCCTTCGAAAACTTTCACAAAGCGCTGACCATCGGCCAGCGACTGGCCGCAGCTGATCCCCAGAATGCTCTTGCCAGCAGCGATCTTTCGGCCTGTTACGAAGGCATTGGCGATTCTCAAGTGGCATTCGGTGCGATCTCCATGGCGCTAGAGAGCTATCGTCAAGCGATCACGATCCGAGAGCAGTTGTCCGCCAAGGACCCTGAAAACGCGGAGGCTCGAGCGGAACTCGCATCGTCCTATGCCAAACTGGGACAGGCCTATGCGGCAGTGGCATCGAATCCTAAGATCCGGCTCGCTGGTCGAGCGGAGCGGTGGCGAGAGGCCCGTTCTTGGCTGCAAAGAAGCCTGAAGCTTTGGACGATCATGCGTGAAAACGGCACGCTGCCGGGTAGTGATGCGTCCGAGCCGGACAATATCGCTACCCAAATTGCCCGATGCGACAGCGAACTCAAGAAATTCGCGGACAAGATGCCGACTCCGCCGAAGAGTTGAAGATTTCCCTGCAAATAACTGCCGTTCAGCGGCGCAAAACGGCACCTCCGTCGCTTTCTTCGCGGTTGGTTATGTGGATTTCCGCGTAAGTCTCCGGTTTTGACTCATTTGGTGAGACTGACTTCCCGTTCACAGGCGACGCCTTTCCTGACTCTGGTATCAAGTGTAGGTATCGGCGCCTGGCCAGTCCAGATAACTATAAATATGGCGGAGAGGGAGGGATTTGAACCCCCGATACCCTTTCAGGTATGCCGGTTTTCAAGACCGGTGCCATCAACCACTCGGCCACCTCTCCCGCACACTCATGGACATATTGATTTTACATGAGTGGGTACGGAGTATTTGAATCGCGGGGTGACGTGGATAGGAAGCGGAAATCCTACTTGCGAGCCCTCGCGCCCGCTGCCAAGCCTCCGAGGCTGCCGGGTTCGAGAGTGATGACATCCGGGTCTTTCGTTTTGCCTGCGATGATCGGCTTGTTGGAGACGGTTTCGTAGGCGTAGCCGGTGAGAATTGCGGAGATACCGTAGATTCCGTCGCGGTGCACTGTCACGCTAAGGCGTGCCCATCCGTAATGGGTCTTGCTGTTGATAAAAAACTTCAGGCCAAGATAGCGGCTTTTGACATTCTTCCATGGACCAGATGAGGTGATGATCTGACCGCTGGAAGTGTAGAAGTGGGCCATCGACGTGGCGTTGTGGGCAAAACGCTGTTTCGGTCCGATACGGGCCCCAGCGGGGAGGGGCGGAAGCATCTTCCTTGCCTTGGATCGAATTCGGCTGATTGGAGGCCGAGACAAAGAAACGGTACGAATTCCGATAGCCGAAATTCGAGAAATTGTTAATGAGATGGAAATCGATAATGCCATCGTGGTTAAGATCGAGCAGGACCTCCGTGTTTCTGCCGAATTTGGCATGGGCAGGCGTGTAGACGATCTTGGCCTCGGCCGGCTGTGCCAGCGCCAGCGCTGCCACTCCCGCCGCGCTCGCCGCCAGCGCGTAGGCGTTCAGGTGCCGTTGCAGTGATTCCGAAAGGTTGGACGGCTTCCTCGACGTACGCTTCATGAACTCCTCCGGCTTCTCCTGATTACTTTCCGTTGTGACGTCTCGACGCGCCGGCTGCCAAAGCTCCGAGACTGCCGGGTTCCAGCGCAATGACATCCGACCCTTTGGTCTTGCCGGTGATGATGGGCTTGTTGGGGATCGTCTCGTAGGCGTAACCGGCCAAGGTCACCTTAAGCGAGTTCGTCACACTGAATCGCGCCCACGCATAATGAACGTTGCCTTTAATATGAAATTTGAGTCCGAGGAACTTGTCTTGGGCGTCCCACCACTGACCCCACTTACATCCCGCGCTGCCTGAACCGCAATCGTCGCCAAATCCCAACATCTGGGAATGCCTACTCTGGAATTTCGCTGAGTTTGTGCCGACCGCGAGGCCGGAACTCAAGGCAGAGGCAAGAGACACCTGGGAATGGTGACGCCCCGATGTGTACGACACCGTTCCCCAAATCTGGTTCCTCGACTTGTATTTCGCGGGGCGTATCGAAAGTTGGGCTGCTTTGCTCGACAAGTACCATGGAATCCTGAAATCAATAACACCGTCGTGGTTGAGGTCAAGCTTCAGGCAAAGGCCAGGGCTCTTGACCCTATTGCAGTGTGGAACGACCTTGTTCGCAGGGGTATAAACGACTTCCGCTTGTGCTGGTAGGGCCAACGCCATCACTCCCACTCCCGCCGCGCTCGCCGCCAGCGCGTAAGCGTTCAGGTGCCGTTGCAATGATCCCGAAAGTTTTGACGGCTGCCTCGGCGCTCGCTTCATAACTCCTCCAACGTTCTCTGACTACTTCGCGATGTGAAGTCTCGCCGCTCCCGCCGCCAATGCCCCGAGCGTGCCGGGTTCCACGGTGATGACATCCGGCCCTTTGGTCTTGCCGGTAATGATGGCTTTGTTGGGGATGGTTTCATAGGCGTAGCCGGTCAGGGTGGCGCGTCCCATTTTAGTACTCACGCTCATTCGAGCCCAGCCATAGTGGACCTTCCCCGATTTGCCGAAAAACTTCAAGCCAAGATACTTGTTCTGCACATTCTGCCACTGACCGACTACGGTTCCGCAGAAGCAGGTACCGCCCGCGTCAGAAAAAACCCACATAACGTCGTGTTTGGCTTGAAACTTCGTCGAGTTATGGCCGACCGTGACACCAGAACTCAAGGCGGAGGCGACGGAGTATTTCCGATGGCTCTCACCCAAACTGGACGACACTGTTCCCCAAATCTGGTTCTTCGGTTTGTGTGTTGCAGGAAGTACCAAAAGGGAACCATATCCGCTGGGTGGCCGAGCACCGCCGAAACTCTGCGAAATCGTGAAATCGACGCTGTGGTCGTGGTTGAGATCAAGATTGAACCCGCTATGCGCTCCAAAAACACGGTAGGTCTTCGTATAAACGATCTTGGCGTCGGCGGGCGGCGCTAATGCAAGCACTCCCACTCCCGCCGCGCTCGCTGCCAGCGCGTAGGCGTTCAGGGGCCGTTGCAGTGAGTTTGAAAGTTTGGAAGGTTTCCTCGAAGTTCGCTTCACGAATCCCCCAGAGAGATCGGCTCCAAGTATCATCCTGTCCTACGATGGAATCAAGGTGAATCCGATTTCCTCCCAACCGGCCCCGGTTTGGCTCCTGTTTACCTTCTTGTTAACAGCCCCTGCTCCTGATAATTCCTTCGCGCAGCCGGGTCCCCGGGTTGCCGGGGTTTGGAGCCTCGCGGGCACAAAGCTGCAAAATCATGCACACCCAGAGCCCTTAGGCTCTGGCACGAATAGAATCTAAGCGATTGATTCAATACCGGATACCTGCATCCCACGGCCCTGGCTGCTGGCAGGGGGATTGCCCCTTCCCAGGTATGATGTTGAGTTTCCGTACCGCTCTTCGTGGGCCTTTCTCTCCAGTCATCAAGGCAGCAAGCGGCCTTCTGGCTTTGGTGGCGTTGTGCAGTGTGGGCTTTGCCGAGGAATCTCCGGCAGCGAAGCCGACCGCCGGCCCCATCGAACCGGCGGCAGCCGTCAGCGCCACACTCCCGGAGACGCCGCAGCCTCACCAGTTCTGGGACAGGAAGAACCAACTGCTATTCGCCGGAGTGGCCGGAGTGAACGCAGCCGACTTCGCCGTGACCCGCTCGAACCTGGAGAACGGCGGCAAGGAATTGAATCCGATCACTCGCCTGTTCTCCGGCAGCACCGCCGGCCTGCTGGCCAACTTCACCGGAGAAACGGTGGCGACCATGGGCATCAGCTACCTGTTCCACAAAACCGGACACCATCGCATGGAACGCATTACCTCGGCGGTTGCGATGTCGGTGTCGACGCATGCCGTGATCTACAGCAGCCTGCATCGGCGGTAATAGCCGACTGATGTTTATGCGGCCAACGCGGTAAGCACAGGCAATGCTCGCGCTGCCCAATGCCGCCTCCATTGCGGTTCTCAGCAACATTTGCACAACTGCGGGATTCTCTGTAACCCAACCTCCTGCGCTTACAGCCCCGGAAATCGCACAAATTTGCTGATCAGTCTGGGGGAGCGAATGCGGTCCGATCGCGCGGCTGCACCAAGTCTGTTGCACCGGCCTGTGAACCGGCTGCACTCAATTGAATTGCAAGCAGATACAAGCGCGGATTTTCTATTGACTCCCAGAATAGGAAGAGTAGAAACAGAATCGTTCTTTGACAGCTTCTGATGTTTGTCCGGTTGGTGCGGCGTCCGGGGCTCAAGCAAAGTCACACTCCAAACCGCAAGGTGAAGGAGCGAGGGCGAGCAAGGGTCTATAGCAAAGCGCTGGTTGAGGCGAACAGGAAGAAACGTTGAAGGCAGGATAGAGTCCCGAGGCGTTGGGTTGGTTTTTCCGGTTGGCGGTAAGCCCGGAGCCCGAGCAATGATCGCGCGTAGCGACCGCAAGGAAGCCACGTGTGCAGGTCTGCAAGGGTCTAAAGCGAGCTACTGGCCGAGACGAATGATCCCAACATCACCTCGGGACTCTTAATTTTTGCCCTCGAGTTTCCCTCCGGCAAGGCTGGCCATCACTCACTTTTTTCGAGTACAACTCAACCCAGCGAAAACGAATCGAAGTGCCTCAACGCTGACGCCCGTTCGGCAGACGCTCCTGCATTGTCTGGATTCTAGACAATTTTGACATTGTCATCCGAACGATGTAGACATTAGGCGTTAGTCTGTAAGTTATCAAGTCAGAACGGCTTTATCTCACTTTCGACTTTGGCTGGGGTGGCGCTCATAGCGTTTTTGAGGACCGTAGCTGGTTAGGATGGGAACGCAGGGAAAGGAATGCCGCAGATGATAAATGCCGGTACATCTACAAAGCCTGCCGCAGTAGCGAGCACCCTGGTCGTCTCACAAGATGCTGCCACCATTCAGCAGCTGAAGGAAAGCCTGGCGCAGTTTGCCATCGTGGCCGAAGTTGCCAGCGAAATCACGGCTGCGTTTCAACTGCTCAACCGACGCCATTTTGAGGCGGTCATCGTTGACATGCAGATCGGCGAGCGGGCCCGTGAACTGATCGCACAGGTGCGCAGTTCGGCCTCCAGTCAAACCGCTGCGACCTTCGCCGTCACCGCGGGCGGAGCGGAAACAGGTGTGGCTTTCGGCGCCGGCTCACACTTCGTGCTCGAGAGACCTCTCTCCCCCGAGTCGGTTCACAGCAACCTGAAGGTCGCCTATGGAATGATTATGCGGGAGCGCCGCCGGTATTTCCGTTGCCCCGTCGTCATTCCGGTGGTGTTGCGCGCCCACGAAGGTGGCGAGCTTCATTGCAAAAGCCTGAACATCAGTGAAAGCGGGATGGCGGTTACGTCGCCGGTCGCGCTCAAACCCGATTCCCAGGTTTCGGTGGCATTCAGCCTTCCCGATGACCCCACCAAGTTCGCTTCCGAAGCCAACGTTTGTTGGAGTGATGGAAGCGGCCGGATGGGACTGCAGCTGGTCAGCCTGGTGTCGCTGCATAAGGAACAGTTGCAGGCCTGGCTGGCTCGCCGGCTCGAAGAAAACCTCCCCGACAACGTAGCCAGCCAGTTTCAACGGAATCCAGAATCCTAGCGGGATTGCCTGCTGTCGAATCCGAAGGCAAGTTGGCAACATTGCGCTTCCTGTGCCTGGGAAACTACAATGTCTGGTTGGCGGCGACCGCACTTTCCCGCTGATTCACAATCCAGAAACCAGGAGCAAAACGCATGTCCGCACCCAGCCGGCGGCCGGAGATCCGCCGCCGCCGTACTCGCAAGGAAAAGATTCTCAAGCTTCGTAAACGCCACGCCACCGCCACCCAGGACACCGACCGCAAGCGGTTGGAAGACAAGCTGCACCGCTTGGAGTTGGCCTCGCCGGGGAACCCGCTGATGAAGAAAGCCCAGGTGTAAGCCGGGCGCGCCTAATGCATTACGTGCCCCATCATTCCCGGACGAATCCGCACAAAGATGTGGAATGAAACCGGATTATTTCCATAGACCGGATCCAAGGCCGCGGGTTTCGAATAGAACGTAACGTCGGCACCCAGCCCGACCTGCCAGTGCTCATTGTGCATGAAGTCTCGCACCCCGCCGAATGTGTAGGCGGCAATGCGAAAAGACGTCTGAAGCGGCGCCTGGGGAAATAGCTCGTCTTTGTCGACCAGTTCCAGCCGCGTGTAAGCGTAATTCCGCCGCAAAAAATTCAACGTCGATTCCGCCAGATAACTGTTCTGCCTGGTGTCTTGCAGTTCCTTGTGCTTCCTTCCCCAGACCACGGTTGTTGCCCAGTTCCCTTTCGCCAGCGGCCGGTCGTACTCGACCGACGCCGACTGCCTGCGCTCATTGGTCGGATCGAGCGCCTCGGGATGCATGAGCCTCCCATAGCTGTATTCCGCTGTCCAGTTTCGGGCGGGGGCAACGCTCCCCCGAACGGACCATGAGGTGAGCGGCGCCGGTTGAATGCTCCAGCGTTCTTCATTCGGCTCATGCCCGTTGAACGCCGAGCCTTCAATCTTGAAGCGATCGATCACAAGTCCGGTCGTCACCACGCCAAAGCTGGTGTGGGTCGAATCCTGCAGATGATGGCCGAGCGGCGCTGCGGGATTCTCTGACGCGGATTCGCGATGCAGATAAGTCACCGGGCCAAGCGCGGGCTCGCCAACCGGACCTCCGTACAAAAGCCACGACAGCTTTTCATTGATCGGCACGGTATACATGGCGGCCAGTTCCGCAAACACGTTATGCGGGTGCTGATGGTCGACCAGCGGCTGCCCGTGATAAGTTTCGCCGGTTTGAAAGAGTTCCGGAAACCCCGGGTGCGGCGAGGTCAACGATTCCGCCGAAAACATCTGCCGCAAAAGGAGAGTTCCGGGGCCGAGTTTGCGCTGCTCCATGGTCATCAGAGAATTGGCCGACTCCGCCTTGCCCTCCCCGCGCGGCCCGCCTTGCTGGTTGTAGGTCACAAACACCGTGCCGTGCGTCATCAGGTCCCAGCCGTCGCGCGAGGTCATCCAGGTGCGTTCTGGCACCGAAGCCGGCTGCCACCCCGTACCCGAGGACGCGTGCGGCGACGGCAGGTTCGACTCGACAGCAGACTCCATATTCATTCCCGGCATGTTCTGCGTATCCTGGCTGAGACAAGGCAATCCCACGGCCACAATCAGGAACACGTATGAAAGCGCTCTCCCCACAATCCACTCCTTATTGGAAGCAACAAAAATCGACAATGATTTCGCGGAAGGCTGATCCGCCCCCAGGAAGCAGACATTCCAGCCAAGAATATATATAAGGAGTTTAAATTCGGAGAGCGGTCACGCCGGGCGGGTCGCCCGATTGTATGGTCAAGAACACAAGGTGGCCGCGCACGGGAGTGCGCTGCACTGTTTCAACCGCAGTCAAAGGCCAAGCCGCGCGCGCGACCATCGGCTCGGCATGCTTTTGTACTCCCGCGGCATCATGCCCACTCTGGCAGCACTGATGGGTGACAGGCGAGTTAGCAGGAGCCTTCGCGCCCTCGCCATGACAACCCGCAGGCTGTTGGTGCGCTGTGCCCTCGGTTTGAAACCTCTGGGCCGCCACCGGAGCCGCAGTCACGCAAGCCAGCAACGTATACACAAACGTGTTTAAGACGAGCGGCATTCTAAAAAAGTTAGGGTGCGCAATGATGGCGGAGGGACGTGAGATCACGCTCTAACCTATGATCCCGTAATCTTCAGCCGCAGTTCTTCGGGCAGCCGGGAGCGAATTTCGGCGGGAAGGCGATCGTGGACGTGGCGAGCACCGAGCCGCGCGGCATCCACCATCACTGTAGGGGCGGGGGTCGCGACCGCAACGATGAGCCAGATCAGCGCCGACATGGCAAAACCCGCCAGCGCCGCAATCTCCAGCCAGAACGCATGACGCGGTCCCAGATACCGGATCACCGCGAAGGCCAGCAGAAACATGGCGGCAGAAACCGAAGCCAGCGCAATCAGCCCGATATCAATGGTGCGATGAATGCGCTGCCGCCGCCGGCAACGCTCGCAGGTGTTGAAGTGCCCTTCGTAATCGCCGCGCATCTCCGGCACCAGGCCGGAAATATCGTAGCGCCACCCTGCGAGAATCTTGCCCACCACCGGGTCTTGGCACTCACTCATATAGAGATACTGATCAACTCACAACCGGATTGGTTGCATGGCCTGCTCCTGGGCCGCCAATAACACGCGATTGCGCAGCAGGGTACGCCGCGTGCCCAGCGCGTTTTCCGCTTCTCCGCGCGCCACTTCAGGATGGTTGTTTTCGGCGGAAAGATGCGCCAGCACTATGTAGGATGCCTTCCCATCATAATCGGTGCAGAAGAATTGCGCGAGAGCCGCATTCGACAGGTGCCCCACCCGGCTCATAACACGCTGTTTAACTGACCAGGGGTACGGCCCCAGACGCAGCATCTCCAGGTCATGATTCGACTCCATCACCAGCACATCACAGCCCTGCAACTGGTCACAAACGCTGGGTGGGAGGTACCCGAGGTCGGTGGCGACGGCAATCTTTATGCCTTCGGCGCGAAAGGTGAAGCCGACCGGATCAGCAGCGTCGTGCGGAATGGTAAACGGAGTGACCTCGATATCCCCGACTTGAAACTTGTGTCCGGAGGAAAAGAATTCCAGCCGGGAAACCTCCGGCAGCTCGCCCATCGCATCCCGCACCGCGCGCGCCCAGGCATGGTGCGTGGCGCCGGTGATGTACAGCGGAATCTTGAGCTTCCTGGCCAGCACCCGCAGTCCCTGAACGTGGTCGGAATGTTCATGGGTGATGACGATGGCCGACAGTGATCGCGGATCGCCGCCGGTAGTCTTGAGACGCTTGAAAATCTCTCTGCAGGAGATTCCGGCATCTACCAGAATGCGGGTCGACGAGCTTTCGACCAGCGCGCAGTTTCCCCGGCTGCCGCTGGCTAATACCGAGACCGAGACCCCCATGCCCGCAGCATACGCGCTTAAGCTGTGGAAGCGGGAGTGACTTTCTGGTTAGCCGATACCTTTGAGGGAACTGTGTCGTCAGCGCATTCGATCACGGCTACCCCACCCTTCGCGGGTTTGAAGGGTGGGCAACGATGACGCGCTAAGCCCTTGCCAAAACGGGCTGACCTTCCTTACCGCACCCCCGCCGGCACATTCACCGCCGCGGTGCGGACTTCCGTATCCGGCCCACCATTTATCTTCAGCGAAGCCTGGACCGCTTTCATCTGTGAACGAAGGCGACCGAGTTCGGCTCGTTGGACGTCTCCCCTTCTCCGCTCAGCTTCGATCTGGCTTTGCTGAATCCTGATCTGCGCCTGCTGGGTCTGAATCATCGCCTGCTGTTCTTTGGTCGCCTCGATCAGTAGCGCGGTCAGACGGCTGTAGTCGACGCCCTGCGCGTCTTTGCCATTCTTTTCCCAGGCCACGACTTCCGGGACCACCGCACCCACTTCCTCGGCAATGACACCGACCTCATGCTTGCCCGAGGATTTGAGATCGTAGGAGACCCCGCGCAGTTGCTCGACCTTGGCCATCGCTCCTTGCAACGTGTGGATGTTGGTCTTCCAGCGGCGAGAACTGTAGGTGGTCCAGCCATCGCTGATGGCTTGCCCGGCGTTTTGAGCAATGGTGAAAACATTCGACGGGGTTGCGGTGCCGATGCCGACATTAACCGCGTACGCACCCGAGCCTCCCAGGATCAGAGCGTCGCTTTGGCTGACCAGCGCATTCCATCCGATGGCAGTGGTATTGCTAAGATTCGGAGAGTTGGCATCGGGCCCCGCAAGATAGCCCAAAGCGGTGTTGTGACTGCCCGTGGTGTTGTAGACCAGCGCTTCGGCGCCGCTGGCCGTGTTGTCGGAGCCGCTGGTGCTGTTGCCGAGTGCACCCCAGCCGATGGCTGTGTTATTTGCGCCCGTAGTGTTCGGAGCCAATGCGAGAAACCCGTCGGCTGTGTTGTAGCTGCCTGTGCTGTTCTCTCCCAGCGCGAGATAACCGCTAGCAGTGTTACGGATGCCCGACATGTTGTTGAAAAGCGCGGACACTCCGGTAGCCGTATTGTAGTTGCCCGTAATGTTGCGGTAGAGCGCCTGCATTCCGGTTGCCGTATTGGCGCCGCCGGTGGTGTTGTTATAGAGAGCCTGAGAACCACTGGCAGTATTCACGCCCCCTGTGGTGTTGGAGTAGAGCGCCTGAAATCCGCTGGCTGTGTTGTCACCGCCCGTGGTGTTGAGTGCCAGCGCTTCGGTGCCACTGGCCACGTTGTCACTGGCTGTGGTATTGGAGTAGAGCGCATGGTAGCCGTCGGCCGTGTTGTAGTTGCCGTTGATGTTGGCAAAAAGCGCTTGCGCGCCACTAGCCGTGTCCTGGATACCCGTCATCGTGGAATTCCCGGCGAATCCGAGGAATGCATCAAAGTTCGCCAATGTGCCGAACGCAAATGGTTGGGTCCCAATGTTAAAGCTGCCGGTGGTAGATATATTTAAGCTGCCAGCGACATCCAGCGTAGCCGTCGGGGCTGCAATGCCAATTCCGATACGGTTAGCTGCCTGGACCATAATGGAGCTGTTTACACAGTTGGGGGCGAAGAATTTCGCGATGCGGCCGGCGACCCCAGCGTTGACACACGGGGGAGGCGGCTGCGGGCCGCCCGGCGTTTTCGTCGCAGCGGCGGCGAGATTGCCCTTCGCTGACTGCCCAGCAATCTGGTTCGCCATCATGAACTCCGACGCTGGCCTGCCCCCCAGCGTCTCGGCATCCAGCGCTTTCAAGGCGTACGGAACGCTGACCATGAGCACGCGCGGCAGTTCGGGTTGGCCCTGCGGCTGCACTCCAAGCCATTGCGCCTCGCCGGAGGCAAACAACTCCAGCGGTATTCCGGCGACCGTGCTGGAGCCCAGCAGAACCGTGTAGTGTCCGCCCGAGTCGGGCTGCACGTTCTGGGTTTCCATCCACAGCGGCGCGCCACCTTGCTCGTCTTTATATAAAGAGAAAGTGATCCCAGTGACACCCTTCATGGCCTTCCCAGTCTCGTCCTTTGCAACGCCCGAGAACTTGATTAGCCGGGGCACTTGGCCGGAAGCGGACGATGACTCTGCGGAATTGCCGGCCGGGGTCTGGGCGGACATCGGGAACACCAGAGATGCGAAGCATACTGCGAGACATCCCATGCGAAGCTTCATCGCGATTGTTTTTTCGGTGAATGCTCTTTTCATGACGTCTCCTCTTGTAGTTCCGGGTTTTTCGCCTTCACTCATCAAGAGCGACGTTTGGTGAATTTTGGGGTCATGGCTGGCCCGGCGTGGAAACGAACCGCTGCCTCCGAGGAATGTTCGAGGCGCGCTTACGGGTGTCCGACAGAGTTGCCTCCGTGGTTAGCCGTCAAAACCCAGGAAGACTGGTTCCGGATGCAGTTCAATGCCCCAGATTTCCCGCACCCGCTCCTGGATCCTGGTCTTCAGGGAAACTATGTCGGCGGCGGTGGCCGTTCCGCAGTTGATAATCGCAAGAGCGTGTTTCCTGGATATTCCCGCCGCACCGAACCTATCGCCCTTGCTGAACCCGGAGTGCTCCACCAGCCAGGCGGCTGACACTTTATGCTGGGCATCGAGCGCAGGATAGCTTGGCATCCGTAACCCCCGGCTGGCCGCCCGTGCGCGAAGCTGGTCGTACGGCTCGGAGGCCAGAACCGGGTTCTTGAAAAAAGAGCCGGCGCTGCGGCAGTCGTCGTCCCCGGGGACAATCAGCATGCCTTTACCCGCGCGAATCTTTCGCACCGCGTCGCGGATTTCCGCCAGGGTTGGCTTAAGGCTCCAACCGGCAAAGTATTTCTTCAGATCAGCATATTGCAGGTGAGAATCGCCATCGGGAGTCAGAGCGTAAGTCACTCGCAGGATTATGTAGCTTCCCCGCGCTGAGGTATTGAAGATGCTGGTGCGGTAACTGAATCGGCAATCCCGATTGCGGAGTTCGACGGTCCGAGAGCTGGCGAGATCGAGAGCCAGAACGGAATCGATGGTCTCCGCCACCTCCTGTCCATACGCGCCGACGTTTTGCACCGGCGTGCCACCGACGCTTCCGGGGATGCCGCTCAAGCACTCAACGCCGGCACAATTCCGGCCGACGGCATAGCCGACGAACCGGTCCCAATCCTCCCCGGCCCCCACTACAAAGACCGCTTTGCCGGCCTCCGCCCGCTCCTCGATGCCGGTGATGCCGATCTTGAGCGTAAATCCGGGCCAGCCGCGATCCGCCACAACCAGATTGCTGCCGCCTCCCAGCACGAACAAGGGGAGTTTATGCTCGCGAGAAAATTCGACCGCTTCCAGGACTTCCGCCGCAGTTCGCGCCTCGGAAAAATATCGGGACGGCCCTCCCACCTGCATCGTGGTAAATGGCGCCAAAGGAATATTTTCCCGGATCAGCATGAGAGTTCGTACTCACTATATACGACGGAAACTTTCCCATCGTGAGCAGCATTCCCGGCAACAGGTTCTGAACCCTTGATCCCGCGCAGGGTTTCTTCTGTTAATCTTAGAGTTGGGGATGAGGAGAAATCATGTATCCGGAAATCATGGTAGTTCCCATGCGCGAAGAGCTGACCCGCATGGGTATTCAGGAACTGCGGACCGCGGAAGAAGTGGAAAGCGCGCTGTCCAGCCAGTCTGGAACGGCGATGGTGGTGGTGAATTCAATCTGCGGATGCGCGGCCGGCCGCATGCGACCAGCAGTGCGTATGGCCCTGCAACATTCGGCGCGGCCTGAGAAGCTGTATACGGTGTTTGCCGGGCAAGACCCTGCCGCGACCGAACGTGCTCGCAGTTACTTCACCGGCTATCCGCCGTCGTCGCCATCGATTGCTTTTCTGCGCGACGGCAAAATCGTGCATATGATGCAGCGCAGTGATATCGAACACCGGGAACCGTTAGACATCGCCGCAGAACTGAAAAAAGTCTTCGACAAGTTCTGCGCTGTGCCAGCGCCGCAGTAACCCGCGCCCGCCGCTTCAGAAGTGGTCACGCAGTCCGGGAAAAGTCTCCACCACCAGCAGCCGGCTGGGAGGTTGGGGCTCCGCTACTTCCTCGTGTTCCAGAACCCAGGTGTTACCGTGCGGCACGAAGACCGCATTGATGCCCGCGGCCAGCGCCGGGTTCACATCTGATTTTGGACTGTTGCCAATCATCCAGGTGGAGTCGCACGGCAGGGCATGCTTGGTGATGATCGAGCGGTAGGCCGGCACGTCTTTCTCGGATACGATTTCCACGGCGGAAAAATATTTCCCTAGTCCTGACCGCTCGATCTTGCCCGCCTGTTCCGTGACAACGCCCTTGGTCATCACAATGAGACGGTGCCGTTCTGCCAGGTACTGCAGCGTCTCGGTTACGCCCTGAATAATCTCCACCGGATGCTCGGCAATCGCGTGCGCAAACCCATTGATCGTCTCGTGTAGCGCGGGCGTGAGCGGCTCGACAGCCAGGCGCTCGAATGTTTGCACCAAGGCATGCGCGAAGCTGTGTAGTCCGTATCCATGGCTCAGAATGCACTCCGCCTCCACCTCATTCAGGACCTCACGCACCTGCTCAGGCGAATACTCGTGATGATTGAGAAACGAAATGAAGCCGGCGATGGCGCGCTCGAAATAGATGTTGTTTTCCCAGAGCGTGTCATCGGCGTCGATCAGGAGCGTTTGCGCCTCGTTATCAGTGGGCAGGCCTGGCATTACGAAACATGATACCGATGTTTTGTGCCGGGTGCCCCAAGTACAACCGTGAATCGGGCTGGTCTCTGCTAGAATTTTTAACCTATGGTGTGGGGCCCGTCGTCGTTGCTTTTGTCTCTGGGTCTATTTCTATTATTCCCTTCAGCGCCAGCCCAGAAAGCGAGCAAGCCGATGACCGGCTCCGCCGCGAAAGGTGCTGAATCCGCCGGGATGAAGGTCGTCCCCGATCTCGACGAGCGTCTGGCGAAGTTTCGCCGCGTCGAAATGCCGTTTCATTCGTCCGGTCTCACCGCCCGAGAGCATAAGATGATCGACAAACTGGTGGACGCCTGCCGATACCTGGAAGACATTCATTGGCGCCAGATCGATCCCGACGGTCTGGAGATGTACCAGTCTTTGAACGGCAGCACCAGCGCGCAGGACGAGACCTTGCGGCGCTACTTGTGGATCAATGCCTCCCGCTTTGACCTGCTTGAGGAGAAGAAGCCGTTCGTGGGCAACTCTCCGGCGCCGCCGGGACGAGGCTTTTATCCGCAGGGATTGACTCGCAGCCAAATCGAGCAGTACGTCAAGGATCATCCCGAAAAGAAAAATGAGATTTACAGCCCGACCACGATTGTGCGCTGGCATGATCAGCAACTCGAAGCAGTGCCTTATCACATCGCGTACCGCTCGTTTCTTGAACCGGCGGCACAGGATCTGCGGGAAGCCGCCAGCCTGAGCAGCGACCCCGCCTTCGGCACTTACCTGCGCCTTCGGGCGGATGCATTGCTCAGCGATGATTACTTCAAGAGCGATCTGGCGTGGCTCGATATGACGAACCCGAAGATCGATCTGATCTTCGCACCGTATGAAACCTACGACGATGACCTGCTCGGGGTGAAAGCCACTTACGGCGCAGCCGTGATGATCCGTAATGAAGAAGAAAGCCGGAAGCTCGCGGTGTTTAAGAAATCCGTCGCGGAGATACAGGAAGCGCTTCCCTTGGCGCCCGAAGACCGTCCATCCAAGCGGGGCCTGGAGACTCCGATGGAAGTGGTGGACACGCCTTTCCGCTCCGGCGACCTCACCCACGGCTATCAGGCCGTCGCCGATAATCTGCCCAACGATCCGCGGGTTCATGAGCAAAAAGGCAGCAAGAAATTGTTCTTCAAGAACTTCATGGATGCTCGCGTCAACTACATTGTCTTACCGGTGGCGCGTTACGCAATGTTGCCGCAGCAGGCGGAGAAGGTTTCCAGCGAAGGCTATCTGCTGACCACCATCCTGCACGAAATTTGTCACGACCTCGGTCCGGAGTTCGCGCGCACCGCTTCAGGCAAAACCGATATTCGAGAGGCGATCGGTCCGATGTTTAGCGGATTGGAAGAGGCGAAGGCAGACGTGGTCGGTATGTATGCCCTTAAGTGGCTGGTTGACCATGACGTGCTGCCGAAGAATCGTCTGGAAGGGTACTACGCATCGTACGTTGCCGATTTGTTCCGCTCGGTCCGCTTCGGCGTCGGGGAAGCGCATGCCCAGGCAGCGATGATGGAATTCAATTACCTGGTGGAAAAAGGTGCGCTGAAAAGGCAATCGTCGGGCCACTACGCCATCGATTACGTCCGCACGACCGGCGCACTGAGCGATCTTGCGAAAGAACTTCTGCAGATGGAAGCCACAGGCGACCGCGCGCGGGCAGAAAACTGGTTCAAGAAATACGACGCGATGCCAGCGGAATTGACGCTAACCATGAAGGCGGCAGCCCATGTGCCGGTGGATCTCGATCCGGTGTTCTCGTTCAAGCAGACGGTGCGATAAAAGAAGCCATTGGCCCTTAGCATTTGGCGCTTGGCTTGGTTCTGGACGAGGGGTTGTGTGAATCGCACCGATTTCTGAAGACCCCGCAAAATCACGAGTCCAAATAAAGGCCCAGAGCCAACAGTTTCTTACGCCGCAAACTCCACGTTCGACTCTTGCGGAATAATCCCCGCCTTGTAACCCATGTCCAGCAAACGGCGCACCGCTTCGCGTCCGTCAGCGCCGTAGTCCAGAGTGCGCTCGTTCACGTACATACCGACGAACTTGTCGGCCAGTTGCGCATCCAGATCACGGGCAAACTGCATGGCATAAGCCAGAGCTTCTTCGCGGTGGTCGAGCGCATACTGAATGCTTTCGCGCAATGCCGCGGCCACGCTGGACATCAATCGCGGCCCCAGGCTGCGGCGAATTGCGTTTCCCCCCAAGGGCAGCGGCAGACCGGTGACCTTTTGCCACCACTTTCCCAGATCGACGACGCGATGCAGGCCAGACTTGTCATACGTCAACTGCCCTTCGTGGATGATTAGCCCGGCTTCCTGCTTGCCTTCCAGCAACTGGGGAATGATCTGATCGAAGGGAACCACTTCGGTCTCCACGCCCGGCGCAAAAAGTCGCAAAACCAGGTACGCCGTAGTCATGGTTCCCGGGACCGCGATCCGCTTACTCTTGATTTCCGTCGTGGAATACGGCCGGCTGGCCACAATCATCGGCCCATATCCATCTCCGACGCTGCCGCCGCTGGGAAGCAGCGCGTAGTGGTCCTGAATATATGGGTAGGCGTGGAAAGAGATGGCAGTAACGTCGTATACGCCTTCCAGAGCGGCGCGATTCAAGGTTTCGATGTCGCACAGGGTATGAGTGAAACGCAGGCCGGGCACGCGCACTTTGCTGGTCGCCAAGCCATAAAACATGAAGGCGTCGTCAGAGTCGGGACTGTGGGCGACAGTAATTTCGCGGACATCGGGAGAACTGCCAGGCATGGAATCCTTGTTGTGTGTTAATGAGGTGAGATCGGACGGAGGCTTCACTGATCCGCCTTTGTCCAGCGGCGCCAGCCGCTGGCCACCGCCGCGGCGGACATCACCTTGATGACTTCGGCAAACACAAACCAGTAGAGTCCGAACCGGAGTGCCTGGGCAAAAGAATGGGTGAGCACCACCAGCCAGCCAACGCCGGCCACAAACAAATAAATCTCTGCCGCAAGACTGGCCACCGCAGCGCGCGCGAAACTGTTTTTTCCTTCTTCCAGGATCCAGCCAGCGATGCCGGCCACGAAGGGATACGCCATCAGGAATCCCCCGGTGGGGCCGAGCAACTGCATGAGCCCACCGGGGCCAGCCGGACTGAACACCGGCATTCCCGCCAAACCTTCCATCAGATACAGCGTGAGGGCGGCAAATCCGCGCCGGCTCCCGAGCGCCAAGCCAACCAGCAGGACGGCAAAATTCTGCAGGGTCAGCGGCACGGGCGTGAACGGTAACGGCACAGTCACACGCGCGCACAAAGCCACAAACAGGCTGGCGCCGACGACAATCGCTGTCTGGCGCGTCAATTCGACCGCGCGGCCCGTGATGCGTGGACTATAAGTAGCTAAATTGGCCATAAGATTTCCTCTTCAGACTCTCGCCGCAGGGGGTCTCGGGCTAACCAGCGTCCGGTCCCTGATCTTCCTTCTTCGAGGCAGATGCGCCGTTCAGGTGGCGACGCACACGCAAATAGGCTGAGATAGCCGCCCAAACCACTGCTCCGGCGCCGGCGGCCAGAATCAGAAACCACCAGATCATCCGCACGATGCCCTAGCATATCAAACCAACCGCGGCTTGCGTCGAGATCAAGGCCGTATACGTAGAAAGGTTGCTGGCAACGTACCGCCGGTTCCCGGCGCAGACCTGGCAAGCTACGTTTCTAAGCACGCTCTACACTCCCACCGGGAACGGCTTGGCATGCGTCTCCGCGCTAAGCGACAGCCCCGACCATCGTCCCTGCAGCAGCGACATCAACCCGGTGTACCAGTAGCCGACCACGAACAGCACCAGGAACGGAACCGTCATGTAATTCTCGTTCACGATCGCGTAATAAACCGTGAGGGCAAAATAGCCTCCGATCAACATCTCGACCCAGGGCACCCAACCCAGCCCGCGGCGATAATTGCCGGCGTGAACTTTGTCACCCCGGGACTCGACGCGGTACTTTGGAGTACGGGCAAACGCGCTTTTCTTTCCCATGAGTGCCTCGATGACAGCACGCGTGTTGGTGACCGTAAGTCCGATTCCCAGAGCCATCAAGAACGGCAAATAGATCAACGCGCGCGGCCAGGTTTTGGGAAAAAGCTCGCGCTGCGAAACCAGGTAGAAGCTGGAAATCGAGAAAGTCGATGCCATGAACAAGGGCAGATCGATGTACAGCATCTGAAACCATCCCTGATAAAAGCGGATGATCATCGCCGGCAGCAGCAGCACTGACAGCATGACCATCAGCGGATAGCTCACATTGGCCGTCAAGTGATACCACGCCTCGGCTTTCACGTGGAACGGAGCGTCGCTTTTCAACACCTGAGGCAGAATCTTTCTCGCTGTCTGGATCAGCCCCTTGGCCCAGCGCGCCTGCTGGGTCTTGAACGCGGTCATCTCCACCGGCAGCTCAGCCGGACACTCCACATCCTGGAGATAAATGAACTTCCAGCCTTTCAATTGTGCGCGGTAGGAAAGATCGGTGTCTTCGGTCAGGGTGTCATGCTGCCACCCACCAGCTTCTTCAATGGCGACCCGCCGCCACATGCCCGCCGTGCCGTTAAAGTTGAAGAAAACTTTGCTCCGCGCGCGGCCGGAGTGCTCCAGCACAAAATGGCCGTCCAGCAAGATCGCTTCCACCTCGGTCAGGAACGAATAGTTGCGATTGATATGGGTCCAGCGGGTCTGCACCATGCCGATTTTCGAGTCGGTGAAGTGATGAATCGTCTTGCGCAGAAAATCTTCAGGAGGAACGAAGTCCGCGTCGAAGATGGCAACAAACTCGCCTTTCGCGCTTTCCAAGCCCTCGGCAAGAGCGCCCGCCTTGAATCCGTGACGATTGGTGCGGTGATGGTAGGTGACCGGAAACCCGCCAGTTGCGTAGTGATTGACCAGGCCGCGGGCCACCGCGATGGTTTCATCGGTTGAATCGTCCAGCACCTGCACGTCGAGCTTGTCCAAAGGATAGTCCAGGCGGGAGACGGCTTCCAGCAGCCGTTCCACCACGAACTGCTCGTTGAAGATAGGAAGCTGTACCGTGATGCGCGGCAGCTCTGAGAAATACTGCGCCGGCTCGGTGGTGCGATTCTCTTTGTGCTTGTAATAAAGGTAGACCAGGACGTAGCGATGCATTCCATAGCCCGCCAGCAGAATCAGCACAATGAAATACGGGATCAGCAACGCCAGATCAAATCCGTTGGCATGGTAGAGGCCTTGAAACGTCTTATCGAGAAAATGCTGGCGGATATACTGCCCGATGCCGCGCGGAGCCAGGATTACGGCCAGAAGTTGGAGCGCAGAGGACATTTTATTCGCCGGGTGATACTACAGGTTCCCGTGGGGAACGAACCTGGAAACCTTCATTCTACCTGATTGCGGCGTGCCGATTTTGATTCCGCGGGCTCGCCGAGCGATAATCAAGTTGACTTTGACGGGGTGTCACGCACCCGGAAACGGCCTTGAATCTCGGGGCCGTTTTTATTTTCCGGCTAATTCAGGAAGTACGTCCGATAGAGCGTATCTCTCTGCGCGGGCCTGAACCCGGCATCCCGAATGATCCGCCGCAGCTCTTCTTCAGTCGTGCAATTGGTCACGCCCGCGGCGCGCACAACGTTTTCCTCCAGCATTACTGAGCCTACATCGTTGCCGCCAAATTGCAGGCCCAGCTGGCAGACTTTCAGTCCCTGGGTCACCCAGCTGGATTGCACATTCAGAAAATTCGACAGGTAGAGGCGTGAAATCGCCAGCGTCTTAAGATACTCTACTGCCGTCGCCTCATCCCAATGGCGTCCGCC
>Ga0206847_10033_pt1 | contig 48737 bp, 52 predicted proteins | sample Alteio_BWOrgCont_17_FD_152880 | JGI IMG/M metagenome (GOLD analysis project Ga0206847, IMG submission 152880) | Enriched cells from forest soil in Barre Woods Harvard Forest LTER site, Petersham, Massachusetts, United States -... | ecosystem: Environmental > Terrestrial > Soil > Temperate forest >... | reverse complement strand
TGCCGAGGCTTTTATCGGAAATTACCGCCAGCGCCTGATCGCCTACGCCCTGGATATATTTCGAGGCATCGTCGGCGGCTGCGGCATGCGCAGAAACGGCGGCCAGGGAAATACCCAGAGCGGCGAAAACAACGAAAATGGAGCGGCGGAGATGAAACATCCGCTGCTTTTACTGGTTGGCTAAACTCTTTTCAAGTGCTTTCTTGAGTGATTTTTGGCGTGAGGCCTTTGCTTTACGAATATCGGCCGCGCGTTTTTGCTCATACAGGCTCTTCATCGTGCTGTACGGATCGAGCGAATCTTTATAGATGCTGTCGATCAGGCTCATGTTGCGCGAGCGGATATCGATAGCGGTTGCGCCCCATATGCTATAAGATACGCTATTGCTCGCATAGTTGGTGGGGGTCAGGAAAGCATCGGTCAGGCGGCCTACCCCATCGCGTATATTCGAGGGGCCAAGAATGGGCAGCACCACATAGGGGCCGGAATCCACGCCATACATGGCCAGCGTTTCACCGAAATCCGCCGGGCGGTTATGTAAGCCCGACGCCGATGCGAAATCGAAAAGCCCCGCGCCGCCCAGCGTGCTGTTAAGAATAAAGCGCCATAAAGAGGCGAAACTGTTTTGCGGATCGCCCTGCAATACGGAATTGGCGAAAATCACCGGCGTATATAGATTGTCGAGGAAATTAGACACCATATGGCGGCCTTCTTCGGGCATGACATAGCGGTAGCCGCTGGTCACGGGGCGCAGGAGAATTTTATCGAACCCCTCATTGAAGGCGAACATGGCGCGGTTATAGCCGCAGAGCGGGTCGGTATCGAGATTATCGGTATTTTTTTGCGGAATGTTGCCGCAAGCGCTCGCGCTGACCATCATCAGGCAGCATGCGGTTAATATTTTGATATGTTTATATAAATTGAGCATGCCCACCCGCTACTATATTAATATATTAATAATCTTAATGGTAAATATGCATTAATAATAAGGGTTATATATTAATCTTCCGTGAAAACCGTGGCGTTTTTTATAACGCTGATATAAACAGGCAGAAATAACCCGAAACTGTTGCAATTATGAGCCATACAGCCCCTCCGCCCACCATTTCCTTCGAATTTTTCCCCCCCAAAACAGACGATATGGAACTCAAGCTGTGGGACGCCATCAAGCAGCTTGAGCCACTTTCGCCTAAATTTGTATCGGTGACCTATGGCGCAGGCGGCGGCACGCGCGAACGCACGCACCATACGGTCAGGCGCATCGTCCAGGAAACGGGCCTGAAACCGGCGGCGCATTTAACCTGCGTGGCGGCCAGCCGCGAGGAAGTGGACCAGGTGGCGCGCGATTACTGGGAAGCCGGCGTGCGGCACATCGTGGCGCTGCGCGGCGATCCGCCGCAGGGCATGGCGGGCTATACGCCGCATCCGGAGGGCTACCGCTATTCGAGCGGGCTGGTGGCGGGCCTTAAGCGCATTGGCGATTTCGAAATCAGCGTGGCGGCGTTCCCGGAAAAGCACCCGGATTCCGCGAGCTTTGAAGCCGATATCGATTATCTCAAACAAAAAATCGACGCCGGAGCAACGCGCGCCATCACGCAATATTTCTTCGATACGGATCTCTATTTTTGCTTTCTCGACCGCGTGCGCGCGGCGGGCATTACCATTCCTATCGTGCCTGGCATATTACCCATCGGGAATTTCGCGCAGGTGGTGAAATTCAGCGCCATGTGCGGCGCCAGCGTGCCCGATTGGCTGGGAAAATTGTTCGAAGGCCTCGATAAAGATTTGTCCGCGCGCAATACCATGGCGGTAAAAGTAGCGCTGGAACAATGCCAAAAATTGCTGGCGGCGGGCGTCACTGATCTGCATTTTTACACACTCAATCGCGCCGATTTAACCATGGCGATTTGCAAGGGGTTGGGGATATCCCCTCACCCTTAATGGGTGAGGGCGGAATTCATTAGTGAGCGTAGCGAGCTTAGGAATTCCGGGAGGGGGTGAAAGGCAGGTGTTGTTGGAAAGAAAGAAGGCCCCCTCACCCTTTATTTCTAAGGCTTAGCTATGCTAAACCTAAGAAATAAAGCCCTCTCCCGCAAGGGGAGAGGGGAAAAATCGCTAATTCAGCCTGAGCGTAATCGTTTTTTCGCCGCCTGCCTTGGCGTGCAGCGCGATATCAAAACTTTTGAGCAAGCACTGCGCGCCGGTTTTATCGGCGCAATAATAGAGCGTGGCTTGCAGGCGGTAATCGCCCTTGGCCAATGCCGGAAGCGCAACGGAAGGTTGTTGCAGCGCTTCTTTACCGAAGCTGGCAACCGGCTTTTTCTGAGCATCGAAAATCGCCAGTGCGCTCGGCGCGGCTTTATTGATGTGCCAGTCTTTTTGCAGCGCGATGGTCAAATCAATCGCCTGATCCGCGGCGATATCCGCTTCAGAAATCTCCGCATTCGGCAATTGCTGGCTGAGTTCGGGAGCGGAAGATCGTTTCGGCTCCGAAACGTTTAAAGTGGAGACCATTTTCGTATCGAGATCGGCGACGCGGATGGCATTATTATTGGTATCGGCGATATAGAGTTTTTTACCGATTAGCAGGATATCGTTGGGCTCATTGAATTCCGCCGTCGCAAACGCCCCGTCTTTATTCCCGCGCACGCCGTGGCCGATGAAATTGGAAAGCTGGCCGGCTGCAGCGAGCAGGCGGATGGAATGGTTGTAGGAATCGGCGATGTAAACGGCCTCCTGCGTCGCAAATAAGCCCAGCGGATGCTGCATCAGCGCCGTATCGACCACACCTTCCTTATAACCGAAAGCGAACAGGCCCGTGCCGACCAGCGTGTACACCCTGCCTTCCCGCAACAAGCGCACGCTGCTCGTTTCCGCATCGACGAAAAACAGCCAGTCATCCAGCGCCGACAGACCGCTCGGCTGCGCCAATGAATTATGCGGATAATACCCGTCATCCATGGATTCATGGCCATTCCCGGCGATGACGCTCAGCGTTTTCGCATTGATATCATAACTCCAAATCTGATGCAGCCCGGCCATGGCGATGGCGAGGTGAGTATCATCCGGAGAAAACGCCAGCCCCCAGGGCGAAGAGAGCTGCGTTTGCGATGCGGGCTTCGCATGCGTTAAGGGCTCATGCCGTTGCCCGCCATTTCCGGCGAGCGTGGTGACTTGCCGCGTTTTGAGATCGGCGAGGCGCAATGCGTGATTATTGGTGTCGGCGATGTATAATAATCCATTTTTATACGCCAATCCCTGCGGCGTATTGAAGCTCGCCTGCTCGAACGCGCCATCGTCTTTGCCGGTGTTGCCGGAACCGATGCTATCTGTGATTTTGCCGTCCATCGTCATTATCGCGATGCGCTGATGCCCGGAATCGGCGACGAATAGATGCTCCCCGTCCGTCGCCAATTTCCCCGGAAAACTCAGCACCCCCGGCGGCTGCTTATCGGCTTCGAGCGCGATGGGAAGCGGCGTGGTGTTGATGCTGCCCTCATATTTTTTAATCAGCGCTGCAATATCGCGCTCGGCCTTCTGGCGGTTGCCTTCGCCGGCATAAATCGCCTGCACGGTGCCCATCGGATTGATGAGCACGAAGGTCGGCCAGGCATGAATGCCCATCGCTTTCCACGTCGAAAAATCGAAATCGTTGACGACCGGATGATGAATGCCGTAACGCAAAATGGCGGCGCGGATATTTTCGCTATCCTGTTCGTTTTTAAACTTGGCGGAATGGACGCCGATGACGGTCAGCTTATCGCCGAAGGTCTTTTCCAGATACTCCAAATCCGGAATCACATGCATGCAATTGATGCAGCAAAATGTCCAGAAATCGAGCAATATGATGCGGCCTTTTAAATCTTCGGGCGTGAGCGCGCGCGAGGTGTTGAGCCAGCCCTGCTGGTGGGTGATGATGCGGTGAATATTAGTAGTTTGCATAGTGGGTTCCGCCGTTGCCGTGGCGATATATCCCATCATGGCCAGAGCACAGATTATAAAAAATGATTTTAACATCCGCATGATAAGCTCTCCATACCACATTATTCGCGAAAATTCAGGTAAAAGTTACTAAAATATAACCATATCGAAAAATTATAATAGCCATGTTAGAAAAAATGGATTAAAAAACACCGTAGAGCATTCATAATTCAGGAGATTAGCCATGCGTAGCCTTGTTATCAGCACCGTACTTCTTATGAGCACCGCAACGCTTGCCTATGCGCAGGAAGGCCAGAATTCTCACACGCTGAACGAGCAGGTGCAAAGGATTAATCAGGGCGAAGCGCCCGTCCCCGCGCCTTGGGAAAGAATACCCACCAATGCGCCCACTCAAATAACCACCGTCAATAATACGGTAACGCCGCAATCCGGTGGCATCGATTCCCAGGGCAGCGGAGCCATTCCCGCTCTGCCGCTTCCCGTGCAATCCGCAGGCGGCGTGACTTATCTGTCCGGCGGCGTCGGCGATGAGGAATTGGCTGAGCTCAAGTCGAAAGAAAAAGAATTCAACGTACATCTCATGATGACCGCTCCCGGCGGCGCGTTCGTAAGCGATGTGCATCTGCGTATCGTAGATGCAAACGGCGCGGCGGTTCTGGATATTTCCAATGCCGGACCCTATGTGTACGCGCATGTGAAACCGGGAAATTATAAGATAGATGCGACCGTGGCCGACGGCGGCGCGAACAAGCAAATGGCTTTTACCCTGCGTGATAACGGTGATTTCAAGCAGCAAATCGAGTTTCCCGAACCCGGCATGACCACCGAGCATAAGCCGACGGCTACGATCGAGTAGCTTACTCCTGCTTAAATAAAACGTGCTTTAACAATTCAGGATTTTCAAGCACGCGGCCGGAGCCCAGCGCCACGCAATTGAGCGATTCTTCGGCAACGAACACCGGCAGGCTCGTGGCGTTCGACAGCACCACATCGAGATTCTTCAGCTGCGCACCGCCGCCAGTCAGCACAATGCCTTTATCCACGATATCCGATGACAGTTCCGGCGGCGTGCATTCCAGCGCCACTTTCACCGCTTCGATGATCTGGCCCACGGGCTCGACCAGCGATTCAGCTATCTGATATTCCGACAGCACGATTTCTTTCGGCACGCCGTTGAGCAGATCGCGCCCTTTGATTTCGATCAGCTTGCCTTCGCCGTTTTCAGGCGCGCAGGCGGCACCGATTTCTTTTTTGATTTTTTCCGCAGTGGTTTCGCCGATGAGCAAATTGGCATAACGGCGAATGTAAGAGATAATCGCCTCGTCCATTTTGTCGCCGCCCACGCGCACCGAGCGCGCATAGACAATGCCGCCAAGCGAAAGTACGGCCACTTCCGTGGTGCCACCGCCGATATCGACGATCATGGAACCGGTAGGTTCGGTCACCGGCAAACCCGCGCCGATCGCAGCCGCCATGGGCTCTTCAATCAAAAATACTTCGCGCGCGCCGGCGTTTTCAGCGGCTTCCTGAATGGCGCGGCGCTCGACCGGCGTGGAACCCGAAGGCACGCAAATGATAATCAGCGGGCGCGGGCGGATAAAACTGTTTTTATTATGCACTTTGTGGATGAAATGCTTGATCATTTCCTCCGCCGACTGGAAATCCGCGATCACGCCGTCTTTCAAAGGGCGCTTGGCGTCGATTTTAGCAGGCGTGCGGCCCAGCATGAGCTTGGCTTCGTTGCCGAACGCGAACGGCTCCATGACGCCGTGATTATCCTTCATCGCCACCACCGACGGCTCGTTAAGTACAATGCCGCGGCCTTTTACATAGACCAGCGTGTTGGCCGTACCCAGATCGATGGCCATATCGGCCGATGACATCCGAAATAATTTATGAAGCATGCGTTACATCCCAGATAAATCCAATAAGAATCGACTAATAAAGCAATGTGCGTGCATATCAATAGGTTTATTGAAAACCCAAAATTACGCGCAGTTCGCTAAATGACGTGAGGATAAAATAGGAGGTAATTATTAATAAAAATATAAGATGCCACAAATAAAATTCAGAAAGCTGAATCTCCCGCACCGCAGGCAATAGCTTGACTCGTCCAAAGGCCCCTTTATTCTGACAAAATGTTGCCCATGAATATATTCCTGGCGCTTTCCAGCGCGCTCGCCACTGCCGTTTATTACGTCTATCTCTCGCGGGCGATGAAGCGAACCCCCGGCTTATCCAGCAGTTTCACGCTGGCAACGAGCCATTTGTCGGGGGCGCTGGCATTATTACCTGTCTGGCTTATGTATAGCACGCCTGTCTCCTTTGACGCGATAGGAACTATTGCAACACCGATGTTGCTGGCAGCCGCATTACTGGTTTTGTCGCGTGAGCTTTATTTTTACGCTTATGCCCGCACGGATGTAGCCAATATCACCGTATTTTCCGCGCTGACGCCTATTTACGCCATCGGCACCGGCTATGTCATGCTCGGCGAAGTGCCCACGCCCACGGCCCTTACAGGCATGCTGCTCATTTGCGCCAGTATTTACGGGTTGTTCCTCAAGCGCCGCGCCGGCATGCCCTTAATAGCCGCCATATTGCTGCCGTTTCGCCATATTATCGTATCGCTGCCGATTTTCTGCGCGTTTTTATCCACCATTCCCACGGCCCTTGCCTCAGCGTATCAGAAACAATTGCTGCACACACTGAGCCCGATCAGTTTTTCATTCTTCCTGCTGGCGCTGATCGGGCTGGCTGCGATGGTTATTTCCGCAAGCGCCTTAACCTCGCGCGGGCTGGCGGCGCAATTCCGCCTGTTGCCGCGCCATTTTTTACTCATTTCCGCGATTATGCTGCCGCTGATGCATGTATTATTCAGCATGGTGATGCAGCATCAGCAAACCGCCGTATCGCTGATATTGCAGCGCACAAGCATCATGTTCCAGATCCTCTTGTCCTATATTTTTCTTCATGAGCGGCGCGAGCCGCGTAAGCGAATCATTACAACCTTATTGATCCTATGCGGCTTCGGGCTCATCATAGCAAAATAATTGTCTTGCTCGTTGTATTATGCGGGCTCAGGCCGGCATGGGCAGCGCGTGACGAAGCGTGGCTTTCGGGCAGGCTGGCGCCAGGTGTCCCCGTTGCGCTAACGCCGCAGGACGTGGATGATATGGTTATCGACCTGCCTTTTTATCCGCAGCGCACCGCAGCCGCCCTTGCGGTGGCAAGACTCAGACAATCCGCGGCAAATCTTTCCGTTAAACGCATTGCCCGTTGCGCCGTCGTCGGCAATTCCGGCAATCTGGAAGGCAGCGGTTATGGGCCGCTGATCGATGCCCACGACTCTATTTTCCGCATGAACGATGCGCCCATTACTGGCTATGAGAATGACATAGGCACGCGCACCACCCACCATATCCTGCATTCCAATCATGATTGGGTCAGCATCTATCCGGATACAACAAGCTTCATGATTATCAACGAGGTTAATATCAACCATAGCTATATTAACGATCGTTTTCGCTATAATGGGAGAGTCGGCGCCAGCCTTAAATGGCTGACCGCGCAGCTATGGCCCCAGCAATTTCCCTCTTTTTCCATGGGAATGGATGCGGATATGAAAACCGATACCATGCCTGATAATATGGCTCGATTACCGAATAACCTTTATATTATCAGCCCGGTTTTTCTTAATTACGTCGATAACCACTGGTTCATGCCGGAAAACCGGACGCACCATGATTACCCTTCCACGGGCTTTAAAACGCTGATACTCGCCTTGCAATGGTGCGATAAGGTGGATGTATTCGGATTCGGAACGAATAATCAGATTGGCGCGTGGGATCACTATTATCAAGACATTACACCGCGTTTTGTTAACGAAATGCCGCATCGCGCCGATTATCAGGAACAATTCCTGGATGAGATGGAGCAGCGCGGCATTATCCGCCTCTATCGCGGCAAACGGGAAGCTGCGCAATGACCACGCGCCGATGCATGCTATTATTTCCCCTGCTTTTATGGACGATTTTTGCCGTCTGGTGGCCGCACGGGGATTCGCGCCTTGATGCTCATATCCCGCTATATATTACCGCCGATTATTCTGCCGATCCTGCCGTTAAAACCGTGGTGCGTGTGCTGGAAAATAAAGCGGCCCAGACCGAGTTGCATTTTGCCAGATCGCGTCCCCTCACCTGCGCGGTGGTAGGCAATTCGGGCAATCTGCGCGGCAGTGCATACGGCGCGCTGATCGACCAGCATGATTATATTTTCCGCATGAACACCGCGCCGACCAAGGGATTCGAGCGCGATGTCGGCGCGCGCACCACGCATCACGTGATGCATTCCAACCAGCCGCATGCCGATGATTTCGGACCCGGAACGATCACCATTCTGGTGATCGATGATTTCAATGTGGACGCTGCGCAATACCGCAAAAATACCACGCTGTATCTGGAATATCTGGCGGGAGAGCCGGTGGATCTGCCGTGGAATAGCGCCTCATTCGACAATGATTTTCCCGACAATGTATTCGCGCTTTCGGGCGGCGTGCGGATTATGCATCCGGCCTTCATCGATGAAATAAACAACCGCTGGTTCAGGCCGGGAACGGCCGGGAATATCCCATTTTCTGCCTATCCCTCCACCGGCTTTAAAACGGTGATTCTCGCCCTGCGCCTGTGCGATAAAGTAGATGTGTTCGGCTTCGGCGCGAATAAAACCGCCGGCACATGGGACCATTATTTCGATGCGGGCGACGCCCTCAATACCTGGCCTGCGCTTCACCGCGCCGATTATCAGGAGCAATTTCTCGACGATCTGGAACGGCGGGAACTGATAAAAATTTATCGCGGGAAGCGGTAAGACTTGTCATGCTGAACTTGTTTCAGCATCCACTTCTCCATTTGCGCAAGCGGAATAGTGGATCCCGGCCAAAAGCTTAATTCGGGCCGAGATGACAGATTACTTTGGTAAAAGCCCCTGCCGCTCTTGCATGCGCAAGAGCTTGCACAGCGCATTGATATACGCCAGCGCCGACGCTACCATCGTATCGATATTGCTGCCATTGCCGTTAATGAGCTGACCCGTCGGCGTCTCTAAGCGCACATTCACTTCCGCCAGCGCATCTGTATCCTCGGTAATCGCGCTCACCTGATAAAGCTTCAGCACCGCCGCATGCGGCACCAGCGCGCCGATCGCATTAAACGTCGCATCGATCGGCCCCGAACCTTCAACCGTCGCGCGGCGCACTTCGCCATTGATGCGCAGGCAAATCATCGCCGTTTGCGGGCCGACCGTGCCGCAGGTGATATGCAGTGATTCCAGCTGTATCGCATCTTCCCGGCGCGATTCGGTGTCGAGCAGCGCCATGATGTCTTCGTCGTAAATATGCTTCTTTTTATCGGCTAATTCCTTGAAACGCGAAAACGCATCCTCGAGTGCATTATCGCCGAGCTGAATACCGAGCTGCGAAATTTTATCCTTAAACGCATGCCGCCCGGAATGCTTGCCGAGCACGAGGTTCGACTTAGTCAGCCCCACCGATTCGGGCGTCATGATTTCATACGTCCCCGCATGTTTCAGCACACCATCCTGATGAATCCCCGACTCGTGCGCGAACGCATTGGCGCCGACAATCGCCTTATTCACCTGCACCATGGCACCCGTGATATTCTGCACAAGGCGCGAAGCACGCATGATGTGCGTCGTATCAATCCCGAGCGTAAACGGATACATATCCTGCCGCGTTTTAATCGCCATTACCACTTCCTCAAGCGACGTATTTCCCGCCCGCTCGCCTATGCCGTTAATCGTGCATTCCACCTGCCGTACGCCATTTTTTATGGCCGCCAACGAATTGGCCGTCGCAAGCCCCAGATCATTCTGGCAGTGCGTGGATAAAATAATGCTATCCGCGCCCTTCGCATTTTCACGCACATATTTGATGAGCGCGCCGTAATCATCGGGCGTCGCATAGCCAACGGTATCGGGCAAATTAATTGTCGTCGCGCCTGATTTGATCGCCATTTCGACGGCACGGCAGAGAAACTCTTTTTCCGTGCGCGTCGAATCCATCGCCGACCATTCGACATCGCCCGTGAATTTGCGCGCGAGCGTGACGCTGTCTTTTATCATCTCGAGGCATGCTTTCTGGTCGATGCGATACTGATATTTGAGGTGAATTTCCGAGGTGGACATAAATGTATGAATGCGCGGCTTCTTCGCCGGCTTCACCGCCTCCGCCGCCCGCTCGACATCCCCCGCCTTCGCGCGCGCCAGCGAACACACCACGGCATTCTTGATGCGTTTTGCAATCGCATGCACGGCTTCAAAATCGCCGTTACTTGCCTGTGCGAATCCCGCTTCGATCACATCCACACCCATTGCATCGAGCGTTTCGGCTACGAGGAGTTTTTCCTCAAGGTTCATACTCATGCCCGGCGATTGCTCGCCGTCGCGCAAGGTGGTGTCGAAGATGATGATGCGGTCTTGGGTCATAATTATCCTAGGTTTTACTTAGTTGGTCGTCTGCTCTCTTTTTCAATCCTATCAGAGTACTGCGTCCTAGATTACTATCTATATGAATACCGTCACGATCTTTTATTTTTTTCCATACGACATTAACAGGAATCTCACGTCGATGATTATCGTGATTACGAATAACCATATGTTCCGACTCGTCTTTAATATAAAGCATAGCACTTGTATCCTTAGCCCCTGTATCATCTATTTTTCCAATGCCTACCCATTCCGCCAATGCCAGAGAAAACGGATGTGGCATATGTTTGCTAATAATCCGGGCATTCTTTGGCAGTGTAAGATTCTTAATTGCAGATTTTTTTCTATGCCATCTAACTGTGTGAACTCAAGACAGGCCTGACGAATTGCCTGAACGATAGGAAGTGCTGTAGGGTCTGGTGATTCAGGATTATAATCTCCGTAATAGGCATATTTTTTTCCGTTATATGTCATCTCAACCATCGCATCGTGCCTAGCCAGCCGTTTTTCAGCTTCCTGAACATTGGAAGCCTTTTGAGAGTGACGCTCAACACCGCCGGACGACATCAGTCGATGAAGGGCGCCGTCGGGAAAGCCAAATTTTTTATTATCTTCATGGGTATTTGCAAAATAAATTTGCTCTACGTTACATCCCGCCGCTGCCGCCATACACATAGGACAGCATTCGCAAGACGTCACCAGAGTTAAGCCAGACAAATCCGTCTTTCCCATACGGTTCACTGTATCACGAATAGCTACTATTTCACCATGTGCTGAAGGATCGCTCATAGGAGATCGATGATTATTACCAAAACCTACAACCAACGGCACGCCATCTTGCGTATGAAAATCGACAAGCATAGCCGCAACGGGCGTTCCTTCTTTTCTGGTATATCCTTGGAATGCCGCCATGCCTGTGCGCCGCAGCAATATAGTAACAAGTTTTTTCTTATCCTCATCTGTAACTAATGGGGTATCTTTACAACGAGCTTGAATCTCACGATTCAGCTCTGCAATCCAACCATCGGCATCAAAGGTGGATTTATTGTAAAAATACCCCGCCATACTCAATTCTTCGCCTTATCCACCAGCTTATTCTTCGCAATCCACGGCATCATGCCGCGCAGTTTGGCGCCGACTTCTTCGATCGGATGCTCGGCTGATAACCTCCGCGAAGCCTTAAAGCTCGGCTTGCCGGATTTGTTTTCCAGCATCCAGTCGCGGGCGAATTTGCCGGTTTGGATGTCGGTCAATACGCGCTTCATTTCCTTTTTGGTTTCCTCGGTGATGATGCGCGGGCCGGTGACATAATCGCCATATTCGGCGGTGTTGGAAATCGAATAGCGCATGTTGTTAATACCGCCTTCATAGATGAGATCGACGATGAGCTTCGTTTCATGCAAACATTCGAAATACGCCATTTCCGGCGCATACCCGGCTTCGACCAGCGTTTCAAAACCCGCCTGAATCAGATGCGTGATGCCGCCGCACAGCACCGCCTGCTCGCCGAATAAATCGGTTTCGCATTCTTCGCGGAACGTCGTCTCGATAATGCCCGAACGCCCGCCGCCGACCGCCGATGCGTATGACAGCGCGAGATCGAGCGCATTGCCGGATGCATTCTGATGCACGGCCACCAAACACGGCACGCCGCCACCTTTTTGATATTCGCCGCGAACCGTATGGCCGGGGCCTTTGGGCGCCACCATCCACACATCCATATCGGCGCGCGGCTCGATGAGTTGGAAATGCACGTTGAAACCATGCGCGAACACTAAGCTCGCGCCATGCTTCAGATTCGGCGCGATTTCCGCTGCATAAATTTCCGCCTGCAATTCATCCGGCGTCAGCACCATTACCACATCGGCCCATTTAGCCGCTTCGGCGGGCGACATCACCTCGAATTTCGCCGCTTTGGCTTTGGCCACCGAAATCGAATCCGAACGCAATGCCACGCGCACATCCTTCACGCCCGACTCGCGCAAATTCGCCGCGTGAGCATGGCCCTGGCTGCCATAGCCGATGATGGCTACTTTTTTGTTTTTGATGAGGTTCAAATCGGCATCTCTGTCATAATAAACGCGCATTTTTTACTCCTAAATTTAATAACTATAATTACACATTATTTCGATATATTATTTTTCAGCTCGACCTCTTAAACCTGAACCAGTTTGTGGATTCCGGTCTGTTTTCAGCCATGACCTAGTTAAATCTTGTAGACTGGCTTGTTGTTCAGTCATTTTTTTAAATTCCCCTAATTTATCTTCTACCGTTTCCAGCGTTTTGTAATATTGCGTTCTATCCAAATTGATCCCCAGCACATCAAATAATTTTTCAAGCGCGACGCATTCCAGCAAAGCCGTCATGGATTCATTGATCTCTTTTGCACCAACTATTTGAGGAGGATTTTGTTCGGATAAAATCGTCATATCCCAATTCATATTTCCATGATGACTAGATATATTCTCTTCATATAGTTTGATAACTTGAGGATTGCTAACAAGTTCCCACTTTATCTTTCCCATAAATTTTTTGTGATCGGCTATAATGGAGTCTCGGATATCCGTGTATTTAGCAGAACCAACCGATATTGCCGTACCGCAGACATGCTCAATGGCTTCCGATTCCCTCCGGCCGGTTTCCTCAGGGGCGGAAGCAGACATGCCAAGCGACTTCACCGCAAATTCTCTAACGGCTTTGCCAATCTGCGATTGTACTTCTTCAATTTTCATGCCGCTTAAATCCCCTCTTTTCCCCGGCTCATTGCCGCGATACCGGTACGGCAAATTTCTATCAGCCCAAGTGGTTTCATCAGCGTGATGAATTCATCGAGTTTAGCGTTTTCCCCCGTTAACTCGAATACAAAAGATGACACGGTAGAATCCACCACACGCGCGCCGAACACATCGGCCAGCTTCAGCGCCTCGACGCGGTTCGCGCCTTCGCCCACCACCTTGACTAGCGCCAGCTCGCGCTCGACATGCGGGCCTTCAACGGTGAGGTCATGCACTTTATATACCGGCACCATTTTATCGAGCAGCTTTTTGATCTGCTCCACCACCATTTCGGTGCCGCTCGTCACAATCGTGATGCGCGATTTTTTCTTGTCATGCTCCACTTCCGCCACCGTCAGCGATTCGATGTTATAGCCGCGCCCGGAGAACAACCCAATCACCCGCGCCAGCACGCCGAACTCGTTATCCACCAGCACGGCGAGCGTATGCCTGCGCGCGATATGGGTGATGGTGGGGGTGTCGTAGACGATGTCTTTCATTTTATTTGCCTGGCCTACGAACCGATTTATCGGGCCCAGAGTCAATGATTTGCTCTAATTTATCTATCATACCCGCAATAATAAACGTCGCCTCCTGCAACCCTTTTTTGGTAGGATCGACCAGCATATCCGGAGAGTCATCGGAACCTCCCAGAAATTCGGATTCTTCAGAATACGGCAGTTCTTTAAACGCAATTTCGTCCGCTTCAATTCCGAGACTTTTTAACACCGCTACCCTTTTTCTCAATGCAGGCATTTCGGTTTCAAGCCTGCCCAGAGTATCAATCATTTCCATCCTTTTTAACTGTGGGACAAGATCATTGAGCGCTTCGATTCCTTGTTTATAATTATCGAAGCGTATTTCATCCCCTAAGAGATCGGTAAGGTGTATTGCCAAATGAGAATCCTGACCATGCGTTTCGAGAATTTTCTTCAAAAAGCCAGCCAATACTTCTATGCGTGGCGGCAATTTATCCAATTTTTCACTAATAGCATCCAATTTTGCATCTGTTTCCTCATTATCTATTTCATCATACAGCAAATCTGCAGTTTTTTTATGTTCCTTCAATAGTACATCACGCTCAGGATATTTACCTCCCATGAACGGTATGATCTCGGATAAATCCACATGAGGATATTCTTCCTCAATTTCCCGAAGTGTCATTTTTCTGCGCATGCCGGAAATAACTGCCATTTGCTTGATCGTGTTTAATAATTTTGGCTCGACCGTTTTACCGTCGGCTACAGAAAGCCCGAGCACTTCGCCAATGGTCGTTGATTCTAAGTTGTAGTCGACACCGCTTTTTGGATCGATGGTAAAAGTCGGCCAATCACATGTTGCCAGCAATAATTTTTTTAAATTATCCCACTTTTCAGACATATATTTTTCTCACAACAAATCCCCCGTCTTCACATCGCCCTTATTCTCCTCGGGCCCGAGCACCAGCTCATAATGCGCCGCGCCCGCCGGGATCATCGGATATACATTTTCATTCTGGTCAACGACCATATCGACGAGCACCGGGCCTTTGATGGCGAGCATTTCTTGAATAGTTTTATCGACGTCGGCGATTTTGTCGCAGCGCAGTCCCGCGATGCCGTAAGCTTCCGCGAGCTTCACGAAATCGGGCAGGGATTCCATATAGGATTCCGAAAAGCGGCTGCCATGGAACATTTCCTGCCATTGGCGCACCATGCCCATATAGCGGTTATTGAGGATGAAAATCTTGACCGGCAGGCGATATTGCGCGATGGTCGACAGCTCCTGAATATTCATCATGAACGAGGCTTCGCCCGTGACGCACACCACCAAGTCGTCCGGATGCGCGATCTGCACGCCCATGGCGCTGGGCATCCCGTAACCCATGGTGCCGAGGCCGCCCGAGGTCATCCAGTGATTGGGTTTCTCGAATGTCATGAATTGCGCCGCCCACATCTGATGCTGGCCCACGTCGGTCGTGACATAGGCAGAATGCGCTTTAGTGAGCGTATTCAACCGCTCCAGCGCATATTGCGGCTTGATGGTTTTGCCTTCTTGCTTATAGGAAAAACTCTTGCGCGCGCGCCAGGTCTCGATTTTGCGCCACCAGTCCTTTAATTCGTCATCCCGGCGAAGGCCGGGATCCATTTCTACTTTTGCGTCAGCGGTTTGGCTGGGTCCCGGCTTTCGCTGGGATGACGGGAGTTTTTTCCACAGCGCCATCATCTGCCCAATCACATCCCCCGCATCGCCGACAATGGCGATGTCGGCGCGGACGTTTTTATTGATCGAGCTCGGATCGATATCCGCATGTATTTTCTTCGAATTCACCGAAAACGCATCGAGCCTGCCGGTCACGCGATCATCGAAGCGCGCGCCGATATTGATCATCACGTCGCACTCGGCCATGCACATATTGGCCTCTAAGCTGCCATGCATGCCCAACATGCCAACAAACTGTTGATCTGACGCAGGAAATGCGCCCAGGCCCATCAGCGTATTGGTGATCGGAAACCCCGTCATATGCACCAGCTCCACTAAATCCGCGCAGGCTTTCTCGCCTGCATTGATCACGCCGCCGCCGACATAAAAAATCGGGCGCCTGGCGGTGGCCATTAGCGCCACCGCTTTTTCCACCTGCGCCGGATCAGCCTTAATTTGCGGGCGATAAGACGGGCGGTCAACCGGTTGTTTGCCCGCATAAGCCGCCAGCTGGTTCATGATATTCTTAGGAATATCAATCACTACCGGGCCTGGCCGGCCGGTGCGGGCGATGTGGAACGCTTCATGGATGATGCGGCCTAAATCATTCACGTCTTTGACGAGATAGTTATATTTGGTGCAGCTGCGCGTGATGCCGGTCGTATCCGCTTCCTGAAACCCGTCGCTGCCGATTAAATGGGTGGGCACCTGGCCGGTGATGCATATGAGCGGGATGGAATCGAGCATGGCATCGGTCAACCCGGTGACGGCATTTGTTGCGCCCGGTCCGGAGGTTACGAGCACTACGCCCACCCTGCCGGTCGAGCGCGCATAGCCTTCCGCGGCGTGCGTGGCGGCTTGTTCGTGGCGCACGAGAATATGGCGCAGCGCGTTTTGCTTGAACAGCGCGTCATAAACCGGCAAAACCGCGCCGCCCGGATAGCCGAATATGATCTCCACATCCTCAGAAACCAATGCTTTTACAATGATTTCCGCGCCGGGAATGGCTTCCGCGGTTTGCGGTTTATTTTTGACTGCCTGTTTCATACGCCTGCTTTAAAAGGGTATGAAATCTAATGTTTTTGAGGGGTTAGGTCAATAGATTTCAGGGCAATTGATTGCGAAACCACGTCATTTGCCGTTTGGCGTAATGGCGGGTGGCTTGCTGGGCTTTTTGAATAGCCGCCTCCAGCGTGATTTCCCCTTGTAAATGCGAGATAATTTCGCGGACGCCGATGATTTTGAGGAGGGGTGATGGGGTGATGGAGTAATGGGGTAATGGGGTATTTTTCTCCACCACTCCACCACTCCACCACTCCATTACCTCCCGAACCGCCCCCTGCTCTATCATGCGAATAAACCGCGCATCGCAGCGTTTATAGAGCTCGTTTCGGGGTAATTCGACGCGGGTTACGGTGTAATCTGAGGCGGCATAGGGTGGATTTGGGGCCTGTTCCTGCCAGAAACTGAGCGGTTTTCCGCTGCCCAGCCACACCTCATACGCGCGAATCAGCCGCTGTTTATCAACCACGTGCAAGCGCTCGAAAAATGCCGGATCGACTTCGCGGAGGCGCGCGGTGAATGCTTCTTTGCCCATCGCCGCAAAATCATTGCTGGCCTGCGCGCGCACTTCCGGCGCGATATCCGGCATGTCGGCAATACCCTGCATGAGCGCTTTTATATATAACCCCGTGCCGCCCACTATGATCGGCGTCACATGTTGCGACAGCGCCCAGTCGATTTCCATTTTCGCGAGCCGCAGCCATTTGCCCGCCGAGCTTGCTTCATCGCCATTTAAAATGCCATAGAGCTTATGCGGCGCGCGGGATTCTTCCTCCGGCGTCGGGCGCGCGGTGAGGATCGGCAAATCCCGGTAAAGCTGCTGGCTATCGGCATTGATGATGACGCCGCCGATTTTTTCCGCTAAAGAAAGCGCTAACGCCGATTTGCCGCTGGCGGTCGGGCCGATGATGATGTGAATTTTTGCCATGGCCAATCTTGCTTTATGAAAAATATTGTTACGCTGATTGCAAACCCTGAAAAAGAACGCCTGACACAGGCGTTGGCCAATAGTATTGCGCTAAAGCTCGACACGCAAGCGCATTGGATAAAAGAAGGCGTGGCGTGTGAGTTAGTGGTAAGTGGCGAGTGGCGAGTGGCGGAGATAGAAAACATTCTCACCGCTCATCACTCGCCACTCACCACTATCGACATTATCATCCAGCCTGCCGCACACGCCCGCAAAAAACTCCTCATCTGTGACATGGATTCGACGATGATCACGGTGGAATGCATCGATGAGCTGGCGGATTTTGTGGGCAAAAAAGCGGAAGTCGCCGCCATCACCGAGCGCGCCATGAATGGCGAGCTGGATTTCGCGAGCGCGCTCACTGAGCGCGTGGCGTTGCTGAAGGGCCTGCCGGAAGCCACGCTGCAGCAATGTTATGACGAGCGCGTGAAAATGATGCCGGGTGCGAAAGCGCTGGTTCAGGCCATGCGAAACAATGGCGCGCATTGCGTTCTCGTATCGGGCGGATTTACGTTTTTTACCGCGCGCGTGGCGCAGGAACTGGGCTTTCATGAACATTATGCCAATGTGTTAGAGATCGAAAACAGCAAACTCACGGGCCGCGTGGTTCTGCCGATTCTGGGTAAGGAAGCGAAGCTCGCGCAGCTGGAAGCGCAGTGCAAGAAGCTGGGCATTGGCAAGGATGATGTGCTCGCCATCGGCGACGGTGCGAATGATCTGCCGATGCTGCTGGCCGCGGGGCTGGGTGTGGCCTATCACGCCAAGCCCGTGGTGCGCGCGCAGGCAAAAGCGCAGATTAATTATTGCGATTTGAGCGCGCTGATTTACGCTCTGGGGTTATGATTGTTTTTGATTCGTCATTCCCGCGCAGGCGGGAATCCACGCCTCTCCATTTGCGAGGAGGCTTGGTATGGATTCCCGCCTGCGCGGGAATGACAAAGAAGAAAAAATTATGATTCCGCTGCGCCTATACTCGTCATCCCGTGCCCGACATCGCTTTAGCGATGGCGGAATTGACACGGGATCCAGTAGCTGCGGCAGCAGCGGAAAAACGCATTGTGCCGCAGACGCGGCACGCTGGATACCGGCCCGAATTATATTTTTGGCCGGTATGACAAGGATAAATAAATGATTCCGCTGCGTCTGAAAAAAGGCTGTGACGATGCGGTGCGCAAAGGTTTCCCGTGGATTTTCGCAGGCGATATCATCGATTCTTCCGAACTGCACAGCGTGCCTGCGGGCGGGCTGGTGTCGATTGAAAACCAGAAGGGCCAGCCGGTCGGCACGGGTTATTATAATGCGAAATCGCAAATCGCCTGCCGCGTGCTGGCGCTTGGCCGCGAGCCGATCGACGCGGCGTTTTTCAGGAAGAAATTTGCGGCGGCGCTGGCGCTGCGCGACAAACTCATCGGCATTCCTTATTACCGGCTTATTCATTCCGAGGGGGATTTTCTACCGGGATTGCTGGTGGACCGGTTCGGCGAAACGCTGGTGATTCAGGTGGGCACGGCGGGCATGGAGGCGCTGCAGCCCATCTGGCTTGCGGCATTGGAGGAATTGCTGAGGCCCGGCGCGATTATTTTGCGCAACGATACGGGCGCGCGCAAGCTGGAGGGGCTGGAGCAGGAAGTCGTTATCCTTCCCTCTCCCCCTGTGGGAGAGGGTGGCGCGCAGCGACGGGAGAGGGGGAACTCTCCACAATCTCAGTCGCGGATAGAGCCCCCTCTCCCTAACCCTCTCCCACAAGGGGAGAGGGAATTTATTATAGAAGTGCATGAAAATAACTGCATCTATTACGCTGATCTGCTGCATGGCCAGAAAACCGGCTGGTTTTATGACCAGCGCGATAACCGCAAAATGATAGCGGATCTGGCAAAAGGAAAAACATTGCTCGATGTGTATTCGCATTCAGGGGGATTCGCCCTGCCTGCGGCGCTAGCGGGCGCAGCCGAAGTGCTGATGGTGGATAGTTCGAAGCTCGCCTTGGAGCTCGCCGAAAAGGCCGCGCGAAGAAACGGTGTGGCAGAACATTGCCATTATATGCAGGGCGATGCGTTTGAGGCGATGCAGCAACTACAAAAAGAGGACAAACAATTCGATATGGTGCTGGCCGATCCGCCCGCGTTTGTGAAAGCGCGCAAGGATATCGCATCGGGCCTCAAAGGTTACGCGAAAGTGGCGAAGCTGGCGGCGGCGCTTGTAAAACCGGGCGGGTTGTTATTCGTGGCATCGTGTTCGCATCATGCCGGGCGCTCGGCGTTTAATAAAGCCGTGCTGGACGGCGTCGCCAAAGCGGGGAAAACCGCGCACATCCTCAGGCAAACCGGCGCCGCGCCGGACCATCCGCGCCATCCGCAACTGCCGCAGAGCGAATATTTGAAGGGCCTGCTGCTGCGCCTTTAGACATGAGTGCTTTGTTTTTGTCCCATTTCGGTATATGATGACCAAAATAGCCGCTTAGAGCTAGAACAGGGAGCAGGGATGAAGCGATTTCCTTGGACATTTATGCTGGCCGCCACGGTGCCTTTCGTCGCCTTGAGCATCGCCGTGTCGCTGCATATGTTTCGCGATGCCGCGCTCAGCCTCGAATTGCTGCTCACCTATGCGGCGGTGATCATATCGTTCCTCGGCGGCATTCATCTGGGCGTGGCGATCAGCCAATATCATAACAGCCATAAAATCGCCAATCTGCTGATTGCCGAAAGCATCTGGCCGTCGCTGATCGCCTGGGGGATTTTATTTTATGCCGACACGCATATTCAATTGCTGGCGCTGACGCTGCTTTACACGTTTATGTGGGCGGTCGATAGTTTGCTGTATAATAACGACGTTATTCCGCAATGGTTTTACGATCTGCGCTGCATCATCACGCCGATTGTGGTGGTGTCGCTGTATGTGGCGTATTTCGGGCTGGTGTGATTACCGTACGGCGTGCTCAATCATGTATTTGATGCCGAAGCCGCTTTCCCTGCCCTTGACCAGGTAATGGGTGGCGCCGCACATCATCGCTTTTTCCTTGGTTTTGGCGTCGTCCGTGCCGCTATAGACGATGATCGGCAAATGCGCCACCTGCGCGCGCAGCGCCGCTACCGACGCCACGCCGTCTATGTCCAGTAAATTCAGGTCGAGCATCACCAGGTCGAATGTTTCCTGATCGATTTTGTAAAACGCGTCCACCAGCCGCGGCACATCGGTGATTTCATAGAAACAATTGACGGAGACGTTTTCCAGTATACGCTCCATGAGAAATACATCGCTTTTACAGTCCTCGATAAGCAGAATCCGCACTACGCGGGAGGGAGCGATGGCAGCCATTTCGCGACGGGCGGCAAGCGATGATAAAGCCATAATATACTCCTTTAGAATATATAGATGTTCCTACAACTACCGATTATTAACTAATTTTATTAAGATATGGTTAAAATGCTAAATATTAAAATAACTTATGGAAAATTTATGTCCCTCTATGAGAAAGTAGCGCCTACACTATTGAATTGATTTAGCATAATAATATTCAATTATCGGTTGAATATTTATTTCATCTCGTGTATTTTAAGGCTCGCTCCGCTTGCGGGCTAAACAACAGGTTGATGTCATGGCGCGTAGCTTTGCATTGCTCCCCACGGATAAGCCAGATGCCGGCGAGTATCTGCACACGGTCATGAATACGGTGCTCGATGGCCTTATTACCATAGACGATAAAGGCATCATCTGCAGCTTCAACCAGGCGGCGGAACGGATTTTCGGCTATGAGCCGGATGAAGTGATCGGCAAAAACGTATCGATGCTGATGCCCGAGCCCTACGATTCGCAACATGACGGCTATCTGCATCATTACCTAAACACCGGCGAGAAAAAAGTCATCGGCATCGGCCGCGAAGTGTCGGGCAAGCGCAAAGACGGCAACTTATTTCCTATGGATCTGGGCATTAATGAGATGTGGCTGCATGGCATGCGCATGTTCGTGGGCACCGTGCGCGATATTTCGAAGCGCAAGGAAGCGGAGAGCCAAAACGCCCTGCTGGCCGCCATCGTGGAATCGTCGGAAGATCCGATTATCAGCAAAACGCTGGACGGCATCATTCTCACCTGGAATTCAGGCGCGGAGCAGCTGTTCGGCTTCAGCGCCGCAGACGCCAAAGGAAAACATATCAACCTGATTATTCCGCCCGAGCGGCTGGAAGAAGAACAGCTCATCATCGGGCAGATACGCTCCGGCAAAGCGATCGAGCATTTTGAAACCGAGCGTAAAAGCAAGGACGGACGCAATATTCCCATTGCGCTTACCGTGTCGCCGGTGCGCGATGCGCAGGGTACCATCATCGGCGCATCCAAAATCATCCGCAATATCTCGCAGCGTAAAAAACTGGAAAGCGAGCGCGAAAAACTGATTGAAAAACTGAGCTACTCCAATTCCGAGCTGGAGCGTTTCGCCTATATCTGCGCGCACGATCTGCAGGAGCCGCTGCGCATGATTTACAGCTTCACGCAGATGCTGGAAAAGCATCTGGAGAAAAAGCTCGACGATAAAGGCAGGCATTACATGAAGTATGTCACCGACGGCGCCGCGCAGGCGCGTCAGCTTATTTCCGACGTGTTGAATTACGCGCGTGTAGAGCACGAAACGGAATTGCTCGTCATGGTGAATAGCGAAAGCGTGCTGTCGGCCATATTGCGCGACTTAAGCACGGGCATCAAGGAAACCGCCGCCCGCATCACGCATGATCCGCTGCCGGAAGTGCATATGCAATCGACGCATTGCCGCCAGATCCTGCAAAACCTGATCGGCAACGCCCTGAAATTCTGCCAGGAAGCGCCGCACATCCATGTCAGTGCCGAGGCGGACGGCGCGTTCTGGCGTTTCTGCGTGCGCGATAACGGCATCGGCATTCTGCCAGAGCAGCAGGAAAAAATATTCGCCATTTTTCAGCGCCTGCATAGCCGCGAAAGCTATCCGGGCACCGGCATCGGGCTGTCGCTGTGCAGAAAACTGGTGCAAAAATACGGCGGGAAAATCTGGGTGGAATCCGCGCCCGGCGAAGGCAGCCGCTTTTATTTCACCCTGCCCGCCTCCGCCGCTATGGAAAGCGCGGCCGCATGACACGGGCGTTAAAAACATTGCGGCCTTTCGAGATATTGCTGGTCGATGACAATGCCGGCGATATCGAGCTGGCGCGCGAAGCGTTCGAAAACATCAAGGTCGTACATTGTCTGCATGTGGTACGCGACGGGCAATCGGCGCTGGATTTTCTTAACCAGCAGGGCAAATACGCAAGCGCCATACGCCCCGACCTGGTGCTGCTGGATCTTAACATGCCCGGTAAAAACGGTCTGGAGGTGCTGGCGGCAGTCAAGGAAAATAAGGCGCTACAGGATATACCGGTGATTATTCTCACCAGCTCGGAAGCGGAAACCGATATCAGCCAGAGCTATCATCTGCATGCCAACGCTTATATTGTAAAGCCGGTGGAGATGTCGCAGCTCATCAAAGTGGTGGGGTCGCTGGAAACCTTTTGGCTAAGGGCGGTCATGCTGCCCACGCAACTCAAAAAAACGGGTTAAGCACATGCATGTTCTCATCATCGACGATACGCAGGCCGACCATGATCTCACCGTCGAATATTTAAAAGAAACCGGCGGCGATTATGAATTCTATCATGCCTATAACGCCGAGCAGGGGCTGAAACTGTATCACCAGCATCCCATCGACTGCGTGCTGCTCGATTATCACCTGCCCGGCCGCGACGGCCTTGAAATACTGGGGCAGCTGGTGCAGGAGGAAAAAGTCGTGCCGGTGATTATGATGACCGGCGAAGGCAATGAATATGTGGCGGTGACCGCCATGAAGCTCGGCTCGCAGGATTATATTCCCAAACGCATCCTGACGCCCGGCGCGTTAAAACGCGCGGTGGAGCGCGCCATCGAGCGCAGCGGCATGATAAAGCGCATGGAAAAATACCGCGCCGAGCTTGAAACCAGCAACCATGATCTCGAACAGTTCGCCCATATCGTGGCGCACGACCTGAAATCGCCGCTGCGCGCCGTTACCCAGCATCTCATGCTCATCCGCGAGCGCGAAGGCGACAAGCTCGAGGGGCAATCGGCGCGCTCGCTGGAATTCGCGGTGGAAGGCGCCACGCGCATGCGCCTGCTTATCGAGGCTTTATTTGAATATGCGCAGGTGGGATTTTCCGAGCCGGTATTCACTCGGGTCAGCCTGGAAACACTGCTGGAGCAAAATCTGCATGACCTGGGCCCCCTCATCGAAGAGCGCCATGCGCGCATCACGCACGATAGTTTGCCGGAAGTGTATGGCGACGCGGTGCTGCTGGCGCAGCTACTGCAAAATCTCATCGCCAACGCCATCAAATATTGCAAGGAGACGCCGGAGATTCATATCAGCGCAACGCAGGAAGACGGCGCATGGCGCATCGGCGTCAAGGATAACGGCATCGGCATCGCGCCGTCGCAGCACCGGCAGATTTTCGGCATTTTCCGCCGCCTGCATCAGGCGGACGAATATCCCGGCATCGGGCTGGGGCTGGCCATCTGCGAACGCATTGTGAAACGCCATAACGGTAAAATCGGCGTGGAATCCGAACCCGGCAAGGGCGCGCTGTTTTATTTCACGCTGCCCATCGCGCAATCCGAATCTGAATCAGAACCAATGAGGGCTTATGGCTAGAACAGCGCTTGCGCAAAAACCGCTCCCGCTCACCCGCATCCTGCTGGTGGAAGATAATGCCAGCGATGCGTTTCTGGTCAACGGCCTGCTGCGGGATAATCCCGGCGTCAACTATGTGACAGAGCGCGCCGCCACGCAGTCGCAGGCGGTCGAGATGGTCGCCGAGCAGGAATTCGACGTTTGCCTGCTCGATCTCACCCTGCCCGACGCTAGCGGCTTCAGCGCGCTGGTGTGTTTGCAGGAAAAAGCGCCGCAAATGCCCGTCATTATTTTGACCGGCATGAAAGATACCGCGCTGGCCAAACGGGCCGTCGGCCGCGGCGCGCAGGATTATTTGCTGAAAGACGAAATACAGATCACCCGCCTGACCCGCGCCATCGATTACGCCATGGAGCGCAAGCGCATCGAGAAGGAACTGTTCCAGCGCGCCAATTACGATGCGCTCACCGGCCTTGCCAACCGCGAGATTTTCCTCAACCGGCTGGATATGGCGCTGGCGCGCACCGAGCGCCTGGGCACGGGCGTTGCGGTGCTGTTCATCGATCTCGACCGCTTCAAGCCCGTCAATGACACCTACGGCCACGACGCGGGCGACGAGGTGCTAAGAAACGTGGCGCAGCGCATCAAATCCATTCTGCGCGCCTATGATACGCCCGCGCGCTTCGGCGGCGATGAATTCGCCGTACTGCTCGAAGGCATCGGCAACGCGCGCGACGCGGCGACCATCGCGCAGAAAATCATCCGGGCGCTGTCGGTGCCGATAGCGTACCAGAACCATGCGCTGGAAGTGGGCGGCAGCATCGGCATCGCCTTTTGCGAAACGTCGATGGCGCCGGAAACCCTGCTGCAGCAAGCCGATATCGCCATGTATCACGCCAAGAAAGACGGCGGCGGCTATCGTTTTTATGCCGAAAGCATGCAAACCGAAGCAGTGGCGATGCTCGGCCTTGAAGAAGATTTACGCGCGGCGCTGCTGGCGCATAAACTCAGGCTTTATTACCAGCCTTATGTTTCGCCGGACGGTCAGGCGGTGCTGGGCGTGGAGGCGCTGCTGCGCTGGCCGCATCCCGATCGCGGGCTGCTGGCGGCGCATGAATTTCTTCCTGCCGCCGAGAGTGCGCGGCTTATGGCCGAGGTCGCCCAGTTTGTATGCGCGCAGCTGCGGCGCGATATTTCCTTGTGGAACGCGCAGGCGCTGCCGCCCATGCACATCGCCGCCAACCTCTCAGTATCGCAGCTCGACGCGCCGGACCTGCCGCAATGGTTTTCCTCCATCGCACAGCGCGATTTCCTTAAATTGCACCGGCTGGCCGTCGAAATTCCCGAGGAAGCGCTGACGGATATCTCCGGTCCGCGTTTTATGGCGCTGGCCAAGCTGCATGATATGGGCATCGCGCTGCATCTGGATAATTTCGGGCGCGGCAGCCTGCCGCTGACTACGCTGTGTTCCCTGCCCTTCTCGCTGCTCAAGCTGGATATGTCGCTGATTAAAAACATGAGCGATAACCTCTCGGAGAATGTGCTGATCGGCACGGCGGTCATGCTGGCGCATCATCTGGGTATGAAGGCCGGAGCTGTCGGCGTGGAATTGCCCTGGCAGGCGGATATGCTCAAAAAACAGGTATGCGACTCGATGCAGGGCTTCCTTACCGTCCATCCGATGACCGCCGATGAGCTGGTGGCGTGGATTCAGAAAAATAGCCCTGTGAAATAAGTTTCTTGGTACTACGGCAACGGGATGCTAAAAAAAATCTCGTGGGGCCGTAGCTCAGTCGGATAGAGCGAGAGTTTCCTAAACTCTAGGTCGGAGGTTCGATTCCTCTCGGTCCCACCATTTTTCCTATATAATTAATATTTACTTAATTTTTGCGTGGTTTAATGAGAATAAATCCATTAGCGGAATATTATGCCACAAAAAGAAGAACCGGAGATTGCCATTCCAGGCACCAGCTATCACGTCAGACTAATGACCGATGAAGAAGCTCCGGATGTTTTATACATAGCCGTGCAGTCATCTAATGACAAAAATGCGCCCGATAATGTGCTGCAAAAGCTTAATGACATTATTGAGGCTAGATTGCAAGATGAGGGTTTAAATGTAAGTTATGATCTCGAGTTTGAAAGAAAAGATAATTTTAAATATGCCAAGATTTATATAAATAGTGTTACCTGGGGCAACTGGGAAAATTCTGATGGTGAATTGGACCAGAATATTATCCGTAAGGCAGCGGCCAAGATCGTAAGAGGATCATTAAATGAATTACGTGAAGCCTTGCAGGAGGCGACCGCGGCAGGAAACGCCGTGGAAGAAAAAAAGCCGCGCCGAACTCCAGCCGCTCTTCAACCAAGCCGTTCTGAGCAACCTCAAACTACCCTCGAAGAAGATCTCCAAAAAGCTATATTGCGGGGTTTTGCAACTGTCCTTAAGATAGATTCAAGAATTATAAGATGGGCTAACACATTCGGGCGTGATCTGGCAAAAAAATTTCTCGCAGGCCCGAATGTAGCAGAAGATGATATTAATAGCACAAAAGATCCTTTGCATGTTTGGATACATACTTCGCCACAGATAGAGACAATAAAAAATATTATTCCTGATGAAACTCCGGCAAAAAAAGATCAAGCACCGGATAGCAAAAGAAAATTTGTAATCAAAGAAATATTGGGCAATGTACGTGACGTATATAGAGCGCGCGCCAGCGGTGAATCCAAGAGCCGCGGCAACTGACATTTTTTATTGCCCAGATTTGCGAATCATTCGCAATAACTGTTGACAGGCTTTATTACACGCGCTATAGCCATGCCCAGATAATGAGAATCATTCTTAATTGCAAACGAGGCACAACCATGCAAAAAACCGAATTATACCGCAGCACCGCGCTTACCAAAAAACTGCTCGCCACCTCGCTCGGGCTTTGCCTGCTGGGCGGCACCGCATTGGCCAAAGACGCCGATAACACCGCGCAAAGCGAAAGCGGCGTTTCCGACCAGACGGCGTCTTACCATTCGGCGGGCAACCAGCCGGGCACGGGCGGGTTCAGCGGCCCGGATTCCACCAAAAGCCTGTGGGACCAGGACCAGCTGCTGGGCAGCATGGGGGGCTTGCGTTACTGGCTGCTCAATTACGGCGTTACGGTGAACCTCACCGAAACCAGCGAATATCTGGGCAATACTAGCGGCGGCACCAAACAAGGCTTCGATTATGACGGCCTCACCACCATGACCCTCCAGCTCGACACCAAGCGCGCGTTTAACTGGTATGGCGGCACGTTCAATGTGAGCGCGCTGGAAATGCACGGCAGCAATGTAAGCGCGCATAACCTGCAATCCTTGCAAACCGCCAGCGGCATCGAGGCCGATAACGGCGTGCGCGTGTGGGAAGCGTGGTATGACCAGCTATTGTGGCATAACCAAGCGGATATTAAAGTCGGCCAACAGAGCCTCGACCAGGAATTCATGGTAAGCAGCAACGCGCTGCTGTTCGTCAACACCATGTTCGGCTGGCCGATGGTGCCCTCGGCGGACATGATCGGCGGCGGCCCGGCTTATCCGCTTTCGTCTCCCGGCGTGCGCATTCGCCTGCAGCCGGAAGGCGCGCCCGCCTGGACGTTTTTAGGCGGCGTGTTTGACGATAATCCTTCCGGCCTTGGCCCGACTTCGGATAAAGATTCGCAGCGCCTTAACAGCTACGGCACTAATTTCCGCGTGAACGATAGCGCGCTGGTGATCGGCGAAGTGCAATATTCTTTCCCGTCGGTGGGCGATAGCGAACGCGGCGACCAGAAAACATTGCCGGGTACGTATCGCCTCGGCGGCTGGTATGATTTCGGGCAATTCGCCGATCAGCGCTTCGGCACGGACGGATTATCGCTCGCGCTCGGCAACGGCGATCCGCGCATCCATCGCGGCAATTACAGCATTTATGCGGTGGGCGACCAGATGGTGTGGCGGGAAAATGCGGAAAATGTGGGCGGCGTCAGCCTGTTCTTCCGCGGCATGGGCGCGCCCTCGGACCGCAACCAGATCACCTATAGCATTAACGCCGGCATCACCTATCACGAGCCGTTCGAGCATCGCGAAAATGATACGGTGGGGCTAGGTTTAGGCTACGCCAATGTCAGCAGCGCCGACCGGGAGCTCGATGCGGATTCGGGCCTGCCGATCAAACGCAGCGGCGAAACCTTCGTGGAGGCGACGTATCAATATGCGATCGCCCCCTGGTGGCAGGTGCAACCGGACGTGCAATATGTTATGAATCCCGGAGCGGGCATTACCGATCCGAATAACCCCACCAGCACGAAACGCCTCGGCAACGAGCTGGTGATCGGCTTGCGCACGAATATTACATTTTAAAGGAGAAACCCATGAAACACACTTCCGTATTTTTAGCCGCATTCATCGCGCTCACCGGCGGCGCGCAGGCCGAAGAAACCAAAGGCTTCCTCGATACGCCGCGCCATCATAATACCCTCACCTCCAGCATTCCCGATAATGGCGACCAGAATCCGTATGCGATTTTCGTGGCTCCGGTGACGGCGGGCAGCTTTCAGAAAGACGATGTGCTGGTGGATAATTTCAATAACGATAAAAACCTGCAAGGCACCGGCACCACGATTGTGGATTACAACCCTGCCAGCAAAACAATGAAACTCTTCGCGCAGATTCCCAAAGACCTTAAAGGCTGCCCCGGCGGCGTGGGGCTTTCCACCGCCATGGCCGTGCTGAAATCGGGCTGGGTGATCGTGGGTTCCACGCCCTCAACCGACGGCACCACCACGACCAAAGGTCCCGGCTGCCTGATCGTGCTCGATGCGAACGGCAAGGTGCAAAGCACCATCGCGGGCGCGAATATCAATGATCCGTGGGGCAATATGGCGGTCATCGATAACGGGAGTCTCGCCACCTTATTCGTCAGCATGGTGGGCTTCGGCGTGGGCGCGCCGCCGGAAAAAGAAGAGGAAAAAAACTTTATCAATAAAGCAACCGTTTTGCGCATCGAGCTTTCGATTCCTGCCGGCAAGCCGCCGGTGGTTAAAAGCCAGACGGTTATCGCCAGCGGATTCTCCGAGCGGGGCGACAAGGACGTGTTTATTTTAGGCCCCACCGGCCTTGCATTAGACGCGAATAAGCATATATTATATGTATCGGATGCGCTGAATAACCGCGTGGTGGCGATCGATAATGCAACCGGCCGCAAAGATAGCGCCGGAACGGGGCGCGAAGTCACCAAAGATGGCCTGCTGCACCGCCCCTTGGCGATGGCGATGGCCCCGAATGGCAACCTATTGGTCACGAACGGTAAAAACGGCCAGGTGGTGGAGATCGACCCGGCCAGCGGCAAGCAGCTTAGCGCGCAATGGATTGACACCGATAAGGCGCAAACGCCCCCGGGCAACGGCGATCTGTTCGGCATCGCACTCACGCCTTCCGGCGATGGATTTTATTATGTGGAAGACGATGTAAACACGCTGATGATAGCGCAATGATTTCTGTTTTCGCCTCTCCCGTGCACGGGAGAGGCCGCGTTTCCTTAGGCTTGCGCCTTCGCAAGGCTTAGGAAACCGGGTGAGGGCACTATGTTATGCAAAGCAAGAGCCCTCACCCTAACCCTCTCCCGCACGCGGGAGAGGGGATTATAGTGAATAGGAAAATTAATGATTTATGATAATATAGGTAAATGAGCGATAACGACGACAACTCCGGCAGCAAATGCCCGTTTGCTAACCTCTCCCGCCGCAACTTTTTTAAAGCTGTCGGCGGGTTAGGGCTTTTTGCGGCCGGGGCAGGAGCAGGCATTGTCGGCGCGCCTGCAGTTAAACATGCGCTGGGCCTCGACGGATCACAAAATCTGGCCGATGCGGTGCCGTTTTATGGCATGCATCAGGCGGGCATCACCACGCCGCAACAATCGCACAGCTATTTCGCTTCGTTCGATTTGATGACCGATAATCGCGAAGCCATTGTTAACATGCTTAAAAGCTGGACCGATGCGAGCGCCAAAATGACCGGCGGCAATCTCGATGATTCGAGCCTCGGCCTGCCCCATTCGCGCCTGACCATGACATTCGGTTTCGGCCCCGGATTATTTTCCAAAGACGGCAAAGACCGTTATGGCCTCGCCTCGCGCAAGCCCGCAGCGCTCGTGGATTTACCCAAATTCAATGGCGACCAGCTCATGCCCGAGCGCTCCGGCGGCGATATCTCCGTGCAGGCCTGCGCCGACGATCCGCAAGTGACGTTTCACGCTATCCGTCAGATAGTCAAGCTTGCGGGCGATGTGGCGAAAGTGCGCTGGTCGCAAATCGGCTTCACTTCGGGCAATGGCCGCGAAACGCCGCGCAACCTGCAGGGCTTCAAAGACGGCACGCAAAACCCGCAAAGCCGTGAAATGGCCCAATTCGTCTGGGCGGGCGCGGAAGGCCCGGGCTGGATGCAGGACGGCAGCTATCTGGTGTTCCGCCGTATCCGCATTGCGCTCGAGCATTGGGACAAAACGGATGTGGATTTCCAGGAACAGGTGATCGGCCGCAACAAACTCACCGGCGCGCCGCTCTCGGGCAAAAAAGAATTCGACGCCATCGATTTAAACGCCACCGACAAGGACGGCAATTACCTCATCCCCGAAAATTCACATGTGCGGCTGGCCTCCGCCGCCATGAATAATGGCGCGCAAATCCTGCGCCGTGGCTACTCCTATAATGACGGCGCGAATTATACCGCCGAGCGCTGGCCGCCCTGGCGTCAGGGCATTGAGTATGATGCCGGGCTGTTATTCGTGTGCTACCAGAAAGACCCGCGCACCGGCTTTATCAAAATATTTAATAACATGGCGAAAATGGATATGCTCAACCAGTTCACCACCCATACGGCCAGCGCCGTGTTCGCCTGCCCGGGCGGGGTGATGGACGGCGAATTCATAGGCCAGCGACTATTTACGTCCGCCTGATCGTAATAAGGCGAGCGCGCTACTTGAGAATTTTTAGCGCCTGTGTTATATAGCCTGTCTCATCCCTCTAAGAGGTTTTCCATGTTTTCCATCGGCCGCGCTTTACGATTCCTGCCTGTCCTGCTTGTGACCGCTATGCCGTTTGAAGCGCGCGCCAAGGACATGCCCGCGAGTTTTGCCGATATGGTGGAAAAGCTGTCGCCGGCGGTGGTGAACGTGTCGACGACCCAGAAAGTTAAAGGCAATCAGGGCATGCCGGGGATGGATTTGCCGGATTCCCCGGAGTTCGACCCGTTCCGCCAGTTTTTCGACCAGCTGCAAAAAGGCCAGGGCGGCCAGAATGGCGGTAAGGAAGAAGAGCATGAAGTCTATTCGCTCGGCTCCGGCTTTATCATCGACGCCAGCGGTTTTGTGGTCACCAATAACCATGTGATCGACGATGCGGAAGATATCGAAGTTACCTTGACCGACAACACCAAATATAAAGCCAAGCTTATCGGCCGCGATAAGAAAACCGATCTGGCGCTGCTCAAAATCGAGCCGAAAAAAGACCTGCCTTTCGTGCCGCTCGGCGATTCCGACGCCATGCGCGTGGGCGATTGGGTGATTGCCATCGGCAACCCCTACGGCCTTGGCGGCTCAGTGACTCAAGGAATTATCTCCGCCCGCCAGCGCAGCATCAATGCCGGTCCGTTTGACGATTTCCTGCAAACCGACGCATCGATCAACCGCGGCAATTCCGGCGGGCCTTTGTTTAACGAACAAGGCCAGGTGATCGGGATCAACACGGCGATTTTCTCGCCCTCAGGCGGCTCGATCGGCATTGGATTCGCGATCCCGACCGCGCTCGCCAAACCCGTCATCGACCAGCTCAAGGAATATGGCCGCACGCATCGCGGGTGGCTGGGCGTTAAGATTCAGGAAGTGTCGGAAGAAGCGGCGGAAAGCGTCGGCCTCAGCAAGCAAATGGGCGCGCTGGTGCTGGAAGTGAGCAAGGATAGCCCGGCGGCCAAAGTGGGCCTCATGGCAGGCGACGTGATCACCAATTTCAATGGCAAGGACATCACCGAAATGCGCTTCCTGCCGCGCATGGTGGCCGAAACCAAGAAAGACACCACCGTGCCGATCACCTATTGGCGCAAGAATGCGTCCAAAACCGTGCAGATCACGGTGGGCGAACTGGATGAAAGCGACGACAATGCCGACGACGCTAAATCCGGCAAGGACAAAAAAACCAAAGGCAAAAACAATCAGTCCGAAACCATCGTCGGCATGACGGTGACGCCGGTCACGTCGGTGGTGCGCGAGGAGCTGAATCTCGATCCCAAAACCAGCGGCCTTGCCGTGGTTGATGTCAAGGAAGGCTCCGATGCGGCCAAGGGCGGCGTGCGCCCGGGGGACGTGATTCTGGACGTCAACGGCGAAACGGTGAAGAGCTTTGAGGACCTCAAAAAAGCCTTCGATGCAGCGCATAAGGCGGGCCGTAAATATGCGCTGGTGAAGGTCTCGCGCGAGAAGGACACGGCGTTTATCACGCTGCCGACGGCTGAGGAAAAAGAGAAGAAGGATGAGAAAAAATAAGGCCTTGTTGCTGCCACGTTCTAAGGAATACGTTTCAATAATTATTGTGGCCACAATAATTATTGACGTATAGCCCGCCTATCTGTAAAATACGTAAATGAAAGTAACGTACGATCCCGTCAAGCGCCGCAAAACCCTCCTTGAGCGCGGATTGGATTTTGCAGATGCGCCATTTGTATTTGCAGGTGATACGTTTGAATTTGAGGATATGCGCGCGGATTATGGCGAGCGGCGCATAATCTGTTACGGCACGCTGGATACGTTGCGGGTTGTTGTGGGATACGTCAAACGTGGGGAAGCACGCCACATATTTTCTATGAGGAGATGTCATGAAGAAGAATGGAAAAAAATTAGGCTCTAATCTTAAAAAAGCGGCACGACATATTATTAGCCCCCAGGAGTATGAGGAACTTCCTTTACTCACAGCCGATGCGCTGGAACGCGGCATGCGTAAACGCGGCGGAAAACCGGCGGGACGCCCGCCCAAGCGCAATAAAAAAGTATCGCTGCATCTTCGCATCGATCCGGATATACGTGATGCGTTTCGTAAAACCGGGATGGGCTGGCAATCGCGCATGAATGCCATCCTGCGCGAACATATGCCAGACATAGAACACCATTAGAAAATCCTCATGATTCGCCAATATGAACTGGTCGAAAAGGTTAAATCCTACGACCCGGATGTCGATGAAGATCTGATCAACCGCGCCTACGTGTTCGCCATGAAGGCGCATGGCACGCAGAAACGCGCGTCGGGCGATCCGTATTTTTCGCATCCGGTGGAAGTGGCGTATAAGCTCACGCAATATAAGCTCGATGCGGCCTCCATCGTCACGGGTTTGCTGCATGACACGGTGGAAGATACCGATGTCACGCTCGACGATATCGAAGCCAGTTTCGGCAAGGAAATCCGCACGCTGGTCGATGGCGTGACCAAGCTTTCGCGGCTGGAAGGCAAATCGGAAAATCTGAATCAGGCGGAAAATTTCCGCAAGCTCCTCATCGCCATGAGCGAGGATTTGCGCGTGCTACTGGTAAAGCTCGCCGACCGCATGCATAACATGGAAACGCTGCACCATATTAAAAACCCCGAAAAACGCCAGCGCATCGCCCGCGAGACGGTGGAAATTTACGCGGCGCTGGCCGAGCGTATCGGTATGCGGAATCTGAAAGAAGAATTGCAGGATCTGGCGTTTGCGGAGCTTTATCCCGAAGCGCGGGAATCGCTCGTCACGCGCTTAAATTTCCTGCGCGAGGAAGGTGCGGCGGAGTTAGAGAAAACGCTGAAAGCCATCCGCGCCAAGCTGGATGAGGCGGGGCTTAAAGACGCAAAAATCTATGGCCGCGAGAAAAAACCGTTTTCCATCTGGAAAAAAATGGAGAGCAAGAATATCGAGTTCGAGCAGCTTTCCGACATCATCGCTTTCCGCATCGTGGTGGATGACGTACAGCAATGTTACCATGCGCTGGGCGTGATCCACGCCGAATGGCACACCATCCCGGGGCGGTTCAAGGATTATATCTCCACGCCCAAATCCAACGGCTATCAATCGCTGCATACCGCCGTGCTTGGCCCCGGCCAGCAGCGCGTGGAAATCCAAATCCGCACGCAGGAGATGGATGAAATTTCCGAATATGGCCTGGCGGCGCATTGGAGCTATAAGCAAGGCCCAAATAGTAAAAATGCCAGCGCCGCGCGTGACGGCAAGCAATTCCGCTGGCTGCGCGAGCTGCTGGAGATTCTGGAAAAATCGTCCAACCCGGAAGAGTTTCTCGAAAACACCAAGCTTGAGATGTATCACGACCAGGTGTTCTGCTTCTCGCCCAAGGGCGACGTGCTGGCGTTTCCGCGCGGCGCGACGCCGGTGGATTTTGCTTATGCGGTGCATTCGGGCGTGGGTGACACGTGCGTGGGCGCGAAAATCAATGGCCGCATCGTGCCGCTCAGGACCAAGCTCAAAAACGGCGATCAGGTGGAAATCATCACCTCCAAATCGCAAACGCCAAGCCCCAGCTGGGAACGTTTCGTGGTTACCGGCAAGGCGAAATCCGAAATCCGCAAATATGTGCGCACGCAGCAGCGCAATGAATATATCACACTCGGCCGCGCCGTGCTCACCAAAACTTTCAAGCAAGAGGGCGAAGAGTTTCATGAAAACGCCGTCGAGGCGCATCTGCCTGCGTTCAATAAAAAATCGGTGGAAGATTTGCTGGCCGAAGTAGGCGAAGGGCTCATCAGCCGCCAGCAGGTGCTGGAAGTGGTGCTCGGCCAGAAAAAAGCCGCGCCGGAAAATAGCGGGTTGCTGTCGAGCCTGTCGAAACCCTTCCGCAAGAAAAAAGACGGCGCATCGACGCCGATGCCCATCAAAGGCCTCATCCCTGGCATGGCGATTCATTTCGCCGGTTGCTGCCACCCGATTCCCGGCGACCGCATCGTGGGCATCGTCACCACCGGCAAGGGCGTGACCATCCACACCATGGAATGCGAAACGCTCGAGAATTATTCCGATGCGCCGGAGCGCTGGATCGACGTGGCGTGGGAGCGCGATCAGACGGACGCCCGCCATGTCGGCCGCATACGCGCGCATGTGAGCCATGAACCCTCGGCGCTGGCCACTGTCACCAACGTCATCGCCAAGGAAATGGGCAACATCACCAATTTCAAAATCATCAACCGCTCGATCGATTTTTTTGAAATCCTGATCGACATCGAAGTGCGCGATTTAAAGCATCTGGGCAACATCATCGCCAACCTGCGCAGCAAGGAAGTGGTGCAAAGCGTGGAGCGGTATCAGACGTGAACGTCCTCCCCGCGGCGGGGATGACGGTGTAAAAATCCCTTGATTTCCATGCCTAAACAGCTATAAGTCACCCCCTGTTTAACAAAAACAAGGCTGCCGGTCAGCATGGGCGCCTTTAAAAATGCTTTGTTTTCAGATGTTTAACCAGAAACGCTGCTGACGTTTCGCAACCCTAAGGACGTTGTTAGTTATTCGTTATTCGTTTTTCGTAAAATACAAACGCGAACAACGACGGCGAACAACGAATAACGATATAAAAAATCATGGCATCCACAGCACACGCATACGATATGAATGACCTCGAAGATTTCGGCTCGTTATTCGAAGAATCCGTTAAAGAAGGCGGCAAGAACGAAGGCGCGGTCATCACCGGCATCGTCGTGGCCGTCGAAAAAGACACCGTCATCATTGACGTAGGCCTCAAATCCGAAGGCCGCGTGCCTTTGCGCGAATTCATGGTGGGCGGCGTTCAGGCCGAGCTGCGCGCGGGCGATGAAGTCGAAGTCTATCTCGAAAAAATCGAAAATAAAAACGGCGAAGCCGTGCTCAGCCGCGAAAAAGCACTGCGCGAAGAAGCCTGGGTGAAGCTGGAAAAAGCCTGCGCCACGCAAGCCCGCGTCGAAGGCGTTATCTTCGGCCGCGTCAAAGGTGGTTTCACGGTCGATATTCAGGGCGCCGTGGCGTTCCTGCCCGGCAGCCAGGTCGATATTCGCCCGATCCGTGACGTCACCCCGCTCATGCACATCACCCAGCCGTTCCAGATTCTCAAAATGGACCGCAAGCGTGGCAATATCGTGGTGTCCCGCCGCGCCGTGCTGGAAGAATCGCGTGTTGAACAGCGCGAACAGCTGCTCGGCAAAATCTCCGAGGGCCAGATCCTTGAAGGCATGGTCAAAAACCTCACCGATTATGGTGCCTTCATCGATATGGGCGGCATAGACGGCCTGCTCCACGTTACCGATATTTCCTGGCGCCGCATCGGCCATCCGTCGGAAGTGCTGCATCTGGGCCAGACGGTTAAAGTCATGGTCACCAAGTTCGATCAGGCCACCAAGCGCGTGTCGCTCGGCATGAAACAGCTCGAGGAAAACCCATGGCAGGGCGCGGACGTGAAATATCCCGTCGGCACCAAGCTCTCCGGCAAAATCACCAACATCACCGATTACGGTGCATTTGTTGAGTTGGAACCCGGCATCGAAGGCCTCGTGCATGTATCCGAAATTTCCTGGATCAAAAAGAGCGCGCATCCTTCCAAGCTCGTTTCGGTGAGCCAGGAAGTGAACGTTATCGTGCTTGATATCGATGCGTCCAAGCATCGCATCAGCCTCGGCATGAAGCAATGCGAAGAAAACCCCTGGGCGATCTACGCGGCTAAAGTGAACGCTGGCGACGTCATCGAAGGCGAAATCCGCAACATCACCGATTTCGGCCTGTTCGTGGGCCTGGATGGCGATATTGACGGGCTGATTCATCATTCGGATCTCAGCTGGGCGGAAGCCGGCGACGTGGCGATCAAGAACTACAAAAAAGGCGATCGCATCAAAGCCAAAATCCTTTCCATCGATGTGGAAAAAGAACGCATCAGCCTCGGCGTGAAGCAGCTGGAGCGCGATCCGTTCGATGCCGAATTCGGCAAGATCGAAAAAGGCTCGGTCGTAACCGGCACGGTTTCCGAAGTGCGCGATGACGGCATCTCGGTCAAAATCACCGAGAACGTGCATAGCTTCATCAAAAAGTCCGACCTCGCCCGCGAGCGCCAGGACCAGCGCCCCGACCGCTTCGCCATGGGCGACCGCGTGGATGTGAAGATCACTGCCGTGGATAAAGCCACCCGCAAGATCAGCGCCTCCATCAAAGCGCTGGAAGCCGAAGAGCACAAAAAAGCCATCGCTGAATACGGCTCGGAAAACTCGGGCGCATCGCTTGGCGATATTCTGGGTGCAGCGCTCGACGAAGCCAAAGAAGGTAAAAAGAAAACGAAGAAGAGCTAAGTTAATCCCCTCTCCCGCAAGCGGGAGAGGGTCAGGGTGAGGGCGCTGTGCGGAAATAGCGCCCTCACCCGGTTTTCTAAGCTCACTACGTTCGACTCAAGAAAACCGACCTTTCCCGTAAACGGGAGAGGCGAAAGACAAAAAAAATCCCCGGCTGAAAATTCCCGCCGGGGATTTTTATTTGTCTGTCATCTATCGTCTACCCTTAGGAAATTTAGAGGCAAGACCACTATCAGCAATCATGTCACCAATAATTTTACCAGCATTTTTCCCACCTTTGGATTCAAACTGCCCATCAATAACCAGTTGCGCCAAAAATTCTTTATTGATGTAAGGTACAGTTTTGTAGAGGTTTCGGCCATCACTCACTAACCGCTCGCCTCCTGCCTTTTGATCTCGTTCTGACTCAGGTACGCCCATAACGGCTTCCGTAAGAGACCTTTCAACAGAGGGCCGATACCCTTTAAGTCCTTTAGCTACTTGTGAGACAGCTATTTCGTTAGGTTGGGGGGGGTATAATCATATTTCTCTAAATCTTCTTTACGAATCAGCATAAATCCTCCTACGATGAATACCAATCCAATATATCATAATTTTTATTAACTGATTATGAAGCTTTTGTGAATTACATAACCCATTGACTTACCTTATCTGTTCTGCATTAATACAGCTTATGAATCTCGAACAGCTTCGCCAATTTAAACCGCAAATCGAGGCTATCGCGCAGGCCAACAGGGCCGGCAATGTCCGCGTTTTTGGTTCGGTAGCGCGCGGCGATACGCATTATGCCAGTGATATCGATTTACTCGTCACGCTGCAGCCGGGAGCAAGCCTTCTCGATCTGGGCGGGCTGCTGGAAGATTTAAAGGAATTGCTCGGTCCGCGCGTCGATGTCGTAGCAGATGATTGCATCCACCCTTACCTGCGCGATACCATTTTGCATGATGCAGCACCATTATGATGCCTGACGCGGTAAGGCTTCGGCATATTCTTGATGCCGCCAACCGCATTAGCCCTTATGCCTTGGATGCGCGTGATGAAAAAACGCTGGATGCCGTCATCAGGCAACTTGCCATTATTGGAGAAGCGGTCAGGCATCTTTCTCCCGCCTTGCGTAAATCCCGTCCTGAAATACCCTGGAAAAATATTGTAGGCTTACGAAATCTCGTCATTCCTATCCTTACGCCGCAAATAGAAACCCTCATTAAACATCTATCAACCCATTGACTTTTCTTTTAGTTTGCGCATACTGCCGCTTCACTCTAACGTTTAAAATATCCCATGGCCCTCAACGCTGACACGCTCCTCGACCGGCTCTACCTAAAAAGCCAAATCGCCAAGTGGCGCATGCTCGCGGTGGCTTTTGGCGTGGTCGCGCTGATTGCGGTGATGCATCATTATTCCGGCCATTCGGCGATCGGCAAAGACTATATCGCGCGCATCACGCTGGACGGCATCATCACCGATGACCGCAAAGTCTATAAGCTCATCGAAGACGCTGGCGATAATAATAACATCAAAGCCGTCATCGTCTGGCTGGATACGCCCGGCGGCAGCGCGGTGGGCGGCGAGGAAACCTTCCTGCATCTGCGCGAGTTGGCCAAGAAAAAACCGGTCGTGGCCGTCATGCGCTCGATTGCGGCGTCCGCCGGTTATATGACGGCGCTCGGCGCGGATTACATCATCGCGCGCGAAGGCACCATCACGGGCTCGATCGGCGTCATCATCGAAACCGGCGAAGTCACCGAATTGGCGGCCAAGCTCGGCATCAAGCCGATCATCATCAAATCCGCGCCACTCAAGGCCACCCCCTCGCCGTTTGAAAAAATGACGCCGGAATCCGAGCGCGTGATCCAGCAGGTGATCAATGATTTTTACGCGCGCTTCGTCGATATGGTCACCGACCGCCGTAAACTCCCGCGCGATACGGTGGTGGAGCTCTCCGACGGCCGGGTTTATAGCGGGCGCGCGGCGTTCAAAAACAAGCTGATCGACGCCATCGGCGGCGAGGATGAGGCCGTCAAATGGCTCGAAACCCAGAAGCACCTCAAGGCGGGCCTGGACATCGAAGATATCAAGGTAAAGAAGGAAAACAGCTGGCTTGAGCGGGTTACCGACAGCGCCGCCCATAGCTTAGGCATAGATTTTTTCTCCCAAAGCAGCGAAAGTCTTGACGGCTTAGTTGCAATCTGGCATCCTTGACCCAATTAACCATCTCTTTTACGGGAAGAATATGACCAAATCCGAACTCGTGCTGCATCTTTCGAAAAAATATCCGCATCTGTATCAGCGCGATATTGAAACGCTGGTGAACACCATTTTCGACGATATTTCCGACACGCTGGTAGGCGGCGGACGCGTGGAACTGCGCGGCTTCGGAGCATTCTCCATCCGCAAGCGCGAAGCGCGTAAAGCACGCAATCCGAAGAACGGTCAGGAAGTGAATATCGGCGAACGCTTCGCCATTTATTTCCGCACCGGCAAGGAACTGCGCGAACGCATCAACAAGCCGTCGGTCATCATAAAGTAATAGCTTGTGCTGTGCTATAGCCGGCTAGCAAGTATCATTCTATCTTTGTTTATGAATGTGCCGCAGGCTTTTGCCTGCGCACCCCATTCTGAATTTTGGTCCAGTCAGATCGGTAATTTCAGGCTGGATACTATCTTTATATATCTAACTTTTCTTTTATTGTTATCGTTTATCGCCATCGGACTTCTCATGCTGTTTAACAAGGCGTTCAGGAACCGTAAAATAGTCATGTATCTACTGGGCCTAAGCAGTATTTTACTGGCTTTATCCGCCGTCACTTTCTCAGTTTCAGATGTGGATTGTTCATGATAATGTCCTCACATTCTGGAGAGCGATATGTTTAAGGTTATTAAAACAATCATCATAGTTGCCGTTACGCTGGTATTTCTCGACTTCGCCATCGTCAACCGCGAAACGGTACATATCAGCCTGTTCCCGCTGCCTGTTGTGGCTGACATGCCGCAGTTTCTGCTCACCATTATTTGTTTTACGCTGGGCGTTATTATCGGCGGATTTGCGGTGAATTTAAAACTCCTCAAAAGCAGCCGCCAGTATCGCGCCGAACATAGCCGCGTCAAGGCGCTGGAAAATGAAATCGCGGCGATGCAGGAAGAACAGCACTCCACGTCATCCTTTGCTTTAAGCAAAGGATCTCAGGCCATTCCCGGGAGATCCTTCGGTCAAGCCGAAGGATGACGGAAATGGTTTCCATCAAAATATGCGGGCTTACCAGCGAGGAAGCCGTTCAAGCTGTCATCGCTGCCCGCGCCGATTATGCGGGTTTCATTTATTTCGCCCGTTCGCCGCGCCACCTCACATTCGCGCGCGCCGCGGAACTCAAAAAACTGCTGCCTGCCAGCATTAAATCCGTATCGGTGCTGGTGGACCCGGACGATATGGTATTGCATGAAATGCAAAACGTGCTCGCGCCCGATTATGTGCAGCTGCATGGCAAGGAAACCCCGGCGCGCGTGGCTGATATTCGCCGCGAATTTCCGCAGGTTAAAATCATCAAAGCCATTTCGGTAAAGAGCGGCGACGATGTGGCCAAAGCTGCGGCTTATACAGCTTCCGTGGATATGCTGATGTTCGACGCAAAGCCTCCTTCACTCCCGTCATCCTTCGGCTTGACCGAAGGATCTCGTACGGATGGAGATCCTTCGATTGAAGCGAAGGATGACAAAACATACCTCCCGGGCGGCAACGGGCTGTCGTTCGACTGGGCACTCCTCAAAGACCGCGAGTTTCAAAAACCATGGTTCTTATCGGGCGGGCTTAATCCCGATAATGTCGTCGAAGCCATACGCCAGACGGGCGCCAAAATGGTCGATGTATCTTCTGGCGTTGAAAAAGCGGCGGGTGTAAAAGATCCGGCATTGATTGAACGTTTTGTGAAAGCAGCGCGAATTACTATTCGCTAGCGCGGCCAATACTTGTTGTTTTTAGAACAGGCGCATTAAAAATAGTTGATAAAGGAATCTCCAGTATCTTAATCAGTTCCCTATCAGGGGATGTAATGCCCTTGAATTCATCTGTTTTTAAAGGCCTTGATGTGAAATCTTCTTTCTTGATTCCGCGCTTCAACTCACTACTCAATGCAGATACCAGATAATCCGATGACATATTTTTTGGTATCCTAACGGAAAAAGAATAGTTCTTTATATTCTCTTGAGTAAGATATGCGGGTACCGTTGCATTGGGATCTGATGGGTTAATAATTTTAGGATCATCAGCTTCATCATAACGACTAAGTGCTCCATATGTACCGGAACCTAGCGGGTCCTTGCCTGCACGTTCAGCTTTTTCCGCCGTATAATCTTTGAAGGCAGTTTCAGTGACCGCTTTCCACATGTCCCTTAGCTTTCCAACTGTGTAAAATTCGGTAGTTTTTGAAGTATCTTGAGTTTCCGAAGTGTCCACCGTTTTTCCTGTTGCCATGACATTGCTCCCCACTTTAATATTAAATCTATATAGTTACTCAATAATAACCTGTAGAATACACAAACCTTGTTAAAGAAATATGAACGCTTTTTTACGTGCATTAACCTGATGATTAATAAACCTAATCTCTCCGGCCCGGACTCGGAAGGGCATTTCGGTATCTATGGCGGGCGCTATGTCGCCGAGACGCTGATGCCGCTGATTTTGCAGGTGGAGCAGGCTTACGCAAAAGCCAAAACCGATCCGGAATTTCAACGCGAATTCGATTATTACTGCAAACATTATATCGGCCGTCCGAGCGCGCTGTATTTCGCCTCGCGCCTGACAGAGAAGTGTGGCGGCGCTAAAATTTATTTCAAGCGCGAGGATTTAAACCATACCGGCGCGCATAAAATCAATAACTGCATCGGCCAGGCGCTGCTGGCGCGCCGCATCGGCAAAAAACGCATCATCGCTGAAACCGGCGCGGGGCAGCATGGCGTCGCCACCGCCACCGTGTGCGCGCTGTTCGGCCTGGAATGCATCATTTATATGGGCGCGAAAGATATCGAGCGGCAAATGCCCAACGTGTTCCGCATGAAGCTGCTCGGCGCGAAAGTGGTGCCCGTGGAATCCGGCACCAAAACCTTGAAAGACGCGATGAACGAAGCGCTGCGCGACTGGGTGACAAACGTCAGCGACACGTTTTATCTCATCGGCACCGCCGCGGGTCCGCATCCTTATCCGGCCATGGTGCGCGATTTTCAGTCCGTCATCGGCCGCGAAACGCGCGCGCAAATGCAGGAAGCCGAGGGCCGTTTGCCCGATACGCTCGCCGCCTGCATCGGCGGCGGCAGCAATGCGATTGGTTTTTTCCATCCATTTTTGGAGGAACCGAGTGTAGCCATGATCGGCGTTGAAGCGGCTGGCCTCGGGCTGGATAGCCTGCATGCCGCCTCCATCGCGCGCGGTAAACCCGGCGTGCTGCACGGCGCGCGCAGTTATTTGCTGCAAGATGACGATGGGCAGATTCAGGATGCGCATTCCATTTCCGCAGGCCTTGATTATCCGGGTGTCGGGCCTGAGCATGCGTGGCTGCATGACACCAAGCGCGTGGAATATGCCTCCATCACCGATGACGAAGCCCTCGCCGCGTTCCAAACCGTGACCAAACTCGAAGGCATTATCCCGGCGCTCGAAACCGCGCACGCGCTGGCGCATGTCATGAAAATTGCGCCGAAATTAAAACAAGATCATCTGCTCGCCGTCTGCATCTCCGGCCGCGGCGATAAGGATATTTTCACGGTGGCGAAAGCGTTGGGAGTGGAGCTGTGATAAAGGATTTCGCGGAATGGCATGCAATCAAAGCAAAAATAGATGATACGCAAAATCTTCCTTCTTTCCAGGAACGCGAAATTTGGTGGTGCGGCATTGGCGTCAATATTGGCCATGAAGAGGATGGCAAAGGCCTATACTTCAGACGTCCGGTTCTCATTATCCGCAAATTTAACCGGCATATTTTCTGGGGGCTGCCACTTACTACGCAAATTAAAGAAAAACATTATTATCACCGGATTATTTTTCAGGATAAAGAACAATGTGCAATGCTATCACAATTGCGCTTGTGGGAAGGAAAACGTCTAAATACTAAAATGGGAAAGTTAGATTATGATCAGTTTACTGGCATTCGTGAAAAACTGAAAGCTATGCTATAAATTAGTAGGCCCCCTTTCGGGGGCCGTTTTGTGCCTAAAGGCAATTTGTAGTTTAATTGTAGAACATTATTCTATTGCAGTAAAGAGATCTTTTTAGGTATTGATTTATATGACTAATCGCATCGAAAACACCTTCGCCCAACTCAAAACCGAAAACCGCGCGGCGATGATTCCATTCATCATGGGCTTTGATCCGGACTTAAAAACCTCCGCGGCGATTCTGGATGCGCTGCCGAAAGCGGGCGCGGACCTCATCGAAATCGGCATTCCATTTTCCGATCCGATGGCTGACGGCCCGGTGATTCAAGCGGCAGGACTGCGGGCTCTGAAGTCGGGCGCGAAGCTGACGGGCATTCTAGAACTGGTCAAAAACTGCCGCAAAACCCATGCTGATGTGCCGATTATTCTGATGGGATATTTCAATCCGATTTATGCCTATGGCGCGGAAAAATTCTGTAAAGATGCAAGCGCCGCCGGCATTGACGGCCTCATCCTTGTCGATCTGCCGCCGGAAGAAGAGCAGGAAATGAAACCGTATCTGCATGAAACGGGCCTTAAGCTCATACGCCTCATCGCGCCCACCAGCGATGAGGGGCGCCTGCCGCTGCTCTGCAAATCCGCCAGCGGGTTTGTGTATTATATTTCCGTCGCAGGCATCACTGGCGCAAAATCCGCCGATTCCGGGCAGCTTAAAAAACAAATCGGCCATCTGCGCGAATTCACAAAGCTTCCTGTCGCTGTGGGCTTCGGCATCAAAACGGCGGCGCAGGTGAAAGAGGTGGCCGCTTATGCCGATGCCGTCGTGGTGGGCTCGGCGCTGGTGGGCATCATTGAAAAAGCCATGGGCGATAAAGTCAAAGCCGCTGCGGATTTTGTGAGCGAGCTGGCCAAAGGGGTCAGGCGCTGAATCTGCGCGCGTATTTTACGCCGTTGTCATAGTGTATTTTATACATTATTGTATCAGCCTGTAGTGACTGGAGTTACTTGTGGTTATCGGAATCTATAAAACACGTAAAATGCGCAGCGATTTTGCCAGAAAATGGCCGCTGGTTTTGCTTACCTCATGCCTTTACACCACCCCATTTCAGAGCGTGGCGGAAGACAACAAACCTGCCGCAGGCGGGGCATATGCCATTCTGCCACCGGCCACACATACGGAATATTTACAGGCTTCGATTCACCAGAGCATACGCACGTTTTTCAAAATTAATGCCCTGGATATTCTTGCTCCTTCCGTAGCGATGGCCAGCGGGGCGGCACCACCACCACCGGCTGCGCCTGCGCCATCTCCTGCACCGTCGCCATCTCCTGCGCCTGCGCCATCTCCTGCACCATCACCTGCGCCTGCGCCATCGCCTGCGTCACCACCAGCACCGCCGCCGCCAGCACCGCCGTCGCCGCCCTCATCGCCAGCTTCAGCGTTATTCCCCAATTAATAGGGTCATTAAAATGCATTGAGGAAGAATACTATGCGGGCTTTTCCATAAATCTTGGAAATACAGGCTCTGGCGCTGGCAACATGCGCCCGGATTCCAAGGCGAACGACGCGGAAATATGCTGAAAATCCCTCTGGTCGTCAGGGATAATCAATTGATTGAGAATTTTAAAAGCAGAATTCGGAATAAACGGCTGCATCAAAATCGCCAGCACACGGATGGTTTCGGCCAGCGTATAAAGCACTTCTTCCATGCGCGCCGGGTTTTCTTTTTTGAGTTTCCACGGCGCTTCCTTATCGATATAGGCATTGGCCTGCATGGCCAGTGAAACAATTTCTTCGAGTGCCAAATTGAATGATTGCTCTTCGATGCAGTTGCCGATAATGCCCGCATTATCATAGACCTTGCTCAAAAATTCCTCTGGCTTGTCCGGCGCGCTGGGCACTTTCCCATCGCAATTTTTGGCGATCATCGACAGGGTGCGCTGAATCAGATTGCCGATATTATTGGCGAGTTCTGAATTGATGACAGTGATCATGCGTTCGCGCGAGAAATTCCCGTCATTGCCAAACGGCACTTCGCGCATCAAAAACCAGCGCGTCTGGTCGAGGCCGAATTCTGTAACGAGCGCGGCAGGCGCAATGGCGTTACCGAGCGACTTTGACATTTTTTCACCCTCAATCGTCCACCAGCCATGCGCGAACACGCGCTTAGGAATCGGCAGTTCCGCCGCCATTAAAAACGCGGGCCAGTACACCGTATGAAAACGGATGATGTCCTTGCCGACCATATGCAAATCCGCCGGCCAAAAACTCTTCAAATCCTGTGTATTATCCGGATATCCTAAAGCAGAAAGATAATTCGCCAGAGCGTCCAGCCACACATACATGATGTGCTTGGGCGCATCCGGTACCGGAATGCCCCAGCTAAACGTAGTGCGCGAAATGGAGAGGTCTTTGAGTCCGCCCTTCACAAAACTCAAAATTTCATTCCGGCGCGATTCAGGGGCGATGAAATCGGGATTAGCGTCATAAAATGCGAGCAGCTTATCCTGCCATTTGGAAAGATCGAAAAAATAGCTCGGCTCCTCGACCCATTCCACCTCCGCTCCCGTCGGCGCCATTTTGCCTTTCGGGCCATCGACGAGTTCCGATTCCTGGTAATAGGCCTCATCGCGCACCGCATACCAGCCGGAATAGCTGCCCAGATAAATATGCCCGTTCGCCGCCATTTTCTGCCACAGCGCCTGCGCGGACACCACATGCCGCGGCTCGGTGGTGCGGATGAAATCGTCGTTGCTGATATTCATGAGCGTGGCCATATCCTGGAAATGCTGCGCGTTGCTATCTGCCATTTCCTTAGGGCTAACGCCTAAAGCCGCCGCCGATTTCTCGACCTTCTGGCCATGCTCATCCGTGCCGGTCAGGAATTTGACGTTATAGCCCGACAGCCGCTTGAACCGCGCCATCACGTCGCACGCGACCGACGTATAAGCATGGCCGATATGCGGACGATCATTGACGTAATAAATCGGCGTGGTGATGTAATAATTTTTCATTATCATTTCGCAAACTGTTCTTCGGTTAGCCGGTATACGGTCCATTCATCCATCGGTTTTGCACCCATACCCGCATAAAATGCAAGGGCAGGTTTATTCCAATCCAGCACCGACCATTCCAGCCGACCGCACCGGCGTTCCTGCGCGATGGCTGCGACTTCGCCAAACAAGGCCTTGCCGACGCCCTTGCCGCGAAATTCCGAGCGCACAAAAACATCCTCGATATATATTCCCGGCTTGCCTAAAAAGGTAGAATAATTATGGAAGAATAGGCAAAAGCCCGCAGCCTCGCCATCTTCTTCCGCCAGCAGCACTTCTGCATAGGCGCGCGCGCCAAATAGCGTATCGGCTAGATTTTTTTCGCTGGCCGTTACTTCATGCGATAATTTTTCATATTCGGCCAATTCGCGGATAAGCGCCAGAATTACCGGGACATCGGCTTTTGCCGCGCTGCGGATAGTCACTTTGGTATCGATGGCTATATCGGAAATCATTAAGCGGCGGCGCTTTCTCTGGCATTAAGCGAATGAAAAAACGTGATAATGATTTGTTTGTAATCCAGATGCCGCGCTTCCGCCAATGAAAATTGACTCGCCGCCGCCTGCCATTTTTCCGCCCAGACATGCGCCGGGTGCAGCTCCGCCAGCTTGCGCAAAACCAATGATTCCTGCGTGGAAATCGCCCGTACCTCCGCACCGGCAGCCGTTTGCGCCACGCGCGCCAATAAAGTCAGCATAAGCCTTGAAAATATCCGCCAATTGGCATGCATGGCGCCCGTGCCAATGGTTTCGGCAAAAGCATGGATTTTGGCGGCATGCAAAGCGGTGGCTGTTTCCACGATGTCCAGAATCCCGGCATATAACTCCGCCGCGCCCTGCTCTTTCAGCTTCAGCGCCACACCCGGCGAATAGCCCGATAACTCGCCCAGCGCATGCATATCCGCATCGGGCGCAAGTTGCTCCATCACTTTGGCAAAATCCGCGTGGCCCAGCGGCGCGAGGCGCAAATTGCGGCAGCGTGAGCGAATGGTGGGCAAAAGCTTTCCCGGATTGTGCGAAATGAGCAACAAAATCGCCTGCGCGGGTGGTTCTTCGAGGATTTTCAATATCGCATTGGCGGCATTGTTATTGAGCTGATCGATAGCATCCACAATCACCACGCGCCACGCGCCCTCGCCCGGCGTGAGCGACAAAAATTGGCCGATTTCCCGCGCCTGCTCCACCGAAATCTCCCGCGCGAATTCCTCTTTTTTCGGATCGTATATGGGTTCGATCACCAGCATATCCGTGTGCGACCCGGCGGTGATCCGGCTGGCTGTGCGATCATCCATCCCCAGCATAATCCGCGCAAACCGGTAGACAAGCGTCGCCTTGCCGATGCCCTCCGGCCCCGAAATCAGCCAGCCATGCGCCAGTTTCCCATTATCCAGATCCCGCAAAAACTGCGCCTCAGCCGCGTTGTGGCCAAAGAGTTCGGTGTTGGTGCGTGGGGTGAGTGTGCCTGCCGTCATGGGCATAGCGTAGGCGAAGCTGCTTAAACTGGCAACCGGGTTATTTCTGGAAAGGCAGGGTTAATTGCCACTTTACACCTTTCAGGCTGGCAATGACTGCCTCCGCTAAATCAGGATCGATAGAGGGTATATGCGTCAATTTCTTTGCATCTTTAGCGCTGGGATGGTAAACGTGAAAATCTTCCCTCTGAGCGACCAATTCCTCAAGAGCCGCTATCGCTTCCTCCCGTGGTACGCTGATATAGCTAAGTGCAGGCCAGTCTACATCATATTTTTTGACATGATGGGTGGCACGGTGCGATCGTAAAAAAGTATGTATGAAATCATTTGTTTCAGACGATAAGCTGGTTAATTCTATATTTTTCTTACTATTTTCAGGAATAGTAACGCTAACTATAGCTGCATCCCCATCCTTATAACGCATGTCTATCGAATAGGTTCTGCTATGTGTCTTGGATAGGATCTGAGGGAGGTCTTCACCAGTGGTTTTATCTTTAGATATATAATTAAAATTTTCGATTATAGAGACTCGGCCCCTTGTTTTTACTTTATCTGCAAATGATTTCATAAAGTTACGCTAGCGCATTGAATATAAATTAATATATCATTAACCATTGCCCCAGTCAATAATTTT